>Ga0209480_10000009_pt1 | contig 362398 bp, 353 predicted proteins | sample JI61114C2DNA_FD_187501 | JGI IMG/M metagenome (GOLD analysis project Ga0209480, IMG submission 187501) | Wastewater effluent complex algal communities from Wisconsin, to seasonally profile nutrient transformation and Carbon sequestration -... | ecosystem: Engineered > WWTP > Effluent > Algae...
CGCAAAAGTGGTCGGTCATTCACCACTGGAAACCCGCTTTGCAGACTTTTTTACTTATGTTCGGTGAAGAGCGGGTTCCGCTCTCCGCCCTATGAAAAACGTGTTACACAGTTTATTTGACAGACTCCTAGCCACTCTTTAATCAGCCGTGATGAGCAAGAGGTTGCGGACTATGCTGAAGTGATGGATGTTATTTTTCAACGCTTTGAGGAAATTGCACTCACTGAAAATTACATCAAGCAACTGCATAGCAAGCTAATGAGTATTTTGGGTGGAAGCTTGTTGGTTTTAGACAAGCTTTTGGTAGTGTCTAGCCATAACTTAATCTGAGGCTTTCAGTTACCAAGATCCTCCAGTGTCACTGCAATTTTCTTTAACTCTATCCAACTCACCCACAGAAGCTCCAGCCATCTGCACTTTTAGGCGATTAATGTGTTTCATAAACTGCCTCGCTGACGGGTTTTAGTTTGTAAGTCGTCAATAGACTGTGGCGATCTCTCATTAAACAGTTGCTCAAATTCATCCATACAATCAAGAGCGAAGGCAATTTTCAGTAGGTTTTGAAAACTGATTTGCCCAGTGGTTTCAAAGCGTTTGATATTGGCCTCTGCTACACCAGATTTTAGCGCAAGTGTGCGGCGTGTGAGTTTTGCGGCTAAGCGCATCGCCTTTGCTCTGCTTGCAATGTCGGTTAGTAGTGATTCCGGCGATTTAAAGATAAAAGCCATTATTTAACCTTTAAATAAAAATTAATAATTATTAGAGCCTTCATATTATCTTTTAAATATCTTTAATAGACTCTCGCTTTTATCATCACTGCAACTAATATAATTTGTGCAGAGAGTGCTGTTTCCATGATTAGCAGCATTAGAAATATCTAAGAAATTTTGCCTTCAATGCATGCATTGCCTACAATAAAGCTATGCCAATTTTACAGGAGCAAAGCTATGGGAATGCTCACAATTCGCAATATAGATGACTCGCTCAAAGCCGCTTTGCGGGTGCGTGCGGCGCAAAAAGGTTGGTCGATGGAGGAGGAAGTGCGGCGCATTTTGCAAGAAGCACTAGCACAACCGACCGCTCAAAAAAACTTTGGCACTCGTGCCCGTCAGAAAGTTTTAGAAGTCAGTGAGGGTTGGGACTTTGAATTGCCAGCCCGTTCTATGCCACGTCCTACCACAGATTTTAGTGAAGAATAAGCATGTTTGTATTAGATACCAACGTACTTTCAGAACTCATGAAATCACAATCTGACGCCAATGTAATTGCATGGTTAGATCAACAATTAGACAGTGAGTTATTTTATTGTGTGGTGAGTAAAACGGAGATTGAATGGGGTATTGCCAAGTTGCCGGATGGAAAACGCAAGCAGCAACTTAGCGCTTCAGCTAATAATATTTTCGCTTTATTTGATGATCGCTGTTTAACCTATGACTGTGTGGCGGCTAGTGTATATGTAGAGATAGCTCAGCTTGCCAAGTTAGCGGGGCGGCCTATGTCTACAGAAGATATGATCATTGCAGCAATTGCGCTAGCTAATGGAGCAAGTTTGGCAACTAGAAATGTGGCGGATTTTGAGGTGCTTCAGGTGTTAAACTTGATTAATCCTTGGAGCGTTTAAGCGCTACTCAAGCATCCAGAGAGTGAGTTTGAACTAGATCATACTTAATCGAGCAGTTTACAGTTTTGTGTATGCATACTTTAACTAAATTGGCTTTATTGCGCCAAGTACCTATTAAAACATTGATGCATGATTTAGGCAGACACCAAGCTATGCTCGACCAACGTAACCTAGACTAGGATTGAAACAATATGCTGCATGATATTAATGATGCCAAACAAAGACTCGTTATGGCTTGGCCACATATTATTAATGAATCTAGATTAGCCCTCGGTTCAGAATTATTTTATCAAGCAGTTGTTTATCACTGTTTACGTACTTATGGCCAAGTCCCCATTGAGCAACTAGGTATGAATGTAAAAATGTACATTGCTAATCCAGTTTCTCAACTATTTAGAACATTAGATTTGCGCAAACACAGTGATTATCAAGGTGGTTTTGAACCAATACCTGATGTTTGCTTGTTCTCTCAACATGTTCAGGCCGACTGGCGCAGACGCAATAAAACAGTGACGTTGGCCTCACTGCTATTAGCCATTGAAGTAAAAGCATCGGAGCGCGCAAAAGGTCGATTGCGCTCAGGAGAAATTATTGGTGATATAGAAAAACTAGCGGCGCATCGGCAAGAGGCAGAAGCTTATGGGGCTGCATTTTTTCCTGTAATGATGGTGATTGATACCGCTCCCTTAGCCAATGAGCGAATGACAAACGAAAGCCTTCTTGCTTCGCAGGCAAAAGCTACTGAACATAAGGTTGGTTTTTTATATGTTTCTCCAACCCTTGAGATCAATACTCTACAGCTAGACTTAATGACCTAGATCAGGGTAGCGTTTATAAGCACTATCTCAATTACTTTTAGATACGATTACTTTGCAACCACATCTCCAACAGTGCCATATGCCACAATTTACTCCCCTGAATCCGCGTCAAATGCTCTTCCGGTTTACTCAATACTTTTTCCACATAAGCGGGATTATATAAACCGCGCTCTTTGGCTGTTTGTGACATTAAAATATCGCGCATCATGTCGAGGAATTCGCCACGCACAAATTTTAACGCGGGGACAGGGAAATAACCTTTAGGTCGATCAATCACGCTATCCGGCACGCGTCCGCGGGCGATTTTCTTGAGCACATATTTGCCGCCGTCGCGTAGTTTTAATTCAGGGGGCATTTGTGCTGCGAGTTCGACCAGCTCTTGATCTAGGAACGGCACACGCGCTTCCAAGCCCCATGCCATCGTCATATTGTCCACGCGCTTCACCGGGTCGTCGACGATGAAGGTGGTGACATCGGCGCGTAATACTGCATCCAAATGCTCGTCGGCGAAAGGTGTTTCCAATAATTCGCGTACTAATTCGCCGGTATAATCCTGCGTTTGGTATTTCGGTTGCAGCATCTCCGCCATTTCGGCGTGATCGCGGTCGAAATAGTATTTTGAGAAACGCGCTAATGCATCGGGGTTTAAGTCATTGTGGGTTTGCGGATACCAAAAATAACCGCCAAATACTTCATCCGCGCCTTGGCCTGATTGCACCACTTTGACGTGCTTAGAAACTTGTTCGGAGAGCAAATAAAAGCCAATCGCGTCCTGTCCAAACATCGGCTCCGCCATATTCGCCACTGCTTCGGGCAAGCGTTGTAGGGTTTGCTCGTTCGGAATATGGAACTTGTGGTGATTGGGTTTGAAGCGCTCGACTACTGCGTCGGAGTATTCGTATTCGCTGCCTTTTTCCTCAGGCTGGTCGTCAAAACCAATCGTGAAAGTACGAATGTCTTTAATACCGATTTCATCCAGTAGTGCGACCAACAAGCTTGAATCCAAGCCACCGGACAGCAAGACACCCACTGGCACATCGGCAATATTATTGCGCCGACGTACCGCGACACGCAGCGCTTCATGAATCGAGTCAATCCACTCTTGTTCAGTGCGTGGCTCAGCCGGACGTTTAGCAAGCAGATTCCAATAACGTTTTAATGTTTGGCGACCATTGGCGTGAATAGTGAGCGAGTGTGCAGGTGGCATTTTGCGCACGCCATTTAAGACAGTGCGCGGTGCAGGTACGACCGCGTGCAGGGTAAACAGGTTATGAATTGCTAACGGGTCGAGGCTGGTGTCAATATTCGGGGTGGCAAGCAGTGCTTGGATATTGGAAGCAAAGCGCAATGACTGTTTATCCAGCGTGTAATACAAAGGCTTAATGCCCATGCGGTCGCGTGCCAAAAACAGGGTCTTTTTCTTCATGTCCCAAATGGCAAAGGCGAACATCCCCAGCAAGTGCTTGGGCGCATCCTCGCCCCATTCGGCATAGGCTTTGAGAATAGTCTCGGTGTCGCCGTCGGAATAAAAGTGATAACCCTTGGCTTGCAGTTCGGCGCGTAATTCGGGGTAATTGTAAATCGTGCCATTGAACACCAGAGCCAAGCCCAGCTCGGCATCAACCATCGGCTGACTGGATTTGTGCGATAAATCAATAATAGACAAGCGCCGATGCCCAAAGGCCAACGGCCCATCAGAATAGCTGCCACCATGATCGGGGCCGCGCTTTTCCAGCTTCGCCATCATGGCATTGATGTTGCGTAAGTCAGGAATTTGACCATCAAACCGTAATTCACCGCTAATTCCGCACATGGCTTGTCCTTATTGCTTTTGATGGGAAATAGTCTGCCACATTCTGGGCACGAAGGCGAAAACCCCAAGCTTGTTAGGCTTGAGGCTTTAAGTTAATGATGATGGCTTAAGAAAAAGCGCAGCATTTCGCGCGAAGCATTCGGGCCTTGTGGATCCGTATAGCTGCCGCTGGCATTGCCACCTGACCACGCATGTCCAGCACCATGAATCGTCCAATATTCAATATGCGCCAAACCTTGCGTATCGTTTAAGCAGGCGCGGGTGTAGGAGCGGCCTTGCTTAGGCTTGATTTGCTCTTGCTCCAACTGGAAGGCATTGTCATTGAAATAATCATCATTGCTGGCTTTCAAGCGCTGCTCGGCTTGCGCATACACTTGCTCGCCATTGCGTAAATGGACCACTGAATCACTGTCGCCGTGGAAGACAATGGTCGGTACAAAGGATGCGCTATTTTGTGTGATCTCTTTAACTCGGCAGCTACCTTTATTCATAGCTGCCAAGGCCGAAATCACATTAGTCGCACTGCCTACCGCTAAGCCAGAATGCACACCGACGGCTGCATACAACTTAGGATAGGTCGCACCCATAATCGCCGCCATCGCCCCACCCGCCGATAGACCAGCGATATACACCCGCTGTTTATCAGCTTGATAGTCATGAATAATCGCTTGCGTTAAACCCGCAATAATCGCCGGTTCACCTTGATGGGCTTGCTGATCCTGAGCTTTAAACCAATTCCAGCAGCGCTTATTATTCGCTGAAGCGGTTTGATTGGGATAAGCCACCAAGAACCCTAACTCTTCAGCGAGCTGATTCATAGCAGTGCCTGCGGCAAAATCATCGGCTGTTTGGGTACAGCCATGCAACATGATCACCAGCGGCAAGGGCTTTTGTCCATAGCTGCTGGGAATATACAATTTATACTCACGCGCCCCATGTTCATTGCTAAAACTCTTAGTAATGAATTGCGGTTTCGCTGTTCCTGCGCGCTGCTCGGGTTGGGCAGGCTTCTGGCTCTGCTCTACTTTCGCCTCTTGCACCGGTCTAGCCGGTTTGCGGACTAGCTCGCCTTCAATCACACTGGCGTCCACTTGGTTGGCAGCAGTTTTGCTCAGCTTGCCATTCAAGCCTTGTTGAATTAATTCGGTGGCTTTCAGTAAGTTTCCAGACTTTACTAAAGCCAAAGCTTCTTGCATGGAAGCTAACAAGTTAGTTTTCATAACGAATCTCCTTGAATAATCGAGTACCTAGCGAATGCGCCCTGCTAAAGCAGCTTTCACGGCTGTGCTAGCTTGCAATACACCGAGTACGGTAATGGCTTCAATCGTCTCTAGCGCGAGTTCAGGCGTGACATCGCTAGCAATCGTTGCTAAGCCCACAACCTGAATATTTAATTTTTCACCGGCTTGTTTCACCGCTTCTAAGTCTTGCTTGCTGTAATGGCGCAAACCTAATTCCAAGGTTTTGCGCACTACGGCTTGCTGCACAACAGCAGAGTGCACCGTCAACTGATTGCGAATCGCGGTGCGAATAAAATCAGTGCGATTTGAGTAAAACCCTTCCTGCACCAGTAAGTCGATCTGGCCTAGATCGACATAACCCAGATTAATGGTAATTTTTTCAGTATCGCCGCCAGTTTTCGGGCGGATCGGTGTGACATTGCTCATGCTGCTTACACTCTGCTTATTGTTGCTATCATCTGAATGACATCCATTTACCATCCATATGGATGTTATACAGCTGTTTTTAACAGGCTGTCAAGTTTAGGCTTAAGGCGTTTTTTTGAGTAAATTTGGTATTGGTACAAGCCTTGAGCGATACTAGACAACCTCTTGAGCCGTGAAATAATTTAAAAAATATGAAAATTGATCAGCGTCATTACGATAAAAAACCCAGTACCTTGGGTGAAAATTTGCTGGTTTATGGCCTAACAGCTGTGTTCTTAGGCTTAATGCTGCTAGAAATCTTCAGCAACTATGAGCCGCGTAAACTTGCCGCCTTATTTTTTATGCTGTGGTGGCTGCCGTTAGTGCTAGTACATGAATTTGGGCATGCGGTAGTTGCCAATGCTTTGGGCTGGCAAGTGCAGCGCACGGTGATTGGTTTTGGACGTGTGGTCTATCAAGGACAATTGTTTAGAGCGCCGCTGGAGTTACGCCTCATTCCCATTGAAGGCTTCGTGCAATTTAATCCGGTTGCAGGTCGTGGGATGCGCTACAAACATGCCTTCACCTATTTCGCTGGCCCCGGCATTGAGCTAGTAGTGGCTGCAAGTATCATCGGGCTAATGGGCTGGGATAATTTCTTGTTGATTGAAGATAACTATGGGAAGCTCGCCTTTCAAGCTCTAGCTTATGCGGCCTTAGCGGGTGCGATTATTAATTTAATTCCGATGGGAGTCGTCACCCGCGATGGCGAAACACCAAACGATGGAATGGGCATTTTAGTCAGTTTGTTTAGCAGTGAGAAAACCTACCAACAATCACTGGCTAACGAACGCGAGCAGGACGATTCCAACTCGCGCCCATTTTAGAGCTATTTTACTCGGGTGGATGCTTTCCTACTGAAAATAGCACGGCTCTTAGGTTTTGCAAGGTAACTCGATTCAATTGCAGTGTCTCTACTGTAGCTCGTCCAATAGGTGTTAAACCTAAAATGAGTGTGTACTCTTCATTCCAAGCAAAGTGTTCAGCCCAATTGTGTTTTCTAGGATGATAAATATCAGCTATTGTATTAGTAGTGGGATCAAGAGCTTGAGTCTTATTGTATTTATGCCCATTACACCCTGCACACGCTAGAGCTAAATTAGCTAGTTCAGTTGCTCCACCTAGAGAGCGTGGATAAATATGCTCAATACTAAAAGATTGAGGAGAAAACTGCGCTTGACTTAGACAATACTCACAATAGCCTTTAGCTCTATCACCTACTGATTGACGTATTTGCTGGGTGACACGTTGATCAGGCATAATTAGGTGTCTTAATGCCTAAATTTTGCATCAATGTCGTAATGGATATTTGTCTTATAAAGGCTAATTTAGTGAGTGCCTGTATGCGTACTACATTGAGCTGCTCCATTTGGTCGTTTAGTTTGAGCAGCTCCTGATGTTCTTCAGGTCTCAACGTTTCTGCTTGGCGTTTTTGTTCTAGTTGTGTCCAGCGTGCTTGTTCTTGAGCTGATAAGCCTTGATTGATTTGGGTGAGTAGTTGCACTTCTGTATTCGGAATACTCGGGGCTTTGAGTTTGGCTCTGAGAGTGAGTACTTTGGTAACAAATGCCTCCAGATCATTAGCAGGTAGGTTCGCCACGCTATGTAGTAGTTGTTCGGTGGATACCTCAGAGGTAATTTGAACAGTAGGCATAGTGATAAACCTCATGTGGATGATAGCTTGATTATAACACTCAAGTGTATGGGGTGGATGCTTTAAAAAATTCCGTATAGAACTGCTAAAGTTTGATCTTTAACCCTGTCGTTTACAGTCTCTATAAGCAAAGACCCGCTTGAAGTGGGGCGACCACGCATACCACCGCCAGCGCTGTTCTGACTTTTTACCGACAAACGACCACTGCTCATCCATTTCTCCGATGGGAGTCGTCACCCGCGATGGCGAAACACCAAACGATGGAATGGGCATTTTAGTCAGTTTGTTTAGCAGTGAGAAAGCCTACCAACAATCACTGGCTAACGGACGTGAGCAGGACGATTCCAACTCGCGTCCATTTTAGAACTATTTTACTACGCTAGTTGCCGCAAAGCCGAATGAAACATCATCCGATGGGCAATCAGCTAATTTGGAAGCATTTAAAAATGAACCTTCGGCACTGCGCACGAAGGTATAAGCCAGATCAATACCTTTACCATTGACCTTCACCGCCCAATACTCTTGCTCTAATACCGCTTGAATATTATTGATGATTTGCTGTGGTTTGGAATAAAAATCCTTATCCCCACAAGGCTCACAAAACTCCACAATCGTTCCTCCCGGTTTTAAGAAATCGAGCGCCTTGCCCGCTTGCTCAGGTGAGATCAGTTGGCATTGATCTGCTACAGCTGCATTGCTTATTAAACAGACAAAAAGAGCCAAAGCTAATTTTTTACTTTTAAACGTTTGAGTTTTCATCAGTCATTCCTCGCGAATTATTATTTAATTAGATAGCTGTAAATCTTAAGAGTTTAATTGAGTTCAATAAAAAAACGTATTTAATTGCTGACCGCTTATCGTATGCTTTTTTAAATAAGCCTAAAAATACAGCATACTAGCAGGGCATGCAATTTGCTAACCAAGCGCTTGGATCAGGATAGGCTTTAGAGATCCAATCACCATGAATTTAAAAAAATACAAATACACAAATGTTCCAAAACCTTTGCAAGTGGTGCATGAGGGCACTGATATAAAAAAAATCTGGCGTTTAAGACAAAACGAATACGGAAAACGCTATCCCAATATGTCTGCAGCTAATGATGCTTATGATGATTATTCATGCATTCTTTATACTGAAGACGAGACTGGGGATGTAACCAGCACAGGCCGCATCGTGATGGATGGGGAGCTAGGTTTGCCAGCTGATGAAATTGAGGTGATTCGCGATGAAATTAATCTATTGCGGAAACGCCATGGCTCGATAGCAGAACTAAGCCGCTTTGCAATTTCCGATGCTGCGCGGGGTTTATTACATACCTACTTGCAGACCTATCACCAATTTGCTTGTGAAAACAATATTAAGCTATTGATTTTCATAACTAGAGATAAAAACATTAATTTTTACCGTCGTACTTTAGGCGCGAAGCTTCTTCACTCAGATGTGGGTTACTCATACGGGACTGATTACCGATTTTCCCTACTAGAGTGGGAAATCAATGCTAATGTACCGATGCTAAGATAAAAATAATACTATAAGGTTTACGAATGAAAGCACTCGATAATAAAGAAAAACAAAAGTACCGTTATCCTGAATCTGACTGGAATAGTTATGCGCGTTTATTCGCAGCGGTCACTACGTCGGTGCAATTAGCGGTTTATCATGAGGCCTGCTTGCATTTGCAGGGCGACATAGTAGACTGCGGTTGTGGTAGTGCCAAAATAGCTCCGTTTTTGGTTGATAATGAACAAGTTAGCAGCTACACTGGGGTGGATTATTCAGCAGAAATGGTCACAGCTGCTGAATGGGTCGTTAGTGCTTTAGAGAGGGAAAACTTCAGCATTCAACATTGTAAGATTGAAGAAGCTGGCGGTAATTATAACTCCGCTGTTTCAATCCAAAGCTACTATTCATGGCCTGAACCCTTAGTCACTTTAAAGCAAATTGCTAATTTACTAGTAGACGGTGGTACTTTTGTCCTAGCAACACCGAATGCTAGCTTAGATTTAATGCATTTACTTAAGGATGCGCGCAAAGAGTTGTTAGCTCATCCTGATTTTGAAACCTTTCGGAATTACAACTTACAACTGGCCGCAAACCCTCAAGCCAACTTTGTAAGTATGAATGAACTGATTCAGCAAGTTCAAGCAGTGGGATTTGAGGTTATTGAATGCCATCAAAAGCATTTTAAAGGTGGCTTAAACTTCTTGGTGTTACGTAAAAAGATGTAAGTTACCTAATGGGCAAGCTTTTTGAGTTTGCCCATTAGTCAAAAGGTGTAAAACGCTGATGCCGCTTAAACATTCCTTGTTAGGTCATTTTATTGATGACTTGTATCAGGTTGAAACGGTGCCTGCGCGTTTTCGTGTCTATCAAAACTATATTACTGATTTAGGCTTTGATGGTGCTACCTACACTTTCTTCCCTAGCGTGTTATGGCAAATTAGTGATGCCTTCCCGCCCATTTTTCTACACACGGATGATTATCCGGTTGCTTTTCTAAAGCATTATGCCGAAGAGCAATTTCATGAGCATGACTTTGCAATCCGGCTCGCACACGGCGCTAATGTGCTTCCTGTTATGGATTGGAGAGAGCATGAAGTCAACGGTTTGATTACTACTGATGAAAATAGGGTTATTCGTGTTGCACGTGAAGAATATGGAATCTGTAACGCCTTAACCATTCCGACCTTGCGACCTGAGTCTGGTGTAGGTGGCATGAGCGTTATTAGTGCTCAGAAAGATGCCTCCTTTCAAACCCTGAAAAGAGAAAATCTAGACACTTTATTACGTTGCACACAGCTATTTCATGATATTAGTTTCAACAATGCAAAGACCGCTGCGATGTTCGTGCAACCGTTCCTGCAAACCTTAAAACCCAAAGAAATACAAATCCTCAAGCACCTAGCCTTAGGCCACCCTTTAAAGCAAATCGATCAAGGTATTTCGTATCGTTACGCGGCCAACATGCTAGACGAGTTGCGTGCACGGATGGGGGGTATAACTAAAGATAAACTCATGTATTTAATCGGACAATTACACTTGCTTGACTTAGTCTGAACGCTTAGCCTCACATTGAAGCACTGCATTAGAATATGGAAATTTCCATCTTGAAGCATTGACAGCAAACAGTAACACTCTGAACTGTCGGGAGATATGTTGATAGAGGGGTAAGTTGTTATGTCGGGAATCGACTTAGCTGAGTATATACAAGAACGCATGGATGCCCTGAACTTGTCAGTCACAGCCGCCGCAGAACGCTCGGGTGTTTCTCGCCAGACTTGGCATAAATTAAGGCGTGCAGATATTCAAGAAGCTAAATTATCTACACTGATGCGAGTAGCTCGAACTTTAGAGATACCCACACCAGATTTACTAAATCTTTATTTCTATTCGGGTCGTAGGATGACCAAAGCTTATGAGATGGGTACTCGCTCTTTCCTCTAAGCCTTGGTCAAACGGTAAAGCGTAAAATCACCTTCAAACCGGGTTGATTATCTACCAATTCCACCTGTGCACCATGTAAGTCAGCTACAGCCTTGACTAGACTCAGTCCAAGGCCGTTGCCTGGCGTACTGCGAGCATTATCTAAGCGCACGAAACGCTTAAAAACACGCTCTCGCTCCTCAGCTGGAATGCCAGGACCTGTATCACTCACACTGATAATGATTTCATTTGCTCGCTGCTCAGCAGTGAGCTGGATAGAGCCGTCTTTAGGCGTGTACTTGACTGCATTATCCAACAAATTAGTGATAACTTGCGCAATTAAATGCCGATTAGCTGCTAGAATTAATCCGGCTTGGGCAGAATAGCTAAATTTAATCCCCTCTTCTTCGGCAACCGCTTCATACAGTTCGCCTAGATCACTGATCAACTGATCAAGCTGAATCGGCGTCCAATCATCGCGATGTACGCCTGACTCGGCTTGGGCAATACTGAGCAAAGCGTTGAAAGTTTTAATTAAATCATCGACATCCTGTAAAGCATCTTGCCGGACTTGTTGAAAATGCTCTGCATCCAAAGGCTGGAAACGACTAGTATCTAAACGATTACGCAGGCGATTTAACGGGTTACGTAGGTCGTGAGCTAAATTATCAGTAACTTCACGAGTGGCTTTCATCAGGCTCTCAATACGCTGCAACATACTATTCAGTACTAAGCTGAGGCGGTCAAATTCGTCATTGCGTCGAGTCACGACCATACGCTGACTCAAATCACCATTGATAATTTCTCCCGCAGTTTGGCGAATACTATCAATCCTTCTTAATACACCATAGCCCATTAACCAGCCACCGAGCACCGCTAATAGGAACATCAAACCAACCGCTAACCACATACTTTCATAAAGCTTGCGCAGTAAAGTGTTCTGCTCGCTCATATCCGCAGCGACTAACAGCTGCGCACCGCCAGGTAAGCGGGTGATAATCACTCGTGCATACGCATCGCGTTTGACATCTATTTCTAGATCAACAATCTCGAGTACATCACTAAACATCAAAGTACCAAATAGACGCCGTCCCGCTTCTGAGAAATACTCAGCTTCCATTTTTTTGGTAAAGGGCAATTTGGTATTGGTCGTGAGTGCATAAACATAGAAATGCGGCTCGCCTTGTTCGTCGTGCTCTTCATTCCGGGTTTGAATCGCATCGCGCAAGATTTGCAGCGAGTTACTGCTTTTGACTAAGCTCAGAAGCAAATCACTTTGTAAGGTCAAACGTGCATCGGTTTGCTCACGGATTTGCCCTGCTGCTACCCAATAAATAGAAGCCATCGCGGCTCCAGCCACAAGGCTGAACAGCAAGGCATATACCAGAGATAGGCGAAAAACAGTGGTATTAAGCAGCCGTCGGATCATAGAGCATATAACCTGCTCCACGAATGGTGTGCAGCAATGGCGGGGCGAAATCGCGGTCGATCTTGCCCCGCAAACGACTAATGTGAACATCAATCACATTGGTTTGTGGATCAAAGTGATAATCCCAAACCTTTTCCAATAACATGGTGCGTGTAACCACTTGCCCAGTGTGACGCATTAGATATTCAAGCAAAGTAAATTCGCGCGGCTGCAAATTAATGATAGTCCCTGCCCGTTTGACTTGGCGCTTCATCAGATCCATTTCTAAATCGAGTAAGCGTAAAGTAGTTTGCTCTTGCAAAGGCTGAGTACGTCGGGAAAGCGCTTGTAAGCGTGCTAACAACTCACTAAAGGCATAGGGTTTAACTAAATAATCGTCACCGCCTGCACGTAAGCCTTCCACCCGATTATCAACTTCACCTAAAGCACTCAAAATGAGCACTGGCGTGGTTAAACCACGCGTCCGTAAAGCCTGAATTACTGATAAGCCATCACGCTTAGGCAGCATCCGATCTACAATTAAAACATCATATTGACCCGTGCTAGCGAGATGAAGTCCATCTTCACCATCAGCAGCATGGTCAACAATATAACCGCTTTCAGCCAAGCCTTTCTGGATAAAACTGGCCGTATGGATATCATCTTCAATGAGTAATATGTTCATAGAGAAAGCATAACCAGCTGTACAAATGCTTGCCATGAACATTTGTTAATGTGCTCGTTAAAAACTATCACTTTGAATCTTAGCCTGACATCCTTATATTGCCCTGCATGATGACTAACGAAACCACTGCTACTGAGCCATTACCACCCATTTTGGTTGGCCCGATTTTACGCCATGTCAGTCGCCAGCAACTGGTGCTTTGGTTAGTGTGTTCGCATGCCTGCCCGCTGCAAGTTAATTGTTATCAGGCTGAGAACTTGCTGGCAACTGCCAAGTTTGAGGCTGACCATGCAGGCTCAGTCGTTTTGGGCAGACAAGCCTTTTTACATTTGCTAGTTATCAACATCCCTGCTGGCTTACCTGAGAATACTTGGCTGAGCTATGACCTAGGTTTACAACAAAACGGTAAGCTGGAATGGTTGGCGATAACGACCCCGCAGATTTTATATGAAGGTGAGATACGTCCACGTTTTGCGTTTAAACCTCAAATTAGCCAAATACTTCATGGTTCTTGCCGTAAACCTCACTATGAAGGTGGCGATGCTTTATTAGTTGTTGATCAGCAACTAGCCGCAGCACATCGTTTGGAGCTGCCCACTGAACAGCCTTCCTTATTAATGATGACTGGCGACCAAGTCTATAATGATGATGTCGCAGGCCCGATGTTGCATGCGATTCATACAGTGATCGCCAAACTAGGTTTGTACGAAGAATCATTGGATCAAACCGAGTTAAAGCATAGCCATACCCTGCACGGTAATCGCAAGCATTATTATCGGCGGCCAGAGTTATTACCTTCTAGCTCGGGCGGCAAAGGCTTGCGCAAGATTTTTCGCGGAGCGCGTAAGCCCATTTTCACTTCAGCTAATGCCGATAATCATTTAGCTACTTTGGCTGAAGTAATAGGTATGTATCTACTGGTTTGGTCGCCCACCTTGTGGCCATTGGTCGATTTAACCGATTTAAGTGGTTTAGAAAGCGAAGCCTTAGCACGCTACCAAAAGCAATTACCGGCTATTCAAAAGTTTGCAGAAAGCTTACCTAGAGTGCAGCGAGTTTTAGCCAATATCCCCACTTATATGATCTTTGATGATCATGATATTACCGACGATTGGAATTTATCCCGCGACTGGGAAGAAAGTGCCTACGGACACCCCTTATCCCGACGGATTGTGGGTAATGCCTTAATTGCTTACTTGCTTTGCCAAGCTTGGGGGAATGCACCCGATCGCTTTCCCGAGCCACTGATTAAAGCAGTACAAGCTCTGTTTCGTACCGGCAAAGGTGCTTTACATGATTTGCTCATTGATCAGCTGCTGAAAATGGAAGGTTGGCATTACAGCTTGGCAACTCAACCAAAAATCGTAGTACTGGATACCCGCACGCAGCGTTGGCGCGCAGAAACTAATGCAGCCCACCCTTCTGGCTTAATGGATTGGGAGTTGCTCACTGAACTTCAGCAAGAACTCATCCATGAAAAAGCTGTCATTCTGGTTTCACCCGCACCGATCTTTGGGGTGAAATTGATTGAAGTGGTGCAGCGCGTTTTCACTTGGTTTGGTGGATCACTGATGGTCGATGCAGAAAATTGGATGGCTCATCCGGGTTCTGCGAATGTTATTTTGAATATCTTCCGCCATCGGCGTACACCGCATAATTTCACGATTCTATCCGGCGATGTACATTATTCTTTTGTGTATGACGTGCGCTTACGCCATCACGAGCAAACTCCACATATTTGGCAGATTACCGCATCCGGTATTAAAAATGCCTTCCCTGAAAAACTCCTGAAAAAGTTCGATAAAGTAAACCGCTGGCTGTTTGCTAGTTATTCTCCACTCAACTGGTTCACGCGTCGTCGTCATATGCGTATTCAGCAACGCCGCCCTAGTGAGCACGAAGGCCGTTATCGTCATCAGCGCTTATATAATGGCAGTGGGATTGGGCGCGTGTTTTTCGATGAAGCGGGCGCTCCCAAACGGATCGAAATTCTCTCCATACGTGATGAATGCATTGAGTTCAAACGTGGCTACGACAGTGATTGGGTCGATTAAATAAACGGTTTAAAGTTAACGTTTTTTAACCTTTTAGCAAATCCACGGTAAGGTTGACTCAGGCAAGATAAGCCCATATTGAACGCATTTGAGGATATATTGAATGTCAAACTTACTGCCTGTTGGACTGTTTAACAAGAAAAAACTCTCGGTACTAGCGGCCAGTGCTTTGGTTTGTACCTTAGCTTTTCCATTGGCTGTTCCAGTTGTGCATGCGGATGCTTTACCTCAGTTAACCCAATTGATTAAAGACAACCGCGACGCCGTGGTGCATATCTCGGTGGAAGTTGAAAACAAGGCGGCGGGAAGTGCTGCAGCTGAGATGTTTGCCATGCCGGATGGCCAAGAGCTACCGAAAGAATTAGAGAAATTCTTCCGCAGTATGCCCCGCGGTACACCTCAACCACGCGATGCGCAAGCAATGGGTTCAGGCTTTATCATTTCGCAGGACGGCTACATTGTTACCAATACTCACGTAGTGGATAATGCTAGCAAAATCAAAGTGACTTTAAATAATAAGCGTGAGCTAACCGCCAAAGTTGTTGGTAAAGATAAGTACAGTGATGTGGCGCTGCTAAAAGTCGAAGCGACTGGCCTACCGATGGTCAATTTGGGTGATTCCGATAAGCTTGAAGTGGGTCAATGGGTAGTGGCCATTGGTGCACCGTTTGGCTTAGATCACTCAGCCACGCAAGGAATTGTGAGCGCACTGTCGCGTAGCTTGCCAGATGGTACTTATGTGCCTTTTATCCAAACCGACGTCGCGGTCAACCCAGGGAATTCGGGTGGCCCGCTGTTTGATTTGAATGGCAATGTAGTGGGCGTGAACTCTCAAATTTATAGCCGTAGTGGTGGCTATATGGGGATCTCATTTGCAATCCCGGTCAACTTGGTCAAGAACATTACTGAACAGCTAAAAACGGCTGGTGTGGTGAATCGCGGTTGGTTGGGTGTGCAAATTCAGAACCTTGATCAAGAGTTAGCTAATTCGTTCTCGATGACCAAGCCGCAAGGTGCATTGGTAGCTAGTGTGCAACCTTCTAGCCCAGCGGATAAAGCAGGCGTGCAAGCAGGCGATATTATTGTTGGCTTTAATAATGCCGAAGTGACCTCAGCTGACCACCTACCTTTATTAGTCGGTACGACCGGTATCGGTAGTACCGTGCCCTTAAAGGTATTACGTGCAGGCGCTGAGAAAATTTTAAACGTAACGATTGAGAAGCTTGCAGATAAAGATGCGGGTGAGCTTCAAGAAGTGGCGCAGAACAGTACGACTAGCACAGGTGCATTGGGCTTGGCGGTGGCAGGGCTAAGCGATCAAGAGCGCAAGGAAGCGGAAATAGGCATGGATGGCGTGGTCGTTCGCGAAGTTCGTGCAGATAGCCCAGCTAGTCGTGCTGGCCTACAAACCGGTGATGTGATTATTTCGGTGAATAACACCGGCATCAAATCACCTGAAGAGTTGAAAATGATTGTGGATAAAGCACCGACTGACAAACCGCTAGCGATGCTAATTCAGCGGGATGATGAGAAGCGCTTTATCGCAGTTGGACGTTCTTAAGATAGATTTTCATTGCTTTTTTCGTTGTTTTTCATAGACCTTACTCCCTCGTTTGCCCTGTCATTGGACAGGGCATCTTTTTTTCGGCGCTGAGAAAGTTAAGCCTTTGCAAATGTAGATTGGCAGTTCCTAGCTAATAAGGCTTTGGCAAATCACCCAATTCCACAAAGACACTTTTCACTTGCGTATAATGCTTGATCGTTTCTAAGCCGTTCTCACGCCCTATTCCCGATTGTTTATACCCACCTACTGGCATTTCTGCAGGCGAGGGGCCATAAGTATTGATCCAGCAAATCCCCGCTTGCAGTTGAGCAATCACCCGATGCGCTCTGGATAAATCAGTGGTGAAAATACCTGCTGCTAAACCGTAATTAGTATTATTCGCGCGCTGAATAACTTCATCTTCCTCTTTGAATTTGAGCACAGACATGACTGGACCAAAGATTTCATCGCGTGCATGCTGCATCTCATCGGTACAATCCGCAAAAATAGTCGGCTGCACAAAATAGCCTTTATCTAAACCATTCGTCATTTCGCGCTCGCCGCCACAGACTAAACGCGCGCCAGCTTGCTTAGCCAGCTCAATGTAATGCAGCACTTTTTGTAAATGGGCAGCAGACACCAAAGCACCGACTTGGGTATTCATATCGGTTGGGTCGCCAATCACCATTTGCTTAGTGATAGCAGTCACTTTTTCTAGGAAGGCATCGTAAATGCTCTCATGTACGAATACGCGCGTCCCGTTAGTACACACTTCGCCTTGCGTATAAAAATTCGCTAATAGAGCACCATGCACCGCATTATCCAATTTCGCATCGGGGAAAATGATCAAGGGGGATTTGCCACCCAATTCCAGTGTCACTTCTTTGATACCGCTAGCTGCATTGCTGAGAATCTTACTGCCTGTCGCAGTTGAACCGGTGAACGAAACTTTTTTTACTTGCGGATGCTGGCTCAAAGCAGTGCCCACTCGATAATCGCCTTGCACCACATTGAATACGCCATTGGGCAAGCCTGCTTCGGTATAGATTTCGGCGAGTTTCAAAGTCGATAAGGGTGTGACTTCGGAAGGCTTATAAACCATCGAATTGCCACAGGCCAAAGCGACCGCTGATTTCCAGCAGGCAATCTGAATCGGATAATTCCAAGCTCCAATCCCCGCACAGACACCCAAAGGTTCGCGGCGAGTATAGAAGAATTTACCATTACCCAAATCCTGATAGCTGCCTTGAATGCTGGCTGCCAAACCGGCGTAGTATTCAATCACGTCCGCGCCTGTGACGATATCGACGGCAATCGCTTCTTGCAGCGGTTTACCAGTGTCTTGTACTTCTAGTAGTGCCAATTCCTCATTACGCGCCCGCAGCAAAGCGACAGCTTTATTTAAAATCCGCCCACGCTCCATCCCACTCAATGTTGACCATTCTAAAAACCCAGCTTCAGCGGCTTGCACGGCTTTATCGACATCTTCAATGGAAGCGTATTGGACCGTGGCGAGGACTTCACCGGTGGCTGGATTAATCGAATCGAAGGTTTCGCCAGAACTCGCATTTTGATAGCGGCCAGCGATATAGAGAGCTTGTGGACTTGAATAATGCATAGAATTTCCTGCGCTGTGGTTTGGATTGCTTTTCGTGTCGGCAAGTATAAACTGCGAATCGGGGAGAATGTTAAGTTTATAAAATCCTGCTTGGGCAGGCCAACTATCGTGACTTAGGAGGAATATATGAGTTTGAAAAAACTGAGTGCCGTTGCTTTGATCGTAGCAGCTTCATGGGGGGCAAGCGTGCAAGCAGCTGAACCAGAAACCTGTAGCAAAGTTCGCTTTGCAGATGTGGGCTGGACGGATATTACCGCCACCACTGCCCTAGCCTCGACTTTACTGACTGCCTTAGGCTATGAGCCCTCTTCACAAGTCCTTTCCGTTCCAGTGAGCTATGCCAGCTTAAAGAATAAAGATATCGACGTCTTCTTAGGCAATTGGATGCCAACCATGAAAGCGGATATCCAACCGTATCTGGATGACAAAACAGTCGAATCCTTAGGCGCTAATCTCGAAGGCGCGAAGTATACGCTTGCCGTCCCTAAATACCTGTATGACAAAGGCTTAAAAAGCTTTGCGGATATTGCTAAATTCAAAGATGACCTAAACGGCGAAGTCTATGGGATTGAGCCGGGCAATGATGGTAACCGCTTAATTCAAAGCATGATTGATGGCGATAAGTTCGGTATGAAATCCTTCAAAATGGTGGAGTCTTCCGAGCAAGGCATGTTGGCACAAGTGGAGCGGGCGATTAAGCGCAAAGAAGGCGTGCTGTTCTTGGGTTGGGAACCGCATCCGATGAACTCTAAATTTGAATTAGCTTATTTAGAAGGTGGCGATGAGGTCTTCGGCCCGAATTTAGGCGGTGCGACGATCTACACGAATGTGCGGGCTGGCTATGTTACTGAATGCCCGAATGTAGGCAAGCTGATTAGCAATCTGAAATTTACCCTGCCGCTGGAAAATCAAATCATGGGTGCGATTTTGGATGAGAAAAAAGAAGCCAATGATGCGGCTAAAGAATGGTTAAAAAAGAATCCTGATGCAATTAAACCTTGGTTAGAAGGCGTGACGACCAAAGACGGTAAAGATGCTGCAGAGGCTGTAAAAAAGGCACTCGAACTCTAACGAAGGTAGGTTTCTATGGATTGGCTCACAGAACACAAGTTGCCGATTGGTAAATGGCTCGGTCAAGGCGTTGACCTTCTCAATCAACATGCCTCCGACTTCTTCGATGCTTTAGCTATGGTGTTAGAAACCATCCTGAATAGTACGACGGCTGCCTTACTATGGATTCCAGCTTGGCTGTTAATTGCAGGCATTGCTGGTTTAGCTTGGTGGTTACATCGCAGTTGGGGCTTGGTGGCATTTGCTGTGTTGTCTTTGCTGCTGATCGTTAATTTAGGTTATTGGCAGGAAACCATAGAAACTTTAGTGCTAGTTTTATACGCGACTTTGTTCTGTATGCTGATTGGTGTGCCGCTGGGAATTGCGGCGGCACATCACCCGCTGCTTTACACGATCCTGCGTCCGATCTTAGATTTGATGCAGACCATTCCTACTTTCGTCTATCTGATTCCTACCCTGATTCTATTCGGTCTTGGTGTCGTGCCGGGGCTGATTTCCACGATTATATTCGCGCTCGCTGCACCCGTACGTTTGACTTGGCTCGGTATTTCAAGTGTGCCGAATACCTTGATTGAAGCGGGCAAATCCTTTGGTTGCTCCAATAATCAACTGCTGTGGCGAGTGGAATTACCTTATGCGATGCCGACGATTATGGCTGGTTTGACACAATGCATCATGCTCTCACTATCAATGGTGGTGATTGCTGCTTTAGTGGGTGCGGATGGTTTGGGTAAGCCCGTGGTGCGTGCCCTAAATACCGTCAATATTGAAAAAGGCTTTGAAGCAGGCTTAGCGATTGTGATTTTAGCCATCTTGCTAGATCGCATTTTCAAGCAGCCGGCTAAACAACCGGCAGGAGCGCACTAAATGGCAGCCGTAGAATTCAAACATGTCGATGTCATCTTCGGCAAAGACCAGAAGCGCGCCGCTGCTTTGCTCGATCAAGGCAAAACTCGCAATGAAATTCTCGCCGAAACGGGTTCAGTTTTAGGAGTTGCTGATGCCAGCCTTGTGGTCGAAGAAGGCACTATTTGTGTGCTCATGGGCTTATCTGGCTCAGGCAAATCTTCGCTGCTACGTTGCGTGAATGGCTTAAACCCAGTCACACGCGGCGAGCTATTAATCGCACATCAAGGCGGCAGCGTCGATATGGCGAAAGTCTCCGGCGGCAAATTGCGCGAATTACGCCGTGATCGAATTGCGATGGTTTTCCAGCAATTTGGCCTCTTGCCTTGGTGCACGGTACGCGAAAATGTGGGTTTTGGTTTATCGGTAAAAGGGATTCCGAAAGAAGAAGTCACGCGGATTGCCAATGAAAAATTAGCCTTGGTCAATCTCACCGACTGGGCTGATAAGCAAGTCAATGAGCTTTCCGGCGGGATGCAACAGCGCGTAGGTTTAGCGCGTGCGTTTGCGACTGAGGCCGATATTCTTTTAATGGATGAGCCGTTTTCTGCCCTCGATCCGTTAATTCGCGATCGCCTCCAAGACGAGCTATTGGAGCTACAAAAGAAACTGAAATGTACCATTATTTTCGTCAGCCACGATCTGAATGAAGCGCTTAAGCTCGGCAATCAAATCGTGATTATGGAAGGTGGCCGCATCATTCAAGCCGGTACTGCCCGCGATATTATCTTTAAACCTGCCAATGAATATGTAAGGCGCTTCGTGGCAAATATTAATCCGCTGCATGTGCTTTATGCAGGCGTACTGATGCGTTCATTAGAACAGTTCTCACAAAACCATGATCAATTTGAATTAGGTCATGGCTGGCAATTGCAATTAGATAGTAGCGGTCAAGCGACTCGTTTGAGTTTGAATAATCAGCCCGCTGAAGAAATCAAGACTATTGATTATGATGCGTGGATGAGTGATGTGGTTGAAATTGCTCAACAAACTGACCAACCCTTATTAGTGACACAAGCAGGGAAAGTGGTCGGAGCAATTAGCCACAAAGATATTCTGCACAGCTTGCTACGCCAGACCAGCACTAGTAGCGATCACCCTATGTGATACTGGAGTTAAGCATGTCAGAAATGACGCGGCGTGAAGCATTAAAAATCCTATTAACAGCCTTAGCCATTCCCCTTGCTAATCAAGCAGACTGGGCTTTTGCAGATAGCAGCCTGCCGCAAATCGCTGGGCATATTTACTTTCTCAAACCCACTGATGCTGAATACGGCCAGCGCCGACAAATCTTCAATAAGCGCATCACTTTAATGCCACGCCTGATCGCTGTTTGTTTATCGGATAAGGGCGTGCAAACAGCCATGCAATATGCAGCTGCGAATAAGCTTCCAGTGGCCGTCAAAAGTGGCGGACATTGTTTTGAAGGTTATAGCCTGAATAACAATGGTCTATTGGTCGACCTGTCTTTACTGAAAGGCGTCAAATACTCCGCTACTGATAAATCCTTGATTGCTCAACCCGGCGCTAAACTCGGCGATGTCTATGCTTATCTCGCGCAATTTAAACGCTTAATTCCGGCAGGCTCCTGTGCAGGCGTGGGAGTGGCTGGTTTAACCTTGGGTGGCGGCTATGGTTTCTTTTCCCGCAGTTTGGGTTTAACTTGCGATAGCTTGATGCGGGTAAAAATGGTCGACGGGCAAGGCAATTTATTAGATTCCAAAGATAATTCTGAGCTGCTGTGGGCTTGCAAAGGTGGGAATAATGGTAGTTTAGGGATTGTCACTGAGCTGCATTTTAAAACTCATCCGACTCCGACCAGCTTCACCAATTATCGCTTTAAATATCGCAGTTTGACTGCGATCAAAGTGAGCGAATTGGCTGAACGCTGGTTCAAGTTAATGCCGAGCTTACCCACCACTTGCTATTCATCGTGGGTGCTGGGGCCAACCCAACTCACCATTTTGATTACCGATATGGCGGAGCGGACTGCGCCAGCCTTACAAACTATTTTGCATCAACTAGGCAGCGGAGCCACCACGATTCAAGGCGCACAAAAAGATGAGTTCCTGCGTGGGATTCAGCGCTTCCGGGGCGGCACTGAGCCGATGTATTTTAAGAATGTTTCTGCTGGCTACTATAACGGCTATGCTGATATTAAAAATGTCTTACCTGCCCTGTTCGCCCAAATGCAGGCCGCGCCCTTAAAGCAAAACCTGATTCAGATTAATACTTTGGGTGGGGCAATTCGCACGGGTTTTAGTGCGGATAGTGCCGCTTATCCACATCGCAATTATCTGTATTTGGGTGAGTTTCAAGTTTATTACCCGCGCGCTAGTGATACTCCCAAAGCGGAAATGCTGGTCAATCAAGTCCAGCAGCGCTTTACCCAAGCAGGCATCCAAGCCCATTATGCGAATTATCCCGATAGGGGTTTGAAAAATTGGGCACAAGCTTATTACGCAGGCTCTTATCCGCGCTTACAGGCTTTGAAACGCCAGCTAGACCCAAATAATCGCATTCAGCATCCGCAAAGCATTCGCATCTAAATCGGAGTTGGTTATGAATTCAGTGAACCGTGCTACGGCTATCGGTTTTATTTCTATTGTACTATGGGGCATGTTGGCGCTACTCACCAGCTTAACCAATGGTCGTATTCCACCTTTTCAAATGCTAGCGATGACTTTTGCGATTGCTTTTTTACTGATGCTTAGCAATTGGCTGCGGCAAGGTAAATCTGGCTTGGAATATGCTAAACAACCTGTATTTGCTTGGTTGTTGGGTGTAGGTGGTTTGTTTGGTTATCATTTCTTTTATTTTCTAGCGATGGCACATGCCCCCGTTGTTGAGGTCAGTTTAATTGCTTATTTATGGCCGCTGCTGATCGTCTTGCTCTCTACACTTTTGCCGGGCGAACATTTATCTAAATATCATTTAATTGGCGCTGTGTTAGCTTTAGCTGGCTGCTGGGTATTGATTGGTGGTGGCAGTGGCGGCTTCAGCTCACACTATTTAATGGGCTATTTAGCCGCCTTAGCCTGCGCGATCCTTTGGGCTGTCTACTCAGTCGCAAGCCGCTTAGTGAAACAAGTCCCGACCGATGCGGTGGGCTGGTTTTGTGGAGTGACTGCCCTGCTGGGTTTGATCTGCCATTTACTGTTAGAAACGACGGTGTGGCCAGCCGACTGGATCGAGTGGTTAGGCGTGATTGGTTTAGGTTTAGGGCCGGTCGGAATTGCCTTCTTCACTTGGGATTATGGCGTCAAGCACGGCAATTTACAGTTGTTAGGCGTGCTCTCTTATGCCGCGCCCTTAATCTCGGTCGTGCTGCTAATTTTGGCAGGCCAAGCTGAACCTAGCCTCAGTGTCTTGTTTGCTTGCCTTGCGATTGTCGGCGGCGCTTTCATTGCGGGGCAGGCTAGGAAAAGTTAGTAAATGCTGACTAATCTTCGCAATCGCAGTAATCCTCTTTACGGAAATCGACGTACACGCGCTCAACTTCCTCCTGCTCAAGATAAGTGGGATGTTCATTGACTCGATTCTCTTCAATATAAGTCGGTTGAGAATCTGGGTAGTCGATATAAGTAGGATGCTCGTTGACTCGATTTTCTTCTAGGTAGGTCACTGGTTGATGGGCAGAGACTGAACCCATCAGTAGCAGACTTAAAGCAAGCGTTTTGTACATAATGAAGCTCCCTAACTATTATCTTCCCTATCTTATAACTATAGCAGGCTGCTTTGGCTATTTAAGGAAAACCCTATGAATTTTGACGAAATCATTGACCGCCGCAATACCCACTGTATGAAATGGGATGCGATGCAGCAACTTTATGGCGTCTCACCTGAAACTGGTTTGGCGATGTGGGTCGCCGATATGGATTTTCGCCCGCCGCCCGCGGTCACTGCTGCTCTGCAAGCTGAAATCGAGCATGGCGTACACGGCTATTTTGGCGATGAATCGGCGTATCAAGCGGCGATTTGCCAATGGATGAGCAAGCGCCATCAGTGGGCAGTGAAACCTGAATGGATCAAAACGGTACATGGTTTAGTAGCAGGCACTGCACTTTGTATTCAAGCTTTCACCCGACCGAATGACGGTATTATTTTATTCACGCCGGTTTATCATGCTTTCGCACGCACGATTAAAGCCAATCAGCGCGAAGTGATTGAATCACCTTTGCAAATTGATGCGGATGGTATGTATCGGATGGATTTAGCCGCTTTAGAACAGCAACTCAAAGGCCATGAAACGATGGTCATTCTGTGCTCGCCGCATAATCCGGGTGGACGGGTCTGGTCAGTAGCCGAGTTACAAGCCTTAGCGGCTTTTTGTCTCAAGCATGATTTGCTGCTGGTATCGGATGAAATTCACCACGATTTAGTGTTTAAGCCGCATCAGCATACGGTTATGCCACTCGCAGCGCCGGAAATTCGTGAGCGCTTAGTGATGCTCACCGCCACCACCAAAACCTTTAATATTGCAGGTGGTTTAACTGGCAATGCGATTATTGAAAATGTCGAGTTACGCAATCACTTCACCCAAGCGATGATGGCTGCAGGCAGCTCACCGAATCGGTTTGGCACGCTGATCTCAACCGCTGCTTATTTGCAAGGCGAAGACTGGCTGGAAGGTTTGCTCGATTATTTAGATGGTAATCGGCGGCTGTTTGATGCCGGCATTCAACAGATTCCAAACTTGCGCTCCATGCCTTTAGAGGCGACTTATTTAGCTTGGGTCAACTTTGCTGAAACGGGTTTGAGTCCTCAGCAAGTGATTGATAAAGTGCAGAAAGAAGCGGGCATCGCGACGAGCTATGGCTCGACCTTTGGCAAAGGTGGCGAAACTTATTTACGCTTTAACCTCGCCACCCCGCGTAGCCGCATTGAACAAGCACTAGAACGCTTACAAGCGGTATTTAACTGAGTTAAGCCGCACGCTTTTGCACTAACCAGAAGCGTGCGATTAAACCAAACACTAAGCCCCAAAATGCACTACCTAAACCTAACAAACTGATACCGGAAGCAGTCACCAGAAACACAATCAAAGCGGCTTCGCGTTCGCTACTATCCGCGATGGCAGCGCTCAAACTATTCGCTATCGTGCCAATCAAAGCAAAGCCTGCAATCGCTAAAATCAATGTTGGCGGAAACGATAAAAACAAGCTGGTAATACTCGCGCCAAATAAACCAGCGACTAGATAAAACGCGCCTGCACTAAAACTTGCCAAATAGCGCTTAGCTTTATCTTTATCCACCTCTTCGCCCATGCAAATCGCGGCAGTAATTGCGGCTAAGTTGTAGGCATAACCGCCAAAAGGCGCAAGCACTATAGTGGTTAAACCAGTTAAACCAATCGTCTTCGATAAAGGTGCTTCATAACCATGCGCTTTGAGCACCGCAACTCCCGGAATATTCTGCGAAGCCATCGTCACAATAAAGAGCGGCAAACCTACTCCTAGCAGCGCTTGCAAGCCCATTTCTGGCATCACAAACACCGGTTCCGCCCATTGCAACGAGAGTTTGCTCAAATCCATCATGCCCGTAAACCAAGCAAGCGCCATCCCCACCAACAACGTGAGCGGAATCGCATAGCGCGGCAATAAACGTTTCATCAGCAGGAAAGTGGCAAACATGACGCCCACCAAGACCGGCTCATGCTGCAAGGAGACAAACGCATCCAAACCAAACTTCAGCAGCACACCTGCCAGCATGGCTGAAGCCAGTGGCAGTGGAATCAAATGCATGAAGCGCTCGAACCAGCCCGCATAACCAATAATGGTAATCAGAATTCCACAGAAAATAAAAGCAGCGGTCGCTTCCGGCAGCGAAACACCGGCAAGGCTCGTGACTAATAAAGCCGCCCCCGGTGTTGACCACGCCGTCAATAAAGGCAGGCGATAATACAACGAAAGCGAAATACTCGAAAACGCCATGCCAATACCTAAAGCCCACATCCAAGAAGCAATTTGCGCCTCAGTCGCGCCTACCGTATGGGCTGCTTGGAAAATAATCGCGGCGGAACTGGTATAACCGACCAACACTGCCACAAACCCAGCGCTGAGATGCGCTAAGGAAAAGCCTTTGAACATAAACATAGCTCTGAATGGTGGGATGTGGACATTGTAGGAGGGCTTAAGCAGAGAAACAATCGCATATATGATGTATTAACCAACTTACCGTATGATGGTCATTTTTGAAAAAATTGCTTTTCATGAAAAATCTGCTAAGGTTAGTTAATAACTATTCATATAGAGAGATATTTTTTTAATTAAAAAAGGAATTTATACATGATTAAATTTAAAGTCTTTCTAATAGTCTTGCTATTTTTCTGCTCAGGCATATTTGCCTATGCAAGCAGCCAAGCAGCCAAGCAGCCAAGCAGCCAAGCAGCCAAGCAGCCAAATTATAGATCAAGATGATTTGATTTATGATTATGATGAAATGCTTAATTTCAAAGCAGATCAGTTTCTTAGAGAAAACTATAGTAACTTAGCTCCTTACTCTGAAAGTATTACACACTGGAGTGGTTACACAACTATTAGCCCTAAAATTTTGATTGCATTAATCATAATGCAAAATGGTAATAATAGGTTTTATAGTGATTTTGATGCTCAGAGACCCTTTAGAGGTCTTTCCAAAAAAACTGGATTCAATAGACAAATTGAAGAAATATCAGAATCGCTTGCGAAGAAATTCTATGAAAATAAAGCTAATGGTGTAACTGAACCAGCTAATACATCTGTAAAAGCGGTATTGGCAGAGCATCACTTAAGTTTAGATAGTTTCAATAAAACACTTTATGAGATATTTCCTGAACTTGGTCTTTCTAAAAAACAGTTAGGTACTTGGCGATCAACCCCTTCACCTACTCTCTTACAGTTACCTTACCCCATTAATGAAAGTTGGGCTTCTGGTGGGACTCACACAGACAACGGATCATGTTCTGCATCCAGTTGTGGAGCAAATCCAATCTTTGCATCACTAGATTTCCAAAAAACGTTTGATGGTTGGGGATCTACAGCACCACTAACTGCATGGGTCAGTGCAGCTCACGAAGGTACAGTAATTAGGCATTCAGCATGCTCCTTTGAAATTATTGCCACTGGTAATCAATGGTCTACCTCTTATTATCATGTTAGCAACATTGTACCAGCATCAAACCAGTATGTTACAAGAAACACTCCTGTTTCAAATTATGCAAACACAGTTAGTGCAGCACTTTGTCAAGGTGGTTCATCAACTGGACCTCATTTACACTTCACACTTAAAGAGAATGGACAACCTGTAACTTTAAATGGGGTATCCCTTTCAGGGCTTACTGTCCATGCTGGACGTTTTGATTATGATATAAATCCTAGTTACTATTGGTTATCAGCTAATGGAATTAACTACCCAGCGTGGACTTTTTTAAATAATTCGGGTGTACCAACAACGTCCACTGCACCTACCCCAATCAGTCCAATCAATGCAGCCACTGTCAATACCGCTACCCCAACCTTAACTTGGACTGCTAAACCTGATACCACCCAGTATGTTTTAAATGCCTGGGCAGGTCCTGGGCAAAATCAGGGGCCACAAATCATCGGGCATATTATCTCACCAGCCAGTGCAAACTGCGCTCAAGCGGGAGCGACAACCTGTTCTTACACTCACTCAACACCCTTTCCTAATGGCCAAGCAGTATGGATGATTCGAGCAGAATATACTGGTCCAGATAGTGCGTTGGCAACGTTCAATGTGAATACTGGGAGTTCAACATCGCTGCCTAATGCCTGTCAGCAAGGAAGTACTCCTGTCAGTTTTGAAGCCATTCAAGCAGGAACGCCCCTTTGTTTGGCTCAAGATGGATCAGGACAAGCGCAGCTACATATCTATGTTCAAAGTAACCAAGTAGGAAAAACCCTATTAATTAGAACTGCACATGGTAGTGGAGAGGGTTCAATTCTTTTTAAACGAAGCAGCCGCCCTTCTCTCAGCAGTTATGATCTTGCATCCAACAATCTAGGCATTCAAGATACTTTATCCATTCCAAACATCCAACTGGGTTGGAACTATATCCACTTCTCCAGTGCGACCAGTTTCTCAGGAGTGACTTTGTCAGCTGAATATCAGTAGTCACCAGAACATGACGCAGAAACTATTTTATATTCTCACTAGTTTCTGCGCCTTTTCAGAAAGAACATCAATTATAATTAGTTAAAATAACTCACCAGTTAATAAAATACATAATATAATCTAAAAACCGCCTTTCATCATTTTATATTTGTGGATTTTTAATAAAAACCTTATTTTTATTAAAAATCCCAAGGAGTCAATCATGATTAACTTTAAAAACAACCCCTCTAATATTAGTAACTCACAAAATATCAGTCTATTACCTAACAATAGCTACGGTAGTCAAACCAATTCTAGCTTTAATCTACAGCAGTCGCCTATTTTGCAAATTTTGCTCAGTTTTATTGTGAGTATCTTGCAACAGATGCTGGCTCGTTTGGGCGAGGCTGGTAACCGTGATGAGACAGATAAACCTGATGCTACTAGTACCGAAGATACAAAAACTTTAAATAACCTTAATGATCAGCAAGATGCAAATATTCTATTTTTCCATAGTGATTTGCTCACTCCAACTATTCTAAAAGAGGCTGAAGAACAAGGATTAGACCCTTATACCATTGAGGATCAAGATAACTCAGGTACATTATCAGTGGGTGATCGCTTACTAGTAGGCAATAAAACCAATGGAACCGTCCAAGAGCGCACCTTAAATGAAGCAGATATTCGTAGCATCAATGGAGGAGCTGTAGACTCTGGCATACCTAATTATACGAATAATATCAATACTCAACAGGATTTACGTATTCGATTCCATTTCCAAAACCTAATTACGCCCGAAATTATTGCGCAAGCTGGGCGGGATCGCTTAATTCGCCCATACAGCATAAGTGATGACGATAGATCGGGAGATATTTCAGCAGGTGATCGCTTATTAGTGGGTAGCAAGATTAATAACAATTTCAATGAGCTCATTTTAACGACTGCCGATGTTGCAAATATTAATGCAGTAGGCACTATAGACTTTGGAAATCCCAATCCTTTATCTAATATAAACAAGAAACAAGATGCCAATATACTTTTCTTATTCAGAGATAAAATTACACCAGAAATTATTGAACGTACAAAAGACTTTGCACACGCCTATGTCATTAGTGATGATGATAACTCGGGTTCAATCACTGTAGGTGATCGCTTACTCATTGGTGATCGTATTCATAATGACCTTCAAGAAGTTGTTTTATCTGAAAGTGACGTTGCTGGTATTAATGGTGGCGCATTAGGCACTAACAACTCTTAATACAGTGTAAATCAGCATCATCGAAATAGGGCTAGATCATGTGTAGATCTAGCCCTATCTAAACTGGTGTAACCGACTTGACCTGCCTGCCTCAATCAAACATAAGCTTAAATGGCTTCAGCATGCGGGCTAAAGCACGGATTTGCTTGCCCTGCTTATCCGCATAATGCTCACCGCTATATCCCCACCAATCCCAACAGCCTTGCGGATTAGCTAGCCAAGTTTTAGCTTGCGGATAAAGCACGACGATATTATTTGCCTCTGCCCAATCGTTATAACCTGCTTTGCCATAAAACGAATCACCTACTAAATCTTCACTCTGTAAGCAGCCATGCAAAGCAATATGTAATTTACAGCTCTGCCCCTTTGCGCACGCACTTGGAATATAAATATGTGCGTTTTGATGAAGGCTGATACTTTTATCAGAAGCAGCAAAAAACTCTTGCTGATTAAAAGAATATAGATTGGCAGTTTGCGCTGCCGTTTTAGGCTTTAATTTTCCATAAATCTGTTGAAGCAGAGCACCAGCTGCATCAAAGTCACAGTCATTTATAAATGGCGGTAGGCTAATTTTGCAACTACTGCCATAATTTTCGGTAATCATGCCGTGGCTAGCATTGGCATTTTTAACATAGCGGATATTCGCCGCCGGAATATAATGCTGATAATAGGTTTGCAGTGTATCCATTACCGCTGTTGGTATCAGCATGTCTTTCGCGCCGGAGAACATCCAAACTTTTTGCTGGGCTAAGTGGCTTGGCTCACCAATTAAACCTGCCGCCGCTAAACGCTCAGTTTCACGAATCGAAAATTCAACATCCGGCTTCGGCCTAGGCCACCAAGTTACGGGGCTGGCATGCATACAGACATTCAGCATCGCATACATACCCGTAACATCAAACCCACCTCTAGGATAGTGACCCGCCGCACAGCGATAGGGTCCACCCGCAATAATACCCGCGCCCATAATATGCTTTGAGTAAATGACCTGTAGTTGCATCGCCATATAAGCCCCTGAAGACAAACCTGATACCGAGGTTTGTATCGGGTCGATGTTTAGATTGCGGCTGAGGTTGCTGAGGGATTCGGCCTGACCTAAACTAAATGACGATAGAAGCAGCGTTAAGCTTAAGGCTAAACTGCGGATAAAAATTAGCATCAGTGTATGATCACTTAAAAGGAAGAATCTAGTTTAGGGTAAAAGTCTTTTAACCACATAACTTATCAACGCTATTTGGCAAGCGCAGCAGGCTATGTTAATCCTAAGCCCATCTTTTTATTAGAAGTAGCACGGTTATGAACTGGTTAACAAAAACCCTAAAAGCCAACAAAGGCTTTATCTTCTTTCTCTTTCTGATGTTTGCTTTTCGCAGCTCCATCGCGGATTGGAATGAAGTACCCACAGGTTCGATGAATCCAACCATCGTGGAAGGTGACCGGATTTTAGTGAACAAGGCAGCCTATGATTTACGGATACCGTTCACGCATATTGCACTCGTCAAACGGGCCGATCCAGAGCGTGGAGATATTATTGTTTTTGACTCCATCGTTTCAGAAAAACGTTTGGTGAAACGCGTGGTAGGTGTACCCGGTGATACCCTTGCTATGCACAATAATATTTTATGGATTAACGGCCAAAAACTGGGTTATGAGACTGTTGCGCATTCACCCACTAGGACTGACCAAGAAGAGAATTTGCTGGGTTTAAAACATAAAATTCGCACTCATACTACCGGCTCTTACCTTGCTAGTTTCAGCCCCGTTGAAATTCCGGCTGGCTATTATTTAGCGTTGGGTGATAATCGTGATAATAGCGCAGATTCTCGTGTGATTGGTTTAGTGCCACGTTCTGAAATTGTAGGGCGGGCGCGTAATGTGGTGCTGTCTTTGGACTATGATCATTACTATCTGCCACGTACTGAACGCTTTTTTAAGGATTTATAAAAACAGAATTTGGCCATGTAGAACAGTTGCATGAGATGCATGGCTTTTTCTATAGGTAGTTATGCAAACACTTCGTCATTGGCTCAGCAAAATCCCGTTATTCTTAATTGTGATTGCCTGTTTGACTTTAGGCTTAGCACCGTTTTTCCCAGTACCTCATGTATGGGAAAAACTTATGATGTTGGCTCACGGTGCTTTGAGTCGACCTATTGATATCTTCGACTTCTTACTACATGGTGCTCCGTGGCTTGTATTGATCCTACGTTTACTACTAATGCGCTCTAAGCCGGTTTAATTTTCCAAACGTTCCACTAGTTGTTTTAAGGTGTTTAGTTCAGCATTAAACTCCTCTTTGACCCGCTCAATTTCATTCAAAATTTGCAGCTTGAGTTCGCCTCGATCTTGTTTAGCGTGCACAATTGAATCCAGCTCTAAGATCGCTTTGGAGAGCACAGGGGAAATTTCAAACACTAATTCGCCTTGATTCATTGCACCATCACTCACTTGAGTCCGTTGCGAGCGGCCAAAGGTATAACTACGCACCACTGGCAAGAATGAACCTTTCGGCCGTTCATAGCGAATTTTCAAAACATCCATATCAAGACGTGGTTGAGTGAGGGTGTAACCAATAATTTGTAGGGGATGTTGGACTCCCATTGAAGTTAAAGTCGAATATTGACTCATGGTGCTGTTCCTTTATCGTTCATATCAATCACCTAGCTAGTTTACTGTAAAAACCCCCAAGCGCTGATGAATTAGCCTCATTTAATGAGTTATTAATGCGTTATTAGTGCCAAGCAATCCTACTTAGTTGAATGCCGAAAAGTGCTACCATAGCTTGCATGAGCCTTGCTGTAGGAACCCGTATGAAATTCGCTACCTTCAATCTGTTTCAATATGTTGCCCCTGATTACTACTGGTATGAGCGTGAAGCCCGCAATACTTATACCGAAGCAGAGTGGACACAAAAGCAAGCTTGGATTAGCCAACGCTTCGCCACAATGGATGCCGATGTCATCGGCTTTCAGGAGGTGTTTAGCGCGACTGATCTTAAGCAGCTTTGTGCGACGGCGGGTTATCCCTACTTTGCAACGGTGGATGCACCTAATACGCTGCCTGAAGACTCCCATGTTTTTATTAGTTCCATTGTAGCCTTAGCTTCACGCTTCCCCTTAAAAAATATTCGTAGCGTACTCATGCACCCAGAAGTGCAAACAGAATTATTCCTTCCCGCTGAATTTCAGTTCAGCCGTCTGCCGGTTTGTGCGGAAGTGGAGTCACCACTGTTGGGCGAAGTGACGGTCTATGTGATACATCTCAAGTCGAAACGCGCTGCTAGCCTTGATATTAGTTATGCGGATGAAATTCCGTGGGAAGAACGTGGACGTGACACTTTATTGCGCTTATCGCGGGCGAATGTAGCTTCCTTATTGCAACGTGGCGCTGAAGCAACTTTGATTTATCACAGTGTTAGCACTGATTTACACCACAATCGTCAGCGGCAAATTGTGGTGCTCGGTGATTTAAATGATGACCAACGCTCTACGCCTTTTGAAGCAATCACCATGCAAGATAAAATCTATGCGATTGGTGGCGTCGAGCAAGAAGCGTGGCCGGAAGATTTCATTCCCAAACTACATGATTTTCGCTTGAGTGATAGCTTCCGCATTGCCCCCATGATGCGCCAAAGCGTGCGACCGTTCACTCATATTCATCATGGTGCTGGCAGCTGTTTAGATCATATTCTAGTCTCGAACTCGCTGAATCCGCAGAATGGACGTGCGGTCGCTGAAGTGCTTGATTATCAAGTGTGGAATCAGCATTTAGATGATGATGGCACCCCCAATCGCTTGCAATCTGATCATGGGCAAGTCTGCATTACGCTGATCCCGACGCATGACAAAGCGAATGAGCCGCAAATTGGTAGCCCAATTCTGTATCGTGATGCGAAACAACTAGCGACTCGCCAAGACTTTATTGATTTAGCCGGTGGTGTGTATCAATCCAGCAAGCATTTCCGCCAATGGAGCAGCGCGGATAAATGGGATCATTTTTGGTCATTTTTCTTTGATAGTGCTTATGGTTGGGTTCCTTCGATTTACGGCTCAATACCCGTGGATGAGTTGTATCAAAAGCAGCGCCATAGTATTGAGCATGTGATCCCACTCGATTTTCTGGATCGCTATCTAGCCTATAAGCATCAACCCCGCCATGTGCGCAATGGTGCTAGCGTGAATCCATTCAACTTCGCGCCCTCTGAACGCGGCTTGAATGCTAAGCGTTCGAACTTTGCTTTTGATTTTGAGGGTGACAAAATTGTACGTCCTTTCAATATTGATCTGCAGCCTGAAGCGTTCGAGCGCACTGGCTTTGACAAGGATAATGAATGGGTGATCCCCTCACGCAATCGGGGTGATGTCGCGCGCGCCCTACTCTATATGCTGTTGGTATATGGGATTGATGAATTGTATGAAAGCCATATTGACACTCTCGTACATTGGGCAAAAATCGACGCCCCCAGCGCTTGGGAGCTGGCTTATAATAATTGGGTACATGGACGTTTGGGCATTCGCAACCCGCTGATTGATACCCCGAATAAAGCTTTGCCGCTGCTAAATAATAAAGAATTGATGCATGCGATGGTTGTCAAAGAAGGGACGCCTCAAGGCCAGATTTGATCCAAATATTTCGCGGCTAAAATGGTATCGCGCAAAGCATAGCGCGGAGACTGCATGGAAAGATGGCAGCCTTCGCGCCGCAAAACAGGTTTAATCATACTGGCTGGTGCTCGGAAGCTAATCAGATATTTGCCGGTGTTTTCGTACGGCTCGATTTTCTCGATATCCGCAATATGCGTAATCGCGCTCACCGGAGCGACTTGGTAAGCTGCTAGATGCTTGATCTTATGCAAATGCTTAGACTGAATACGTACAGCAAACCATTGCTGCTCCTCCAGAAAAGTCTTCTGCATGCCTTCTTCTTTGACTGGCACGACTAGAGTATCGAAAGCTTCTACATCAATTTGCTGGGTCGCCAATAAGCGCCGCTGCCATTCAGTGAGCTTGTCTTCCGGTTTGGGTGGGGTGAACGCATTAATTCCCAGCATGGGTAGAATCAGCAGCATATCCGCAAAAAATGTTTGTGCAGTCGCCCTTGCCACGGGCGACATGGTCGGCGACATTGGGGTGTTTTTATTCAGCAGCACGGCACGATTATATTGCTGTGCCAGATTAACCAAAGCATGCTCTAAAAACTGCACTTCGGTTTTGCCGATTTTGTGATTCTGATCGAAGAAATAGATACCCCAATCCCAACCTTCTTTATTCGCCACATGCTTGCGTAAACGCTCACCTAGCGGGTCAGCCTCACCAATATAAATGGTTTCCTCAGCTGCATTGCCGACCAAGACATACACACCGGCCTGATTAAAACCCGGCTCATGTTTCAGATTAGCAAACAGCTCCTTGGGGAAAACTACACCATAACCTGACCAATTAGACTTATCCACATGGCGAATTCCTTGTGGGTCGCCAGTGGTCGCGAATACGGTGATGGAAAATGGGCTTTGCATGCGCTTAAGACTTGGCACCAATCAATTCAATTTGATAGCCATCGGGGTCTTCTAAGAAGGCAATAATGGTCGTACCTGCATTCATTGGCCCTGCCTCGCGGATAATCTTGCCGCCTGCCGCACGCATCTTCTCGCAAGCCGCATAGACATCGGGCACTTCAATCGCGATATGCCCAAACGCAGTACCTAGCTCGTATTCACTCACGCCCCAGTTATAGGTCAGCTCCAAGACGGTCGTATTCGATTTCTCGCCATAGCCTAAAAACACTAAAGTGAATTCGCCAGCCGGATAATCTTGGCGACTCAATTCGCGCATCCCCAGCACCTTGGCATAGAAATTCACAGAACGATCTAAATCCCCAACGCGCAACATCGTATGTAAAATTCGCATCATACTTCTCGGCTTAAGTTTAAAAAACTATGGTAGCGCAAATCAGGCAAGCTGGAAAAAATGCTTTCTCAGGCTGTGGTCAAGCCCTACCATAAGTGACTTTACTCCCTATCAAGGATAGCTTGTGAACTTGCTAACGCGCTGGCTAATTAATCTTGGGTTACTGGCTGCGTTGTGTTTATTTGTTACTGGTGTGTTCGCGCCCTTGATGGAGTTAGAAAAATTTTGGGTATTTAAAAATCAATTTTCCCTCTACTCCGGCCTACAAGATTTATGGCTGCAAGGTGAGCACTTTCTGTTTATCTTTTTATTTTTGTTTAGCATCTTCACCCCCCTCGTCAAAATCTTTGGCCTCGCGCTAGTGGTAAATAGCAGTGCAGGCTATCAACAACGTCATAAGCTATTTCTGCAGATCTTGGCTGTTTGGGGGAAATGGTCGATGTTGGATGTGTTTGTCGTAGCGCTGCTATTTGTAGCTGTGAAATTGGGAGCGCTTGCGAATATCACGGTGCATTATGGCTTGTATTTATTCGCAGGCTCGGTAATTTTAGTGCATATCTTAAGTCTGTACTTATATCTCGATAGCAAAAAGCACTGAACTTAACTAGGCTTTAAGCATCAGACTGATCATTCGCGACTTACTCAAAATCGACTTTAACAATCAAAGAATTGCGAGGCTACCCACCATGAAACTGCTATTACCACTCTGCCTAATCGCCCTTTTATTCACTAGCCTTAGTTATGCTGCGGGCTTTGATTGTACTAAAGCTAAAACTGCTACTGAAAAGGCCATTTGTAGCACCACAAGCTTATCTGATTTAGATGAAATTCTCGTGCTAAGCTTTAATAAAGCTGTTGCGGGCAGTGCTGATGTGAAAGCCTTAAAAACTACACAGCAAGCTTGGCTAAAAACTCGCGAAGCTTGTGCAAGTAATGTGGATTGCATCACGAAAGCTTACACCTCTCGGATTAGCGAACTAATTAATCTAGTCGCTAAAAATCAGAAACCGACCACCACAACTAGCTCGAATTCGTCAGCCAAACCAGCAGCACCAGCTGCTCAACAAACCACTAATACCACGCCAAATCCTAAACCAACAGGCAAGACCTTAACTGGCAAGATCACAAGCTATGAATGTGGTGATAATTGCTATCTCACGGTTCAAGATGATCAAAGCAAAAACCATGTAGCACTTTGCACTGCGCCTTTATGTGAGAGCTGGAATGAAGTCGCTGAAATACCTACAAGCTATATGCAAAAGAAAGTCATAGTAAGCCTTGGTCGTGCCAAGCAATATGATGGTGCAGGCAATGAAATGGGCGAAATGGATGCGTTTGAGAGCATCACGCTTTTGGAATAAAGCATGCTAAACTAGCCCAACTATTATAAAAAACAGGAGATAAAACATGGGCTTTCGTAATATTAGGCTATTAGGCATCAGCCTATTTTCTTTATGCCTGCTGAGCCTGAGTGCACAAGCAGCAAACAATATTCAAGGCAAACGTTTTCAAGATTGGGGCGGCAATTGCCAAGCAACCGCTCAAGGTCGTCATTGCTATTTAGAGCAAGTGCTGCATGATGGCCAACAAAAAGTCATGATTAGTGTGATTGGCTATATCCCGGGGCAAAAGACCCCAAGTATGGCGTTTGAACTCCCCCCAAATATTCATTTACCTGCGGGCTTCACTTTAAATGTCGATAAACGCGCTATCACGCACTTTAAGGGTAAATGCACTCAACAACGTTGTACGGCTAGTTTTCAGCTGACGCCAAAAATCTTGCAGCAGTTTCAAAAAAGCCAAGCGGCTGCGGTTTCTTATCTATCAACACCCAGCCAACGCCTGGTGAATTTGCCTTTATCATTGATGGGAATTACGGCTGGCTTGAATGCCTTGAAATAGAAGTCTTTAAGCACACAGGGCAGAAAACCTGCCCTGTGCTTTAAGCTTAACCAAGTAAGCCTTTAGCTAAAGCTTCTTGTAGCAAACGGATTTGCTCTGGATCGGGAGTGCTCGCTGGTGCAAAAGACCGTGCTGTAGAAGAGCTAGGTTCAACAGCCTTGGTAGTCGCCGCCGTTGCTGGTGGTAAATGCACATTTGAAGCTAAGAAGGCATTATCTTGGATATCTTTAATGTCAGTATTTCGGCTAATCACATCCGACAGGCTTAAATTATTTAAGTCTTTCAGCTGCTGACCTGAGAATTGGTTCTCATACCAGAAACGGTCGCCGTCGCGTAAATCTTCAAACTGATTCGTTAAAATAGTCGTGAGCGTTTCACCCGCTAAAGAATTACCCGTGTAGTTTTCTGCTAAGCCACCTACCCATAAATCGACATCATCAGGGCTATCGTAAACTTGCGCTAGTTTCTGACCAAAATCACCTTGCCAAATAGGATCGTCGAAGCTTTCAATCCGTGATAAGCCTAACGACTCACGTACATCATTGTAGCCACCAATACCGTGATCACGGCCACGCTGCATATTGATCGCAACTAAATCTAAACCACCTGCACCTGGCTGACCGAACAAGAAATTACGCACATCATCAATGACCATTGGGTCAAAGGCTTGTGCCGTTTGTGACATCGCCCCGCGTAAGAACGGGTCAATACCGGCTTGGTCAACTAAACCGGGCTTACCAAACGCATCACGTAGGGATACATTGCCTTGTGCAATTTCCTCCCCATTTTCGTCTAAACGCAATAAGGTCGGAGATAACATGGTATGACCAAAGCGGAAGGCGGCAGCAGCAAATTCGTTGTTAATGCCTGCGTTTTGTGTTGCGTCATAGCCTTTATAATCAGATAAGGCATCTTCGCCCAACAGATTGGGTAAGAATTCGTTATAGGTAATCGCTTGAATCTCTGCAACGACTGTACGGCGCGCTTCTTGGTAGATTTTTTCGTCTGACCAGCTAGGATTTTTAGCCCCTAACTCATCAGCAATCCGATTATGCTCACGCATCCAAATGGTATGCATTGAGGTTAAGGCCGGATTTTCATTAGAGCGCTCATCACCTGCAATAAAAGCTCCACTGGCATTCCTTGGCAGTAAATCGCCTTCACTGGTCTTTAATTTGCCACCATCAAAAGAACGCAAAGAATCAGCAGTGGCCTTATCTGACCCATAAACATTAGAACCATCAATGTAAGCCGTCAGATTATTCGTTTGTTGAGTGACACCCGTAGCATCAACGACACCTGTGCTACGAGTCACTGGAATTGTCGCTGTACCCGTACCTGCTGGATCAAAGAAGGGATCCCCATTGGGCACTGCAATATTGATATTTTCGCCGCTATTCGCATGTACCAAGGACATATCATGATCTAAGAACTGCCCCCACATCCAAAACACATCGCTTAAGCCTTTGCGGTTAGTGGTACTTTCAGTTTGAGCAGAAACAGCATTACTGACTTCACGAGTACTTGGCAGATTGACTTCGGTTGAACCGCCCGGTTCGCGCGTACTGTCTTTTGGAGTCATACGCTGTAATGAGCTGCCTTGTTTACCCCAATCTGGATTCTGTAGATTATTCCCACTACCGTCTGCACTACGATATTCTGGATTGGGCTGTGGCTGACTAATTTGACTCAGTAACTGCTTGAGCAGTTCTACTAAAAAATTCAGTAGGATATTAAAAATTTGATTGTTGCCACCACCCCGAAAACTGTTGGCAAAACTATCGGCGCCCGCAGTACTTTGCACAGCGAAACTGGGAAGACTTGAATTTACACTTGTGCTGTTAGTGAAATTATTATTAGTTGAATTAGTAAAGCTATTATTAATTGGATTACGCATATTTATCTTTCCTTGATGTGGACTGAAATTATCGGTGCTCAGTCGTCTGTACTCATCATGAAAAATAAAGGGGCTATACAACAATCATGCGCCTCTTTGCCGATCAATTTCTTAAGATAATTGGTAGCAATAAATGGGCTTTAGCGAGCCATTAAAAGAACAAGGCTGCAAAAGCAGCCTTGTTTAAAAGCAAATAAATACGAAGCTTGTTAAACGCGACTAGTACGTAAACCCGGCTCATCAGTCGCGTCCACTTCAAATGGATCATGGCGAGCCGCTTCAGCATTTTCAGCTTTGCGCGCAAAATTGCGATAGATATACCAATCCAAACTAAACCAGCGCCCTGCTCCCATAAAGAATAACGTGAGCAGTAAGACAAAGTAGGTAATGTATAAAGTAAATGGAGTTGCGCCGATGGAGTTATAGCCGCTATAGCCATGCTCTAAGAAGAACTGTTTAGCTACCTCAGCTACAGCCGTTAAGCCACCCACCGCTTGCAAACCTAAAACTGCAACAGCAAAGAGTAAAGCTAACACAATCCAGCGCACTGCAAAACCAAACACTAATAAGACTGCGCCTACAACCTCAATGCCGCCAATAATGCCCGAACCCATCGTGCCTAAATTGCTCAGAATCGTGTCATTCATGGTGCTTGCACCTGCAACAAAGGCCTCGTTATTCCACCAAGTCATGGGGTTGTACCAAACGAAATCAGCCGCGGTAAATAAACCTAAACGCTTAACGCCTTCCACCCAGAAAATGGGTGCTAAGAGTAAACGAATGGCTAAAGGCGCTAAAAAATCAAACACCCGCAACCAATTCAGGCTAAAAAAACCAACAAGAAATTTCATGATAACTCCTAAAAAAAGAAAAGCGTTTGCCCGCACATAAATCACATTCTAAATGGAGTATATACACAGCTTTCTATACTTTCTGAGCCAGATTCCGCTGAACTAGCTGATTAAGACGCCGCTTGACGGGGCACAGCGACTAACTTGGGCTGACTATCTGCCTTAGGTATATAGCACGCACGAATACGTCGTGTGATACTTTCTGCATCTAATTCGCAAGCAATGATTTGCTGCTCACGCAGAGCATGATCAATATAATCATCAGGAATACCTAGATTTAACACCGCCACAGTAAGACCTGCAGTATTTAGACACTCATTCACTGCGCTGCCAGCACCGCCTTGTACCGCATTATCTTCTAAGGTCACCAGTAAACTATGCGTTTTAGCCATCGTATGAATTAGGTTTTCATCCAAGGGTTTGACAAAACGCATATTGACTAAACTAGCATCTAATTGATCAGCAGCTTGCTGTGCTTCACCTAACAAGGAACCAAACAATAAAATAACGATACCCGAATGGCCTGCACGTAGCATCTCAGCTTTGCCAATTTCTAAAGCCTGCATTGCCTTTTCAGGCATCATGCCAATGCCTTTGCCACGTGGATAACGCACGGCACAAGGCGCAGCTTGTTGGAAAGCAGTAAACAGCATTTGACGGCATTCATCTTCATGGGCAGGAGCCATGACGATCATATTCGGGATACAACGCAAATACGACAGATCATAATTACCTGAATGCGTTGGGCCATCCGCACCCACCAACCCCGCACGGTCAATCGCAAATACAACGGGTAGATTTTGAATGGCCACATCATGAATCAGCTGATCGTAAGCCCGCTGCAAAAAAGTGGAATAAATAGCTACCACTGGCTTCAAGCCTTCACAAGCTAAACCCGCTGCTAAGGTCACGGCATGTTGCTCAGCAATGCCTACATCAAAGTAACGCTCTGGGTATTGCTCAGCAAACTTAACTAAGCCAGAACCTTCACGCATGGCCGGTGTAATACCTACCAAACGTTTATCCAGCGCTGCCATGTCACAAAGCCAAGTACTAAACACTTCAGTATACGTAGGTGTCGCAGCTTTTTTGCCAGCAACTAAACCTGTCTTTAAATTAAACGGGCTAACGCCATGATAAGTGCAGGGGTCATCTTCAGCTGGCTCATAGCCTTTACCCTTCTGAGTAATGACATGCAGCATGCGTGGGCCTTTGATTTGGCTAAGATTACGCATCACACTGACCATCTCGCCCACATCATGCCCATCAATCGGGCCATAATATTTAAAACCCATTTCCTCGAATAAAGTGCCAGGTAGTACCATGCCCTTCATATGCTCTTCAGTGAGCTTAGCGAGCTTGGACAAAGATTTACTGCTCGATAAAACTTTCTTACCATTCTCCCGCATGCTCGAATACATATGCCCCGAGAGTAAGCGTGTGAGATATTTACGTAAGGCACCCACATTGGGTGAAATAGACATTTCATTGTCATTCAAGACGACTAGCAAATCCGCATCTAAGTCACCGGCATGATTCAGCGCCTCATAAGCCATACCTGCCGTCATCGCGCCATCCCCAATAACTGCAATGGCTTGCCAGTCCTCACTCTTTTGCTTCGCTGCTAAAGCCATCCCTAAAGCTGCAGAGATCGAAGTGCTCGAATGCCCTACCCCAAAAGTGTCATACGAACTTTCAGTACGCTTGGGGAAGCCCGCCAAACCCTCTGCCTGACGAATGCTATGCATTAAGTCACGACGGCCTGTAAGGATTTTATGCGCATAGGCTTGATGACCTACATCCCAAACTAAGCGATCTTGCGGAGTATTGAAGACATAATGGAGGGCAACCGTAAGTTCGACAGTTCCTAAGTTTGAGGAAAAATGTCCACCACCGGTAGAAACACTGCTTAAGAGAAAATTGCGGATTTCTTGACAGAGATCTGACAGCTCATCAAGTTCCAAACGGCGTAAATCAGCCGGAGACTGGATAGATTCAAGCATACGCGACCTCATTCAATACTAATAATTTTACTGGCAGTAGTAATTAGCTAACACTCATCGTACACGTTTGACGGTAAATTCAGCTATTTCTAATAATAAGGGCGCTTTTAACCCTTCCAAGGCAGCTACTGCTTCTAAATATAATTCGTCTAATTTACGCTTAGCAGCACTCATGCCAATAATCGAAGGGTAAGTGGGCTTACCTGCTGCTGCATCCGCGCCACGTGTCTTACCTAAAGTCTGAGTATCGCTTTCTATATCCAAGATGTCATCTTGGACTTGAAAGGCTAAGCCTAAACACTTCGCATAATGATCAAGCTGCAGTAGCTGCTTTTCATCTAGTACCGGCGCAGTATAGGCAGCTAGCAATACACTACTACGAATTAACGCGCCCGTTTTATGGATATGCATTTGCTCAAGTTCAAGCTCAGTCAGCTCTTTACCTACTGCTGCTAAATCAATCGCTTGACCACCTACCATACCCCGTGAACCGGCCGCGATACTGAGCTGCTGAATCATGCGTAGACGCTGTGACGCCGAGATTCGTTCATCAGCTTGCGCGAGTAATTGAAAAGCTAAAGTCTGTAAAGCATCACCCGCTAAAATAGCGGTCGCCTCATCATAAGCACAATGGCAAGTTGGCTTGCCACGTCGTAGAACGTCATCGTCCATCGCTGGCAAATCATCATGGATCAATGAGTACACATGAAGCAACTCGATGGCTGCAGCCGGAATATCCAAAAGCTCTGTTGGCACACCTAAAGCATCCCCAGTGGCATACACCAATAAAGGGCGCATACGCTTACCACCGTTCAAGACTGAATAACGCATCGCCTCATGCAAACGCATGGGTAGCACTTCAGTGGAAGGCAGCACACGCTCTAACAAGGTTTCAATGCGAGCTTGATAGGCTTGCAGGGTTGGGCTGACTGCCTCCACCTAGGCTTTATCCACTTTAAAATCGGTTTGGCTACCATCAGCAGCTAATAGCTTGACACGCTGCTCAGCCGCAGTGAGTGCTTCTTGGCATTGGCGAGTAAGTTGCACTCCACGCTCAAATTCTTTTAGGGAGTCTTCTAAAGAAAGGTCGCCCGTTTCCATTTTTAGAACTAAGGCTTCTAACTCTTGTAAGGATTGTTCGAAATCTGGCTTAATCGTTTCTTTTTTTGCCATAAATCACACTGTAGTGCCTTATTCGGTTTTTTGTTCGGGGCGAATCGCATTATAACTAGCCAGCTGCTCGGCAGTTGCTTCGAGTTGATAGCGATCTTTAAATTCGGTATATGGCATACCATAAATAAGTTCGCGTGCCTGCTCATAATCTAAAGCTGCACCCTGCTCACTGGCCGCGCCTGCATACCATTTAGACATACAGTTCCGGCAAAAACCAGCCAAATTCATTAAATCAATGTTTTGCACATCAGTACGTTTTTGAAAATGCTTAACTAACTTACGCCAAGCAGCTGCTTCGATTTCTAAGCGTGTTTGTTCATCCATATTCGCGTCCCTCTCTCTAAAACGCGCATAATTTTAAGCGGAAGGTCACATCTTCCGGCAATTGTTTCCCGCGCTCTGACAGCATATCAACCTCTACAAAACGTAAAGAAAAACGCTGTTTCCCTGAGCTAATTTCAGGGTAAAAGTTTTTATTGGCGGGTAATTCTAATTGGAGTAATTGATAAGCTTTGGTTAAACCCAAAGACATTTGAAAAAATCCGTCGCGTGCAGTGTATTCTTCACCATCACAATAATTGCGCATCAAATTCAGCATATAAGAAATAGCATCAGCGGTGATTACAAACGGCTGCCCCCAAGCAATCAAATCCGCTACACGCACTTGTGCTTCTTGCTCTTGCCATTGATTTAATAAGGGAATATCGACCCCATTCATGCCACCAGGTAATGAGGTACGTTGCCTTAAACTGCTGAAGAAAATATGTGAACGTAAATGCTGACCTAAAGCGCCACGTAAATGGTAAAGCGCATTAGTATGGTTATTGAGCGTCTCTAAAGTGGCATCCTGCTGATCTTGCACATCAAAATCACGCCGTACTGATTGTGTAACCCGATCTAACTCTTTGATGACATCGCTTTTAAGATCAATACGCACCACCAAATTATAGAGATCTAGCAGAATATCTAAAGCGGCCAAAGTGTCGGCTTGATCAGCTTGGGCCAAGTGATAGCGGAAACGCTTAACCAAAAACTCAAGCCGCAGGAAAAGCCTGATCTTTTCATTTAGCGGTTGTTCGTAAATGGTCATAAGCACAACTCAATAAGATTAAGGTTAAATACTAAAATAAACCTGCCTAAACGGCAAATTAACGACTGGAGAGACCGAGAAATTTCTTATGGAGTTGGTTGACTTGGAGTTCCAGAACTTCTTTAGTCGAAGTATTATCTAATATATCACTTGCAGCTTGTAATCTTAAATCACGCGAAGCCTGTACCTGCATTATCTGCTGGGTTTGGCCATCTGCTGTCTGATCGCGTGTCCGGACACGTTCAATTTGTTGGCTAGGCAAACAATCGACGACCACAACTCGATCAAACAGACTCTGATAGCCCTGTTCAACTAGCAACGGGACATCCACTATGACATAAGCCGCGCCCGATTCAAACGCAGATTGCATAGCTTGTCCAATTCGCGTATGAATAATAGGATGCAAAATCCCTTCTAACTCAATGCGGGCTGCAGATTGTTTAAAAATCTGCGCGCGCATCCAAACTCGATTGAGTTCGCCTTCTACTGTTAAAGCTTCTGCACCGAATACTTTAGCCACTTGGATTAAAGCAGGCTCGCCTTTTTGGACAACTTCACGAGCAATTCGATCTGCATCAATAATAGACACACCTAAAGCACGAAAAGTAGCCACTGCACTACTTTTGCCACAACCTATACCGCCGGTTAGGCCAACTTTAAGCATACAAACCTCAACACAAAAAGGCCGGTTTGTTTCCAAACCGGCCTAGATAACTCTTAACTACACACGAGAGCGCTTTATGCTGCTACAGGTGCTTGCAGCGCGCGAATGTGGGCATTCAAGCGGCTTTTAAAACGAGCGGCTTTATTCTTATGAATAATGCCTTTATCTGCTGTTGAATCAATCACTGGTACTGCAGCTTGATAGGCTGTCATAGCAGCTTCATGATCACCTGCAGCAATTGCATTCAGAACGCCCTTAACAGAAGTGCGCATGCGTGAACGCAGGTGTTTATTATGCATACGGCGCTTTTCATCCTGACGAACGCGCTTTTTCGCTGACTTTATATTAGGCAAGGGTCTTCTCCGCAAAACCGATCTAAAACTAAGCCGCATATTATGCAGATATTCCAAGCGAGCTTCAAGGATTAATCTGGGCAGCTGACAAAAAAGAGTTAAATAGCGCTTAACTTAGTCTCTATTCTTCTGCTGTACGGCGAATCTGGCTCAAAATTCCGTCTAACTCATCCAGATTATTATACTCAATCACCATTTTACCGCGCCCACGCTTGTTATAGCGAATCTCAACTTTCGCTCCCAATTGTTCAGCTAACTGCTGTTCGAGGCGCTTGACGTCGACTGAAACCATTGATTCTTTACGGGGTGGCGTGCCTTCTAGCAAATTTTTGACCAACCGCTCAGTTTCACGCACCGATAATTGGCGTTGCACAACTTTCTGCGCCAATTTAAGTTGCAACTCTGCTTGAGTGAGGCTCAATAAAGCACGTGCATGCCCCATTTCCAGTAAGCGTTGCTCCAATAATTGTTTAACCTCAGGGCTAAGCTCTAGCAAGCGCAATAAATTAGTCACCGCAGCGCGTGAACGCCCAACCGCTTCCGCCGTTTGTTGATGTGTTAAGCCAAACTCATCAATTAAGCGCCGTAAAGCTAAAGCTTCTTCTAAAGAGTTAAGATCTTCGCGTTGAATATTCTCAATCAACGACATAGCAGCGGCGGCTTGATCGGGAATCTCGCGAATCACCGCAGGAATCGTAGTCAAGCCCGCTAATTGCGCGGCGCGCCAACGGCGCTCTCCGGCTATCAGTTCGTAGCCACCTAAAGTTAGGCGCCTTACTACTACTGGCTGCACTAAACCTTGAGCCTTAATCGAATCTGCTAGTTCTTGTAGCGCTTGAGCATCCATATGACTACGCGGCTGATAAGTACCCGGCTGAATCTGTTCAACCGGCAGCTTTTGAAGCGTCACTTCATCTTCAGGTGGAGTCGATTTACGTGCAGAGCTGAGCAGCACATCCAAACCACGGCCTAAGCCCGGCTTTTTAACCATTTAGCTAGCCTCTTGGATCAGCATAGTGCTATTACGCCGTAACATTTCTGCAGCTAGTGCTAAGTAGGCTAAAGCGCCCCGCGAATTCTTATCGTATTCCAACACCGGCAAACCATGACTCGGCGCCTCTGCTAAGCGGACATTACGCGGGATCGAAGTATTATAAACCTTCTCTTTAAAGTGGCTCTGCAACTGATCAGAAACATCGCGGGAAAGATTGCTGCGTGGATCAAACATAGTGCGGACTAAGCCCATGATTTGCAGATCGGCATTCGCGGTACTTTGGATTTCATCAATCGTATTCACCAATGCGCTCAAGCCTTCTAAAGCGAAATATTCACATTGCATTGGAATCAGCACGCTATCGGCGGCTACTAACGAATTGACAGTGAGCATATTTAGCGAAGGTGGGCAATCAATGAAAATAAAATCAAATTGCTGACGTAAAGGTTCCAGCACTTCGCGCAAACGATATTCACGCCGATCTTTTTGCATCAGTTCGACTTCTGCTACTGTCAAGTCGGGCGTGCCAGGCAACATGGAAAGCTTTAGCTCAGGAATGAATTTCACGATTTCGTGCACTTGAGCTTTGCTGAGCAAAACATCATTCAGTGAAACCAATTGATTATGCTTTTCCAAGCCCATGCCCGTGGTAGCATTACCTTGCGGATCCATATCAATCAGTAAGACTTTGCGCTGCATCGCGGCTAGTGAAGCGGCTAAATTAACACTCGTCGTGGTTTTGCCAACTCCACCTTTCTGGTTGGCAACGGCTATGACCTTGCTCATGCTTATCTCAATTAAGCACTGCCTATGCAGTACGGGTAAGTTCTAGTAAATGGCGCTCAGCTTCTAAGCCGGGAACCCTTAATTGATGACTACAGGCCACACTCCAGCCTTCGGGTAATTCAGCAATTTCACTCTCAGGATAACGCCCTTTCATAGCGTAGAGCCTCCCTTGCGCCTGCAAATGAATGCCGCTGACAGTAACAAAATCCGCTAAAGAGGCAAAGGCTCGACTGATAATGGCAGCAAACTTCTGCTCTGGCTGCCACTGCTCAACGCGCTTCTGTACCACTTTAATATTAGCCAAACCTAATTCTAAGGCAGCCTGTTGGATAAAGCGGGTCTTTTTACCATTGGTATCGAGCAAAGTGAATTGCTGAGTGGGGCGCATAATCGCCAACGGAATCCCCGGTAAACCCGCACCACTGCCTACATCTAAACACCGCTCTGCTTTAATAAAGGGCACAACACTCAAACTATCCCAAAGGTGCAGTGGCAACATTTGTGCAGGATCACGCACTGCGGTGAGGTTATACACCTTATTCCAGCGTTGGAGTAGTTCAAGATATTGCTGCAATTGCTGATCTTGTTCTGAGTTAAGCCTTAAGCCTAACTCAGCAGGCACACCCGGCCAAACGACTGTCATCAAGCACTCTCACGCATTGAGGCTAACGACTGTTTTTTTAAATACACTAACAACAGTGAAACAGCGGCAGGCGTAATCCCCGGAATCCGTGAAGCTTGGCCAATACTGGCTGGACGTTGTGCTAGGAGCTTTTGTCGTACTTCATTGGATAAACCACTGACTTTATTGTAATCAAAATCAGGTGGTAAGCGCGTTTCCTCGTTACGACGCTGCTTATCAATCTCATCTTGCTGACGATCAATATAGCCTGCGTATTTGCATTGAATCTCTACCTGCTCGGCTACGGCAGGATCAGTGACAGTGCTACCCACTATCTCCAAACTGGTTAAATTTGCATAGCTCACATTGGGGCGACGTAGCAGATCATAGAGCTTATAATCACGCGCAAGAGTATCGCCAAACACACGCTCGCTATCTTCTACGGTCAAGCTGCTTGGATGCAATACCGTGCTGCGTAAACGCTGCTGTTCAAGCTCAATCGCCTCACGCTTGGTGCAGAAAGCAGCCCAGCGTTCATCGTCCACTAAGCCTAATTCATGGCCTTTTTCTGTCAGACGTAAATCAGCATTATCTTCACGTAATAGCAAGCGATGTTCAGCACGACTAGTGAACATGCGATAAGGCTCTTTCGTGCCCAAAGTGATTAAATCATCGACTAGTACGCCTAGATAAGCCTGATCACGCAGCGGATACCAAGCTTCTCGTTCTTGTACATACAATCCCGCATTTAAACCGGCTAATAAACCTTGAGCAGCGGCTTCTTCATAGCCCGTCGTGCCATTAATCTGCCCTGCAAAAAACAAACCTTTGATCGACTTGGTTTCTAAACTGGGCTTCAAATCGCGGGGATCAAAAAAATCATACTCAATTGCATAGCCGGGGCGCACGATATGCGCGTTCTCCATACCTTCCATTGAGCGTACTAACTCATATTGCACATCAAAAGGCAGGCTGGTGGAAATCCCATTCGGGTAAATTTCGTGAGTATCTAAACCTTCCGGTTCTAGGAAAATTTGGTGGCGATCTTTGTCGGCAAAGCGTACTACCTTATCCTCAATCGAGGGGCAATAACGCGGGCCAATCCCTTCAATTACCCCGGTATACATCGGCGAACGAGCTAAACCACCGCGAATAATTTCGTGGGTGCGTGCATTCGTATAGGTAATGTAGCAAGGAATTTGTGCAGGATGCTCTTCCGCTTTACCTAAAAAGGAAAAGACGGGTGTTGGTGTATCGCCGGGTTGAGCTTGGAGCTTAGAAAAATCAATGGTGCGCGCATCAATTCGTGGTGGAGTACCGGTTTTTAGGCGATCCACGCGGAAAGGTAGCTCACGTAACCGCTGCGCTAAGGCAATCGAAGGCGGGTCCCCTGCTCTACCGCCTGAATGATTTTCGAGGCCAATATGAATTTTTCCACCCAAAAATGTACCGGTAGTCAATACCACTGCGCGTGCAATGAAGCTCACACCCATTTGGGTCATTACACCCGCAACCCGGTCGCCTTCGAGAATTAAATCATCAGCAGCTTGTTGGAAAATTTGCAGATTAGGCTGATTTTCGACGATAGTTCGGATAGCAGACTTGTAGCGCACACGATCTGCTTGTGCACGGGTAGCACGGACAGCAGGACCTTTGCTTGAATTCAAAATGCGAAATTGAATGCCGCCGCAATCCGCAGCATGGGCCATTGCACCGCCTAGAGCATCGACTTCCTTGACTAAATGACCTTTGCCAATCCCGCCAATCGCAGGATTGCAGCTCATCTGCCCTATCGTTTCGATATTGTGCGTGAGTAATAGTGTGCGCTGCCCCATTCTGGCTGCAGCTAAAGCAGCTTCGGTGCCAGCATGGCCACCACCGATTACGATTACATCAAAGGTTTGGGGATAACGCATTACTTACTCCGAATTCGCTTAATCAAGCAGGGCAGCTTTGGCAAGTAGCTTCCGCTTCAACAGGGGCAGACTGTTCTGGTTGGATACCTAAACGGGCAAACAGTTGCATATCATGATTTTCATCAGGATTATCGGTGGTCAACAAGCGCTCGCCATAAAACATCGAGTTCGCACCGGCAAAAAAGCACCATGCTTGGGTTTCATCACTCATTTCGGTGCGTCCTGCCGATAAGCGCACATACGACTTCGGCATCATAATCCGAGCAACTGCAATCGTGCGGATGAAGTCTAAAGAGTCTAGTTTATCATTCGCTGCTAAAGGCGTGCCTTCAATCCGCACCAAATCATTGATCGGCACTGATTCTGGATGCTGCTTCAGATTCGCGAGCTGTTGCAACAGGCGCGCGCGATCACGCTCGGTTTCACCCATACCCAAAATACCGCCGCTACAGACATTAATGCCAGCATTGCGTACATACTCTAAAGTGTCCAAGCGATCTTGATAGCTACGAGTCGTGATGACTTGCCCATAAAACTCAGGCGAGGTATCAAGATTGTGATTGTAATAATCCAAACCTGCCTGCTTTAGGCGTTGCGCTTGTCGATCCGTGAGCATGCCTAAAGTGACGCACGTTTCCATGCCTAAATCTTTCACGGAGCTGACCATTTCGATCACTCGTTCCAAATTCTTGTCGGTCGGATTGCGCCAAGCAGCTCCCATACAGAAGCGAGTCGCACCATTGGCTTTGGCGGCCTGTGCTGCAATCATGACTTCATCTAAGGGCATTAAGCGCTCAGCTTTCAGGTCAGTATCGTTGCGAGCGCTTTGTGAGCAATAGCTGCAATCCTCAGGACAAGCGCCTGTTTTGATACTTAGCAAGGTACTAATTTGTACTTGATTGACTGTGAAATTTTGGCGATAAACTTGATGCGCTTTGAACATCAAATCATTGAAAGGTAAAGCAAATAAAGCTTGGATTTCTTCGAGCTTCCAGTCATTGCGTAATTCAGTCACACTCAACCTCACTTTTCAATTTTAACATCATGCCAAGTTTCACGATTAACGTTTAATATCTGCATAATCGCAAACGGAACCAAGGCCAGTGCAGAAAAAATCCAAACCGCCCACCACCAATTAACAAAAAAATCTCGAGAGGCAAAGGTCAGTATTACTACATAAGCACCTGCTAGAGCATAATAATTATACGCTCCAAGCTGTGTATAGTAGCCAACACGAGCATTGGGATGGTGACGTAGCATCGCATAAGCCAATATTGACCCACCAAACCACAACGCAAAAAACGGCACAGGCAGCAAACCTGCCAATATATTGCCATAGTAGAAGATTCGCGCTGTCTTGCGTGAACTCTCAGCACTTATAATTTGCGTTTCAGCACTCATGATTGGAGCATCCTTGATTAGAAAGCGCTTAAGTCTAGTGGGCTTTGCCTAACTGTCAATGATACAGAACAAACGACATGCAAGAAAAAAGCCGGTTATTAAACCGGCTTTTTATTTTTATCGACTGAGCTTAAAGCTTATTCAGCAGCTTGAGCTTCGCCAGCACCATCGACTAAAGAAACATAGGCCATTGGCGCATTATCACCCGCACGGAAACCGCACTTAATAATACGTAAGTAGCCGCCCGGGCGTTGTTTGTAACGTGGGCCTAATTCAGTGAATAACTTAGCCACTACAGCTTCGTCACGTAAACGTGCGAAAGCGATACGGCGGTTATGCACAGAGTCCTCTTTAGAGCGAGTAATTAAAGGCTCTGCAACGCGACGCAATTCTTTCGCTTTTGGCAGAGTAGTTTTAATCGCTTCGTGGCGCAGTAATGAGTTGGTCAGGCTCTGTAACAGTGCTTTGCGATGGCTGCTATTACGGCTTAATTGACGACCAGATTTACGATGACGCATCTTAAAAATCCTTCAGGCGCTAGGCTAACTTTGCGAGTTAACCTACTTTACTATCTTTGTGATCGAGACCAGCAGGCGGCCAATTATCCAGCTTAGTTCCCAGAGTCAGACCATGCGAAGCCAACACGTCTTTGATTTCTGTTAAAGACTTTTTACCTAAGTTTGGAGTCTTTAATAGCTCAGTTTCTGTGCGCTGCACTAAGTCACCGATATAGAATAAATTCTCGGCTTTCAGGCAGTTAGCAGAACGAACGGTCAGTTCTAAGTCATCGACTGGACGCAGCAATACTGGATCAACTTCAGGCTGGTTGTCGATGTGGCGAATGGGTTCTTCAATATGAAGATCGAAGAATACGGCTAATTGCTGCTGCAGAATTTGCGCAGCCATACTCAATGCATTTTCTGCATCAATAGAGCCGTCGGTTTCAATCTCAACAATGAGCTTATCCATATCGGTACGTTGCTCAACCCGCGCACTGTCTACATTGTAGGCAACACGTAAAATCGGGCTATAGCTCGCATCCAACACCAAAGTGCCTAAAGGTAACTCTGGAGAGTCAGGGCCACGACGGATAGAAGCTGGCTGATAACCACGACCACTAGTAATGGTCAGATTTATTTCCAACTCGACATCGTCTTTAGTAATGTGTGCAATGACATAATCCGGGTCAATGATTTCAACATCATGATCCAATTCAATGTCAGCTGCAGTTACTGGGCCTTTGCCTTTTTTCTTCAGCGTTAAAGTTGCTTCGTCGCGTGAGTTTAAGCGTACCGCTAACTTTTTCAGATTGAGCAGGATTTCAACAACGTCTTCCTGCACACCTTCAATCGTAGTGTACTCATGAACAACACCGGCAATCTGTACTTCCGTAATTGCACTGCCCTGAATCGAGGACAGCAGGATACGACGCAGGGCATTACCCAGCGTGTGTCCAAAACCGCGCTCCAGTGGCTCTAGAGTGATACGGGATGTATTTAGCCCCAACTCCTGAACCTGGACATTACGTGGTTTCAGTAAATCAATCGTTTTTGAGGTCATGCTAGTCCCTGTAATCGTTACGAGTCGGTTGAAAATTACTTAGAGTACAATTCAACAATCAGTGACTCATTAATTTCAGCTGGTAGATCTGAACGATCAGGCGCAGATTTATAAGTACCCTGCAGTTCCTTCACATTAACATCAACCCAAGACGGGAAACCTAACTGCTCAGCTACTTTGATTGAGTCTTGTACACGAACTTGCTTCTTTGCTTTTTCACGTACAGAAATCAAATCACCTGCTTTTACTTGATAAGAAGCAATGTTAACCACTTTGCCGTTTACCAGAATCGCCTTATGACTCACCAGCTGGCGTGATTCAGAGCGCGTTGCTCCAAAGCCCATGCGATAAACGACATTGTCCAAACGCCCTTCTAATAAGCGCAGCAGGTTTTCACCGGTAGAGCCTTTTTGTTGAGCCGCTTTTTTGAAGTAATTGCTGAATTGGCGCTCAAGCACACCATAAATACGACGTACTTTTTGCTTTTCACGCAACTGAACACCATAGTCAGATAAACGACCACGGCCTTCACCATGCTGACCTGGTTTTTTATCTAACTTACATTTTTTCTCAAGAGAAACACCACGGCTCTTGAGATATAGATCTGTACCTTCGCGTCTGCTCAGTTTACAGGTCGGTCCAATATATCTTGCCATTGTTAACTGCTCCCGTTACACACGACGCTTCTTAGGCGGACGGCAACCATTATGAGGAATGGGTGTAACATCCGTAATGTTGGTAATTTTGTAGCCTACATTATTTAAGGCACGTACTGCAGACTCACGGCCTGGGCCTGGGCCTTTAACTTCAACATCTAAGTTTTTCAGGCCGTATTCTTTTGCTGCAGTACCCGCACGCTCAGCAGCAACTTGCGCGGCGAATGGCGTGCTTTTACGTGAGCCACGAAAACCTGAACCACCTGAAGTTGCCCATGCTAAGGCATTACCTTGACGGTCAGTAATAGTAACAATGGTGTTGTTGAAAGACGCGAAGATGTGTGCAACACCGTCAGTAACCGTCTTTTTAATTTTCTTAGCGCGTGTATTAGCAACGCTCTTTTTGGTTGGCTGTTTTGCCATAACTTAACTATCCTGTAACCTGATCACTTACGGATTGGACGGCGCGGCCCTTTACGGGTGCGAGCATTAGTTTTGCTGCGTTGTCCACGCACAGGTAGACCACGTCTATGACGGACGCCACGATAGCAACCCATATCCATTAAACGTTTGATGTTCATGGAAATTTCACGACGCAGGTCACCCTCGACCAGGAACTTAGCAACTTCAGCACGAACTTTTTCAAGCTCATCTTCGCTCAAGTCACGAATCTTAGTTTGCGGTGCAATACCAGCCGCTTTACAAATGTCTTGAGCGCGCGGACGCCCAATTCCGTAAATAGCAGTTAAACCAATAACTGTATGCTTATTTACAGGAAGATTAATACCCGCAATACGAGCCATTAAAGATATTCTCCAGATTCTCGGAAAAGTTGGCGATTATGCCGAAACTTTTACTATTTATCAACAAATAACCCCCGCCGAGGCAGAGGTTATTTAAGGTCCTTACCCTAACCAGAGTAAGAACAATCTGTTTTTTAACCCTGACGTTGCTTATGACGCGGATCAGACGAGCAGATTACACGTACTACACCACTGCGACGAATAATACGGCAGTTACGGCATAATTTTTTTACAGAAGCTCTAACCTTCATGACAACCTCTTAACTAAATCAACTAACGCGTGGCGCCGGGGCGATTTGGCGTTTTGAAATTGGCTTTCTTCATCAGACCTTCGTACTGATGCGACATCATGTGAGCTTGTAATTGCGATAAGAAATCCATTACAACCACGACGATGATTAACAATGATGTACCACCAAAATAGAACGGCACATTCCAACCTAAGATTAAGAACTCTGGCAATAAACAAACTAAAGTGATGTAGATAGCGCCCACTGCGGTTAAACGAGTCATGACACCATCAATATACTTTGCAGTTTGTTCACCAGGACGAATCCCAGGAATAAAAGCACCTGCTTTCTTTAAATTGTCCGCAGTTTCACGTGAATTGAAGACTAAGGCTGTATAGAAGAAGCAGAAAAACACAATAGCCATGGCATAGAACAACACATAGAGAGGCTGCCCAGGCTGTAGCATATTAACAAAATTTTGAATAATCCCAGTACCATCTGAACCACTAAACCAGTGACCGAGGGTAGCAGGGAACAAAATAATGCTTGAAGCAAAAATAGGGGGAATCACACCCGCCATATTCAGTTTCAAAGGTAAATGGCTTGACTGACTGCGCCCTTGCTGGCGATTAGCATAGTTAACTGTAATCCGGCGTTGACCACGCTCCACAAAGATTACGAATGCAGTTACTACTACTACTAACAGCATCAACAAAATAACAAAGAATGGAGACAACTCACCCGTATTAACTAATTCTAAAGTGCCCGCTACTGCTGCTGGCAAACCTGCCACAATACCTGCAAAGATAATTAGTGAAATACCATTACCAATCCCACGCTCAGTAATCTGTTCACCTAGCCACATTAAAAATAAAGTACCGGTGACTAAAGTAATGACTGTAGTCAAGATAAAACCATAGCCCGGATTGATTGCGATAGTTTGACCACCACCTAGCTCTTGGCCACCTAAAGCGATAGCAACACCTAAGCTTTGGAACAAAGCTAATGCTACCGTGCCATAGCGAGTATATTGCGTTATCTTGCGTCTGCCAGTCTCGCCTTCTTTCTTTAATTGCTCAAGTGAAGGCACAACAGTAGTCATTAATTGAATAATGATGGATGCAGAGATATAAGGCATGACGCCTAAGGCGAATACACTTAACCGCTCTAATGCACCACCGGAAAACATATTGAAGACGCCAAGAATAGTCCCGCTGTTTTGCTCGAAAAACTGAGACATTGCTAACGGATTCACTCCTGGAACAGGAATGAAAGTACCAATTCGATAAACGATTAAAGCCAGCAGCACAAAAACGAGCCGCTGACGCACTTCAGCTATGTTTCCAAATCCTGCGAAGGATCCGGTTGAAGCAGGTGACTTTGCCATTTTTAGTAATTATTCCTCGATTTTGCCGCCCACGGCTTCAATCGCTGATTTAGCACCCTTCGTGACACCTAAACCTTGAATGGTGAAGGCTTTCTCGACTTTACCAGAAAGGATAACCTTAGCCTGTATAGTACGCGCTGGAATGACATTAGCTGCCTTCAAAGAAGCCAAACTAATCACATCGCCTTCAACTTTCGCCAGCTCGTCTAAACGAACTTCTGCAGTACGTGCACCAATTCTGGACACAAAGCCCATTTTGGGTAAACGACGTTGTAAAGGCATTTGACCGCCTTCGAAGCCTACTTTATGGAAACCGCCAGCACGAGACTTTTGACCTTTATGGCCACGGCCTGCAGTTTTACCTAGGCCTGAACCAATGCCACGGCCAACACGAGTACGCGCAGGGCGGCTACCCAGCGATGGTTGTAAGGTATTCAGTTTCATCTTAAGCTTCCTCAACCTTAAGCAGGTAAGAAATCTTATTGATCATGCCACGATTTTCTGGTGTATCAATAACTTCTACCGTGCGATTCATACGGCGAATGCCTAAGCCGCTAGCACATTGCTGATGGCTTTTCAAACGACCACTAATGCTACGCACTAGGGTCAATTTAATTTTTTTAACTTCTGACATGGCTTATCCTTTGATCTCTTCAACGGTTTTGCCACGCTTAGCTGCAATCATTTCTGGAGCATGCATAGAAGCTAAGCCACTAATGGTAGCGCGGATTACGTTGCCTGCATTCCGTGTACCAATACACTTAGACAGGACGTTTTTAACCCCAGCGACTTCAAGTACCGCACGCATTGCCCCACCCGCAATAACACCAGTACCTTCAGAAGCAGGCTGCATAAACACAGTCGCAGCACCAGAAGAATACTTAATGGGGTATTGCAGAGTGCCATCAACTAAAGCCACATTGATCATACTCTTACGAGCTTGCTCCATTGCTTTTTGAATCGCAGCGGGTACTTCGCGTGCTTTACCATAACCAAAACCGACACGGCCATTACCATCACCTACCACAGTTAATGCAGTAAAACTGAAGATACGACCGCCCTTTACTACTTTAGAAACGCGGTTAACATGAACCAGCTTTTCTTGCAGGCCGTCTGTTGACGCTGTTGTATTTTCTACCTTTGCCATAAGACTTAACCCTTAGAATTTCAAGCCAGCTTCACGAGCAGCATCAGCTAAAGCTTTGATACGACCATGATATTTAAAACCGGAACGATCAAAGGCTACCACTTCAACGCCTTGAGCTTTAGCACGCTCAGCAACCAGTTTACCAACTGCTGCTGCTGCATCCACATTACCGGTGTAATCTAATGTACCGCGCACGTCCTTTTCCACAGTAGAAGCACTCGCGATCACTTTATCCCCTTCAGGAGCAATGATCTGTGCATAGATATGACGTGGTGTACGATGTACACATAAACGAGTAGCACGTAATTCACGCATTTTACTACGTGCTGGTTTGCTACGACGAATACGACTAACTTTCTTTTCCATGCTATGCCACCTTACTTCTTCTTGGCTTCTTTACGGATGATGAATTCATCAACGTATTTCACACCTTTGCCGTTGTAAGGCTCTGGTGGACGATAAGCACGCACTTCAGCAGCAACTTGACCTACTTTTTGTTTGTCAACGCCACGGATAATAATCTCAGTCTGGCTTGGGGTTTCCACTGTAATACCAGCAGGTACTTCGTACACAACTGGATGTGAGAAACCTAAAGACAGGTTTAATTTACTACCTTGAGCTTGTGCACGATAACCAACGCCAACCAATTGCAGTTTCTTTTCGAAACCTTCGCTGACGCCTTTAACCATGCTACTGGTTAAAGCGGAAGTTGTACCAGCTAGAGCCCAAGCGCTTTCTGCACGTGGGCGAAATTTCAATACGTTATCTTCTTGGGTAACTTCTACATCTGCATGGACTTGTAGTTCCAGTGAACCTTTAGAGCCCTTGACATTCAGACGCTGCCCGTCAATTTTGACCTCAACACCCGTAGGTACTGTTAGGCCTCTTTTCGCAATACGTGACATGAGAATCTGCCTACCTTACTCAACCACACAGATGACTTCGCCACCTTGACCCATTGCACGTGCTGCACGATCACTCATGACACCTGCGGAGGTCGAAACGATAGCCACACCATAACCACCCATGACTTTAGGCAGTTCATCTTTGCCGCGAAACACACGCAGGCCAGGACGGCTAGTGCGAGCAATACGGCTAATAACAGGTTTACCTTGGAAGTACTTTAATTTAACTGTAGTGACTGGCTTACCGCCATTTTCATCTACATCAAAACCAAGAATATAACCTTCATTCAGTAAAACTTCTAAAATCGCTTTCTTTTGCTTGGAAGCTGGGAAAGAAACAGTCGCTTTACTAGCACTTTGACCATTACGAATGCGAGTCAGCATATCGGCAATCGGATCACTCATACTCATGATATTTCTCTCCTCTTACCAGCTGGCCTTAGTTAAACCAGGCACATCACCACGCATGGCTGCTTCACGTAATTTGTTACGGCATAAGCCGAATTTACGGTAAACGCCGTGTGGACGACCTGTCACGTTACAACGACGCTGCTTACGCACAGTACTGCTATCGCGTGGTAACTTTTGCAGTTGAGTCGTCGCAGCTATCACCTCTTCGAAAGAGCTAGCTGGACTTGCAATAACTTTTTTAAGTGCAGCACGTTTATCAACGTATTTTGCTGCAGTCTCAGCACGTTTAACTTCACGTGCGATCATGGATTTCTTTGCCATGTAATCTCGTATCCTTTTACTGTCTGAAAGGGAACTTGAAGGCTTCGAGCAGAGCTCGCCCTTCTTCGTCAGTTTTAGCAGTAGTGGTAATAGTAATATTCATACCGCGTAGAGCATCGATTTTGTCGTAATCAATTTCTGGGAAAATGATTTGCTCTTTAACGCCCATATTGTAATTACCACGACCATCAAAACCTTTTGGGTTCAGACCACGGAAGTCACGGATACGAGGAATAGACACATTCACTAAACGGTCTAAAAACTCATACATGCGCTCACGACGCAAGGTTACCTTGCAGCCAATAGGCCAGTTGTCACGAATTTTGAAGCCAGCAATTGACTTGCGACTCAAAGTAACAACAGGTCTTTGACCAGCGATTTTAGTCATGTCATTGACTGCATGCTCAATAACTTTTTTATCACCTACTGCTTCACCTAAACCCATATTCAGGGTAATTTTGGTGATACGAGGAAGTTGCATTACATTTTGTGTACCGAGTTTCTCTGTCAATTCTTTAATGACAGTTTCACGGTAATATTGCTGTAACCTTGCCATGAAATATTTTACCTATTAAGCGTCTACGCGCTCACCGTTGGACTTAAAGACACGGACTTTCTTTCCATCTTCCAGGAGCTTGAATCCAACCCTATCACCCGAACCTGTAGTTGGGTTGACTAACATGACATTAGAAGCATCAACTGGCATTTCTTTTTCAATCACGCCACCTTGAACACCTAATGTTGGGTTCGGTTTTTGGTGTTTCTTAACAACGTTAACACCTTTTACCAATACTTTACCGGTCGCCAGAACTTGCATCACTGAGCCACGGCGACCTTTGTCTTTACCAGTTATGATAACGACTTGATCATTTTTACGAATCTTTTGCATCACTTCACCTACTCTATGTCAGCTCAGCCGTCTTAAAGCACTTCAGGTGCTAGCGAGATAATCTTCATAAAGCGGTCACCACGTAATTCACGGGTTACCGGGCCAAAGATACGAGTTCCGATAGGCTCTAATTTATTGTTGAGTAATACGGCTGCATTACCATCAAAACGAACCACAGAACCATCACTACGACGCACACCTTTAGCAGTACGAACGATGACTGCGTTATACACATCACCTTTCTTAACTTTACCGCGTGGAATCGCGTCTTTAATACTTACTTTGATTACATCGCCGATATTTGCGTAACGACGGTGAGAACCACCTAAAACCTTGATACACATTACACGACGTGCACCACTGTTGTCTGCAATTTGCAGCATTGATTGCATCTGGATCATGTTTATTCTCCGTCTTTAGGGTTAGCCAGCTGCACGCTCGACAACCTTAACCAAAGTCCAGTGCTTGGTCTTTGACAGAGGGCGGCACTCTTTAAAACTTACAGTGTCGCCAACCTTGCACTCATTATTCTCATCATGAACATGATACTTTTTAGAGCGCTTGATAAACTTCCCATAAATAGGATGCTTTACTTGACGCTCCATCAATACCACGATGGATTTATCCATTTTGTCGCTGATGACGCGCCCCATCAAACTGCGTTCGACTTTAACTTCTTCGCTCATCATCATTTACCTGCAACTTTCTTTTCTGACAGAATCGTTTTAATACGTGCAATTTCGAGACGCACACGCTTCACATCTGAAGGACGTGACAACTGGCCAGCAGCCTGTTGCATACGCAATTTAAATTGCTCTTTCAGGTTTTCAGTCAGTTCAGACTTGAGCTCATCAACGGACTTTTGACGTAATTCTTCTGCTTTCATCACATCACCTGACGGGAAACGAATGCTGTTTTAAACGGTAGCTTGGCTGCTGCTAAGCGGAAAGCTTCACGTGCCAACTCTTCACTAACACCTTGCATCTCATAGAGTACAAGGCCTGGTTGAACTAGGGCTACCCAGTATTCAACATTACCTTTACCTTTACCCATACGGACTTCTAAAGGCTTTTTACTGATGGGTTTGTCAGGGAATACGCGAATCCACAACTTACCACCACGGCGTACATGACGATTAATCGCACGACGCGCTGATTCAATTTGGCGAGCAGTCATACGACCACGCTCTAATGCTTTTAATCCGTATTCGCCGAAGCTAACTGCATTGCCTGCTTGGGCTAAACCGCGGTTGCGGCCTTTATGCATTTTACGGAATTTGGTTCTTTTGGGCTGTAACATCTCAAACCTCTATCACTTCTTCTTTCTAGCCTGCTGGTTATTTGCATTCCCAGAGTTAGATTGTTTCTGTTCAAGGTCAAAGACCTCACCCTTGAAAATCCAAACTTTCACACCAATGATGCCGTAAGTAGTTAAGGCTTCAGCAGTGGCATAGTCGATATCAGCACGCAGAGTATGTAAGGGTACACGACCTTCACGATACCATTCGGTACGTGCGATCTCAGCACCATTTAAACGGCCTGCTACGCTAACTTTAATACCCAAAGCGCCTAAACGCATAGCATTACTAACTGCACGCTTCATGGCACGACGGAACATAATCCGACGCTCAAGTTGGCTAGTAATGCTTTCAGCTACTAACTGTGCATCTAATTCAGGTTTACGAATTTCTTCAATGTTCAACTTCACATTATTGACATGCAAACCCATGATGCTAGCAACAGCAGCGCGTAATTTCTCAATATCCTCACCCTTCTTCCCGATAACCATACCAGGACGAGCAGTGTGAATAGTGATGAAAGCAGACTTCGCTGGACGCTCAATTTGAATGCGGCTAACTGAAGCTTCTTTCAATTTTTTCTTTAAAAATGCACGAACTTCTAAATCCTTATGCAAGAATTCAGCATAGTCTTTACCTTCTGCATACCACTTTGAACGCCAATCAGATGCGATGCCAAGACGGATGCCAGTTGGATGTACTTTTTGACCCATATTTAACCTCTGACCTCAATCGCCAACAGCGACAGTGATATGACTGGTACGTTTCAAAATGCGGTTTGCACGACCTTTGGCACGAGGACTAATACGTTTCATCGTCGGACCTTGATCAACAAAAACAGTTTTCACAGAAAGTTCATCGACATCCGCACCATTGTTATGCTCAGCATTAGCAATAGCAGATTCCAGAACTTTCTTAATAAGCTCAGCGCCTTTTTTGGGGCTGAATGTCAAAATTTCCAAGGCTTTACCAACTGGCAGCCCACGAATTTGATCAGCAACTAATCGACCTTTCTGAGGCGAAATACGCGCAAAGCGCAAACGAGCTGCAACTTCCATATTTATACCCCTTACTTCTTCGATTTCTTGTCGGCGGCATGACCACGATAAGAACGGGTAGCTGCGAACTCACCCAACTTGTGGCCAACCATATTTTCATTAACCAACACAGGTACGTGTTGTTTGCCGTTATGCACAGCAATCGTCAAACCAACCATATCTGGCAGAATCATTGAGCGGCGAGACCAAGTCTTAATCGGCTTGCGATCATTCTTAGCAACCGCAGCTTCAACCTTACTCATCAAATGATGGTCAACGAAAGGACCTTTCTTTAGTGAACGTGGCACGACTTAATCCCCTTACTTCTTGTTCCGGCGACGTACGATCATCTTATCGGTACGCTTATTACTACGAGTCTTGTAACCCTTGGTTGGAACACCCCAAGGCGTTACTGGATGACGACCACCAGAGGTACGACCTTCACCACCACCATGTGGATGGTCAACTGGGTTCATAGCGACACCACGCACTGTTGGACGCACACCGCGCCAGCGCTTAGCACCTGCTTTACCCAGCTTAATCAAACCGTGTTCAGAGTTACCGACTTCGCCGATGGTTGCACGACACTCAGATAAAACCTTACGCATCTCACCAGAACGCAATCGCAGAGTAGCGTAGTTGCCTTCTTTAGCGACCAATTGCACAGAAGCGCCAGCGCTACGTGCTAATTGAGCACCTTTACCTGGACGCATTTCGATGCAATGCACAACAGAACCTACTGGGATATTACGCAAAGGTAATGAATTACCTACCGCAATAGGGGCATGTTGCCCAGAAATAACTGAATCGCCAGCAGAAAGGTTTTTCGGTGCGATAATATAACGACGTTCGCCGTCCGCGTACAGTACTAATGCAATATTAGCGCTACGGTTAGGATCGTACTCTAAATGCTCGACACGCCCTGGAATTTCATCCTTACGACGCTTGAAGTCTACTAAGCGATAATGTTGACGATGACCACCACCGATGTGGCGTACAGTCATACGACCTCGATTATTACGACCACCGCTCTTGGTTTTCCGCTCCAGTAGGCTTTTGCAAGGTGCACCTTTGTGCAACTCCTTATTAACAACATGGACCTGGAAGCGACGCCCTGGAGATGTTGGTTTTGCCTTAACGACTGCCATGACTAATCCTTAACCTTATTCAGCGGAAGCATCTAGAGATTGACCTTCAGCCAAGCGTACATACGCTTTTTTCCAGTCACTACGATGACCAGCACGACGACCGAAGTTCTTCTGCTTACCTTTAACATTGACAGTCCGTACTTGGTCAACAGAGACCTCGAACAACACTTGAACTGCCTCTTTAATGTCTTCTTTAGTTGCAGTCTTAGCAACTTTGAAAACATATTGATTTGCTGACTCAGTAGCAGCGACGCTCTTTTCGGTCATGCGCGGAGCCAACAATACTTTGTACAAATAATCTTGGCTCATGCCAACCACTCCTGAATCTTTTCTACCGCTGAGCGAGTCATTACAACTTTTTCATGCCCTACCAAGCTCACTGGATTCAAGTCAGCTACCGAAGTAACTTCGCAATAAGGAATATTGCGTGCGGCCAGCAAAACATTGACATCAGCAACTTCAGATACCAACAACACATCATTAGTACCATAATCTTTCAATTTTGCGATCATCAATTTAGTTTTGGAATCCTCCAAACTTAAAGAATCAACGATCACGAAACGATCCTGACGAACCAACTCAGATAGAATTGCACGCATCGCAGCACGGTACATCTTCTTATTGAGTTTTTGCTCAAAGCTACGTGGACGAGCTGCGAATGTCACACCACCGGTACGCCACAAAGGACCGCGGGTAGTACCAGCACGCGCACGGCCCGTACCTTTTTGGCGAAATGGCTTCTGACCACCACCACTTACATCTGAACGGTTCTTTTGAGCTTTAGTGCCAGAACGACCTGCTGCCATATAAGCAACAACTGCCTGATGCACTAGACCTTCATTGAATTCGCGGTCAAACACCACTTCATTTACGGTAAGGGTGCCGCCGTTTGCTACTTGCAATTCCATACCTAAATCCTTATGCCTTTACGGAGCGCTTCACGGAGACGCTACCACCAGTAGCACCAGGAACTGCACCCTTCACTAATAACAAATTGCGCTCGATGTCAACACGGATAACTTCTAAGCTCTGTACGCTAGTATTCACACCACCCATACGACCAGCCATTTTCTTACCAGGGAAAACACGACCTGGAGTTTGGTTTTGACCGGTAGAACCTGGTACACGGTGAGATCTTGAGTTACCGTGCGTAGCATCTTGACCACGGAAGTTGTGACGCTTAATGGTACCGGCATAACCTTTACCTTTACTAACGCCAGCCACATCAACGTATTGGCCTTGCTCAAATAGACTGACCGTCAATTCAGCGCCTGCTTGATACTCGGAAGCCGCATCAACACGCGACTCTTGTACCTTAGTCCCAACTGGAACACCAGACTTGGCGAAATGCCCAATCAGAGCTTTATTCACACGTGAAGCTTTCTTCTCACCTGTAGATAATTGAATAGCTTCATAGCCATCACTTTCTTTAGTTTTGACTTGAGACACACGGTTTGGCGCAATCTCTAAAACGGTGACAGGAACCGCATCCCCAGATTCACCGAAAATACGGGTCATACCGATCTTGCGACCCAATAGACTGATAGCCATTTGCTTACCTCTTCACTACTCTGACGAGCACTTCTGCTAATTTCTTGTCTTTAGAAAAACTCGGCTCGACAATATGTCGAGCCGAAGAAAGCCGCGCATTATATACATAAAATTAACGCACGTTAAGTATTTATTTCAAATCAGTTCAATTTTATCTGAACATCAACGCCTGCCGCTAAATCCAGCTTCATCAATGCATCAACGGTTTTGTCGGTAGGATCAATAATATCCATCAAACGCTTATGAGTACGGATCTCATATTGGTCACGAGCATCCTTATTCACGTGTGGAGAAATCAGGATAGTGTGACGCTCAATGCGAGTTGGCAAAGGGATTGGACCCTTTACACGTGCACCAGTACGTTTTGCAGTTTCAACAATTTCCATTGCCGAACGATCAATCAAACGATGATCAAATGCTTTCAGACGAATACGAATTCTTTGGTCAGACATAAATTTTACTCAACAATTTTAGCGACGACACCGGCTCCGACTGTACGACCGCCTTCACGGATCGCAAAGCGTAAACCATCTTCCATCGCAATCGGATTGATCAGAGTGATTACCATCTTCACGTTATCACCCGGCATTACCATCTCTACGCCTTCTGGCAGCTCGCAAGCACCCGTCACGTCCGTGGTACGGAAGTAGAACTGCGGGCGATAGCCATTGAAGAATGGGGTATGACGACCACCCTCTTCTTTCGACAGGACGTAAACTTCAGCTTCGAATTTGTTGTGTGGCTTGATCGTACCCGGCTTACACAGGACTTGACCACGTTCAACGTCATCACGCTTAGTACCACGCAATAACAGACCCACGTTGTCGCCAGCTTGACCTTGGTCTAACAGCTTACGGAACATTTCAACGCCAGTCACGGTGGTTGAAGTCGTGGCACGAATACCGACAATCTCAACGGTCTCACCAACTTTAACAATACCGCGCTCGATACGACCCGTCACAACAGTACCACGACCAGAGATGGAGAATACGTCTTCAACCGGCATCAAGAAGGCACCGTCAATCGCACGCTCAGGTTCTGGGATGTAGGTATCTAACGCATGGATTAGTTCTGCAATCGATGGTTCACCAATCGGTGAAGTGTCACCTTCTAAAGCTGCACGGGCAGAACCTTTGATAATTGGGGTGTCATCACCCGGGAATTCGTAGCTAGAGAGTAGCTCACGTAACTCCATTTCCACCAGTTCAAGCAGTTCTTCATCATCGACGAGGTCACATTTGTTCATGTAAACCACGATGTAAGGAACACCGACTTGGCGGGATAACAGGATATGCTCACGGGTTTGTGGCATGGGGCCGTCAGCGGCCGAGCACACGAGAATCGCGCCGTCCATCTGCGCCGCACCGGTGATCATGTTCTTCACATAGTCAGCGTGACCGGGGCAGTCAACGTGCGCGTAGTGGCGGTTTTCTGATTCATACTCAACGTGTGCAGTAGAAATCGTGATACCCCGTGCTTTCTCTTCAGGAGCCGCGTCAATTTGGTCATACGCTTTCGCTTCACCACCAAATTTACGGGATTGAACGACCGTCAATGCCGCTGTCAACGTTGTCTTGCCGTGGTCTACGTGACCTATCGTTCCCACGTTCACGTGCGGCTTCGTGCGCTCAAATTTACTCTTTGCCATTTATTTCACCTTTTTTTCAACACTGCCTGAACAACACTGGCAGGCGCTTCTGCGTATTTCGCGAACTCCATTGAATAGCTAGCTCGCCCCTGTGTGGCTGAACGCACAGCAGTGGCATAACCAAACATTTCACTCAATGGCACTTCCGCACGTATAATCTTCCCCGATGGAGAGTCATCCATCCCCTGAACAACGCCACGTCGACGATTTAAATCGCCCATCACGTCACCCATATAATCTTCTGGTGTAACCACTTCAACTTTCATAATGGGTTCAAGCAGCACGGGATCTGCATCCAAAACACCACTGCGTAAAGCCATCGAACCTGCAATCTTGAACGCTAACTCACTAGAGTCAACATCATGATAAGAGCCGTCAAAAGCAGTTATCTTAATATCAACCAATGGGTAACCAACCATTACCCCATTGCCCATCTGTTCGCGAACACCCTTATCAATTGCTGGCACGAATTCCTTAGGAACCACACCACCAACAATCGCATTCTCGAACTTATAACCATCACCTTCGGCTAAAGGCTCTAAGCGCAACCACACATGACCATATTGGCCACGACCACCGGATTGGCGCACGAACTTACCTTCAGCTTCAACCGTTTTGCGAATCGTTTCACGGTAGGCAACTTGTGGATCACCCACATTGCACTCTACTTTAAACTCGCGCTTCATCCGATCAACGATAATGTCGAGATGCAACTCACCCATACCCGAAATAATCGTCTGGCCTGAGTCTTGGTCGGTATGCACACGGAAAGACGGATCTTCTTGTGCTAAGCGGCTTAAAGCCAAACCTATTTTTTCTTGATCCGCTTGAGACCTTGGCTCAACCGCAATCGAAATAACGGGCTCTGGAAAATCCATTTTCTCTAAAGTGATTACATGTGTTAAATCACTTAAAGTTTCCCCCGTGGTGACATCTTTTAAGCCGACAGCGGCAGCGATATCACCCGCGTAAACTTCTTTAATTTCTTCACGCGAATTAGCATGCATTTGCATAATGCGCCCGATCCGCTCGCGCTTACTTTTGGTTGGATTGAAAATCACATCGCCGGTTTTCAATACACCCGAGTACACACGGAAGAACGTTAATGACCCTACAAAAGGATCAGTAGCAATCTTGAATGCCAACGCTGCAAAAGGCTCAGCATCCGATGCATGACGCTCCACTGGAGTTTCCCTGGCATCGTCAGCTATACCCTTAATTGCAGGCACATCAACTGGGGCTGGAAGATAGCGCACCACTGCATCCAGTACAGCCTGCACACCTTTATTTTTAAAAGCCGAGCCGCACAATACCGGAACAATCTCGCCAGATAGGGCACGCATCCGTAAACCTTGATGAATTTCTTCAGTGGACAATTCGCCAGACTCTAAGTACTTATCCATTAAAGCTTCATCAGCTTCAGCAGCCGCTTCCACCATGTACTCACGCCATTCTTGGCAAGCAGTCTGCATATCTGCGGGAATCTCTGCTGCGGCATAGCTCATACCCATATCAGCATCAGTCCAATAGATTGCCTGCATACGCGCCAAATCGACCACACCACTAAAATTCTCTTCAGCTCCGATCGGCAACTGAACGGGCACTGCCGTAGAACCTAGGCGAGCTTTGATTTGCTCAACTACGCGCAAGAAATTAGCACCAGCACGATCCATCTTATTGATGAAAGCAACACGAGGCACATGGTATTTATTAGCTTGGCGCCAAACAGTTTCTGATTGTGGCTCGACACCGCCTACCGCACAGAATACTGCGACTGCACCGTCTAAAACACGTAAAGAGCGTTCAACTTCAATCGTAAAATCAACGTGGCCGGGCGTATCGATTATATTGATACGATGCTGGTCAAATTGCTGATCCATCCCCGACCAAAAGCAGGTAGTAGCTGCAGAGGTAATCGTAATACCCCGCTCTTGCTCCTGCTCCATCCAGTCCATGGTAGCTGCACCATCATGAACTTCGCCGATCTTATGCGATACACCTGTGTAGAATAAAACACGCTCTGTAGTCGTAGTCTTACCTGCATCAATGTGTGCCATGATGCCGATATTACGATAATGTTCTATAGGTGTTTTACGCGACACAGTTCAACTTCCAACTAATTCCAACGGAAGTGAGCAAACGCTTTATTCGCTTCAGCCATACGGTGAGTATCTTCACGCTTCTTCACTGCAGAACCACGCTTATCAGCCGCATCCATCAATTCGCCTGCTAATTTGCGAGCCATTGATTTTTCACCACGCTTACGCGCAGCATCAATCAACCAACGCATCGCTAAAGCATTTTGACGAGAAGGACGCACTTCAACGGGCACTTGATAAGTAGCACCACCTACACGGCGAGCCTTAACTTCCACCGCAGGACGTGCATTATCTAATGCATCATTCAGGACAGACAAACCATCGCCACCTTTTTTCTGAGCGATTTCATCTAAAGCACCATAAATGATTTTTTCAGCAACTGCTTTTTTGCCGTCCTTCATAACAGCATTCATGAATTTGCTGAGCATTTCACTGCCGAACTTTGGATCTGGCAACACTTCGCGTTTGGGGACTTCTCTTCTTCTAGGCATTTCTAGTATCTCTATTCAATTACTTCTTAGGACGCTTAGTGCCGTATTTAGAGCGGCTTTGCTTGCGGTCTTTAACACCCTGAGTATCAAGGCTGCCACGAACAGTGTGATAACGCACACCTGGCAAATCCCTCACACGACCACCGCGAATTAACACGACGGAGTGCTCTTGCAGGTTGTGGCCTTCACCACCGATATAGCTAGTGACTTCAAAACCATTGGTTAAGCGTACACGCGCTACTTTGCGTAATGCCGAATTCGGCTTTTTCGGGGTAGTGGTATACACACGCGTGCAAACACCACGACGCTGCGGGCATGCTTCAAGAGCAGGCACGTTGCTTTTATCAACTATGCTTTTGCGCGGCTTGCGCACCAACTGGTTAATCGTTGCCATTAAAAAAATTTCTCCTAACCCACATGAGGATATGCCTTGCTTGCGATACCCCATAAAAACAACAGACCGAATATCCGGTCTGTCTAAGGTCGCAAGATTTTAGGGATGGCTCAAGCATCTGTCAAGGTGATATTGCCAAACCCTTTGATTAAACGCCTACTTAGCCTTACTTCTAAGCAGGATTACATACTTTTATACTGAAACTGAGTTACTCAGCCCCATAAGACTCATCAGACGCGCCACTGAAGCTCTCTTGGCGCACTGCAAACGCATCTTCTAACGCAAATGGATCGCGCTGGCGACGACGAGCTTCATGATAAGCTAAACCAGTACCGGCTGGGATTAAACGTCCTACAATAACATTTTCCTTCAAGCCACGCAGCTCATCACGAGCGCCGCGCACTGCTGCATCCGTTAGAACACGTGTTGTCTCTTGGAACGAAGCCGCGGAGATGAAAGAGTCAGTTACCAAAGAAGCCTTCGTGATACCCATTAGGACACGATCAAACTTAATCGGCAACTTGCCTTCTTCTGCAAGCTTTTTATTAGCTGCTACAACACGCCAGAAGTCAGTTTGCTCACCACGCAAGAAATCACTATCACCTGGATCAATCACATCCACTTTACGGATCATTTGACGAATGATCACTTCAATGTGCTTATCATTGATCTTTACGCCTTGTAGACGGTAAACGTCTTGGATTTCCTTGACCAAATACTCAGCCAAAGAAGTTGCCCCTAACAAGCGCAAAATGTCATGAGGATTCGGTTCACCGTCAGCGATAACTTCGCCACGCTTCACTTTTTCACCCTCAAACACATCTAAATTACGCCATTTCGGGATCAACTCTTCGTATTGCTCACCATCTTCTTCAGTGATGATAATCCGTTGCTTACCTTTGGTTTCTTTGCCGAAGGAAATCGTACCGGTTTTCTCTGCCAGAATCGCACCATCTTTCGGACGACGTGCTTCAAACAAGTCAGCTACCCGTGGTAGACCACCTGTGATGTCACGGGTCTTAGAAGATGCTTGCGGCAGACGTGCTACAACCTCACCGACTTTTACACTTGCACCATTCGTGGTGGTCACGATAGTGCCAGCAGGCAATGGATACTGAACTGGGATCTTTGTGCCTTCGAAGAAGATACTATCCCCATGCGCATCCAATAAACGTACTGTTGGGCGCAAATCACGACCACTGCTTGGACGACTCTTCGGATCCATGACCTCGATAGAAGACAAGCCTGTAATGTCGTCAACCTTAGTCTGAACCGTACCATTGTCAATAAAGTCGATAAAGTCAATCCGACCTGATACTTCAGAAATAATCGGATGAGTATGCGGATCCCACTGTGCAACGGTTTGACCCGCTGTCACTGTATCACCTTCGTGCACCTTCAAGGTCGCACCATACGGTAATTTGTAACGCTCTTTGTCACGGCCATTATCATCGACAATACCCAGCTCACCAGAACGAGATACAGCTACTAAGTTGCCTTGCTCATTACGCACCGTTTTAACGTTAATCAGATGGACTTTACCCGCTGATTTAATCGCAATACCACTTTCAGCCGCTGCTCTACTTGCCGCACCACCGATGTGGAAAGTACGCATCGTTAACTGTGTGCCCGGCTCACCGATAGACTGAGCAGCGATAACACCGACTGACTCGCCCTTGCCGACCAGAATACCGCGCGCCAAATCACGACCGTAGCACTGGCGACAGACACCATAACGTGATTCGCAAGTAATCCCTGAGCGCACAATAATTTCGTCGATACCGAGCTGGTCAATTTGCTCAACCCACTCTTCATCAATTAAAGTACCCGCTGGTAACACGGTATCGTCATTGCGTACCACATCTTGGGCTACCACACGACCTAAGACGCGCTCTGCTAAGCCCTCGACCACATCACCACCTTCGATGATGGGGCGCATTAACATGCCCTTAGTGGTGCCACAATCATCCATGATAACAGCCATATCTTGCGCAACGTCAACCAAACGACGCGTTAGGTAACCTGAGTTTGCTGTTTTCAGTGCGGTATCCGCTAGACCTTTCCGCGCACCGTGAGTGGAGATGAAGTATTGTAGTACCGTCAAGCCTTCACGGAAATTAGAAGTAATCGGCGTTTCGATGATTGAGCCATCCGGCTTAGCCATCAAACCACGCATACCCGCTAACTGACGAATTTGTGCTGCAGAACCCCGTGCACCAGAGTCGGCCATCATAAAGATCGAGTTGAAGGAAGGTTGAGTAACCGTTTTACCTTCAGCATCAACCACAGACTCATTACCAATTTTTTCCATCATCGCTTTCGCGACTTTTTCATTGGTACTCGCCCATATATCAACAACTTTATTATAGCGCTCACCTTGAGTGACTAAACCGCCTGCGAATTGCAGCTCGATTTCCTTCACTGCATCATCTGCTTCCGCTAACAGTTGAACCTTCTTCTCAGGAATAATCATGTCATCCGAGCAGAAAGAAACACCAGAGCGAGTTGCATAACGATAACCGGTATACATCAATTGGTCAGCAAAGATAACCGCTTCTTTCATACCCACATGACGATAAGACTCATCCAACAAGCGTGAAATCGCTTTCTTCTTCAATACGGTATTGAAGATCTCGTAGGGCAAACCTTTCGGCATGATAGTCGTCAGAATCGAACGGCCTACGGTGGTATCAATTAAGCGAATACGCTTAGTAAAATCACCATTCTCTTCTTTGATATAGTCAGTAATACGCACTTTAACTTTGGCATGTAAAGACGCATTGCCCGTCTCATAAGCACGTTGAGCTTCTTGTGGATCAGCAAAGACCATGCCCTCGCCTTTTGCACCAATCGCTTCACGCGACATATAGTACAAGCCCAAGACGATATCTTGAGACGGCACAATAATCGGCGCACCATTCGCAGGTGACAACACATTATTGGTCGACATCATCAAGCTACGTGCTTCTAACTGCGCTTCCAATGACAATGGTACGTGTACCGCCATCTGGTCACCGTCGAAGTCCGCGTTGAACGCAGAACATACTAACGGATGCAATTGGATGGCTTTACCTTCAATCAATACCGGCTCGAACGCTTGAATACCTAAACGGTGAAGTGTCGGGGCACGATTCAGTAGGACTGGATGCTCACGAATCACTTCAGCGAGGATATCCCAAACCTCAGCCGTTTCACGCTCAACTAATTTCTTAGCTGCTTTAATAGTGGTTGCTAAACCACGGCGCTGAAGCTTACCAAAAATGAAGGGCTTGAATAATTCCAAGGCCATTTTCTTAGGCAAACCGCATTGATGCAGACGTAAAGTCGGGCCAACAACAATCACCGAACGGCCAGAGTAGTCAACACGCTTACCTAACAAGTTCTGGCGGAAACGCCCTTGCTTACCCTTGATCATATCTGATAAGGATTTCAATGGACGCTTGTTAGACCCGGTAATCGCACGACCACGACGACCGTTATCTAGGAGCGCATCAACAGACTCTTGCAACATACGCTTTTCATTGCGCACGATGATGTCTGGAGCATTCAGCTCTAATAAGCGCTTCAAACGGTTATTACGGTTAATAACCCGACGATATAAATCATTCAGGTCAGAAGTCGCAAAACGCCCGCCATCCAAAGGCACCAATGGACGTAAATCCGGAGGCAACACGGGCAACACGTTCATAATCATCCACTCAGGACGATTACCAGAAGAGACGAAAGACTCCATCACTTTCAAGCGCTTACCTAAGCGCTTCAGCTTAGTTTCAGAACCTGTTTCCGTGATCTCTTCACGCATTTTGGTGATTTCGTGCTTGAGATCAATGCCCTTTAATAAGTCCTGAATCGCTTCAGCACCCATTTTCGCTTCGAATTCATCGCCGAACTCTTCAACCGCTTCTAAATAGCCTTCATCAGAAAGCAGACTGCCGCGTTCTAACGTAGTCATGCCCGGTTCGGTGACAACGAAAATCTCGAAATAGAGAATCCGTTCAATATCACGTAAAGTCATATCCAACATTAAGCCGATACGTGAAGGCAGTGATTTCAAGAACCAAATGTGTGCCACTGGGCTAGCCAAATCAATATGGCCCATCCGATCGCGACGTACTTTAGTTTGAGTGACTTCAACACCGCACTTTTCACAGACCACCCCGCGATGCTTTAAACGCTTGTACTTACCGCACAAACATTCAAAATCTTTCACTGGGCCAAAGATTTTTGCACAGAACAGACCATCCCGTTCTGGCTTAAAAGTACGATAGTTAATGGTTTCTGGCTTTTTCACTTCGCCATAAGACCACGAACGAATCACTTCAGGGGAAGCAAGCCCAATACGAATCGCATCGAACTCTTGAATTTCCTGCTGCTGCTTATAAAGGTTTAATAAATCTTTCATCGCTATTTTTTCCGCCTGCTGTATTCGGTCAAATTACTCTCTTTCCAGCTCGATATTTAAACCGAGAGAACGGATTTCTTTCATCAAGACGTTAAAGGACTCAGGCATGCTGGCTTCCATATAATGATCACCATCCACGATGTTTTTATACATCTTGTTCCGTCCATTCACGTCGTCTGACTTCACCGTGAGCATTTCCTGCAAGGTATAAGCAGCACCATAAGCTTCCAGTGCCCACACTTCCATCTCACCAAAGCGTTGACCACCAAATTGTGCTTTACCGCCTAGTGGCTGCTGAGTCACCAAACTATAAGGACCGGTTGAGCGTGCGTGCATTTTGTCATCAACTAAGTGGTTCAGTTTCAACATATGCATGTAACCTACCGTGACTTTACGCTCAAACGTATCACCCGTGCGGCCATCGTATAAGCGTGTTTGACCACTTTCTGGCAAGTCCGCTAAGCGCAACATCGCTTTAATTTCAGCTTCGTCGGCACCATCGAAAACTTGCGTTGCCATCGGCACGCCTTTACGCAGATTTCCGGCCATTTCAATGACTTCTACATCTGACATTTCAGACAAGTCGCCTTGACGTGGATTGCCGCCTGTTTCATAGATTTCGGTTAAGAATTTACGCATTTCATCGACTTTTGCTTTCGCATCAATCATGCGCCCAATCTTGTGACCCAAACCCTTCGCAGCCCAACCCAAGTGAGTTTCTAATACCTGCCCAACATTCATCCGTGAAGGTACGCCCAATGGATTGAGGACGATATCAACGGTTTGACCATTTTCTAAGTACGGCATGTCTTCTACAGGAACAATGCGTGAAACCACACCCTTGTTACCATGACGACCTGCCATTTTGTCACCCGGTTGCATGCGGCGCTTCACAGCCACGTAGACCTTGACCATCTTCAAAACGCCAGGCGCTAGATCATCACCCGCTGTTAACTTGTCACGTTGTTTCTGTAGACGAATCTCGTACTCTTTCTTCTTCTCAGACATCTGAGTGGCTAGCGTTTCGAGCTGTACGTTTAAGAAGTCATCCTGCATACGCACAGAGAACCACTCATGACGTGGCACCGCAGCTAATTGCTCTTGCGTGACCTCAGTACCTGCTTTCAAGCCTCTTAAGCCTCCATCAGCCATTTGACCAATGATCATCTTAGAAACCCGCGCAAACACGTCTGATTCGTAAATCCGCAACTCATCTAATAAGTCTTTACGAACCTTTTTCAGGTCTTCCTCTTGAATTGCTAGCGCACGCGCATCACGCTCAACACCATCACGTGTAAACACACGCACGTCGATAACTGTACCCGTCATGCCGGTAGGTACACGCAGCGAACTATCTTTTACGTCAGAGGCTTTTTCACCGAAGATGGCACGTAATAACTTTTCTTCTGGAGTTAATTGGCTTTCACCTTTGGGTGTAACCTTACCTACCAGAATATCGTTGGGCTTTACTTCAGCACCCACATGGATAATCCCACACTCGTCTAGCTTAGCTAATAAGCCTTCACTAACGTTCGGAATATCCGCCGTGATTTCCTCAGGCCCAAGCTTGGTATCACGCGCTAAGCAGGACATTTCCTCGATGTGAATCGTGGTATAACGATCTTCATCTACTACACGCTCAGATAACAAAATCGAGTCTTCGAAGTTGTAACCATTCCAAGGCATGAAGGCGATGAACATATTCTGTCCTAACGCTAACTCACCTAAGTCCGTTGAAGAGCCATCGGCTAACACATCGCCACGAGCAACCACATCGCCCACCTTGACGATTGGACGTTGGTTGATACAGGTATTTTGGTTAGAACGTGTGTATTTAATCAGGTTGTAAATATCAACCCCACCACGCTCATCCGCCTCATCGTCATTAACACGTACAACCACGCGACCAGCATCAACCGAATCAATCACCCCGCCACGACGGGCTGCCACGGTTGAGCCAGAGTCAACGGCAACCGCACGTTCCATACCTGTGCCAACAATCGCAGTCTCTGCACGCAAGCAAGGTACCGCTTGACGTTGCATGTTAGAACCCATCAAAGCACGGTTCGCGTCATCATGCTCCAAGAATGGAATCAAGGAAGCAGCCACCGATACAATTTGCTTCGGTGAAACATCCATATACTGCATGCGATCAGCAGTCATCGTGGTGAACTCATTGCGATAACGACAAGTAATGAAGTCATCAATGAATGCGCCACTGTCATCCAAATCAGCGTTCGCTTGCGCGATTACATATTGAGATTCTTCAATCGCCGACAGGTAATCGATTTCACGAGTTACTTTGCCATCTATCACGCGACGATAAGGCGTTTCTAAGAAGCCATATTCATTGGTACGCGCATAGACTGACAGCGAGTTGATCAGACCAATGTTTGGACCTTCAGGCGTTTCAATCGGGCATACACGGCCGTAATGGGTTGGGTGCACGTCGCGCACTTCGAAGCCTGCACGCTCACGGGTCAAACCACCAGGGCCTAAGGCTGAAATACGGCGTTTATGTGTTACTTCAGACAATGGATTATTTTGATCCATGAACTGCGATAGCTGACTAGAACCGAAGAACTCTTTAATCGCTGCAGAAACTGGCTTGGAATTCACCAGCTCTTGTGGCATTAAACCTTCAGTTTCTGCCATCGTTAGACGTTCTTTGACCGCACGTTCTACACGGACTAAGCCAACGCGGAAGGCATTCTCGGCCATCTCGCCCACGCTACGAATACGGCGATTACCTAAGTGGTCAATATCATCGACATCATCACGACCATCACGAATATCAATCAACTTTTTCAGTACGGCTAAAATATCAGCCTGATTCAACACACCACTACCGGTCGACTCTTCACGACCTAAGCGACGATTGAACTTCATCCGCCCTACTGCAGATAAGTCATAACGCTCATCCGTAAAGAACAGATTATTAAATAGACTTTCTGCTGATTCTTTCGTCGGTGGCTCACCGGGGCGCATCATCCGATAGATTTCAATCTGCGCTTCCAACTTAGTGCGGCTCGGGTCAATATTCAGGGTATTAGCAATGAATGGACCATGGTCTAACTCGTTGGTGTAGAGAATATCAAAACTCGCCACACCATTATCACGTAACTTATTGACCAACTCTTCAGTCAGTTCAGCATTGGCTTCAGCTACCAACTCGCCAGTAGCGGTATCAATAATATTTTTCGCGAGCACTTTGCCATACATATAATCTTCAGGCACGGCTAGCTTGCTGAGTCCACTCTTTTCTAATTGGCGAATGTGCTTAGCAGTAATCCGACGACCTGCTTCCACGATGACATTGCCATCTAATAAAATATCAAACGCAGCCAATTCGCCACGTAAACGCTCTGGCACCAAGTCAATCTCAACGCCCTTGTCTAGCAGATGGACTTTTACATTCTCAAAGAAGTACTCAAGAATGCCTTCATTTTCCATGCCTAAAGCACGCAGCAGAATAGTCGAGGCTAGTTTACGGCGACGGTCGATCCGCACATAAATGCTATCTTTAGGGTCGAATTCAAAATCCAACCATGAGCCACGGTAAGGAATAACCCGCGCACTATGCAATAATTTGCCTGCGGTGTTCGACTTACCTTTGTCATGCTCAAAGAACACACCCGGTGAACGATGTAATTGGGAGACGATAACACGCTCAGTACCATTAATAATAAAGGTACCCTTGTCAGTCATCAGGGGCAATTCGCCTAAGTAAACATCTTGCTCTTTAATAGCTTTGACGACTTTGGCATCAACTGGTGCTTCTTTATCATGAATGACTAAACGTAATTTAACACGTAATGAGGCTGCGTAAGTCAGACCACGCAGCTGGCACTCATGAACGTCAAATACGGGTTCAGCTAACCGATAATCCACATATTCAAGTGTGATATAGTTATTGTAACTTACAATCGGAAATACTGAAGAGAAGGCAGCATGCAAGCCATGAGCAGAACGCTCTTGGACAGGCCGATCGAGTTGCAGAAACTGCCGATAAGACTCCAACTGAATGGTTAACAGGTCGGGTACTTCCAGAATCTGCTCACGTTTGCCAAAATCTTTGCGGATCCGTTTTTTCTCAGTGTAACTTAGTCCCATTGTGCTTCCTCAACTGGAATCAAAATCTTATCTGTCATTTAATGTCTGACAAGCGACAAAAGGCCGACAGTGTCAAACACTGCCAGCCTTATGATTTCTCGAACTACTAGAAGTTGCTTAGAATCATCGTGGCCTCAAGATTACTTGAGTTCAACCTCAGCGCCTGCTTCTTCCAGTTCTTTCTTAATCTTTGCAGCTTCATCTTTAGACGCAGCTTCTTTAACAGTAGAAGGTACGCCTTCAACCATATCTTTCGCTTCTTTCAAGCCTAAACCGGTGATACCACGGATAGCTTTAATAACGTTGATCTTGTTAGCGCCGAAGCTCTTCATGATAACGTTGAATTCAGTTTGCTCTTCAACCACAGCAGCAGTTTCACCACTAGCAGGTGCAGCTACTGCAACCGCAGCAGTTACACCAAACTTTTCTTCAATTGCTGAAATCAGGTCAACAATTTCAGTTACCGTCATGTTGGCAAACGTTTCCAACATATCTTCTTTAGTACAAGCCATTTTGTTTCTCCAAAACCTAAATCAGTAATCAATCCAAGCTAACGCCAGCGGCCTCAGCTTTTTGGTCACGCAATGCAGCAAGAGTGCGAGCAAATTTGTCGAGCGGAGCGCGCAGAACAGCAGCCAAAGAGGCTAGTGCTTGATCGCGAGTCGGCAATTTCGCCAGACGGTCCAACTCAGCAGCAGGCAGCATTTTTCCGTCGATAGCGACGAACTTAACTCCCATCTTTTCGTTGGCTTTGTCTTTCATGAAGTCTTTAATCAAGCGAGCCGCCGAACCTGGATCTTCTTGCGAAAACGCCAGAACCAACGGACCAGTCAAGCCATCTTGGATACACTCGAAAGCAGTATCTTTAACGGCAATACGTGCCAGATTATTCTTCACTACACGCAGATACACCCCACCCTTCCGTGCGTTTCTACGCAGTGTGGTGAGTTGTGCCACTGTCAATCCGCGGTACTCTGCAGCAACCACAGAATGAGCACTTGCAGCAACTGCGGCCACTTCAGAGATAATCTCTTTTTTCTCTTGCAGTGTTAATGCCACGTTATCTACTCCTGGTTTGGTGGATAGTCCACCAGTTATCAATCTCAACTTATGCTATAAGTTAAGAAGGAAACAGCGCCCCAAACCAGTTACTGACTCGGGAGACGCCATCTGCGCAGGTTCTCTACATTGGTTGCAGAACTATTAAGCCTTAATCAGGCACCTACGGTCTTTGACGACATACAGCCTTGTATATCTCAATGCTTTTCAGCAGCTTACATCCTTGTAAGCTTGGTTTGAGTTCGAAAACTCAAAATTCTTCTTAAGCAGTTACACTTGCTTGATCTACTTTCAAGCCAGGACCCATAGTTGTCGACAAAGCGATACCCTTCAGGTAAATACCTTTAGAAGTAGATGGCTTCATCTTGACCAAGTCAGTAACTAAAGCTGCCAAATTCTGCGCTAAAGCTTCAGTACCAAAGCTAGTATTACCAATACCGCAATGAATAATGCCAGCCTTATCAGTACGATAACGCACCTGACCTGACTTAGCATTTTTAACGGCTTCAGCTACGTTTGGAGTTACTGTACCTACTTTAGGATTAGGCATTAAACCGCGCGGACCTAAAATCTGGCCTAACTGACCCACTACGCGCATTGCGTCAGGGCTAGCAATAACCACATCGAAATCCATCTTGCCTGCTTTAACTTCAGCAGCCAGGTCATCAAAACCGACTATGTCTGCACCAGCGGCTTTAGCTGCTTCAACATTTGCGCCTTGAGTGAATACCGCCACACGTACAGTTTTACCGTTACCATTCGGTAATACGGTAGAGCCACGCACGACTTGGTCAGACTTACGGGGATCAACACCTAAGTTGATCGCTACGTCGACACTTTCAGTGAACTTAGCAGCTGGCAATGATTTCAATAAGTCTAAAGCCTCACTAACTGTGTAAAACTTAGTACTATCTACTTTTTCGCTGATTGCTTTTTGACGTTTAGTTAGCTTTGCCATTTATACGCCCTCTACTTCTAAGCCCATGCTGCGTGCTGTACCTGCGATGGTGCGCACTGCTGCATCTAAATTGGCTGCTGTTAAGTCTGGCTCTTTAGTTTTTGCAATTTCTTCTAATTGCACGCGGCTAATTTTGCCAACTTTGTCGCTATTTGGACGAGCACTACCTGATTTCAAACCCATGGCTTTTTTCAGCAACACTGAAGCTGGCGGAGTTTTGGTAATAAAGGTAAAGCTTTTATCACTATATACAGTGATAACGACTGGAATCGGCATACCTACTTCCATGCTTTGAGTAGCAGCATTGAAGGACTTACAGAATTCCATGATGTTCACACCTTTCTGACCCAATGCAGGACCAACAGGTGGACTCGGATTAGCTTTACCAGCAGCAACTTGCAGCTTGATGTAGCCGGTTACTTTCTTTGCCATTTTGATTTACCTATGAATGGGTACAAGCGCCTCACGGCTCCCCGTTGTGCAATCAGGTTTTTTCGACCTGATAGAACTCAAGCTCAACAGGCGTTGAGCGACCAAAAATTTGCACTGCGACTAACAGGCGACTTTTTTCATAGTTAACTTCTTCAACGACACCATTAAAATCTTTAAATGGGCCATCATTGACGCGCACTACTTCGCCTGCATCAAATAAAACTTTAGGTTTAGGCTTATCGACACCTTCCTCTACTCGACGCAGAATATTGTCAACTTCTTTTTGTGTAATGGGTGCAGGTTTATCACCAGAACCACCGATGAAACCTAAAACACGCGTAGTATTTTTAACCATATGCCAAGTATCGTCATTCATTTCCATCTCGACCAATACATAGCCTGGAAAGAATTTACGCTCACTACGACGCTTTTGGCCTTCACGCATTTCGACCACTTCTTCGGTAGGAACTAAAATTTCACCGAAGTGATCTTCCATCTCAAATCGCTGCACACGCTCTTTTAAAGAACGTTGCACTTGGCCTTCAAAGCCAGAGAAAGCCTGAACTACATACCAACGCTTAGCCATCAACCACCTCCTAGCAAGGTTTTAACACCCCAGCCTAGAAGCATATCTACCAGCCAGAGGAAGAGAGAAAGCAGCAGGACAATTACCATTACCATTAATGTTGTCTGCATAGTCTCAGCACGAGTAGGCCATACCATCTTACGGACTTCCATACGACTGTCCTTTAAGAAGGTAATGAGATTACGGCCTTTTTCAGTAGTTGCAGCGACAAAAATAGCTACAGCGACAAAAGCCAACAACCCCAGCACTCGAATTAAGACTGAGACAGCCTCGCCTTTCCAAGTAGCAAAATAATAGAAGCCGCCAATCCCCACCAATAGCAAAACCAATGACAAAATTAGTTTGACCGTATCGAATGAGGACGTTTGTTGTTCAGCTTTTGAAGACATAATTTATTGGTACAACCTAAACAGCCTAAATGACTTTATACAAAGACTTGCACAAAGATAAGCTAGAATTTGTAGAAAGCCATCTTGCTAAAAGATGGCAGGCCAAGAGGGAATCGAACCCCCAACCTGCGGTTTTGGAGACCGCCGCTCTGCCAATTGAGCTATTGGCCTAACAAACGAGAGGACGGGAGTATATATACCCCCGTCATATTCTGCAACAAATTAATTGAGTATTGTTAGATTACTCAACAATTTTAGCGACGACACCGGCACCGACTGTACGACCGCCTTCACGGATCGCAAAGCGTAAACCATCTTCCATCGCAATCGGATTGATCAGAGTGATTACCATCTTCACGTTATCACCCGGCATTACCATCTCTACGCCTTCTGGCAGCTCGCAAGCACCCGTCACGTCCGTGGTACGGAAGTAGAACTGCGGGCGATAGCCATTGAAGAATGGGGTATGACGACCACCCTCTTCTTTCGACAGGACGTAAACTTCAGCTTCGAATTTGTTGTGTGGCTTGATAGTACCCGGCTTACACAGCACTTGACCACGTTCAACGTCATCACGCTTAGTACCACGCAATAACAGACCCACGTTGTCGCCAGCTTGACCTTGGTCTAACAGCTTACGGAACATTTCAACGCCCGTTACGGTGGTTGAAGTCGTGGCACGAATACCGACGATCTCAACGGTCTCACCAACTTTAACAATACCGCGCTCGATACGACCCGTCACGACAGTACCCCGGCCAGAGATGGAGAATACGTCTTCAACGGGCATTAAGAAGGCGCCGTCAATCGCACGCTCAGGTTCTGGGATATAGGTATCTAACGCATGGATGAGTTCTGCAATTGATGGTTCACCAATCGGTGAAGTATCACCTTCTAAGGCTGCACGGGCAGAACCTTTGATAATCGGGGTGTCATCACCCGGGAATTCGTAGCTAGAGAGTAGTTCACGTAATTCCATTTCCACCAGTTCAAGCAGTTCTTCATCATCGACAAGGTCACATTTGTTCATGTAAACCACGATGTAAGGAACACCGACTTGGCGGGATAACAGGATATGCTCACGGGTTTGTGGCATCGGGCCGTCAGCGGCCGAACACACGAGAATCGCGCCGTCCATCTGCGCCGCACCGGTGATCATGTTCTTCACATAGTCAGCATGGCCGGGGCAGTCAACGTGTGCGTAGTGGCGGTTTTCGGATTCATACTCAACGTGTGCAGTAGAAATCGTTATACCCCGTGCTTTCTCTTCAGGAGCCGCGTCAATTTGGTCATACGCTTTCGCTTCGCCACCAAACTTACGGGATTGAACGACCGTCAATGCCGCTGTCAACGTTGTCTTGCCGTGGTCTACGTGACCTATCGTTCCCACGTTCACGTGCGGCTTCGTGCGCTCAAATTTACTCTTTGCCATCTCGAAAACCCCTAAGAAGGATCAATAACTTGGTGCTCTTGGGCAGAATCGAACTGCCGACCTCATCCTTACCAAGGATGCGCTCTACCATCTGAGCTACAAGAGCGTAAATTTTTAAACGACTCAGCCACACAGTTGGAGCGGGTGATGGGAATCGAACCCACGCCATCAGCTTGGAAGGCTGAGGTTCTACCATTGAACTACACCCGCTTAATCGATTTCGCATTAGTACGAAACGCTAAACGTGCGCACCAAATCAAAAATATGGTGGAGGGGGAAGGATTCGAACCTTCGAAGGCAGAGCCAACAAATTTACAGTCTGTCCCCTTTGACCGCTCGGGAACCCCTCCGACTGGAAAGGCGCATAGTGTGATTTAATCATTTTCCTTTGTCAACTCAAGTATTGAGCTTTTTTTCATAAAATTTCAGAAAAACGTTTAAGTCAGATACGCCAAGAAACGCTATTTACCAAATGGACCCGTATTTGTTTCAAGCTTATAAATTAAGCCAATACTTTGACTAGCACCACTGGTAGCTTCAACTTGTAGACGCTTATTAACTTGATAAGTGACTGCAACTCTTTGCAAGGAATCAAACAGGCCAACAATATACTTCACATAAAGCTTGGAGCCAAGCTTTTTGCCTAAAGCTAATTCACTTTGTTTGTAATCACCGCCGTTTGCATTGATACCCACTTCATCTAAGCCAATGCTAGTGCCAAGGCTTTGCGCCAGGCTCTCGCCACCGGCTAGGCCTAAACTCGTAATAGCTCGGGTTAATAAAGCAGTATCGCTGCCTGAGATCCCAGACAAGGCGCGTCCTGTTAATAGATAACTTAAAGTATCACTCTGTGTTTGTTGCGGTGAGGAGAACAAGGTCGACTCAGGTTGCTTAACCGTCCCTCCTAAACTAATACCCACGGTAATATCATCTTCGACCTTACGGGTAGCACGCACATCTAGCCCAGGATTAGTCATCGGCCCATTGAAGACTAAGCGGCCACGTTCAATGCTTAAGTTCTGCCCGTAAGCCTTATAAAAACCCTCTACAACGCTCAGAGCACCTTCAGCGACGATATCTTGCTTATTACGTAACAGGCGAATCTTACCTGTTAGGCGCGCTTCTAAACCAAAGGCATTCATTTTGACTTTATCGCCAACTTCTACCAATACATTAGGCTGAATATCAATCGCTGAGCCATCTTGAGGTGTACGCAGTTTTTTACGCCCCGTGCTTTGTGGCTGAGTACGCCCTACAAATACAATATCGTCTGAACGAACACTCGCGCCTACCGGCAAAGCTTGGACATTGATCGAAGCTTCTGGGATACGCAGAGTTCCCGATACAACCACAGACTTTGGAGTTGCTTGAATATTTAAGTCAGGGGAAACCTGCCCTTGAACTTCATAGGTATTCATTAACAGCAAGTTATTGCCCTGCAAGCGCAAGTCTGCACTCCAATTCGGTAAGTTTGCCAAACGTAAAACACCACTCGCTTTTAAAACACCCTGCCCTGCACGTAACGAGCCAGTGATATTCATCTGATCCGCTTGGTTAGCTTGAATAGCCAAGCTGATATCTTCAATTTTTGCACCTGTTTCGGGCAAATATAAAGAAGCACCTTGCAGGCGCAAATTACCGCTTACCTGTGGTTTATTCAGCAAGCCAACTACACGTAAGTCACCATTTACTTGCCCTTGCAGTTCATCCACTTGCGGCGAATAAACCTGTAACCAGCTTATATCGGGCATAGCGACAGTAGCTTTGATATCCAATTTAGGCTGGCCACCTTCAGCCAGTAAATCAATCCGCCCATCTGCCCGTAGCTGCCCACGCCCACGTATCTCGACTTGTGCTTGAAGTGTTGCCACTCGATCATTCAAGACTAGACTACCTTTAGCCTGAGTGTACTGGAGTGTTTCTGTGCGTTTATTAGCAGTACGTAACACCATCACATTATCAGGCAATTGCACATTGATACGTGCGAATGGCTTGCCACCGCGCTGCTCAAACTGATAGTCCGCATTAATTAAACCGGGTAACTGCACTGTATTCGGTAGGAAAGAACTTGCTAAGCTCATCGGTACTTGCTGGAGCGCACCATTCGCAGTTAAACCGCGTTGTGGACTCCAATCGGCTTTGCTGCAAATACGTGCATTTTGCGGATTCACTAAGCAGGCATTTGCCAGACTAAAGGCTTGTCCTGAAGCGGTTACTCCTACCGCATTCGTTAGCTGCCAATTCCCCGCTGTAGTATCACGCAAGCTTAAGGATTCAATAGCCCCCCGCCACTGCGAGCCGTTCCATGAACCCGCAGCACGTCCTTCTAGCTTTCCCGCTTGATGCACGACTTTAAGATTCAAACTATGACGAGCCAATTGCCCTTGTAGGCTAAACTCAGCTTGCCTGACTTGATTATTGCCTTGGCGCAAGCCTTCAAGTGTGCCGCGTAGATCGTATTGAGCACCTGCTTGATTAGCCTGCACAGCAAGCTTAGCGATCTTTAAATCTTGATAGCCAACTTGATTACCTTGCAGACTACCTTGAATCTGTGGCTGTGCAAGATTGCCACGTAATAAGCCATTACCCTTCAAACTACCACTTAAACCTGGCCACAGTTGGGCTAAATTAGGCGCTTGAATCCGCCATTGAATATCGAAAGGTTCGCTAGCACGTCCATTAGCTTCTAGCTCATTCGTACCTGCCAGCACTCTTACCGATTGCAAAGTGATTTGCTTACCTTGAATTTTAACCTTACCGGTAGCTTGTAGCGGACGACCTTCAATTTGCCCTTGCAAACGTGCGACTTCTAAATCAAATTGGCTACCATCCAAACGCCCCGACAAGCGTCCGTTACCTTTAACGCTGCCTCTAAGCTTTGGACTTAATTGGCTTAAGTTTTTAGCATCCAACTCCCAATCCACGCCTAAGGTAGTACCCGCACTTCCATTGAGGCGCACGCGATTCTGTCCCACATCCAGCAGTACATTATTCGCAGTCACTATCTTATCGCGTAACTTTAATTCGCCAGTCGCACTCACTGGAAAGCCCTGTACAGTACCTTTCAAACTAGCCACATTCACCGCTAGCTTAGAAGCATCTAACAAGCCTTGTAAGCGGCCGTTACCCGTTAAATTACCTGTGATACTTGGCGCAAATTGACTCAGGTCTTTCGCATCTAAACTCCAAGTTAAACCTGCAGAATCACTAGCCACACCCTCTAATTGAATACGATTTTTGCCTAAAGACAAAACCAACCCTTTAGCAGAAATCTGCTTATCGCGAATCCGCACTTCGCCACTAGCATTGATCGGGAAACTTTGAATATTGCCAGTTAGATTATCGATATTCACTGCTAATCGTGAGCCATCTAACAAACCGGTGGCTTTACCCTTACCTTTTAAATCGCCTTTGATACTAGGTACTAATTGGCTCAGATCTTTGGCCTCTAAGACCCAACTTAAACCTTGCTTTTCATCGGCTACACCCTCCAAACGAATTTGGTTTTTACCAACTGCTAAACTCAGACCTTGCGCAGCCAATAGTTTATTTTCTAATTTAAGCTGGCCTTCGGCACGAACTGGGAAATCTTGAACTACACCTTCTAAACGGTCGACTTTCACTTTAAAACGTGAGCCATCCAATAAACCACGAAAATTGCCTTTGCCTGCAAGATTACCGCGCAAAGCTGGATGCAATTGAACCAGCTTATTCGCATCTAATGACCAATCTAAACCTTTCGCTTCGTCGGCAACACCTTCCAACTTTAGGTGATTGTCACCTAGATCAACCTGTACACCTTGGGCACTCAGCAATTTATCTTGAATGCGCACGCTACCTGCAGCTTTAATCGGATAATCCTTAACTGTGCCAGCCAAGCGATCAATCCGCAGCGCTAAACGTGAACCATCTAACAAGCCCTGCAAATTACCTTTGCCGGAGATATTTCCGGGCAAGCTTGGAACAAGTTGCTGCAATTTAGAGGCTTCGACCACCCAATTTAAACCGGTTTGCTCATCGGCAATGCCTTCTAGGGTTAAGTGATTATCCGCCATATCAACCCGTACACCTTGTGCTGATAAGACTTTATCTTGGATTTTAAGAGTACCAACTGCTTTCACAGGTTGATCAAGCATCGCGCCTGCCAGCTCATTAATCTGCAAGCTTAGACGTGAACCATCTAATAAACCTTGCGCCTTACCATTACCGACTAAATTGCCTTTTAACTGCGGTGAAAACTGGCTTAGGTTTTTCGCATTGAGCTTCCAAACTAAACCTTGGGCTTCATCCGCGACTCCATCTAAATCAAGTTGATTGTCACCTAAACTGACCTGAATCGCGTTAGCTGTGAGAACTTTATCATTGACCAGTAGGCTACCTCTGGCTTTGACTGCATGATCAAGCAACTCGCCTTGTAAGTTATCGACCCTAAAAGCAAGGCGTGAACCATCTAACAAGCCTTGGGCATTACCATTACCGGTTAACTGCCCTGTTAAAGTCGGCAGTAACTCGCTGAGGTTTTTGGCATCAAGTTTCCAATTAATGCCTTCTACTTCATCTGCGACACCATCCAGCTCAAGATGGTTAGTGCCTAGATCCAGCTGCAAAGCTTTAGCAGTGAGCAGCTTATCCCGCAATAAAATCTCACCTTTAGCCTTAATCGGGCGCTCTAAAACCTCACCACTCAACTCATCCACACGCAACGCTAAGCGTGAACCATCTAGCAAACCTTGTGCATTACCTTTGCCTGTTAAATTGCCACGCAAATCAGGATGCAAAGTGCTAAGATTCTGTGCGTCAATTAGCCAATCTATTCCCTGTTGCTCATCCGCTACACCATTCAGATCTAAATGGTTTTCGCCAATAGCCAGCTTTAACTCACGTGCAGCCAATAAGCCATTCGCCAGACTCAAGCCACCTTTGGCATCAATCGGATAATCTAAGACTTGGCCTGTCAGTTGTTCGATGTCCAACCTAAATTCAGAGCCATTAATTTTGCCCGCGAGTTTACCTTTGCCAGCTAGCTTACCCTCCAAAGCAGGGTGTAGCTGAGATAAGACCGGAGCATCAATCGTCCAGTCAATCAGCAGGCCATCAGCAGCTTCGCCTTTCGCGGTCAGATGATTTTGCCCGATGGCAGCATTAATAAAGTTGACCGCTAAAGCACCTTTATCTAAGCCTGTTGAAAAGGTCGTATCAATCGGATAATCACGTAAAGTGCCCAGCAGCTTGCTAGCGTCTAAGCTCATCACTAGCTGCTGATCGAGATATTCGCCTTTTGAAGCTAAAGCGAGATCTAATGAACCAGGCAACTCTGCTACAAAAGCTTCTGGATTAACTTTGGAGCCATTCAATTTCACATCCCAAGCCAGATGAGGCCGCCATGCAAACTTACCACCAATATCCAAATCACCTGCAGCGGTTTGCAGTGCTCCGGTTTCAATAGCCACCTCATCAAAACTACCAGTACCTGCCAGCTTGACATCAGCCTCTGGAAAATCTTTGTATGCCCATTTGCCATCAGCTTGAAAACGATAACTAGGCAAATCACCATTCGCTGTAATATTCAGCGAGCCAAGCCCGCATTTGGAGCCTTGCGAAGCAATCGTTCCCGTCAAGGTTGTTGGATGCGGCTTTAGCAAAGCCATATTACCCTTAAGATCAAGCTTGACCGCACCACCAAGGGGATCCACATAACTACCGACTAGCTTATCAACTTGCAGCACACCATCTCGGTTATAGGCTTTTAGATTGATATCTTTGAACTTCATATTGAAGTCGCCAACCTTAAGTAAAAACTCCTCTAAAACCACATCGTCTAAGGCAAGTTCTGCAGGAAGGCGAATATCAGGAATAGTAATCGGATCAGAGCTTTTCTTATCTGACTGCGGAATCGTAATTATTAATTTTTTACCCGCTAATTTATTGACTTGTAACTGCGGAGGGATCTTAAACTTCTGAATAGAAACATCGACCAGCGCTTCTTCAATCTCCACCTTGACAGCCGAGCTTGCCCACTCAATACGTTGCACCTTCATTTCATCTAGCAAGGCACCGTCAACACCTTGCAAGCGTAAACCGGGTAAAATTTCTTGGATACTACTAGCGAGTAAAGAGGTGCCTACGCGAGTAGTAGAAAGCAAGACTGCCGCAAGCAATAAGATAAGAATAATTACCGCTAAAGCAGCTAAAGGGTGGACTACAAAATACTTGACTGAACGCCTCACAAATCAGGCCCTAAGCTAAAGTAGAAATGCAAATCTTTAACATCATCTTTGGGCACTGCTAAATCTAAACGTACTGGCCCTAATGGAGATTTATAACGTACTCCCAAACCAGCACCAACACTCAACTCATAATCATTCCAATCATTAAACGCGCTCCCTGCATCCGTAAACACAGCCGCACTAATCTTTTCAGTGATGGGATGCTCATACTCAAGACTGGTCACGATCAGGTGCTTAGCCCCAGTGACTTCACCGTATTCATCCAGCTCACCCAAAGTATTGGAATCAAAGCCCCTGACTGAATCTTGCCCGCCTGTTGTATAACCTAATGATTTCGGCATCACACTAGCTTCATCAACCCAAGTAGAAGCCAAAGCACCACGGGCTATCGCTTTGCTCTGATTTTCGAAGGTATGCAAATATTTGCTATCTAAGCGTGCCTGCATCAGGGTTTCATCGCTCAACACACTTTTATGTGAACCTTTAATCTCCCCTGATACCCGCCACCCTTTTTCTGGAAACAGTGCATCGGTTGACTTGGTTTTACTTGCACGTAAACCTAATAAGGTCAGCTGAGTATTATCAGGAATGGAGTCACCATCAATCACTAAGCGGAATTTTTCCTCAAAAAAGGAAATAAACGCGGTCTGCTGCCAATCATTATCGGTACGCCGATTATAATTAAACTCTAGTTTTAGCTGATCTAAATAGGTTGCGAGAGGAATGCCATAAAAATCAATACTATCTTTAGAACTAATCCAAGAGACATCGACACCCGCATATTCATGCTCTGGCTCCCACAAAGGCACGATGTATTTGAAACCTGTTTTTAAATAACCAGTCTGGGTATAGAGCAAAGCAGTATCAAATTTATGCCCTTTACTATTCACCCAGCGCGCATTCATCCCGCCTTCAATGGTAAAGCCATCTTCAGATTCAAAAGCCAATTTACCCGTGTAGGCATAGCGTTTATTGCGTAAAGCTTTAATTTCGACAGGAACTTTATTATTTTCAATCTGTTGATAACTGCTACTAATTTGCACATCACTATAGTAGCCACTGTTTTCTAATAAGCGTTGCTGGCGTAATAATTCATCAGAATTATAATCTTTACCTGGCTCAACTCGTAGATAGCGATTGAGAAACTTTTGATCAAGGACATCTTGTTCAATATCAACTTGCCCAAATTGATAGCGCTTGCCCGTTTCGAAATGCAAGTTCACGACCGCTTGTTGAGTATCAATATTGACTTGAATTTGGCGCTCAACAAACTCCGCATCAAAATACCCCAAGCGACTGGCTGTACGTGTTAGGTTAGTTTTAAAATCTTCATACTTTTGCGTGACTAGTATTTCGTTAGCTACATAGGGCGGATTGTTGGTAATTTGTGTGAAATCTTCTAGCTTAGCGCCATCCCCAGTCACCCGAATATTGGATTTAGCGACCTTGACAGTTTCGCCTGGCTCAACTGAGATAGTGAAAGTCCAGCAATTATTTTGACGCGCTGAAGTCATGTCAAACTTCGCTGCAAAATAGCCCATCGCCTCAGCGCCTTTAGTTAATTTTGGCTGTGATGAAGTGATGTAGCCTTCAATTCGGTCTGTAGGCGATTCACATTTCAAGCTACGCAGCGAGGGTAAATAAGCACGTAAATTTTGTTCTAAGTCCTCTCCCACACCTTGAATAGTGACTTTAACGGGAGATTCTTCTGCCTCTTTATTTTTCTTTTCAGCAGCCGGGCTAGCAGTGTTCATCACTAAGGTCGTTAACACGACGACACCTAAGCGATACTCCGGCTTTAAATTCATATATCTACCTTAAAACTATTGCTCGAATACCCATTCCAACAGCATATTTTGTAAACTCTGCCCAAAACCTGCTGAACGCTGGCCATTTTGCTGCATGACTATAATCATGCGTTTACCACTACGGGTAAGCATATAACCCGCAATCGCGCTGACATCACGTAAAGTCCCGGTCTTTAAACGTGTACGACCTTTTAATTCACTATGCCGGAAACGCCTAGCTAGCGTGCCATCCTCGCCTAATAATGGTAAAGAATTTAACATTTCTGGCATGTAGGGGTCGCGCCAAATAGCTTGTAATAATTCACCGAACTGGCGTGCACTCACTCGTTCATTGCGTGATAAACCTGAGCCATTTTCGATCACCAAACCTTGTGTGGATACTCCTTGATCAGTCAGGACTTTTAAGACAGCTAAACGACCTTTGTCCAGTGTAGCAGGCACATCAAACATTTTCGCGCCTACTGTTAACATCACTTGGCGCGTCATGACATTATTACTCCACTTATTAATCAGCCGAATCTGCTCAGCCAGTGGCATTGAGGTGTGCACATAATACTGACGATCACCGGCTTTAACCTGCCCAGTTTGCAGACCGCCTTCAAATTTCCCGCCCAGCATTTGCCAGAAATCACGGAAAGCATTGAATGCATGCTCTTCGGGTGTGGACAGGACTAAAGTTTCTAATTGTGACCCACAATTCCCTACGTAAGGCCCAGATACTTTAATCGTACCATCCGATTGAGATTCAACATGAGGTTTATGCTTACGTCTTGAACATTCACCCGCAACAAATTGTAAGTGATCATTAAGAGCAGTTTTCGGTTTAGGAAAGGCAATCACATTCACCTTGCTTGCAGCCATATCCGGCTCAAACAACAAGCGTGTAGCCTGAAAGTTAAACATTAATGCCGAAGGTGGTGCGTTATAAACTCGCTCCCGCTCACCATCAAAGGCAGCAGGATCAATCACGGGTAGGGCAAAAAAACTATTATCAATAATGATATCGCCTGTGATCTCTTCTAGACCTTTTAAGCGAATATCATGTACCAACTGCCAAAATGCTTCATAGACTAAAAAGGGATCGCCATAGCCTTTTAAAATTAAATCACCGTGCAATACACCGTCACGTATCTCGCCACGTGTCCACACTTGAGTATCCCAAGTCCAAGCAGGCCCTAAGGTTTTCACTGCAGCCCAAGTTGTGAGCAACTTCATCGTGGAGGCTGGGTTGCGTGCTACCTCAGCCTCATGCTGAATCAAAGGGGCATCAGCACTGACATCACGCACATAAACGCTCACCTCATCTGCAGGAATATTTTTCTCCTGCATGAAGTTGAGTAACTCTTCTGGCAAGCCTACAGGCTGTTGATGTCTCAACACAGTTTGTTCAGCAGGTTGTGGTGGCATACGATTAATTAGCGGGCTAGATTCTTCAACACTGGTAGACAAAGGCTGATCCTCTTCAGCCGCCCAAACAGCGGGATAGCTCAAAACCGTCGATAGAATAAGGCCCAATACAATGACCAGACCGCGCTGGCGCGAATATAAGAATAAGTTCAACATGCCTATTTATAATAAATTTCAACAGCGTTAATTTGTGGTTTGCGACTCGATTAAGTCCACTAGCCCAATGACTTCAATGAAGTTTGCCCTATAATGCCATTGTAAGTCGAAATCGTACAATTTCATCGCGTAAATTCGTACATCTTCTTGGCTAATCCGATAAGAGGGTCGCGGGTCTTGCCCCAAAATTTGCTGAATCAATAGCTCAACATTAGTATTAAGCTGCTGGCTTTTCTGTTGGCATTTTAAGGCAGCTTGCTCCGTGAACATAATAGTCCAAGGGCTACTCGGTGCTTGCTCTGCAAATCCACCCTTGGCGGTGGGCAAACTATCTGCATAAGGCAAATACGGTTTAATATCAAATACGGGAGTGCCATCCAGCAAGTCTATCCCATTTAAATGCAAATAAGTTTGTTTGCCTGCGAACTCAATTTTATCTAGTTGCGCAACCGACAAGCCGAGCGGATTAGGCCGAAAAGTAGAGCGAGTTGCAAATACCCCTAAGCGTTTATTCCCACCTAAACGTGGGGGGCGCACAGTATTTGACCACTCAGTACTTACGTTGGCATGAAAGCCAAAAATTAGCCAAATGTGGCTGAACTGCTCTAAACCTTTAAAAGCTTCAGCCTGGGAAAACGCTGGTAACAGCTTGAGTTGAGCTTGTACGGCAGTGACCAAACCAGGTTGGCGAGGAATACCAAATTTTTCTTTATAGCAAGATTGAATGAACCCAATAGGTTTAAGTTCTAACCAAGCTTGAGCGTTTATTAGAGAATGTTGTCCAGTTGTCACTTGAGATTGCCATAACCCTAACAAAATTTAATAATTCGCCTGCAACTTTTCTAGTGTCACTTGCTCTACATAATTAGAATAATACCAAAGGTCCAGCATCGTGATTAAAAAAATCTTCGGCTCAATCGTGGGTCAGCTTTTTATTGTTCTTATGGGATTAGCCATTATGTCTGCCTGCAGTATCGGAATAAACGCTGGCACACCCGAACCCGAGCCCCAGCAAGCTTTAGATAAAAGCGTCTGGCAGCTAACAGCGATCGAAGGCAAAGCGCTGCCTAAAGAGGCAGCTGCTCCTACCCTAAAATTTGAAAATGGACGTTTAACCGGCTTTACAGGCTGCAATCGTTTATTTGCAAGCTATGTGGCAACCACTGAAGGTAGTTTGACGCTAAGTACTTTAGGAACAACCAAAATGGCTTGTATGGGTGCTGGAGGAGATTTAGAACGTTCAGTGTTGGCTGCATTGGAACAAACTAATCTCTATGCCTTGCCACCAGGACAATTGAATTTGTTGGATACGAATCACAAAGTACTGCTAACTTACATACCTGAGAAAAAGTAAGCTCGCTCAATCCCCTTCAATGCTAAAGGGGACTTCGAAAGTCAGTTTATTGAGCCATCAATTTTTCATACTTCAGCTGTAACTCAGCCTTAGTTTCAGCACGCTCTGGGTCTTTGGGAATGCAATCCACCGGACATACGGCTACGCATTGTGGCTCATCATAATGCCCCACACATTCAGTACAACGACTTGGGTCAATGACATAAATCTCATCGCCCGGAGAAATTGCATTATTTGGGCACTCGGGTTCGCAAACATCACAGTTGATGCATTCGTCAGTGATCATCAATGCCATGAAGAAGATTCCTTGTAGTATTTAAATCGTGAACATTCTACCAAGCTCTGGCTGGAAAGAACATTAACCCAAATCATGGACGGACTTACATTTCTATGCTTTCTTGACCTGCTTTCCACTCAGCAATTTTCGGCTGTAAAGCCGCATTGACCTGCGGAGACACGAAGCGCGAAATATCGCCACCCAGCTTGCCAACTTCTTTAACCAAGGTTGAGGAGACAAAGTAAAAACTTTCACCTGGCATTAAAAACACAGATTCAACATCGGGTGCTAAAGCGCGATTCATGCTGGCTAATTGGAATTCAAACTCAAAATCAGATACCGCACGCATCCCACGAATCAATACTCGTGCATTACATTGGCGAGCAAAATCGACCAATAAACACTCAAAACCTACCACTGTCACTGTGCTATCAAGACCATGATTAAGCACTTCTTGCTGGATCAAGCTGACACGCTCTTCTAAAGAAAACAGTGGTTTTTTGCGAGGATTAGCAGCTACACCGACAACCACGTTTTTAAATAAACGACGGGCACGCTTGATTAAATCTAAGTGCCCGTTGGTTAAGGGGTCAAAAGTTCCCGGATAGATCGCTGTTAATTCCATTCAAAACCGCCACTTCATTAAATTAAACAATAGATTGGCATAAAGCCTAGTTTAATGTTGTATCACTTTTTTGTGCAGTGCACAATAAAGAAATGCATGCACCAAAATGATTATCAAGTGGCTAGCTTAGCGATCCACAGAAAACTTACATTGACAGACTTTTACGACTCGGACGCAGCTCGCCACCTGCATAATCAAAGCGTTTCACCTCAGCGATTTGCGCATCGGGTTTATACTGTCCTACTTTAAAAGAACTTCCGCCACGTAGCATCACAATATTGCGATCTAGCATACGTAATTGCAAGGTCGCACCGCGTACCGTATTGACGGTATCGTCAGCGTAAATGGTATCACCACGCTTTAAAATACGCATGGTTTGGCCGGTTCGAGTGGCGGTGACTTTGCCACGTTTTGAGAGTACTGATCCTACTGTTAATGCTTCTAGCTGTTGTTGAGCCATAATCAAACTCCTTTTGGTTCATGGTTCTTTCTCTGATAAGCATAGACTACTTGAGCGCAGATACTTAGTTACCCCAGCGGAAATACCCTAAATACAGGCTCAATGGTCTAAGCCGTTTAGCAATAGACCAGCACAAACCGTTAAAAACTGGCATAATATGAAGAGGTAGCCATTAAGAAAATAGGTCTATTCTCTCTTATGCTCAATGAAATCCCCTTATTTGCAGGTTTGCCAGAACCCCAATTAGCTGAGTTACTCAGCCTTACCCATGAATTTACTTACCCACGAGGAAGTATTATTACTTCTCAAGGTGAAATGAGTAATTCTTTACATATTATTTTGGAAGGTCGCCTAAAAGTTTTTGTAAATGGTTCAGAAGGTAAACAAGTAGTCCTATCTTTTCTTACCACAGGCGATTTCGTTGGTGAGTTAAGTTTATTGGATAATGAGCCACGCTCTGCTTCAGTCTTAGCAGTAGCTAAGACACGCACTCTGATGCTTACCCAAGAAGCCTTTAATCGCTTCGTCGACAACCATCCAGAAAGCGTCCTACCGATGCTGCGAGTGTTGGCTAAACGTTTACGTGCTTTAGATGAAACGATTTGCTCGTTGTCTACTTTAGATGTGTATGGTCGAGTTGCACGTGTTCTCTTACAACAGGCTCAAGAACAAGAAGTCGGGCATATTACGCCACGCATGACCCATCAAGACATCGCTGAGATGGTCGGCTGCTCACGCGAAATGGTCAGCCGAATTCTGAAAGACTTACGTACTGGCGGCTATATCAGCATCGACGGCCAGAAGCGTATCGTCATTAACCGTAAACTACCTTCACGCTGGTAAGGTAGTTTCGCCACGCCATAAGTCTTCGAGCGTTTCACGCGCTCTGACTACATGTACTTGCGCCCCATCGACCATTAGCTCACAAGCACGTGGGCGTGAGTTGTAGTTGGAAGACATGGTAAAACCATAAGCGCCTGCAGAACGCACTACCAAGAAATCACCTTCTTGAATATTCAGATCGCGATCTTTGCCTAAAAAGTCACTGGTTTCACAGATCGGGCCAACAATATCAAAAGCTTCGGTTTCGCCTTCTGTACGTGGCTGAGCTGGAATAATTTCCTGCCAAGCGGAATACAAAGCGGGGCGAATCAAATCATTCATCGCAGCATCAACCACTGCAAAATTTTTGTATTCCGAACGCTTTAGATACTCAACTTTCGTCACCAGAATCCCAGCGTTGGCTGCGATGGTTCTACCTGGTTCTACTAAAATTTCGTAACGCTTCAAGCGCTCATCGGTAAAGAGTTGGCGCATATAATCAGCAGGCGCTGGCGGTTGCTCATCGTTATAACGCACCCCTAAACCACCACCTAAATCCAAATGATGAATAGGTATGCCCTGCTGCGCTAAGCGCTCAGCTAATACTAATAAACGATCTAAAGCATCCATAAATGGCGAAAGCGTCAGCAGTTGCGAACCAATATGGCAATCAATCCCTTGCACGCTCACATTGGGCAGATCAGCCGCACGCCGATAAACGGCTTCAGCACTCTCAATGCTAATCCCAAATTTATTTTCTTTTAGGCCCGTCGAAATATACGGATGTGTCTGTGCATCCACATCTGGATTAATCCGCAAGGAAATCGGGGCAATCTTACCCTTCTCGGCGGCTATTGCTTGAATACGCTCTAATTCAGCTTCAGATTCGACATTGAAGCAGCGAATCCCCACTTCAAGTGCATAGCGAATTTCAGCATGTGTTTTGCCCACACCCGAGAACACGATCTTATTGGCGGCACCACCGGCGGTGAGTACGCGATCCAGCTCACCACGCGAAACGATATCAAAGCCCGAACCTAAACGGGCGAATAAGTTCAAAATCGCCAAATTTGAATTGGCTTTAACGGCATAGCAAACTAGATGCTTTTGCTCGCCAAAAGCATCATTAAACGCATGCCAATGCCGCTCTAAAGTAGCCCGTGAATAAACGTAGCAAGGTGTGCCATATGCTTTGGCTAAGTCTGCTACTGCGACGTCTTCAGCGAATAATTCGCCATCCCGATAATTGAAATAATCCATTACTGCTTTTTCTCAATTTGTTGTTTTTGCGGAGCTTGGCTAGCTGTTTGCACAGATTGCTTGGCATTTGGCTGATCCGGCAAATAAAGTGCTCCTTTGTTTCCACAAGCACTGAAACTCGCTGCCAAAACAAAACCTATACTCAAGGCAATTAAGTGCTTCACGCTTTAAAATCCTGCAACTCAAAGCGCATGGATAAATCCACTGCGCGCACATGTTTGGTAATACTACCCACCGAAATGAAGTCGACACCCGTTTCAGCGATGGCTTTCACCGTATCCAGATTCACCCCGCCGGAAGCTTCCAAAGGAATACGCCCTGCCGTGATTTTCACCGCTTCACGCAGCATTTCCATAGGATAATCATCCAGCATGATAATGTCTGCATTCGCGGCGGTGGCTTCGGCTAGTTCTTTTAAGCCTTCCGTTTCAACTTCAACTTTAATCATTGGATGTAAGCGCCGTGCTTGGGCGACTGCTGCAGTGATGGAGCCTGCTGCCATAATATGATTCTCTTTGATCAATACCCGATCATATAAGCCAATCCGGTGATTTACGCCGCCACCACAACGCACTGCATACTTTTGCGCATTACGTAGCCCAGGTAAGGTCTTACGGGTATCTAAGATTCGGCAACTTGTATGCGCGATCAATTCGACGTAGCGGCGCGTAGCAGTCGCTGTACCCGATAAGGTTTGGAGAAAATTTAAGGCGCTCCGCTCAGCGGTGAGCATGCCTCGAGCATTGCCTTTAATATCACAGAGCACGGTATTGGCTTTGACTTGATCGCCCTCTTGATAATGCCAAGTAATTTGGATACTTGGATTCACTTGGCGAAACACTTCATTAAACCAAGCCGTACCACACAAAATGGCGTCTTCGCGCGTGATGACTGTGGCGCGGGAAATGGTTGCAGCGGCAATTAAATCAGCAGTGACATCGCCACTACCAACATCTTCAGCTAAGGCAAGTTTGACTGACTCAGCAATTTCAGTAGGATTTGGAGTATTCATAGGCGTATTGTATGTATTTGTGATCCAAATAAAAACGGGAAATAGCATACACTATTTCCCGTTACAAAAGCCCAGACTCCTGATTCTGGATTTATGTGCGTTCCTAAATCCGGGTAATACCCATCATTTTTAGGATCGACTTTTCATAGAACGGCTCAGAGCTGCCTTTTTTCATTTTGCGGATAAAGTACTTTTCAAACGCGATTTTCGCTAAATGTACCCATTTACCCTTTTTGAACCACGCTACATTGCGTGGAGGCAACTGCGGCAACGCCACAAACGCTGCACCGGTATCGCCAAAATCTGCTAAGCAGATGGTGTTCCAAGTTCCGGTGGTGTGAGGCTGATTGCCTGCCAGTTCGTCTGCTATATTATGTACCGCAGAAGTGACCATCGATTCAATCATATACCCGGTCTTCGGTGCACCTGTGGGGACAGGCGTTACTTCGACAGGAGGAATGGCGATACACACACCCGCTGAATAAATATTTTTATAGGTCGGATTGCGATGCAACTCGTCCACAAATACGAAGCCGCGTGGATTACATAAATTTGGCACGGCTGCTACTGCATCCACCCCTTTGAAGGCTGGTAGCATCATCGCTAAGTCAAAAGCAATATCATGGGTTTTCTTCAGGCTTTTATCTTCGGCATATTCTTCGACTTGCATTTTGCCTGCTTCGACATTCACCGTCTTCGCATTCACAATCCAGTCAATGTGATGATTACGCAGCTCATGCTCTAACATGCCTTTCGAATCGCCAACCCCGCCTAGACCTAGGTGCCCGATATAAGGCTCAGAGCTTACATAGGTCATTTTGAATTTATGGCGGATTTTACGCTTGCGCAAGTCACAATCCACAATGAATGCAAATTCATAAGCAGGGCCAAAGCAACTGGCAAAGGGCATTGCACCGATCACAATGTGGCCACTACCTTTCTCTAACAGCTTTTGATAGTCCTGCCACAAAGCTTCAGCATGATCCACGGTGCAGATAGAATGGGTATTACCTGCTTGAGGGCCTGCGCCAGGTACTTCTTCAAAGAATAATTTCGGGCCTGTCGTAATCATTAAATAGTCATATTTTAAAGTTTGACCATCGCTTAATGCTAACTGATTTGCATTGGGATCAATTTTTTCACAGCGACTCGCAATGAATTTAATATTCTTGCGATTTAAATAAGTAGCCATTTCAAAGGTAATATCCGCGCGATTACGCCAACCAACTGCTACCCAAGGATTCGAGGGCACAAATTGAAAATAATCACGTTCATTCACAACCGTGATTTCATGCTCACTACCCAGAGCATCTCTTAATTCATAGGCAGCCGGCATACCTCCGGTTCCTGCACCCAGTACAACTACATGAGCCATGTTTTAAACTCCTAGACTTACAGTTACCGCACCCCTCTCAAAAGTGAGGTAACTGGACTCCAATCATATGTATTGAACTTTCCCAAGCCATCCGATAAGACCATAAACACCCTAGAGCGTCAATGTAATAAAAGGAATAAGTCGAAATCCATCAAGTAAATCCTTTTCAGCCCTTTATGCCCCCATGTTATGCTTGAATAAGCAAAGCTAAAGCATTAGATAATGAGCAAAATACAATATTACTTAGTGGGTGGCGCGGTACGTGACCGCTTATTAGGCCGCCCGATTAAAGACCGTGATTGGGTCGTGACAGGCGCAACTCCAGCAGACATGCAAGCCCTTCACTTTCGCCCAGTCGGTAAAGATTTCCCGGTATTTCTCCATCCAACAACCCATGAGGAATATGCACTTGCCCGTACTGAACGCAAAACAGCGCGCGGCTATCATGGCTTTGAATTTCATACGGATCCTAGCACTACACTCATCGAGGACTTGCAGCGCCGTGACTTAACGATTAATGCACTCGCCGAAACAGCAGAAGGCGAAATCATCGACCCTTATGGCGGGCAAACTGATCTCGAACAACGCATCTTACGCCATGTTTCCGCTGCTTTTGCCGAAGATCCTGTACGAATTCTTAGGGTCGCGCGCTTTCATGCTCGTTATGCTCAATATGGATTTACGGTAGCGCCAGAAACCCTAGAACTCATGCGCACGATGGTAGCCGCAGGTGAAGTCGATAGCTTAGTGCCAGAGCGGGTTTGGCAGGAACTGGAAACCGCGCTACAAGAACCGAATCCACAATGCTTTATTCAAACCTTGCGTGAATGCGGCGCGCTAAAAGTTTTATTCCCAGAAATTGATCGACTCTTTGGCATTCCACAGCCTGCTCAACACCACCCAGAAATCGATACGGGCGTGCACACTTTGATGGTGTTGCAGCGTGCCACTCAACTGAGTGACTCAACAACGGTACGTTTCGCTGCTTTGACACATGATTTAGGCAAAGGACTAACATCTGCAGATATTCTGCCCTCACATCACGGTCATGAAGATCGTAGCTATGATTTAGTACGCGAACTCTGCCAGCGCTATCGTGCACCCAAACACTTCCAGCAATTAGCCGAACTAACAGCACGCTATCACACGCATATCCATCGCGCCTTTGAGCAGCAAGCCAAGACTTGTTTACACGTGCTGGAAGCTTGTGATGCCTTTCGTAAACCTGAACGCTTTGAGGAGTTATTAATTGCTTGCCAAGCAGATAGCCAAGGCCGCACTGGGTTTGAACATCGCCCTTATCCACAAGCTGATTTTTTCCGCGCCGTGCTTGATGCCTGCCAAGCGGTGGATGTACAAAGTATTATCCAACAAGGCTATAAAGGTGAGCAGATTCGTGAGCATTTACATCGAGAGCGCCTCACGGCAACCAAACGAGTCATCAGCCATTTCAAAAATCAGAGCTCTTGATAAGTAGGCAAATAAGCCCCATATTTAGTTTATTAGCCTGTGTCTGGTGAAGGAAAATCCTAGAGATGAACAAGAAAGCAGATTTTGCCATCGGTCAAGTTATTCAACATCGCCTCTTCAATTATCGTGGGGTTATTTTTGATGTGGATGCTGAATTTCAGGGTACTGAAGAATGGTATGAGAAGAATGCTCAAGCGGGCACACCGCCCAAAAATGAGCCTTGGTATCATGTACTGATTGATGAAGATGGGCGAGTCGCTTATGTGGCGCAGCGAAATTTAGAGGTGGATTACTCATACGAACCTATCGACCATCCATTGATTTCTAATTTTTTCGCAGGCTACGATGAAGGCCATTATCACTCGCGTTATGTGCTTAACTGACAGGCATGGATGGATTATTAGCCACACTTAATCAGTCCCACTATTTCGCAGCCTTAATGGTGGGTTTATTGGGGGGCGTACATTGCTTGGGGATGTGTGGGGGGCTGATTAGCGCTGTTGGCTTTACCAATCAAGCCGGTACACGCCGTTTTCCTCTCCTACTTGCTTATAACCTAGGACGAATTAGTAGCTATGCCTTAGCAGGTGCTTTAGCGGGTGGCTTAGGTGCGAGTGTTTTATCCTTAAGTGGCTTACATTACGCCCAACAAATTCTGTATTTCTTTGCTGCTGCTTTTATGATTGCTTTAGGTTTGTATTTAGCGGGTTTATGGCGGGGTATAGGTCAAATTGAGCGTCTAGGTGCAGGCTTTTGGCGCAAATTAGAACCATTAAGCCGGCGCTTTATCCCGATTAAAACTCCTTGGCAAGCCTTCCCTTTTGGAATGATTTGGGGCTGGTTACCCTGTGGCTTAGTCTACAGCGTACTGATCTGGAGCTTATCAGCAGGCAGTGCATGGCAAGGCTTATTGCTAATGCTGGCTTTTGGCCTTGGAACTTTGCCTAATTTGTTGCTGATGGGCACAACTGCGAGCCGCTTAAATAGCCTAACGCGTAAGCCGCTAGTGCGCTTAGTTGCAGGATTAATAGTCTGTGCCTTCGGATTTATAATGCTTGGGCGCGTGTGGGTGGGCTTTTAGCTTAGTTAAACTTTTTAGCTAACCATAAACGTAAACGTAATCCCCAACTAGTGCTTGCGCCAACCTCACGAAACTGGATCGAGCCTTCACTATCTAATACATAACTGGTTGGTACGCCCACAACACCATATTGACGTGCTAATTCCCCATCGTTATCCACAATCGTCACCCAATTGCTGATGCCTTTGCGCTCCATATAACGCTTAACTTCTTCGGCTTCGCCTGACGAATAGGCCACTGTGACCATCGGCCAACCTGATTCAACGACTTTAGTGATACTTCCTTGCTCTATTTCACAAATCGGACACCACGAAGCCCAAAAATGTAACAGCAGCGGCTGACCACGATAGGCGGCTAGGGAGACTTCCTCACCCTTGAGGCCAATTTCATTGAAGGCGGGTGCGTCCCCGACAATTAAACCGCGCTGTTGCCATGCGCGTATTCCAAAAATGAGGCTGAGCACGATTAAAAGTTCAATGCCCCATTTTAGCCAAGGCTTTGGACGTTTTATTGGAGGAGCTGTTTGTGTCCCAATCACTAAGATAACCCTATGTATCAACTGCTGACTCTGACCCTGCCTAGCAAGATTTAGTTGCATAAGCACCGCAGCCAACCATTAGTTTAGATTTGATAGGCTGCAAATGAGCATAAGGCAATGATCAAGATCATTGCCTATTCAGAGGAGATTATGCAGCAAGTAGGTCTTTAATCAATATTGATATAGACAGTCGCTGTTTCTTGATTGCCAGACGCATCACGCACGGTATAAGTAAAAGAGTGATCATTACAATAGCCATGACGCGGTGTATAGATAATAGACTTTCCATCAGAACTGATCGCAGCCGTTCCATATTGAGGCTGGGTAATCGCAGTGATGGTCATATCTGTACCTGCATCATTATTTAATACAGTTAAAGTACGTGACTTGATAGTAGTTGCAGAGAAATCAGCGCTAGTAAAATTGTATAGACTGTCTTTGCCATCGGCACCATCATCGACTGCATCAAAACCGCCAGTACTTGTGCTTGACAGAGTAATGGTTACCGTTGCTGGCTCGCTTACCCTACCGTCATTATCGACTAGTTGATAGGTGAACTTATCGGTTTGACCAGAACCGACCGCAGTTGGCTTGTATTTAACCGTACCCGAAATCGTATTATCTGACCCCAAGGTAGTCAGAGTACCGTAGCTCGGCAAGGTTAAAATGCGCACAACTACAAAACTAGAGTACTGGTCACCGGTTAGAATATCTAAAGAAACTTCACCATTACTGTCTAAATCAGCTGAAGTTACTTTATAACTATCGTCGTCTGGTACTAGAGGAGCTGTAGTTACCTCACCCACCACAACCGTAACTGTACCTACTGCAGTACCGCCATTACCATCTGAAATAGTATAGGTGAAGGTATCTGTACCCGTAAAACCAGCGGCAGGCACATAAGACAACAGGCCATCGGCTAAGCTAACAGAGCCTCCCTTCACACTGCTCTCATCAAAACTCGTAATAGTTAAAGTATCTCCGTCAGCATCACTATCATTAGCTAGCACATTAATAGTCGCTTTGGCGTCTACATCGGTGACTACATAATCAGTAGCGGCAATGGGTTTTTGATTAGTCCCTGTACCAGAGCTATTCACTGTAATCACTACTTTAGCGCTCGCTGTACCGCCGCGACCATCCGAAACAGTATAATTAAAGGTGTCTGTACCGGTGAAACCAGCCTTTGGAATATAGGATAATTTGCCATCCACTAAACTGACGCTACCGCCTTCTACACTAGTACGCTCATAATCAGTGATCGTTAAGGTATCGTTATTCGCATCTGTATCATTCGCTAATACATCAATAATCACCTTAGAATCTTCCACCGTAGTCACTGGGTCATCGGCTGCCACAGGTACGGTATTAGTCGGTGTAGTACCACCATTACCTGCTGCACCTAAACTACGATAAGTATCAATCGTTTGCTTATACTGAATATTATTATGCAGTGCTTGACCAACCCAAGTTGGCGCAGATTGAATCAGTTCTTTACGCCAAACCACTTGCGGCTCGGTTTGAGTCCGCACTTCTTGACCTTGCTGAACTGTTTTGTCTTGGTACTTAGTTTCGTAAGTCACATATTCAATATCAACACGGCGGTTTTTATGTGCGGTTGCAGGTTGATTTGGATATTTCGGACTGGTCTCACCTAAGCCTTGCGCCAATAACTCTTGTTCAGCAAAACCATTATTGATCATGAAGTTACGTACTGCATTCGCACGATTTTCAGACAAGGTTTGATTATGTTCAGTCGTGCCTTTGTCGCAGGTATTACCCGTAATGCGAATATTACCCTCGTGACCCGAATCACGAATCCGCCCCATGACGCTGGATAAGCGCTGCTGGGCTTCAGGCGTTAAATTGTATTTACCAACTTCAAAGAAGGTATCAGACTCCAACTCCATCGTATGCTTAACTAACTTACGCTCAACTTTAGGCGCTTTCTTGCTAACAATGGTTTTGCCTGGAATTTCTACTCGTACCCGACGGTATTTTTGATCTGCTTGGAAAATACCTTCGCCACCGAAATCATAGCGATAGTTTAAATTGCCACGCACATCGGCTTCATGCTTGTCATTAATATAGCCACCCTGCTCTTTCACCACCTCAACATTAGCACCTACGCTGTGAGGCGAATCAAAGAAGAACTTTTCAACACCACCCGTGACCGTTAATTGAGAAGCAGTTTTTTCGCTAGCTGCTTTTTCCTTACCCCACTCGTAGTCTAAACCGCCTTGGACACGCATTAGCTGCTCATCCACGAAAGTACCTACACGACCACCCACACCAAAATCGTAAGCCTGCTCATAAATGATTTGGCCGCCAGCTGTTTTTCCAGACTCACGTTTGTCTGATAAACCCTTACTGACATGCCCAGACCAAAACATATCTTCGTTTTCCTGGCCGTAGCCGACACTCACCTTTTTATCTTTAATTTCATTTTGGTCATAAGCACCGAAGATTTTATGCACATTGGTAGGTTGGCCGGTTGCGTCCGTGCCCACCCAGTTGTGATTTAACTTCACACCTACGCCAGTCACTACCTCTTCGTCTTTTTCAGCAGCTGTTTTAGCTTTTTTCGCAGATGGGTTTACACCCACCCAAGCTTGCCCAGTGGTAGCACTATTCTGGCTCTCAGAAAAGCTGTGGCTAATATCGGCACGCCCTTTAAACTCAGTATCTAACCCGACACCCATTCGCGTCTGACCACCAACATAGCTCATCGTCGCATTGTTAGTTTCTTCAGCATCATCAAGGAAGCCATCACGTTCTTGAGCCAAAGCATTGGCTTGAGCTGTGGCTGCACCTTCCATGCTAGTTGCAGGATAAGGGATAGGAGCAGGAGTAGCTGTAATTGTCGGACAATCAAAGCAAGGATCTTCAGCATTGAACAGGGGGTTCTGGTCAGATGCTAAAACCGTTGCAGAGGAAAATAAGATCGGAAGTAAAATCCATTGGAGGGAAGCCCCCGCTCCCTTTTTGTAGTTCATAGCCACTCTCTCTTTATTATTATTTTCAGCGCGCTTAGAAAAAAAAATGTTATAGAATAAATATATGCTAGCTTGCTGTGAATGCTTATGTTCAGCCGACAAACGTCAATAAAAGGCTAAAAAGCGCACAATATCAGATAAAACCCTACAATCCTCAGCCTGACGAAGTGTAGGCAGTGCTTTATAATGCTAGCATTTAGGATACTCGGGCTTGCCAAACAGCTGTCCAAAAGAGAGGCGTTTCTACTTGACCATAGGTCTGTAGTTAGGAGTATTCAACAGCTCCCTTATCCAACAACCCCAATGGAAGCGAATTTATGATACGTACACTGCAATTCGTCCCCTTGTTTGGAGTTTTGCTGCTGATTTATTGGTTTTGTGTCAAAATTAATTTTTTCCCTTGGCATCTGAACGATGTGTTATTCACTCTACGTCTACCTTCTAGAGTGACTTGGAAGCCAACTTGGGGTGATATACTGGTACTTGTTGGAGTAATGACGCTTTATATTGAGTTGTTTAAATCGACTCGCACCTCAGAAGTCACTATATTTGACCATCTTCTGTCCACTTTTGTGCTCATTGGCTATTTAGTAGGGTGGTTGATCTATCCTTGGGGTGGAAATTCAGTATTTTTAATTTTAGCGGCGATGTCTTTTTTAGACGTGATTGCAGGCTTCACGATCACGATTTCCGCCGCACGACGTGATTTATCTTTAGGCGGCAAATGATGCTTCAACACATCAATTGGCTTAAACACAATTAACTTGGAACTGAGGACTATAGCATGCAGAAATTACCGACGGGTTTGATACTAACAACCCTGATATCGGCGAATGTGCTTGCGGAAACGCAAACCGCTACCCCACCTAGCACCGATCCTACTGTTTACAACAGTTCCAATGCGAATGTACTGACTCCTCAACAAACTCCAGCTACCTATAACAATCCATCTGTCATGCCACCAGCAGGCGCTATCTATCCACAAATGATGGATATGAATAATGCTGGCAATGCTGGCATCGTTGGTGTCTATAGTGGTGACGTAGCAGCTAATACAGGTTATGCGCCATCTACCAATATGTACTGCATACCTAGCTCACTGATGTTGGCACCACCGATGCTCGTTACTGCAATGCCAGGGCAAGCAGCACCTATGCCAATGATGCCTTATCCTGTAGATCAAGCCGCACCTCAAGGCCTGATGCAGCAACCCGAACAGGTAAACGAGCAACAAAATGAATTAAAACAAAAGCTCAGTGAGCAAGCTGAAGCTTTGGATAATATGCGCTTTCAGTTGATCGACACTCAAGAAGATCGTGACACTTTAGAAAACAAGCTGCTTGCCAGTGAAGAAAAACAAGCGGCTCTCAACAGCCAATTGGAAGAAACCAATACCAAACTAGCCGATGCGAGCGCTCAGTTAGAAACGGCCAACGCTAAACAAACTGAATTAACCACGCAGATGGAAGCGGCTACTGCTAAACCCGCTGAATTAACGAGCCAGTTAGATGCAGCTAATGCTAAACAAACCGAACTCACCGCCCAACTGGACGCAGCTAATGCCAAACAAGCGGAACTAACCGCCCAGCTGGACGCAGCTAATGCCAAACAAGCGGAGCTAATCGCCCAACTGGACGCAGCTAATGCTAAACAAGCAGAACTCACCAGCCAATTAGGTAGCTCAGATGCTAAACAAGCGGAACTTACTAGCCAATTAGCAACTGCTAACTCTCAGCAAGCCGAACTTACATCCCAACTGCAAGCTAGCCAAGATCAACTGGCCGATTTAGATACTTGCAAGCTAAGCAGCCAAAACATGAAGCAGGAAGTAAGTGCCCTGCATCAACAGGTTGCAACCATTCCTGAAATTGCTAAGCAACTAAGCTTAGTCAGCACTAACTACAGCAGTTTAGAAACTGAAAAATTACAATTAGCAGGCGCTTTAGAAGCAGCCAAAAAAGATACCGATACTGATGGCGTTTTAGACCAAACCGACCTTTGCCCAGAAACAGCAGCAGGAATCAAAGTTGATTTCACGGGCTGCGAACTTGATACCGACAAAGATGGTGTTGTCGATAGTGCGGATCAATGTCCTACTAGCAAGGAAGATAGCGTAGTCGATGCGACAGGTTGTGAGCCTGATGCCGATAAAGATAGTGTAAAAGACAGTGCGGATAAATGCGCTAATACTCCAGCAGGTACGGCTGTTGACGAAACAGGCTGCGAACCCGATACGGATAAAGATGGTGTCGTTGATAGCGCTGACAAATGTGCAGCCACTCCAGCAGGGATAGCTATTGATGCAACAGGTTGCGAACTCGATACCGATAAAGATAGCGTTGTTGATAGTACGGATAAATGTGCGAATACTCCAGCAGGGACAGCTGTTGATCCGACAGGTTGTGAGCCTGACGCAGATAAAGATGGCGTTGTTGATAGCGCGGATAAATGCCCAAGCACTGAAGCTGGCAAAACAGTAGATGCTAGTGGTTGCGAACTCGATACTGACAAAGACGGTGTCGTCGATAGTGCGGATAAATGTGCGGATACGTCCGCAGGTACTAAAGTCAACGAAACTGGCTGCGAACTCGATACCGACAAAGACGGTGTCGTCGATAGTGCCGACAAATGTGCGGATACGCCCGCAGGTACTAAAGTCAACGAAACTGGCTGCGAACTCGATACCGATAAAGATACTGTCGTTGATAGTGCCGACAAATGTGCTGACACGCCCGCAGGTACTAAAGTCAACGAAACTGGCTGCGAACTCGATACTGATAAAGATGGTGTCGTTGATAGTGCGGATAAATGCGTATCTACCCCTGAAGGCACTAAAGTGGATGCTGCCACCGGTTGCGAACTAGATGTGGACAAAGATGGAGTAGTCGATAGCGCTGACAAATGCGCGACTACGCCTGAAGGCACTAAAGTGGATGAAACTGGCTGCGAACTCGATACCGATAAAGATACTGTCGTTGATAGTGCCGATAAATGCCCAACCACTGAAGCAGGTAAGGCAGTCGATGCGACGGGTTGCGAACCGGACACAGACAAAGATGGTGTCGTTGATAGTGCTGACCAATGCGCTACTACCGCTGAAGGTATCAAGGTTGATGCCACCGGTTGTGAGCCAGATGCGGATAAAGATGGCGTTGCAGATAGTTCCGACAAATGCGTGGACACAGCAGCAGGTACTAAAGTTGATGAAACCGGTTGTGAGCTAGACTCTGACAAAGACGGTGTAGCTGACAGTGCCGACAAATGCCCGACCACTGAAGCTGGCAAAACGGTTGATGCGACTGGCTGTGAACTCGATACCGATAAAGACAGTGTCGTCGATAGTGCGGATAAATGCGCGGATACGCCCGCAGCTACTAAAGTCAACGAAACCGGTTGTGAACTCGATACCGATAAAGACGGCGTCGTCGATAGTGCGGATAAATGTGCTAGCACGGCTGAAGGCATTAAAATTGACGAAACCGGTTGTGAACTTGACGCTGACAAAGACGGCGTGGCCGACAGTGCTGACAAATGCCCTACCACTGAAGCGGGTAAAACGGTTGATGCTACTGGCTGCGAACCTGACGCAGATAAAGATGGCGTAGTTGATAGCGCTGATAAATGTGCAGATACGCCCGCTGGTACCAAAGTCAACGAAACCGGTTGTGAGTTAGACTCTGATAAAGACGGTGTAGTAGATAGTGCAGACAAATGTGCTAGCACGGCTGAAGGCATTAAAGTTGACGAAACCGGTTGTGAACTTGACGCTGACAAAGACGGCGTGGTCGACAGTGCTGACAAATGCCCAACCACTGAAGCGGGTAAAACGGTTGATGCCACTGGCTGCGAACCTGACGCAGATAAAGATGGCATCGTCGATAGTGCAGACAAATGTGCTAGCACGGCTGAAGGCATTAAAGTTGACGAAACCGGTTGTGAACTTGACGCTGACAAAGACGGTGTTATGGATAGCACGGACAAATGCCCAACGACTGCGGCTGGAACTAAAGTTGATGCTACTGGCTGCGATGCCATTGCTGACGCCGATACAGATGGTGTAGCTGATGACAATGACCTATGCGCAGGTACTGCAGCTAATACTCCAGTCAATCAAGTAGGTTGTTCTAAGACCGAAAACGTTAACTTACAAGGTGTAACTTTTGAGAAAGGCTCTGATCAGTTGACGGCAGCTTCCTCACCTATTTTGGATGCCGCCGCTGAGACCCTCAAAAAATACCCTGAGTTGAAAATTGAAGTAGGCGGCCACACTGATTCGAGTGGCGATAACACCCTGAATAAAAACCTCTCGCAAGCGCGTGCTGAATCAGTAAAAACCTACCTGACTAGCAAAGGTGTCTCAGCTGCTTTAACTGCAGTCGGTTATGGCGAAGATAAACCTATCGCTGATAACAACACCAATGACGGTCGTGCTCAGAATCGCCGTGTTGAACTGAAGATTCAGGAATAACTCTTGGGTCATTACGAACAACAGGCTAAAAAACGCTTCGGTCAGCATTTTTTGCATGACCGTGGCGTGATTGAGCGTATGCTACGTGCTTTGAGTTTAAGCCCTACGGATCGAGTCGTGGAAATCGGCCCAGGTCCAGGGGCTTTAACCTTTCCACTCCTCGAACGCTTAACGCATCTCGATATCGTTGAAATTGACCGGGATGTGATTGCTTGGTGGCAACAACAGCCACAAGCGAACGGCAAACTCACCATTCATGCTCAAGATGCTCTCAAGCTGGATGTCGCTAGCTTACGTGGCGAAGGCGAGCAACTCAGAGTGATTGGCAACCTGCCTTACAATATTTCTACGCCACTGCTATTTCACTTGCTTGAACAGGGTAGCTATATTCGCGACATGCTGTTTATGCTGCAAAAAGAAGTAGTGGATCGAATTACGGCTGAACCGGATAGCAGCGACTACGGGCGCTTGTCGGTGATGATGCAGTACTTCTGTACAACCTCTTATTTAATGAAAGTTGGCCCTGGTGCCTTTAAGCCGCCGCCCAAAGTCGACTCAGCGGTGGTTTATTTGAAGCCTTGGGCAAGCTTGCCGTATACCGCGAATAATTTAGTGGCCTTTTCGCAATTGGTGGCACAAGCCTTCTCGCAGCGCCGTAAAACCTTGCGTAATACCCTCAAAGGCTTAGTGACTGCCGAGCACATGGAAAGCCTTGGCATTGATCCGACGCGGCGCGCTGAAACTTTAGCAGTTAAAGATTTCGTGCAACTCGCCAACCTGATCTCCTAAGATGTCCTTCATTCCCTTAGCGCTGTATATCCACCTTCCGTGGTGCATCCGTAAATGCCCCTATTGTGATTTCAACTCACATCATGCACCCAACCATTTGCCTGAAAAGCAGTATGTACAAGCGCTGCTGAATGACCTTGCTCAAGAGCTGCCTTACATTTGGGGGCGGCGCTTAGAGTCGATTTTCATTGGCGGGGGCACACCTAGTTTATTTAGTGCTGAAAGTATGGATGAGCTGATTTCAGGAATCCGCGCCCTGCTCCCGTTTCGCCCGAATATTGAAATCACTTTAGAAGCTAATCCCGGCACCTTTGAACAAGAAAAATTTAACGGCTTCCGCGAAGCAGGGATTAATCGCTTATCGGTGGGTATCCAAAGCTTTAACCCGCAACATCTACAAGCTTTAGGCCGCGTACATAATCAAGCCGAAGCACTCAAAGCGGCGGAAGTAGCGCGCTATGCAGGCTTTAATAATTTCAATCTGGATTTAATGTTTGGCTTGCCACAACAAAGCTTAGAACAAGCCTTGGCCGACTTACAGCAAGCGATTGATTTGCAGCCTACGCATTTATCTTGGTATCAACTGACCCTAGAGCCGAATACCCTGTTTTATAAGCATCCGCCGGTGCTACCAGATGATGATTTATTAGTAGATATGCAATACGCAGGGCAAGCCTTGCTTCAACAAGCGGGTTATACCCAATATGAAGTTTCCGCCTATGCCCAAGCGGGTCGTGAATGCCGCCACAATTTAAACTACTGGCAGTTTGGCGATTATTTGGGGATTGGTGCAGGCGCACACGGTAAAATTACCGATCCCTTCAAACAAGTCATACGCCATCAAAAATACCGACAACCTACCCAATACTTACAACAAACCGAACTCGGTCAAGCACGCAGTGAAACGCAAACTTTAACGGCTGCTGATTTAAAATTTGAATTCATGCTCAATGCACTACGCTTAAAATCAGGCTTTGATTTGGAGCTATTTGCCGAGCGCACCGGCTTAAGTATAGAAACTTTACAAGCACCCTTAGAACTGGCTGCACAAAAAGGCTGGCTGACCATCAATCAGAATCATATCCAAACCACCGAACTCGGTTGGCAATTTCTAAATACCGTCATTCAACTATTTTTAGAAGATTAAAGCGGTTTTTTTAGCGCATCATTTAAGGCTAACTCACGCTTAGGCATATTCATCAGCGGGTAGTAAACCAACCAAGCGACCAGCGCCATCATCCAGCCTGACCAGATCACATCGGATAGATAATGCGCCCCCACTGAAATACGCGCTAAGCCTATCGCATAGCCCAATACCAAGCCCGCGCCTAAGCCCCAGATCGCCCAGTTCGGACGCTCACGCCGCCATAAAAACCAAAGCGCCAAAAAGGTAAAACCTACCGAACTATGCCCACTCGGAAAAGAGCGCCCTTCGCTGTGCAGAGTGATTAGACCGGGTGGTGTATAGATTTGCATGCCGCCAAATTCTTGAGTTTGTACCGGACGTGGACGCCCCCAATTAGGCTTAAAAATACCATTTACGACTAAGCCTGAACCCAAGACAAAGACCAAGGCAAAATAAGCGATCCGCAGACGCACTCTTTTATAGACCAAGGCTTTAGGCCGCCAAAAGATCACCCAAATACCTGCAACTACGATCAGGGTAGAAACCGCTGGAATCGTGGAATAAAACAAAAAACGATAAACCGGATGGCAATCCAGCAGCCAACCTGTTGGGCTGCAGGCTGGATGATAGAAGAAATTAGTGACTCTAACATCGAGTTGCCAAGGAGATATCCAAAATATCAACATACTGCCTACCGCCAGTGCAACCCAAAACACTGCCCACCAAAGCCAGTTAGCCTTAGTCATTGTTGCTTTAATCCTTTGAAATTCTGCAGTCGATACACAGGATAGCGTAGCTCATGATCAGCATAGAGGTGCACGCTTAATTCCCCAACCTGTTCTGTGGGCGCGAAATACGCTTTAATATTAGTGGGCAAAGCGCCCGTACTCACGAATAAAAACTCCTGCCCTTCGCGCCCTTCTAAGCTGGTCACCAAATCATAGTGATGACGCAATTTATGCTCAGGATTCCAACTGACAATGTTTAAACCCACTGGGCGTGCATAATAAGTTAACTCACTCATCACGCCCCGTTCTTCAGCCATTGGCAAGGCATTCGGGTACTTGGCTTGAAGTGCTAAATATTGTTGGCCCAGTTCATCCCAGCCACGTAGGCGTTTATACACGTCATTTTTTGCAGTGATTTCAATACCTAACCAACTTGCAACCGTTTGATAGTGATACAAACCGACAAACAACCAAGTATTTAGCAACAGACCCATTATGAATAAATAACGATATTGCCCATAAACCAACCATGCCGCTAATAGCACGGTCGCAGCCACATAACTCGGGGCTGCCCAATTTGCATTCGCAGTCCCCAACAAGGCTTGTAAGGAAATAATCAGCAAAAATGGCAAGGTGAAGCTAATCAGCAAGCCTGAATAAGGTAGGCATTGTAAGCGTTTTAAATTGAATAAAATAAGCAGCAGCAACGGGAAGAATAACAGCCCAAATACCCCAAACTGCCCAATGAAAAACTCCGCGAATGAGCTCCAATGCAAACCAGCTTGTTCTAAATGCGAAATTTCTGCGGTGTGCTGAAAAGTCGGGAAATTATGCTGCCAATTCCACCCTAGGTTGGGTGCGAAAATGGCCGCAGTGATCAGCACCGCCACCCAAGCACGTAGCTTGATAAAAAAATACCAGCGCCCACTAAAAAATAAATACAAAGCCGCTGAGAGGAAAAATACGCCCATGGTATATTTGGTCAGTAGTCCTAAACCTAAAGCTACTCCCAACAAAATCCAGTCCAACCAAGCATCTGTCTTCAGCACTCGCACAAAGGCGAATAAAGCCAGAATCCAAAAGAAAAATAGCACTACATCGGTAGAAATCAGCAGCGACGATACCCCCACCGCAGGCAAGGTGATGAAAAGCAAACCTGCTATGAACGCAATTTTCTCATCAAATAAACGGTGGGTGAGGAAGAATAAAACAAAAGTCGAGAGTGGATAAAAGATCAGGCTACCTGCACGAATACAAGGTTCAGCATTGCCACAGACCGAGGTGGTGGTTGCAATCACCGCAGCAATGATCGGCGGTTTAGAGTAATAGCCCCAAGCAAGATTTTGCGCCCAAAACCAATATTGAGCCTCGTCCACATAAAGTGGCAGGCCATTAGTCAGCACAACCCAAGCTCGATAGGCGGTTATAACCAATACCATCAATAATAAATAAAAAAAGTAGCGCACCGTAAAGCCCTGAAATTTAGCGCGAAGCGAATCCGGCAAGTTTATCATTTTTGCCCAAAAGGCTGGTATAGAGTTGTGGAAAACTCGCACGAACCTAAGGATCAGTTACAATGACAGAGTAAGTAGAGAGCTAGCTAAGACTTGGCTTTCGCTCTATAGTGAAAGCATTGATTTCAGTGCTATTTTCTATTTTTGTAGAGGAGGATTCTTCTTGGGTATTCTAGATGTGCTGCTAGGCAGCGATAATAATGACGCCATTGCTCAGTTAGCTAAGCAACTTGGCGTGAGCGAGGATCAAGCACGTGCCGTTGTTAAAGAGGTAACACCTGCGTTAACACGCGGTATGCAACACAACACCAAAGATGAAACTGGCGTAGAAGGTTTAATTACGGCGCTGCGTACTGGCAACCATTCGCGCTATATTGAAAATCCGACGGTACTGGGTACGCAAGAAAATATCAATGATGGCAATTCGATTCTCGGCCATATTTTTGGTAGCAAAGATGTCAGCCGTAATGTCGCTGAACATGCTAGTCAAGAAACCGGCATTGCCAGTTCATTGATTAAAAAGGCACTACCTATTGTTGCGACGATGGTGATGGCTTCACTCGGTAAATCTTTATTCAGCGGCACTGCTTCGGCTAGCACCGGCAATCAACCACAGCCTTCCGGTGGTATTTTAAGCTCGCTACTCGATTCTGACCGTGATGGTTCGATCATTGATGATGTCCTAGGCATGGCTTTTAAAATGGCCTTCCGCTAAAAATAACACTAGCCCCTCTTCATTGCTGATTAGGGGCTTTCCAACTTCCCACAGTTTAAGGTAGCCCGCTATGGCTTACAGCACCCTCCAGCTCGAATTCAAAGATAAAATCGCTCACTTAATCCTCAATCGCCCAGCAGCGTTAAACAGCATGAATCGTGCTTTTTGGCAGGAATTACCTGCTGCAATTCTTGAGGTCGAGCAGGCTGAAGATGCGCGAGTGCTAGTCATTTCCTCAACCGGCAAGCATTTTAGTGCTGGCATGGATTTAGAGGTGTTTAGCCAGCCTGATCCACGCATGTTTGGCGGTGAAGCCAGTCGCCGTGCTGAATTTATGCGCCGTCTAGTGCTGGAATTACAAGCTTGTTTCAGCGCTTTAGAAAAGTTGCGGATGCCGGTGTTAGCAGCGATTCAAGGCGGCTGCATTGGCGGAGCTTTAGATTTAGTTTGCGCTTGTGATAGCCGCTATTGTACTGCTGATGCCTTTTTCACCATCAAAGAAACTGAATTAGGCATCACTGCTGATTTAGGCAGTTTGCAACGCTTACCCAAATGGATTAGTCCCGGCCTCGTGCGCGAACTGGCCTATACCGCACGTAATTTACCCGCCACAGAAGCCAAAGAATCGGGCTTGGTGAATCGTGTATTTGCCGACCAAGCAGATCTGCTGGCTGGTGTGATGGAAATTGCCACTCAAATTGCGGCACATTCGCCGTTAGCAGTGGCCGGCAGCAAAGCGATGCTGAATTATGCCCGCGATCATAGTGTCGCTGATAGCTTGCAATATATGGCTACTTGGCAAGCAGGCATGTTTCAAGCCACTGATTTAATGGAAAGTGTGCAAGCCAAGCAAGCGAAACGTGCTAGCGCCTATGCTCCACTGCATCCGCAAACTCCGATCATGACTAAGCACTCAAACTAATGATGGATTTCTCGACCTATTTAGCAGCCTGTACTGGGCTATTCGTGATTATTGACCCGATTGGCGCTGCCTTAATTTTCAACTCCATGGTACCCGCTAATGACACGCGCTATAGCAATACGATGGCGATTAAAGCAACCATTATTAGCGCTATTTTACTAGTCGGCTTTGGACTGTATGGTGAACCACTGCTGCATCACTTAGGGATTAATATTAACTCAGTACGAATTGCGGGCGGCTTGCTGCTGTTTTATAGCGCGTTTGGGATGATTACTAAGGACGCTGAAGCACCTGCCGAATTAAAAAAGGCAGATATCTCAGTTTATCCGCTTTCCATCCCCTTAATCGCCGGCCCCGGTGCACTCACTTTAGTCATTCTCCTGTTTGCCAAAGCGCCTACGGTTGCGAGTGATCTGGCGGTGTTTGCAGCGATTATCAGTGTGCTTTTGCTAAATATGCTGCTGATGATGCTGTCTAAGCATCTGCAAAAGATTATTGGGCACACGGGTGATGAGATTTTGCGGCGCTTTTTAGGCGTAATTTTAGCTGCCTTAGCAGTGCAGTTTGTCTATGATGGCATTAAAAATTTAAGCAGCAGTTTATAACCTAACACACGCACTCACGGAGTTTATATGCCACAGTCAGCTCATCCGCACTATCCCCATTTATTCACTCCGCTAGATCTAGGTTTCACCACTTTAAAAAATCGCGTGCTGATGGGCTCGATGCATTTAGGCTTAGAAGAATTGCCGGATGGCTTCGAGCGAATGGCGGCCTTTTATGCTGAGCGGGCGCGCGCTAGCGTAGCCTTGATAGTCACGGGTGGCATTGGCCCTAATCCTGAAGGCGCTATTCAAGCACATGCAGCGATTTTAAATAAGCCGGAGCAAGTTCCGCAGCATCAAATTATTACCCAAGCCGTGCATGCCGAAGATAGCAAAATCTGCCTGCAAATCCTGCACACTGGACGCTATGCCTATAATCCAAAATTAGTTGCCCCTTCAGCCTTGCAAGCCCCCATTAATCGCTTTGTCCCGCATGAATTGACGAGTGCTGAAATCGAACAGCAAATTGCAGACTTCGTCAATTGTGCTGCACTGGCTCAACAAGCCAATTATGACGGTGTGGAAATCATGAGTTCAGAAGGCTATTTTCTGAATGAATTTATCGCCAAGCGCACTAATCAGCGCAACGATGAATGGGGTGGCAGTTATGAAAATCGGATTCGCTTCCCGCTTGAAGTCGTGCGGCGTGTACGCGAACAAGTCGGTACGAATTTTATCATTATCTTCCGCCTCTCTATGCTCGATTTAGTCGAACACGGCAGCACCTTGGAAGAAATCATTCAGCTCGGCCAAGCGGTGGAACAAGCAGGCGCTACGCTGATTAATACCGGTATTGGCTGGCACGAAGCGCGGATTCCTACCATAGCCACTAAAGTGCCACGTGCTGCCTTTACTTGGGCGACACATACGGTACGTAAAGCGCTGAAAATTCCGGTCATCACCTCTAATCGCATCAATATGCCAGACTTAGCAGAATCCATTTTAGCCTGTGGGGATGCTGATATGGTGTCGATGGCGCGCCCCTTCTTGGCTGACCCCGAGTTCGTGCTCAAAGCAGCTCAAGGCCGCGCTGCCGACATTAATACTTGCATTGCCTGCAACCAAGCCTGCTTAGATCATATTTTTGTCGGCAAACCCGCTACTTGTTTAGTTAATCCACGCGCTTGTAATGAGCAAGACTTAGTCATCGCGCCGACCACTCAACCGAAAAAACTCCTGGTAGTCGGCGCTGGGCCTGCTGGACTAGCCTTTGCAGTAACGGCTGCACAACGTGGGCATCAAGTCAGTTTGTATGACTCACAAGCTGAAATCGGTGGGCAATTTAATCTCGCCAAGCAAATTCCGGGCAAGCAAGAATTCTACGAAACTTTACGCTATTTCAAACAGCAGCTCGAAAAACATGCGGTGAAGCTGAATTTAGGTAAGTTCGTAACGCCTGCCGAACTGGAAGCGACCGATGCAGATGAAATCATTTTAGCGACGGGAATCACTCCAAGAATTCCGCCGATTCCGGGTATTGAGCACTCTAAAGTGCTGCTGTATACCGATGTGATTAAAGGCGCTGCGGTCGGCAAGCGTGTAGCTTTAATTGGCGCTGGCGGAATTGGTTTCGATGTCGCTGAATTATTAACGCACGACGATGATGATAGCAGCTCAAATATTGAGAGCTTCATGCATAAATGGGGGGTGGATATGAGCATGCAACTACCCGGCTGCGTGCAGGCAGAGCTGCCCCTTACTCCTAGCAAGCGTAACGTTTATTTGCTGCAACGGAAAAGTAGTAAAGTCGGTGATGGCTTAGGCAAAACTACCGGCTGGATTCATCGCACTGATCTTAAGCGCAAAGGCGTACAGATGCTTTCAGGCTGTGATTATCAGAAGATTGACGATGAAGGCTTGCACCTGACGATTAATGGGCAAACTCAAATATTGGCCGTCGATACTATTATTATCTGTGCAGGCCAAGAACCGCGCCGCGAGCTACAAGCTGAGCTGACTAAACCAACTCATTTGATTGGTGGCGCTGATGTAGCGACTGAATTGGATGCGAAACGGGCGATTGATCAGGGTACACGGTTAGCTGCACGCATATAATGACAAATTAAGATGTGATGACTGATAGTACTTAGCACACAACTGCTCAAGCGCCTCAGCCTGCGTGAGAGCAGAATAGCCACTATTCTGCTTGGCGAGCACTACCATAAAATCTGCCTCGCCAGTTGGGTGGATATCAATCAACTCTAAATTCGTTAGCGCAAAGCGCTTCATATCAAAAAATAAGGAAACAAAAGAATCAGCTGTAAATACCCAAACATGCCCGCCCCAATCTGCAGGCGGCTCGGTCTGTTGCGTATCCAATAGATGCTGAATCTTGCGCGGATGCTGCACATACACCGTTGTTAAATCCAGTTTACTACCTACTTCCCAGCAAATTGCATCGTTATGTTTGCTTTTCACTCCATACACCAAATTATCAATGTAACTTGCTAACGGTGCATGCATACGTTTTTGCAAGTGGGCTTCTAAAATCTGCCCAAAACTACTACAAGGACGTAGGTAATCGAGCGTTAGGGTTTTATCCGGCACAATTAAACCATAGACACCGCTCTCTTTTAAAACGGCTTCCACTTCTTGAAAGTGCTGAATCAGATTGGGTAGATGCTCTAATACATGTGAAGAGACTACATAATCGTAATAAGCGGTTTTACCCACATCCTCAACTAAACCTGCTTGATGGACATAATCAATCATTGGAACTAAATTGATTTCGTGTGGAGACCTTTTCTGGATAGTTTCAAGCAACCGATCCGTACTCATCGATTCGATATACTCAATCTGATAGCCCAAATTCTTGGGGACTAAGGCGCGTATATTAGGGCCGATTTCTAAGCCAAGTTGCTGCTGTGGTTGCAAATATTGGAATAGATAAATCTGCTTTTCAGCACGGGTAAGTACCGGCTTAGCTTTTAAAGCAGTGAGGAGTTGTTGGGCTTCAGATGTGAGTGGATTTGCCACTTTAGAGTTTCCGACTGGATACATTACACGACAAGAAGCGGCTACTAGAGCCGCCTCTTAAGCAAAACTACAGCAGAACTTTCTCAATCCCACCATGCGTAGCACGCTCAATAAAAGCTTGCTGCCATTTCTCACCCAATAAATGATTGGCCATTTCCACGACAATATAGTCAGTCTCTAAGCCGGTATCATCTGCATAACGTGATAAGCCTTGTTGGCAGGCTGGGCAAGAAGTAAGGAGTTTGACATTACCCTTTTCAACTTTAGTTGAGCCGGTTAGCTCCTTGATACCTGCGCACAAGCTTTCCTCTTTACGGAAACGTAATTGGCTAGCGATATCCGGGCGGCTCACGGCAAACGTACCTGCTTCACCACAGCAACGCTCCGTCAACACGGCTTGTTTACCGACTAACTCACTCACCACTTTAATCGGCGCATAAGTCTTCATCGGTGTATGACAAGGATCGTGATACAAGTATTGAACGCCTTGTACACCATCCAATTTCAAACCTTTTTCCAGCAAATACTCGTGAATATCCAATAAACGGCAGCCGGGGAAAATACGCTCAAATTGATATTTGAGCAGCTGATCCATACAAGTTCCACAAGATACAATCACTGTCTTAATATTCAAATACTTAAGTGCGCCGGCTACTCGATGGAAAAGCACACGATTTTCGGTCGAAATCTCAGTGCCTTTATGTAAATCGCCACTCGCATTTTGCGGATAGCCACAGCATAAATAGCCGGGTGGCAATACCGTGGTGGCACCAACATCATACAGCATGGCTAAAGTCGCTAAGCCAACTTGGCTAAACAAGCGCTCTGATCCACAACCGGGGAAATAGAAAACCGCATCCCCACCCTCTTTTTGCGGGTCACGGATAATCGGCACAATCTTGCTGTCTTCTAAGCCCAGCATCGCCCGCGTTGTTTTCGTGGGTAAGCCCGTAGGCAACGGCTTTTTCACAAACTGAATCACCTGCTCTTTGATCGCAGGTTTGCCGGTAGTTCCGGCTGGACGCTTGTTGTTTTGTAGTAAACCAGTATTTTTAGCCACTTTATAAGCAGCACGTTGCGCCTTGAAGCCTAGCTCAATCATGCCCTTACGCATGATATTAATTTTCATCGGGTCTTTCAGGTTCAAAAACTGCATCGAAGCCCAAGTCACTGGGCTGGTCTTTTTCTTACCTTGATCACGCAAAATGCTGCGCATCCGAATGCTGACCTCACCGAAATCAATATTCACTGGGCAAGGATTCAAACATTTATGGCAAACCGTACAATGATCGGCGACATCATTCATCTCATCGAAATGGCGAATCGAAATACCCCGGCGGGTTTGCTCCTCATACAAAAAGGCTTCAATCATTAAACCAGTCGCGAGGATTTTATTCCGGGGTGAATACAGCAGATTTGCCCGCGGAATATGCGTATTACATACCGGCTTACATTTGCCACAACGTAAGCAGTCTTTAATATCGTTGTTAAGCGCGCCCAATTCATTGTGTTCCAGCAATAAAGCTTCACGCTCCACCAGCCGTAAGGACGGCGTATAGGCATTTTGCAGGCCAGAGCCGGGCATCAACTTGCCCTTGTTGAAATGGCCTTGCGGGTCTACTTGCTGCTTATAAGTCGCAAACTCATCTACTTCGCGCTTATCAAGATATTGATATTTAGTAATCCCAATCCCGTGCTCGCCAGAAATCACCCCATCTAAACGCCGCGCCAAAATCATGATTTCATCCACGACTTCTTCTGCTTCATGCAGCATTTCATAGTCATTGGACATCACTGGAATATTGGTATGTACATTGCCGTCGCCCGCATGCATATGCAGGGCTACGAACAAACGCCCGGAACGATAGCGTGCATGAATTTTATCTAAGGATTCGCGTAAAGGATTCAGCTCGCGCCCGACAAACATTTCTTTTAAAGGGCGCTCGACTTCAGCACGATACGAAATCCGCAAATCACGGCGCAATAACAGATCAATAATCCGGTCGGTCGGGCGTGATGCCGCTGTTGCCGTGTCATCTAGCAATTCAGGCACATTGATAGCGGGCTGATCGAAATTAGTGAGTAAAGTTTCCCAACGCGCTTTGACTTTCAATAAGTAATCTTGCGCATGAATCCGCTTAGCATCGACCATTGCGGAACGCTCAGCGCTGGCTTCATAATCGGGCACATTACGCAGCTCCAGCAAATCGCCTTGCAAGTAAGCAATGACTGCATCAATCATTTTTAGCTTATTTTGCATTGACTGGCGCACATTAATGCGTTCAATGCCTTCGGTATATTCCGCCAAATGGTGTAAAGGAATAACCACGTCTTCATTGATTTTGAACGCATTGGTGTGCGCTGCAATGGCCGCAGTGCGTGAACGATCGGCCCAGAATTGCCGACGTGCTTCTGGGCTAATCGCGATGAACCCTTCTGCGTTACGCGCATTCGCCAAGCGCACCATTTCTGCGGCAGTGCGTGCCACTGCCTCTTCGTTATCACTAACGATATCGGCTAATAGCACCATTTTCGGTAGGCTACCGCGTGCACCTTTAGGCGTATATTTGACCGCTTTCACATAGCGCTCATCGAGATGCTCAAGCCCAGAAAGCAGTACATTATTCAGGCTATCTACATAATCTTTAATTTCTACAATAGCTGGCACTGCTTCATGCAAATCCGTCCCGTAGAACTCTAAGCAGACCGTGCGAATCTGATCCGGCATGCGATGCAGAATAAATTCAGAAGAGGTGATTAAGCCGTCGCAACCTTCTTTCTGGATACCGGGCAAGCCCCCTAAAAATTTATTCGTAACATCCTTGCCCAAGCCTTCTTTACGGAAATAACGTCCGGGGAAGGTTAATAACTTCGGCTCGCCTTTCTTCGTTTTGCCATCGCGCCCAAAATACTGCACAGAGAAAGTGACTTCGGGCTGATCATGGATCTTGCCTAAATTATGATTAATCCGTGTAACTTCCAGCCATTCTGCATCCGGCGTAACCATCCGCCAAGACAGCAGGTTGTCTAAGGTTGTTCCCCACAAGACAGCCTTCTTGCCACCCGCATTCATCGCGATATTGCCGCCAATAGTGGAAGCATCTTGAGAGGTGGGATCGACCGCAAAGACCAGCTTATGCTTACCGGCTAAATCGGAAACACGGCGCGTCACTACCCCAGCTCCTGTGCGTACTACTGGAACGGTCTTACTAACACCGGGTAAGTTATTACGCAGCTCAACTTCGCCTAAGAACTCTAGCTTTTCAGTGTTAATCACTGCGCTTAAAGCATCCAAGGGTACTGCTCCACCCGTGTAGCCCGTGCCACCTCCACGAGGAATCACGGTTAAGCCTAGCTCAATACTGGCTTGAACTAGATCAGCCATTTCCTCTTCAGTGTCAGGCGTGAGCACGACAAATGGCAGCTCAACCCGCCAGTCTGTCGCGTCAGTCACATGGGAAACGCGCGCTAAACCATCGAATTGAATATTGTCTTTACGAGTGAAGGAGGCAAACTGCTTGCGGGCTTTTTCACGTAAGGCTTTATGCTTAACAAATTCTTGCTCGAACGCGTCAATCGCACGATTGGTGATCTGCATGAGCTCTAAGGTCAGCGCATTATTATTTGCACGGCTTTGGATACGCTCAGAACGCTCCCGCAAAGTTTCTAGCAAAGAATCAAAACGTTTAGCATTATCCAGCAAATCATCTTGGATATAGGGGTTACGATTCACCACCCACAAATCGCCGAGCATTTCTAACAACATATGGGAAGAAATGCCGGTTTCCCGCTCAGCCCGTAACTGTTTGAGAATATCTAAAGCACGCCGACCCAATAGGCGTAGCACGATTTCTCGATCAGAAAAAGAGGTATAGTTATACGGAATCTCACGCACTGGCGCTCTATCCCGAGGCGTGGTCAACGGTTGAGCAGGTACTGGAGCGGTCATAGCATCCACCAATAGAAAAAGAAAGCGAGTTTAACGCGATGCAACATTGAAAAAAACCATAGAATTTTTAGTTATTAGGTTAACGACTTGCAAAGCACCCTTAAAAACTATGCGACAAACCAAGGGCTGAGGTTTTTACCTCATCACCTTTGATATAAGCACGATTTTTATTAATACTGTATTCAAAGCTTAAAACTGTTTTTTTACCTAAACGATAATCCCAACCAACAGCAGACAAGCTTTCTTTTTCCCCCTCAGTTTTAGGTTTGTTCTCACCATACTGAGCCTTTAAAAAAGAATCACCTGCTTGATAACCAGCACTGACCACAAAAGCATCATGCCCACCACCAGCCTCAGGTCGAGCTTGCTCAAAAGTGGCGCCGATTTTATGCCCCTCAAAGAAGGTATAAGCACCTGTCACACGTGACATCTGCAAGGTATCTTTGCCTTGCATCATCGCTAACGCAGCATACACTCCATCTTGGGAGTAGTTTACAACCGCATCGGTCGCAGTGACTTGTGAGTCTACCGTACTGAATTCTTTATCTTTAGTCAGCTCAAGCGCAAAACCAAGAGGGCCGAATTTATTAATATAGGCAAAGCTTTGGTTGTAGGTAAATTCAGATTCTAAAATAGTGTTGTAATCGGCAAATTGATCACTGAATAAGTCAACAGGTGCAGAAGACACTTTAGTTGCAGCAAACTGCCGGCCAATGCGTATCTCCCCCAAATTACCACGCAAACCGAACCAAGCCTGACGGGTATCTGTTTTTACCTCATCGCCATTTAGGTCAACACCAGCCTCTAAAATATAAGTGCCTTCAATTCCAGCTGATAGCGGTGTAAATCCCTTTACTCCCAAGCGCGAACCTGTCATGCGAACTTTATTATCGCTTTTACCGTTATCTTTTAGAAAACCGTAATTGGCATTTAAGGTACCGAAGATAGTGGTATCTGCCCCAACAATCAGAGGGGTAGCTAAGCCAGTCATGGCTACGAGGAACTGAATACGCTTCACTTATCGACTCCTTGCCTATAATTATCGAGTTCTGGCTGGCTTAACCATCACTAGTCGCAATGCTTGCCCCAATTGAGACTTAGAATAGTGAGTCTAATACAAAAAAAGCCACAAATGCGGTAACACTTGCGGCTTTCAGATAAGTTGAAAGAAAAGATTAACGTTTGGAGAATTGAGTAGCGCGACGTGCTTTGTGCAAGCCCACTTTCTTCCGTTCAACCTTACGGGCATCCCGAGTCAGGAAACCATCTTTTTTCAATGAAGGACGTAAACCTTCATCATATTGCAGCAATGCACGGGCAATACCTAAACGAATTGCACCTGCTTGGCCTGTTGTACCGCCGCCTGTCACTGTCACATCACAATCAACTTTGTCAGTCATGCTGATGCTATTCAATGGTTGACGGATCACCATACGCGCTGTTTCACGAGCAAAGTACTGATCAATCGGTAGATTGTTCACAGTAATATTGCCACTACCAGTGCGCATGAAAACACGAGCAGAAGAAGATTTGCGACGACCTGTGCCGTAATACTGAGTTGCAGCCATTTATTCTTACTCCTTGCCCTTAATTTCCAGCACTAATGGCTGTTGAGCTTGATGGTTATGCTCAGCACCAGCATAAACTTTAAGTTTACGGTACATCGCACGACCTAATGGATTCTTTGGCAGCATGCCTTTAATGGCAAGCTCTACAACACGGCCTGGGGCACGTTGTTGCAACTTCTCAAAAGAGAAAGACTTCATATTACCGATATAGCCGGTATGTTTATGATACATCTTGTCCTGAGCTTTATTACCGCTTACGGCAACCTTGTCAGCATTGATAACAATGATGTAATCCCCTGTATCAACATGGGGGGTATATTCCGGCTTGTGTTTTCCACGCAAACGCCGGGCTACTTCTGTGGCCAAACGGCCTAACGCCTTACCTTCGGCATCCACGACGTACCAGTCGCGTTTAACCTCAGCCGGCTTTGCACTGAATGTTCTCATTCCAAACTCCAAAGAGTATGTAGTAATTATCTGAAAAAATAGACCGCGGATTGTATGGCAATAAAGCCGCGGACACAAGGAGTTATCACTTAAGCTTGCAAAAAAAACGCGGCTCCTAAGAGCCGCGCAATTACCACCAAAGGAGGATGTATGAAATGTAAACCAGTCATCGAATAATAGAATATTATAATAATCTAATATTTTTTAAAGACAAGCACACCCCTTGGATTTTGAGCTGCTGTACCCATACAGAGATAGGTACAACCTATGAGCCTATAGTTCTAAGAAACAGCATTCACTGGCTTGGCAGATAAACGCTGTACCGCAGGCCTCAGTAAAGTACTAGGCACCGATAGCTTTTTAGAAACAAAAGCTTTGCCTGCACTATTATAAAGCCAAGCCTGCTCCCAATTATTCGGAGCTTCATACCAATAAGCTTTCTGCAAACTAATGGCATGACACCCTTGGGCTGGCAAGTATTGATAAAGTTTACCCACTTTAAACCCGACTAGTTTCACTAAGGTCTGTAAAGCAGCCAGCCACAACAGGCGCTTGCGGCGCTCACTTAAGTAGCTGATCAATGAGCGTACATAGACCCAAGCTTCCTTATCGGGTTTACCAATCCCGCGCAATAAAGTTGCTTCGCTCGCATGGAACACGCCAATATCAAAATACCGGCGAAAAATTTGTAGGAGCGAATATTGATGGGAATGACGCACAGAACTTTCGGCTGAATACACTACACTCCAACCTGCTAGCAATAAACGGGCGGATACATAACTATCCTCGCTGACAATAATATGTTCAGGAAAACCACCGATGCTGCGTAAAGCACGCGCACGATAGCAGGCATAGACATCCGACGAGAAAGCCGCACGGAAGCCTACGGCTTCTAAATCAGCTTTACTACGCACTGCTGAAGCCTCTGGATAAGTGTAAGCACGCGCATGCTTTTCAATTAAAGAGGCTTGTGGATGCGGAATATGCCGTCCATAGGCCATGGCTACTTTAGAATCGCTAAACTGCTGCAACAGCAATTCTAAAGAAGTAGGCTCATCTAAGATCGCATCTTGGGTGAGGAATACTAAATATTCGGCACCATGACAAAGCTCAGCGGCTAATTGACGTGTTCCACCATGATTAAAGGTGTCGGCGCTAATTGAATAAATTTCTAGGCCTGCCGTTAATGCTTGCTCAACGGTTTTATCCGTAGATGAAGAATCAACTACTAAATAACGTCCAGCTTGCACTGTTTGCTGCTGAATACCTGCAATCCACTGACTCCATAATGAACCCGCATTGCGAGTTAAAACAATAATAGCCACATCAGGACGGTTTATTTTTTTTATCATTTTGTCAAACCCTGCTTAATTTCTAGGCAAACAATAGCAAAGCTACATTTGCCAAAATCCCCTGTTTAAATAAGCGATGCTGCACAATATGCCGCCGCCTTTCCCATCCTTTTAAATATTGTAAAGCGGCTAGCGCGGCCACTAAGCGATAATCCGCGCGGGCTAACTCATCACCATAACGCTGCAAAAAAGCTTCCGCTTGCTGGCTCCAGGCATCGACTCGCAGCGCAATTTCCGTAGACGGAATCGATTGCAGCTCAGCACCCACTTGATTACTACTATGCTGTCGATAAAACAGCAGCGGTTGGGGTAGCGCATAAATACCTCCAAACCAAGCACAAACCAAGGCTAGCCAACGATCATGCTGAATTGCTTGCTCGGGCACTGGAAAAGCCTTCTTGGCTGCCGCTCGATTAAAAATACTCGCACAACCCGATACCACATTCGTCAGCAAATAAGCCTGTTTACGCTGCTCTACATCAAATGAACGTAAGATCCAAAATGAGACTGCTTCCAGCACTTTAGCCTCATCCACTACCGCCATATCGGTATGGACTAAGGCGGGGAGATGGGCACCCAACTCACTTTCTAGCTTTTTCAGCGCAGCCAGTGAAAACTCAATTTTTTCTGGGAACCAAACATCATCCTGATCACAAAACATTAAATATGGCGCAGTACTGTGCTCAACCAAACGGCTAAAACTTTGGGTACTGCCTAAATGTTCACCATCAGTGATCAGCTTGCTTGAGTGATACCCATACTCACGCTGCCAGTCGAGGATGATTTTTAGTGTTTGATCTTGCGAACCATCATCTCGAACCAATAATTCCCAGTCTGCAAAGCTTTGCCGATTTAAAGACGTAAGCAGTTCAGCCAGCCAAGCCTCTCCATTCCACGTCGATAATAAGATTTGCACTTCAGCCATGATTTAGCCTTTACCTAGCCAAATCCGCCACCAGCGGATCATGCCCCGATCAAGCACTTGATTGCGTAAGCTTAAAGCCTGCCAAATACATAGAGCTGTCAATCCTGGGCTAAAGCAGCGCCCACGACCTGAAGAAAAACGAAAGGCTTGGGCATAAATAAACAAGCGATTCGGATTGATGAGCAGCGACTTAGCTAACGGTGTTTGCTTCATCTTGCCCCCCTATTTCCGTACACTATGTAAATAAGCCATGCGAAAGGCAAAATTTGGCGCGCTGGTCGGAATACTATCTAACAAGGCATAACGCCAAGCCGATTGTTGCACGCGCTGCCACAGATGCTGAGGATGCAATAAATCTTGCCAACTAAGCGCTTTACGCCCCAACTCCAAAACATGGTCATGGCCAAAATCTTCGGTGTGCACTAAACGTGTTAAGAATTGCGTCTCTTCGCGAGTAGGGTAAACCACCGCACGCTCCAGCAGGCCATACACATACGGCAATAAATCGCTGCTTTTATAATCGGTTAAGTGTTGCACAACTTGGAACTGCTGCCAATGCAACATCACTCCCTCTTGAATCGCCGCAACCATCCGATTACAGGCTACTTCAGCTAAGCGATCTGGAGCTTGCGATGACTTCAATACCGGTTCGATGCCATCAGTGGTTTCTCTATAACCCACGGTTGTCGCTTCTAAAGCCCGTGCACCTTGCTCAAAAATTTCTTCAAATTCTGCAGGAATACGCTCACAAGCATTATCGCGGCGTGAATCATGAATAATGCCTTCACAATAATTTTGCTTACCGAAGTCGGTATACATTTTCGGCACAAAAGCGAAATAGTAGCCATTCACAATCGGAAAATCCGCACGATGTCCAAAAGCTTGCTTCAGGAATTTTTGTACTGTGCCATTCCAACCAATATCCACGATGGCTAATTGTTGATGCGCAAAAAAACCGACTTGCTCTAAATATTTTTCTAATAGTGACCGATGCTTAGCACCGACGGGACGAATGCAAGCTTGCACCTCTTGATCAGCTAAAAAGGCTAATAAACGTGCATCTTGCCAATCCAGAATGGGTTCAGCGAAATCCTTGAAACCATGACGAGTGGCTAAAGGCTGCAAGCAATCTTCAGGCAGACCATAGACCTTGCAAACTGAACGCAAGCCTTGCTGCTTAGGATTATAAAAGGCCACCCTCGCCTGCTCGTGCGTTAAGCCATCGACGGTGGAGGCTGCGGTAATGACTCGCCGCGATAAATAGATATATTCATCTTCCGGCTTAGGCCCAGCCAATTGCTGATACATTTGCTGGAATAAATAGCCATCGCGCGCTACGAAAAAGATTTTCTCTACCGGCTTACGTTGCAAGCGTTCTTGCAAGCCCAACATAAAGGTGCTAAACGCAGCCCCAAGTACATCCCGGCCATAGCGGAAATAAAAATCATCGCGCTCAGTACTTAAAGCCTGTAGGCGATTTTGTAAAACTGAAAAGAAATAACGACCTGACCAAATACTGGCACGATCTGCCATTTTCGCGGCTAATTGCTGCTGATCAATACGTTGAAGTGCTGCTTTCTCATAAAACCAAACACCTTGAATACCTTGCGCACAAGCTGCTTGATAATCCGAGTTTGGGTTATCGCCGATATGCACCCATTTGGATTTATCTAGGTTTTGCTCGACTGCGATTTGCTGGTACAACTTGCCTGAATATTTACACTGCAAGCTATCAGCCGACACGTAAATAGCATCAAAGTAGGCTACCAACTCGAATTTTTCTAGCAGCCCATGCAAATACTGGCTATCCAAATACATATCAGAAATAGCGAAGAGGCGCGTATTCGTCCGACTCAGCCATTGCAATATAGGCACAACACCGGGTTTGACATATAAAGCCAAACCTTCCAACTCAAGCTCTGTACGAATAATGAAAGCCACTAAGTCTGGATTAACAGCCCCTAACAAACACTCAACCCAAACAGGCACTAACTCACTGAAACGGCATTCGTAATCTAAACCTTGTGCAACCGCTTGCTGGCGTAAAACTTGCTCACTGGCTTGGCGCGCTTGCCAGATAGTCTCTACTTTAAAGGTATTGCCCAAATACTGCGCTACTTTACGGCAGACTGAGCGCTGAACTTGTTCAGGGGTGTCAATGCGTGCTAACAGGGTATCGAAGATATCCAGCGAAACGGTATGCACCTTCGAGTCTTGAACTTGCGGTTGCAGCCAAGCTTGTAGCGCTGGCCAATCGCGCAGAATCCGTTTTTTATTAAGCTGTTTAAGCATGACGCACCCTCCGCTTTTCGGGGATTAAACGTCGTAAAATTCGTAGTGGATTTAATAATGCATTGCCTAAACGAAAGGCACGGCTATTCATTAACTCAGCCTGCTGCTGACGGGCATTCACTAAAGCCGTATCACGCTCGGTAATCCAGCGCTCACGATCACTGATCCATTGCTGCTGGCTTTGGATTAGCTGATCACGCTCGGCTATCCATTGGTCACGATCTTTCACCCAAGCTGCCTGTTTAAGCAAAGCTTGTTGTAAGCCTTGAATCTGCTGGTCACGCTCACCAATCCACTGATTACGCTCGTTAATCCACTCATCACGCTCTTCAATCCACTGCTGTTGGCTTTGAATAACTTGATCACGCTCGGCAATCCATTGATTACGCTCATGAATCCATTTATCGCGGTCTTTCACAAAGCGCATTAAAGTTGCTTCGCGTGCGACTAAGCGATGATGCAAAGTGCTTAACCATTCTTCGCGGGTGTAGCGATAGAGATCACGCAGCTGAATTTGCAAACCAGCCAAGCTATTCGAGGTCAATTGCTCAGAAAGCAGGGTGAGATTACTGAGGAGCATTTGCATATTCTCCTCAATCGCAGCCAGTGGTTTTTCACGAATCGTATTGCTGGTATGCAGGCGATAATGCAGCAGTGATTCATTCCACAAACAAGATAGCTTGAAACCCGCACGATAAAGGCGCAATACATATTCATAATCATGTACATAGCGCAAATCTGCAAAACCACCTTGAGCTAAGAAACACTCGCGCTTGAAAAAGAAATTTGAAGTGGTAATGCAAAAATTACCACGCAGCAACGTGCGTAATAGGCTTTGATGCTTTTGATAGTCAGCACCAAGGCCTTGATACCAAGCCAGCCAATCAGCTTCGCTTTCCTTTTTAGGCGCCGATTTTTCGTCCCATAAATCAACTGCAGTCACTAGAAAATCATAGTGCTGCTGCTTAGCCAATTTATGTAAACGTTCTAGCCGCTGCGGATACCAAGCATCATCTGAATTCAAGATAGAAATATATTCGCCCTGTGCCAGCGATAAACCTTCATTCAGCGTGGCAGGTGCTCCTTGATTTTGAGTGTGCTGAATACAGCGAATCGACAAATGTGGATGCTGCTTCGCCCAAGTCGTAATTAACTTCCAGCTGTCATCACGGGAAGCATCCTCAATAATAATTAGCTCCCACGATGTAAAGCTTTGTGCCGCTACCGAATCTAATGCTTGTTCAATCCAAGCAGCATGATTGTAAGCTGGAATAATAATGCTGACGGCTGGTGTATTACCACGCATGCGGCTGCAACCTCGTTATTATTGTTATATATTCGCGTTATCCGCTGAGTGAGCGAGTGATCCGCTCTTTTAGCCCATAGTTCTCTTTTAGCCCATAGTTGCAGTGTATTTAGCTATGGGTTAATCCCTCCTGAACTGACATACCTCTAAAGAAAACAGCCAGTTTACGCAATAGGCGCCAACTGCGAGTTGCGTATACTCGGGTTAACTCATCAGTCTGAAGTTGTACTTGAGCCTTGAGCCAAGTCACTTCATCTTGCTGGTCTCTAATAGCCGTCTCTAGACCTTTAATGACTTGTTCTTTTTGCTGCAAATTGGCAAACATATGTCCCCAAGTTTGCCAAGAGGCAGATATAGGCTTGAGATGATTATCTTTAAATAAATCCTGATCATTAGATTTACCTTGAGCTTGATGCTTAGGCAAACTAATGGAAATAATGAATTGATAAGCGACTGCATCCGGCTGGTGGAAATACTCCAGAATGCGGGGGGTCGCCTCGACACCCACTTGGCGCAAATAGCGCGCTATCACTGAGTCAGGCAAATCATGCCAAGTATAATCAATCTCATTAATCATAAAGCCGCTACGTTCGATCAAGGCTTTTAACGAATTGAGCGTGAAAAACTTTAAATGAGTTGCATCAAGAATACCCGCTTCTTCATAACGGAAATCACCGGTTAATAACTCCAAACGTACTGAAGTATGCGCTACATTTGGAACGGATAAGAGAATGACGCTTTCATCCATCATGAAAGGCTTTAAGCGTTCTAACAGCTGTTGTGGATAGCGTAAGTGCTCTAAAACATCGACTAGAGTAATGACATCGAACTTCTCAAACTGCAAAGCATCTAAGCTTTTCGGGTCGTCCAAATCTTCAGTAAAGATATAGTCACAATAGCGCTGTGCTTGCCAAGCCGCTTGAGGATCTTTTTCAACGCCAAAAACTTGTGCTTCACACTGCTCTTTCATTAGCCGCGACATAGCACCCGTAGAGCAGCCCAGCTCTAAAACTTGTGCATAGCGTGGAATAAGTTGAACGATTTTGCTGTGTGAATGATTGTTATCCAAGCTCGTTGAGTTAGCTGGAGGATAAGCGGCAACTGTTTGATTCATTTATTGTCTCCGCAGCAGAGGTAGAGCTTCCCATAGCCACCATTGCCCTGGTCGCGCCCTGATTCGCGACTCCAATTGCGTGGCCAGCAGGCTCATAAATTCCTCATCATTATAATTATGTGGATCTAGCAGCTCTGAAAACTCAGCGACCACTGTCCCGCTCTCGCTATCACGCATGTAAAACGGCGCGATTAGTGCATTTGCTTTTTTAGCAATTTTGTAAATACCAGCAGGTACACTTATATTACCGTTGAGAAATGGAACTGTCACGCTCCCTCTTGGGGTTTCCGCATAAGAAACATCAAATAGCAGCGTAATCAAGTGCTTACTGAGTTCTTTATACAAAGGTCTTAAATCTTCACCTTCGACTAAAAACGGCCCACCCAGCACATCTTGCAAGCGTTGTAACTTCCATAAACGATAGTGATACTCCGCCGGATGTAAGCCATGTTCGTTGCGAGCACCACCATCACGAGTCATCGTCCCAATCGTTTGCCCAGCTTGGCGCATCGCTGGCCCTGCCATCCAAAAGCGCCCAAAATGCCCGCTACTTAATAACACTTTCTGACCTGCTGCCCGTGAGGCTTGCACGGCATCAAATCCACTGACACTTACAATTTTTGGCGTGGCTGCTTGATCCAAAAACCAAGTATCCAGCGCCTCCTGTTCGATCATACAAAAATAATCCCGCACCCAACTGTCTACTTGCTCAATAGAAGCATCTGGAAAAATACCCTGCATCTGCAAGCGAATAATTTCCCGAGTATGGTTCTGTTTTTTATAGAAATAGTTTGACTGCCAAGCTGCTAAACGATAGGCCGTCCGCCAAGGTAACCGTGCATATAGAGGGAAAACCAGATCATAGCGCCATGAGTGCTCAACTGAGCGAGTAAAAAGCATTTAGTTGACCTCCATTTCCCACTGATGTGGAATCCAACTCAAGCCAATGCCTTGGGCTTGGCTTGATTGCTGTACTCGGAAAGGACAACAACGCTCTCGCGCATCGTAGACATGCAAACCACTGCTATCAATCAGCCAAACTTCTAAACAATATTCACCGGACAATAGCGGCAGTTTTTCGATCACAAAACGCGCTTTGATGCTGCCATCTGCCTGTGCTTGCAGAGGAACTTGGTCGTGTAGCGTACTAATGCCATAGCATTGAATTTCATCATTGCGCCGAATCACGAGGCCAATATGAATGTCCGCCACAGCATAAGCCACACGATCTACGCTGACCTCGACAACAAACCTCTGCCAAGTGGTAAATAGCGGTAGCAAACCAGCCTGTTCCTGAGCACATCGCAACCGCACATCCTGCAAAACAGGAAAAGACGAACTTGCCTTAGGCTCAGCACTATTTTTAGTGGTGATTTGCTGAGGCGCTTGCCGCGCCCGTACTGAGTCTTGATAGGCGTCCACCACTGCTTGCGACTCGCCCAACATCTTCACTTGACCTTGCTCTAGCCACACGGCTTGTTTGCATAGCTCACGAACTTGATACAAATTATGCGAACAGAAAACCAGCGTCGCACCCTGCTCTAAACTAGCACGCATGTGATCCAAGGATTTTTTCTGAAAATACTGATCACCCACTGCTAGAGCTTCATCGACAATGAGCACTTCGGGATCAACCACTGCGGCCACCGCAAAAACCAAACGCACCACCATCCCGTTTGAGTAGGTTTTTACGGGTTGCTGAATAAACTCACCCAACTCAGCAAAGGCCAGTACTTTGGGCAATTGCTGCTCAATAGCAGCCTGATCTAAGCCTCTGAGCGCTAAACCTAAACGCGCATTGTCTAAGCCGCTGTATTCGCCGTGTAAACCTGTACCTAATTCCAACAGCGCAGAACGTCGCCCCTGCACCACGCAGCTACCACTACTCGGCAACAGATTGCCCGCAAGCAAACGCAATAAAGTGCTTTTACCCGCACCATTATCACCAATAATCCCCAAGGAACTGCCCTGCTCTAATGCGAAGCTGATATTTTGTAGGGCATGAAATGCTTGATGGCGGGTTTGGCGTAATACCCATTCTAATAAAGCATCCCGTGGCTTGGCATAGCGCCGATAACATACCCCGGCCTTCTGCAATACAATAGCTGCACTCATAGCACATACCTTGCACGCGGCATTAAGCTGTGGAAAATGAAGATTGCAGCCGCTAAGCAACCACTACTTACGGTCAGCAACCCCAATAAGCGCGCAATATCTAATTGCCCATGTAGCAAAGCAGCGCGATAAGCTTCAACTAATTGAGCTAGCGGATTCCACTGATACAGCGGGCGTAAGCTTTCTGGAATTAATTCCAGCGGATACAGAATCGGCGATACGAATAAGAGAACCGTCAAGATGGCCGGAACTAGCTGGCGCAAATCGCGTAAAAACACGCCCAACACTGCCAAGCTATAAGCCGCGGCCAACGAAAAGATGATACGAATCAGTAAAAACGGTAAATAAAAAGCTAAGCTGAGTGGATTAAAGGTATGGGTCAGCCATAAAACGACTAATAAGACTAGGCAGGAAAGCAGCTCTAAAGCGACTGACACAGCAACGGGAATAATAGGCAAAACCCAGCTAGGTAATGCGGTATTTAACAGCAAGTCACGGCGTTCGCTAATAACATGGGTTGAACGTGTCAACACTTCAGAGAACGCATTAAAGGCTAGCAAACCAGTGAAAACACACAGAGCGAAATTAGTATTAGAAACCTGCGCATTAAAACGCACTTGTAAGACTTCGCTAAAGACTAAGGTATACAGACCCAACATAAATAAAGGCTGTACTAACAACCAAGCAAAACCTAAGACGGTACCTTGATAGCGCTCGCTCAAATCACGCCAAAATAATTGATAAATAAGAGTCAGATGGCTTCTAAACTCGGCCTGCTCCACACCTTCGCCCTCGTCGCTAATTATTGTTTATTGATAAGCGGGAGCGATCTCCACTTGGCTGAACTCAGCGCGCAATTGCTCAAGTAAAGCCTTACGCTGCTCTTGTTTATAAGTATCGCTTAATTCAGCCAGAATCTTATCTTTCACTTCCGCATAAGTTTGCTGCATAGCTTCTTGCCGCCCGATGAACTGCAATAAATAAGCCTTACCCTCGTGCACAAAGACCTCACTTAAAGGTTGATCAGCGGATAAAGTTAGAGCAGTTTCATAGAAAGACTGTACTTTTTGGCTCTGATGAAACCAAAAACTATCCCCTTCAGTGAGCTTTTTATCAGCCGCATCACTTTCTGCCAGCACCGCCGCTTTAAAATCTAAGCTACCCTTGGCTACTTGAGTTTTAATTTCTTCTAAGTGTTTACGCGTCGCAGCTTCATCCGTACCTAATTTTTTCTCCAAAACCCGCACTCGCAAACGTAAGGGTAACTGGTAGTCGTTAGCCTTACGTGCTTCATACAGCTCTTTAGCACGCGGCTCAAAATCAGGGGCTTTGCCTAAAGCTAAGGCATCGAGAATTAAACGCGATAATTGGCCTTTACGAAAATCATCTACTTGCCGATCTAATAAAGCTAATTGTTCAGCATTCAAAACAGCCGCAGACTGCTTAGCTAACAAGCTTTCACGCAGATAGAGTTCTTGTATTAGAGCTTGGCGGTTTTTGCTATCTAAACTAACGCTGTCAAAACCACGGGCTTTGAGCGTATCGTCTACCATTGTTTTGGAAATAGTTAGGTTTTTGGACTTGAGTACCCATTCATCATTCGCTGGTGTGTTCAAAGTGAATAGGCCTAGCCCAAGGATTAGCAGCATTTTCTTGAATCGCATAATTTTATTCTTCAACAATAGCCCAATAGAAATGCGAAAAACTGGCCAGATGAACTCTGACCAGCTTTTAAGTGTTACCACACTTGCGTTAAAAACTAACGCTATTAGCGGTTGATTTTATGTGGTAAAGCATCGCCGAAACGAGCGCCAGCATTGCTGCTGACATTACCTTCAAGCGCTGCAAAACCAGCAACGGGCACACCTTGGTAGATGCTGCTAGCTGCAGTGTAAGGAGTCGCTTTTTTGCCATACGTCTCTGAGCTTACATAACCTTTAGAAATGTCATATTTCGGGAAGGAAATGCTTGCCCAACCATGTACGAAGGAACCCACTGTCAAGGTCTGACCACTCTGACTAGAGAAGACAGTACGCTTATCGTCATAAGCTGGGTCGCTAGTTAGGAAGGTCACTACGTTTACTTCACGCTTCAGCTCAGCTTCATCTTTGGTTTTGCCTGGTAAAACAGGAGAGAAACCGAAGTCTTTATCTGTCGTAGCGGTCGCGCTGGTTTCCTCACGGTCATACATACCATCGACTAGGATAGAGACATCCGTATCCGCATTATGAATGCCATGCTTTTTCATTGGGAACGTCATAACCCAATCAGTATGGCCGTCATAACCATTGGTCGGATCGAGGAAATACTCGTTCATCACATTGGACGCTAACAATACGTGCGAAATTGGATAAGGGTTAGTACCACATTGAGGTGTCAGAGCATCTTTGTCATTTAAGCAAGTATCTGGCACGGAACCCCAAGCAGTAGTTACCAATTCATTTTCGCCATAACCATCTTGTACAGTGATAGTACTAGTGGTTACGTCACCAGAAGCTAATGAAGGTAACAAGAAGTTATTGGCATCATCCGATAGGTAGTGCTGAGCTACCGTACTGTAGTTATCAATCGCTACTGGATCAATCGCGTAAGCCACCCCTTGCGGGATGTTCAATACAGCTGATGAGCCAAATAGACCACCTGTTGGTGCACTTAAACCGGTAGCTTTCGTGCCAACGCCTTGCTGGAATACGCCATTTTTCCACGCATTGTTGACTGCGGTACAGTTCACTGGTGTGCCATTTTTATGCAAGACGCCAGCCTGTACCGTTTTGTCCTCAACGACGCCCATCTCGATGACTTCAACATAACCTTCACGGGTATCTGCTGCGTCCACACCGGTGTAGATGGTATGACCTGTAAATGGAATCGTGACTTCGCACTTATCATCTTTACAGGATGCTAATTGTGGCAAGGTACAAGTACGGTCAGTAGTACTGATCGAACCAATTACGTTTTTATCTTTGTCCTCAACAGCGCGGACACTGCCTGTCCAAACGTCTTGTGGGGACATATAGATATTAAAGTCGAGTACGTCATTACTACGATCGCCTTCACGGAAACGAATTTTAACGGCCTTCGTCTTATCTGTTGAGTTCACCAGGTTAATGTTCGTGACATAACCAGAATGAGCATTAAAATAAGGGAAAATTAAAACTTGGCCAGTTCCATCTGGATTTACATGAACCGCCTGAGCGCTAGTTACAATGCCTAATGCACCTGCTAGACCGGCTACGATTCCTAGGGTGAGCTTTTTTTTCTTCAACACTTTCGTGCCTCCCGAGATTTTTTTATATTTGTTACGGAGTACCTTACTACGCGCAGGTTTAAAGCTAATTAGGCTGAGAAACCTGAGAATAACCTATAAATAATTCTAATTTAATCAATCATTTTTTTACATACCGCCAGTCTGAAAACTCCCCCTCTTTCGTCCAAGTTTCTTGTATCACATCGCTGGTTTCCACTGGCTTCGGTAAACCACGCATTTTCATGGCAACAGTGACTTCAACTTCAGCCTTACATTGGCTACCTGAAGTATCACAACTCACTTTCTGCACCTGCGCCTTGCTCCACAATCCTATTCCTTGAACACTGTTCCGAAAGTGCTCAAGGGGAACCGTCTGCTTAAACGCATCGGTATAATACTGATACGCTTGCTGCAAATCCCCTGCTAGTAATGCATTCCAACGTTGCTGAGCAGCCTGTTTAACGGTAGTTTCGCCGGAAACACACGCTGTCAACATCCAGCATAGGGGTAGTACAATTACCCAGTCAAATCTACTCGACATACTCACCTCTTAATTGTTGGAGAAAGGTATTGTTATCCATTAAACGCTTCATACGCTCACGCATTTCATTGCCTGTTTGGACTAAAGCCTCTTGATCTTTGATGGCCGTTGGTGTGATCAAAACTAATAATTCAGTGCGCTTACCGCTCTTCGAACTACCACTAAAAGCACTGCCAATGACGGGCAGATTTTTTAAGACTGGCACGCCGCTATTACCTTGTGTTTGGTTATCACGAATCAAACCACCCAAAACAATCGTTTCCCCACTTTGGACGGCAATATTACTTTTGATATTCCGTTTGAGGAAAGTGCGCTGCCCGGTCGCAGAATCAATTTCACCGACATCAGTGATATCCTGCTGCACGTCCATTTTGACTAAGCCATTCGAATTCACATGCGGTGTTACATTCAAAGAAACGCCTGTATCTTTATATTGAATAGATTGCACACTGCTAATTGTTCCATCGGTAGAAACTGAGCCAGTTTTAATCGGCTGCTGGTCACCCACCCGAATTTCTGCGGTTTGATTATCTAGCACCAAGACCGACGGCGAGGAAATAACTTTAACCTTTGAGTCCTTAGCTAAAGCATGGATGAAGCCTTTAATCCCATTCGAGCCGCCCGCTAAAGTGAACGAGAAGCCGCTGGGTGTTGCATTAGCGCCAAACTTACCAACCCCAAACTCACCAAAAGTATTGCCGTTCTGGTTTAAGTACCACTGCAAACCATTCGACATTTCATCACTTAAAGTAATTTCCATAATCGAGGCTTCGACTTGAACTTGCATCGGCATAATATCAATCCGCTTTAAAGCCTCTTGAATTTGCTTATACATACCCTCGCTAGAGAGGATCATCAGCGAGTTATTGGTTTTATCTGCAACTATTTTTACCTCTGCAGTAGGATCAATACTGACCCCACCCGTACTGTTACCTAACATAGTTTTTAAGGCAGCCACCGTTGAACCTGCTGCTGAAGCATCTCCACCGACTGTGGCAGCCTCTAAACCGGGCGCTAAACTCGAAGGCATTGCTGAAGCGCCTGTTTTTTTACTGCTACCACTTTTGCCAGAGAAAATCTGCGTGAGCATTTCAGCCAAGTGTTCAGCATTACCGTTTTGGACGTGGTAAACAAAGAGCTGTTGCCCATCCACTGGCCCGGTTTGATCAAAGCGATCTACCCAACTTTTCATTTCTTTTAAATAATCTGGGCTAGCAGAAATAATCATTAAACTATTCATGTGCTCAATCGGCATGATTTTAACCATACCGGCCATCGGGCTATTGCCACTTTCACCGAATAAAGCATCCAGGTTTTTAGCCACTACTTGGGCTTCAACATTTTTAATCCGATAAATACCAACCGACATTCCCTGCAATACATCAACATCAAACGTTTTCACAGTTGCCATTAAATTCTGTAATTCAGAGCTAGTGCCTGCCAATACCAACAAATTACGATTAGCATCCACCCGCACAAAAGCATCGGGGCTAGCAATGGGTTCCAGAATTTTTTGCATCTCTGTCACCGGAATATACCGTAAGGGTACAACTTGAATATTGTAGCCGGGCTTAATTTTGCCGGTAGAAGGCATAAAACCACGGCCTTTTAAATTGGCACGTGCAGCAATCCGATAATCCCCATTATCATCTTTATAAAGTACTGCACCCTGAGTTTGCAGGAGTGACTCTAAAGTCGGAATTAAGCTTTCACGCGGAATAGGCTCGCTGGAATTAATCGTGACTTCGCCTTCAACGCCCGGCTCAACGATATAGGTTTGCTTGAGGATATCACCTAATACCACGCCGACCACTTCACGAATGCTGGCGCGTTCAAAATTCAGCGCGACGCCTTCACCCTTACCTGCACGACCTGCAGCAATACTGGGGCGCTCAACATCGGTTCGGTAATATTGGTGATTACCTAAGACCAGCTCCATATCCTTGCTGGGATCAGGTCTGGCTAAAGTGGTTGAGTTGGAAACATCTAGCAATGCGCTGCTAGAAGAACTAGTACCGGCCATGCTTTCAACGCTGTTGCTTTTATATTTTTTAGCTTTTTTTGCTGGTTTGAGAATTGGATATTCTAGATTTACACTTTTCTCGTCCAACTCTTTGACAGCTGCACTGCGCTGAAAAGGATTAATATCGACATTTTTACGAAAGCCGGGACCGTCTTTGATGGAAACACAGGCAGACAACAGTACGGAAATACTGGCCAGCCCCACTAATGTAGTTCTGTTAATCACAAACAAACCCCATTTTTTTTATTATTATTTAGCTAATATCAGTTTATCTTTTCGATTTATGCAATGTAACCACATTTCGTCGGATTTAACGATTGGCTGTGGATGGTGCTACAGTTCCTGCATTGGCTTTCTGGTCACTAGCACCTTCAGCTGCCCCCCAACGTGAGGCCATCAAGCGCTGTCTTGCTTCTAAAGCCTCCTTTAAAGACATAACCGGCGGCGGATTTTGTGCAGCATTCGCTGGCATCTGATTGGCCGCAGCGACTGGCTCCAAATTCGGTGGAATCACCAAGTTTTCAGCGGGAACAGCAGGTTGTTGAGCCTGTTGTTGCCGAGCAGCAGCCATCTGCTGTTTTTGCTCTTCTTTTTTACGCGCCTGAGCTAATTGTTCATTCTCTACTGGTGGAGCAAAATCGGCGATTAATTTCACCTCTTGTTTTTGCGCGCCCGCCACTAAACTTATCTTTTTTGTATCAATCGACTCTAAAGTCCAACCTTCCCACTGCTCGCCGACATGTAAAGAGAGATTTTTCTCCTCGGTACGGATCAAAGCATATTTATTGGAGCCTACATTCACAATCCCAACTAAGCGCCCCACAGGGGGTTGAGCAGGTGGTGGCGGCGGAGCCTCAGGAGCCAATTCTGTCGGCGGTGCTGCGGCTGCTACTTCTACTACCGGTACAGCACGACTTGGCCAAAATAATGGCGCTTGAACAATTCGGTTATAAGTCAATACAGCAGGCTCGGTCAGCATTAACGATTCTGGAATTTCCACACTGACACGCGCTGAACGGCTCTGCTCATTCTCTAATAAACGTAACTGCATCACATTCCACGCAGCTAAGCCTAAACAAGCAGAGCTTCCTAACCACAAGATTAACTGAATGGGTGGACTAAATAAGCGCTTCATGACTTTGCTCCTCCACGCCAGTAAGTGGAAATTTTCACTGTCACGCGCATCACTTGTTCTTTAGGATCAATGCCCTCTAAAGGCTTAACTTCTAAACCTTCAACAAAGATTAAAGGGCGTGAAGCATAAGCAGCATGCAAAACCTCGCGCAACAACTCAGTTTTGCCTTGAAATACCACCTGTACAGTCACACGCTCATACTCACTTTTTTGCTCTTCAACTTGCTGAGTTTGCACATTCTCCACAACTTCAGAGCTAAACAGTGTTCCATTTTGGCGCGCTACAACCGCTGCCACTTGGTTTTGTAACTCTTTGCCTACCTGTGCTGCCGTCATACCTTGTGGGTAAAACAGCTTATCAATCCCTTGCTGGCGAATCCGTTCATATTCAGCCGTTAGCTCAGGTGCAGCTTGTGCGACTTGGCGCATTTTATCTAAGCGTTTATAGCCACTTTCGATCTGCTCAGTTAACTCTTGTGATTTAAGCCAAGCAGGAATAACGCCTAGAAAAACCATCGCAAGCACAATCAAAAGTATGAGCAGCCACGCAATCAGTGGCTGGCTGCGTGCTGGTATAGTCATCTCGCTCATTGGTTAGCCTCCACATTAGCTTGCAAATGGAACTTGTCTTTGCCTGAATTTGGATTGCGTGTCACTGGCGATTTAAAGCTCACCGCTTCAAAATAAGGTGAAATTTCTAAGGTATCGATCAAGCTCAAAGCTTGCTCAGACTCACCACGGATTTGTACTTGATTACCATTAATTTCTAAGCGCTCGACCCAAGTATGGGGCGGAATTTCCGCCGAGAGATGCTCAACGACATCCAACATCACTGGTGCTGTTTTGCGCTTTTCACCAATGAAAGTCAGGGTTTCTTCTGCTGCTAGTAATTGGTCACGTACTTCAATTTGCGCGGAGGCTTTCTGCTGCAAACTAGCAATCGCTTCATCAATTTGCCCCAAACGGCGCTCTTTATACAAAATTGGCGCAGCTAAACTGGCAATCAAAGCTATGATAAATAAATAAAATGGCCATAAGGACGCAGGAGCTGAAGTAGTAGCAGTGCCACTAAGCCCTTTAGTTAATTGTGTGGGGCTAGCTATCGCCGAAATCACATTAATATCTGGCACGCCTAAAGCACGTAATTTAGCTAAATACTGTTCAATGTGCGTTTTGGGAGAGACGTAAATATCAGCAACAACCATTTTATTCGCTTTATCGTGCTTAGCGACTTTGGCATCAAAATAGGCCGTATCCAGCGAAAACGGTGTGATGCGATCTAATTGATAGCCCACAACTTGTTTAATATTGTCCTGCACACCTTCTGGAAAAGTATGTTGTAAATGCAGCGCTTGCTTTTCGTCTAATTCAAGTTTTAATTGATAATTGCGACTGCGCGCAGCCTTTTTGGCAATACGGGCGAAATCAAAAGTACTATCTAAAACATATTCACCACATTCACGACGCTTACCGTCCTGTTGCCAACTCAAAGCCAAGCGCTCGTTTGCCATATAGAGAGTTAAACTGGGTTGGCTAACACGAAATAGGCTACGAAGCGAGCTGGGTAATCCGCGATACAGACCTTCGCCCCACCAGCTCATGAAATGCTTAAGCTTTTCTATGATCATTTTAATAATTATTATTTATAAGCCCTAGATTATTTTTAATAGTACAAAAATTCTAGGCACTTGTCGATGACTGGCAGATGACTAACCACAGATTAGCTAGCAGTTTACAAAGGCTTGTGACTGGGGTAGTATTTTGCCCCTACTGGAGAGGTGTCCGAGTGGTTGAAGGAGCACGCCTGGAAAGTGTGTATAGGTTAATAGCTTATCGCGGGTTCGAATCCCGCTCTCTCCGCCAGATTCAACACCCAAAAAACCCCGCTCTTGCGGGGTTTTTTGTTGAGTATTGAGTGATTTTTCCTATAGAAAAACGGCTAACAGCAGAGTTACACTGTATATTATAGGTATATTCGCTTTAAAAAACGCCCATTCACTTTGCAGCCACGAATAATAGATTATGACCGATACGCCGCGTAAAACGTTGACCCTGAAACGTAAACCAGCCGCTGAACTCACTGAACCTTCTTCAGTGCAGCCAACCAGCCTTGAATCTAATGCAGAACCCATAGCGCGCGAATCACGTATTCTTGGCAAACGCATTATTCGGCGTGAAGAAACAAAATCAAATAAGCCAGCGTATAACTCCAAATCCAAACCGAATCAACCTAAAAATCCGCTGAATAAATCCAAAGACAACAAACCAGCAAAGCCAGCTGAGCCCAGCCCTTCTGAAATTCAAGCTAAAGCAATGGATCGCTTTTTAGCCGATATTTATGAAACGTGGTTAAACTATAAACCGCTCTCTTTAGGTGTTGAAGCTGAGCTTTATCGGCTAATGGATCAAAACCAGCCACCTGCTTCTAAACGTGTCGTTCAGCGCTTACTACGCATGCATTGCAATCATGGCAAATACTTACAGGCTGTCATTGATGGACAACAACGCTATACCTTAGAGGGTGAAGTGATTGGTGAAGTGAGTGACGCTGAACGCGAACACGCCAGCCGCACACTCAAAGAACAAGAAGAGAAGAAAGCACAGCGCTAGCTCAAATTTGCGTGTTGCTTTTGATTTTTTAAATGCCAAAAATAAAAAAGGCTGCATTTTTAAATGCAGCCTTTTCAATAAGTGGCTCCCCGAACTGGACTCGAACCAGTGACCTAATGATTAACAGTCATGTGCTCTACCAACTGAGCTATCGGGGAACAGCTGAGGCGCGTATTCTCACAAAAAACGCGCTTGGCCGTCAAGCACTTTTTTCGTGGCTTCTTTAAATAAATTTAAGTTAGCTTCTGGCTTATGCATATTCTCGCTCAAGTGCCGCCGCCACTGCCTAGCACCGGGTAAACCTTGAAATAAACCTAAGATATGCCGCCCAATATGACTCACTCGCACACCAGCGACTTCCTGTTGTTCTATATAAACCAACATAGCCTCTAGCACTGTGTAGCGATCATCGCTTTGGGGCTTATCACCATAAATTACAGTATCAACCTCTGCCAACAACCAAGGATTATGATAAGCCTCACGCCCCACCATTACGCCATCCACATGTTGCATATGCTCTTGGCAAGCACTCAAACTTGTAATGCCACCATTGATGATGATTTCTAACTCAGGAAACTCTCTTTTAATTTGATAGACCAACTCATAACACAAAGGCGGAATTTCCCGATTTTCCTTAGGGCTTAAACCTTTCAGCCAAGCTTTGCGCGCATGAATGATAAAGGTCTTACAGCCCGCTGCGGCCACCGTACTAATGAATTGATGCAAGCCTTCATAATCATCTTGATCATCAATACCAATACGATTTTTAACCGTTACTGGAATGGAAATTTTTGCCTGCATGCTTGCCACGCAATCGGCAATTAATTGTGGCTCAGCCATGAGGCAAGCGCCAAACGCCCCCTTTTGTACTCGCTCACTGGGGCAGCCCACATTAATATTCACTTCGTCATAGCCAAAATCAGCAGCAATCGTGGCGCACTGCGTCATCTCATTCGGCTCACTGCCGCCTAGCTGCAAAGCGAGCGGATGCTCTGCCTGATTAAAGCTTAAATAGCGTTCCGCTTGTCCATGCAAGATCGCACCTGTCGTCACCATTTCTGTATATAAAACAGCATGTTTTGTTAGCAACCGATGAAAATAACGGCAATGTTTGTCGGTCCAATCGAGCATTGGGGCTACAGTAAATCGGCGGTTCAGGCTAGTCACGTTATCTTTATCAGTAATAAAAAAATAAGGGAGCTTATTATGTGGGACATGGCGATTAATTTTATTATAGGGCTAGTGGTAATTGGCATTCCAAGCTACGTATTTTATCGTGTAGGTATTGATGCAGGTATTGAGCGCGGTGTGCGTCGTCAATTACTGCGTGAACTGACACTAAGCGGTATTGTCGAAATGGCAGAACCTAAACCACATCACCGTCAAACACCCTATTCGACTTAAGTATTACCTAGGCTGGCAGTGGGGGCAATACCAAGTTGAGCGTTGCCCCTGACGAATTTGCTGAATCAAACTACCGCATGCGTTACAAACCTGATTCGTTCGCCCATAAACCTGTAGTTCAATTTGAAAATAGCCAGTTTGCCCATCTTCACGCACAAAATCCCGTAAAGTTGTTCCGCCCTGCACAATCGCACGCGCTAGCACAGTTTTAATCGCTAGAACTAGTTTCTGCAATGCTACTAAGCCCACTTGCCCAGCTGCGCGTTGCGGATTAATACCCGCCATAAACAGCGCTTCATTCGCATAGATATTGCCAACGCCTACTACCCTATGCGAATTCATAATAAATTCTTTGATGCTGACTTGCCGACCTTTAGCGCACTGCATTAAATATTCAGCAGTGAATTCATCGGTGAGCGGTTCGACCCCTAAATTCGCTAACAAAGGATGTAACTCGCCACAACCTGCCCAAAGCACCGATCCGAAACGGCGTGGGTCACGCAAGCGCAAGGCGGTGCCATTCGTTAGCACTAAATCGACATGATCGTGCTTTTCGGCGGCTAAATTGGCAGCACAAATCCGCAAACTACCCGACATGCCTAAATGCATTAAGGCCGTGCCATGAGCGGTTTCTAGCAACAAATATTTACCACGACGCTGAATAGCCTCAATAGTTGCACCGCTAAGCTGCTGAATTTCATCAGGAACTGACCAGCGTAACTTAGGCTGTCGCACAATAAACCGCTCAATCCGTTGGCCCCGCAAATGCGGTTCTATTCCACGGCGCGTGGTTTCAACCTCTGGTAATTCAGGCATTTAACTCAACAGACTCAAGCTTTAAAAGCAATTCGAGTTTCCGTCACTGCACGCGCTTCTTGTTCAAGCTTTAAACGCTTTTCACACGGTTTTTTGCAACTACATTGCTTGCCATCTTCACCTAAGAGATTGGCTAAACCACCACAGCTGCCTTTAAGCGTTGCTTTATTAAAGAACCAAGTAATGGATAAAGCTGCAAAAGCCAGCAAAAATACTGCAAAGGTAATCACAAAGATCATCATGGCTAGCCTCCAAAATCATCGAACATAATATTCTCGGGTTCGACACCTAAATTAATCAACAGCTTCGTCACCGAGGAGTTCATCATCGGCGGGCCGCAGAGGTAATACTCACAATCTTCGGGCGCTGGATGATCTTTCAAGTAGTTTTCATATAAAACATTGTGAATAAAGCCAGTATAGCCCGTCCAATTATCTTCAGGTAGCGGATCAGACAACCCCATAAACCAAGTGAAATTAGGGTTTTCGGCCGCTAATTGATCGAACTCCTCCACATAGAAAGCTTCACGCAGACTACGCGCACCGTACCAGAAAGTGATTTTGCGCTTAGTTTTCAGGCGGCGTAATTGATCATAAATATGCGAGCGCATGGGAGCCATCCCCGCGCCCCCACCAATGAAGACCATTTCCTTGTCGGTATCACGCGCAAAAAACTCGCCAAATGGCCCCGAAACAGTGACTTGATCGCCCGGCTTTAGGTCAAAAATATAGGAAGACATTTTCCCAGCAGGTACATTCTTGCCCGGTGGCGGTGAAGCTATCCGCACATTAAGCATGATGATTTCATCTTCTTCAGGGTAATTGGCCATCGAATAAGCACGCATCACTGGCTCAGTGGCTTCAGCACGAATCTCCCACAGCTTAAACTTATCCCAATCACCGCGATATGCTTCGGGAATATCAAACTCAGAATACGTCAGGTTATAAGGCGGGCACTCAATTTGAATATAGCCACCTGCTTTGAAATCCAGCTTCTCACCAGCGGGTAGCTCTAAAACCAGCTCCTTGATGAAAGTCGCTTGATTCTCATTCGAGCGAACGGTGCAAATCCATTTTTTAACGCCGAATACATCATCTGGCACTTCAATTTTCATGTTTTGCTTGACCGCGACTTGGCAAGCTAAACGTTCACAAGCCGCAGCTTCGCGCCGATTAATATGGCCTTCTTCAGTCGGCAATAAAGTGCCACCGCCCTCTAAGACTTTGACTCGGCACTGGCCACAGGTTCCGCCTCCCCCACAAGCCGAAGAGACAAATAGCCCTTTATCGGCTAAAGCACCCAGTAATTTGCCACCCGGATGAACCACTAAATCCTTTTCGCCATTCACCAGAATATGCACATCGCCTTCGGGAACTAAGCGCTGGCGAGCCATTAAAATCGCATAGACTAAGCCTAAGATCATTAAAATAAACAGAGCCACGCCTAATAAGATAGTAGTCATGCTTACGCTCCTATAATTGGATGCCAGAGAAGGACATAAAGCCGAGCGACATTAGGCCAACCGTGATAAAAATAATGCCTAGACCCTGCAAGCCTTCGGGTACATCGCTGTATTTCAAGCGTTCGCGCACTCCTGCAAGAATGATGATCGCTAGCATCCAGCTAAAGCCGCTACCGAAGCCATAAACCACACTCTCAGCAAACGTATAATCACGTTCCGCCATGAATAAAGTACCGCCCAAAATCGCGCAGTTCACTGTAATCAGCGGCAGGAAAATTCCTAAGGCTTGATGCAAAGCAGGCATGAATTTATCCATCGCCATTTCGAGTACCTGCACAATAGCGGCAATCACCGCGATATAGGTAATCAAGCCAAGAAAGCGCAAATCGACACCCTGAATCAGCGCATTTTCCTTCAAGAACACATTTAAGATGATGTTATTCACAGGCATGGTAATCGCTTGCACGATAACCACAGCAATACCTAAACCAATCGCGGTTTCGATCTTTTTGGAAATCGCAATGAAAGTGCACATCCCCAAAAAGAAGGTGAGCGCCATATTTTCAATGAAGACCGATTTAACAAATAAACTCAGTAAACCTTCCATGATTAGTGGTACTCCCCTTTAGCGGGTTCGTGAATCTTAAAATCTGCTGCTTCGCGCTGTTCTGGTTTTTTCGTGCGTAGCACCCAAATCAAAATCCCAATTAAGAAGAAGGCACTGGGCGGCAAGAGCAACAAACCATTTGGCACATACCAACCGCCTTCTTTCAACAAGGGCAGGATTTGATACCCAAATAAAGAACCCACCCCAAACAACTCGCGTACAAAGGCAACTGACATCAAAATTAAGCTATAGCCTAAACCGTTACCAATGCCATCGAGGAAGCTAATCCCCGGAGGATTTTGCATCGCAAAAGCTTCAGCACGACCCATGACGATACAGTTGGTGATAATCAAACCAACGAATACGGATAAACGTTTGGAGGTATCGAAGGCATAAGCACGCAAGAGCTGATCGACGACAATCACTAAGGAGGCAATAATCGTCATCTGTACGATAATCCGAATACTGCTTGGCGTATGGTTACGCACCGTACTAATAAACATATTCGAGAAGGCAGTGACTAAAGTCAGACTTAGGGACATCAAGAGCGCTGTATTCATCGAGCTGGTCACGGCCAGCGCAGAACAAATCCCCAGAATTTGTAAAGTGATCGGGTTATTGTCAAATAAAGGCCCTAGCAGAACCTTGCGAGTTTCCGTATTCATGCTCCACCTCCTTGGCGTAATTTTTGTAGATAAGGGCCAAAGCCATCAGAGCCTAACCAAAAATGGACTGCATTGTTCACCCCATTACTGGTTAAAGTTGCACCTGACAAGGCATCAATATCATACACCGCACGCGGATCAGTTTCAGCTACTGGGCTTTTAGTAATACGAATCGCGATATTGCCTTGATCATCAAAGGCTTTTTTGCCTACCCACTGAGCTTTCCAATCAGGATTGTCCACTTCACCCCCTAAACCGGGGGTTTCAGCATGCTCATAAAAACCTAAGCCAACAATAGTGTTCACATCGCCTTGCAAGGCCAAAAAACCATGCAAAGTTGACCATAAACCGTAGCCCGAAATAGGCAGAATCACTTTTTGTAGCTTACCTTGCTCATCCTTGACTAAGTAAACAGTTGCGTATTTAGCTCGACGCTTGATGGACGCTAAATCCTGATCTTTACTCAGGACTAGATTCTGTTTTGGGTCAACCGCAGCAGCCCGTGCATCAAAGGTTTTTGCGTCAATAGCATCAACATAGTTGCCCGTTTGCAGATCGACGACTTTGGCTTCAACTTGTGCAAAAGCCTGATCGACCGACATGCCCTTCTGAGCTAAATTCGCGATGGCAACAATATTACGCTGCTTATCTAATTGCTTATTTTTGTCCTGCACAGGCTTCAGCATAACTGCGGCTGAAGACACTGCAATCGAGCAAATTAAGCATAAAACGAAGGCCACAATATAAGTTTTTTTCTTACTGTCATTGGGCAAAGCTAAGATGTCACTGATAGCGCTCATGCCTTCACCTCCACAGAACTTGATTTTTGACGCTTGAGGCGGCGTTGGATATTGACCTTCATCACAATATAGTCAATCAGTGGTGCGAACATATTGCCAAACAGAATGGCTAACATCATGCCTTCTGGGAAAGCGGGGTTAACCACGCGAATAATAATCACCATGAAGCCAATCAACACGCCAAACCACCAACGCCCGGCATTCGTATGTGCAGCAGTGACCGGATCAGTCGCCATAAACATCATGCCGAAAGCAAAACCACCGAGTACCAAATGCCACCACCACGGCATGGCAAACATCGGATTCGTATCACTGCCAATCGTATTCAACAAGATCGTGGTCATGATCATGCCGAACAGTACACCCGACACAATTCGCCAGCTAGCAATGCCGGTATAAAGCAGGAAAGCACCGCCAATGAAAATCGCTAGCGCTGAAGTTTCGCCAATAGAGCCAGGCTCTAAACCAATGAAAGCATCCCACCAAGTCAGACCACTTTCATAAATTCCCGCCATGCCACTCGCGGCACCTGTGGATAAGGCCGTAGCGCCTGAATGGCCATCCACAGCGACCCAAACGGTATCACCCGACATATACGCTGGATAGGCAAAAAATAAGAAAGCACGTCCAGCGAGCGCGGGATTAATAAAATTTTTCCCGGTGCCACCAAAGACCTCCTTACCAATCACGACCCCAAACAAAATCCCCATCGCCACCATCCATAACGGCGTACCGGGTGGCAAAGTCAGTGTGTAAAGAATGGAAGTAACAAAGAAGCCTTCATTGACTTCGTGACCGCGCACCAAAGCAAACACCACTTCAGCAGCACCACCGACAATAAAAGTAGTCATGTAAATCGGTAGAAAATAAAGCAGGCCATGAAAAAAGTTATCAAAGAAGCTATTCGGATCAAAACCAAATAAGCTTTGAATCGAGCCACGCCAACCCTCAGCTTGTTCTAAGCCCATGGATTGCAGTGCTAAATTCGCCTGCAAACCCGTATTATAGCAAGCCATAAACATCACCGGAAAAGTGGCCAGCCAGACATAGCCCATTACCCGCTTTAAATCTAAAGCATCACGTACATGCGGTGAGCTAGTCGTTCGATTCGGTGGGCTATACAGCAAGGTATCCACCATTTCATACAAGCTAAAATACTTTTCGTATTTTCCGCCAGGCTGAAAATCAGGTTCACGTTGATCGAGCCATTTACGCAAATTTTTTATCATCACTTATTCCCCTCTTTCCAGCATGCGTAGGCAATCGCGTAAGGCGGAGCCATACTCGTATTTGCTATGGCAAACAAAAGTACACAGTGCGAGATCCTCCTCATCCAACTCTAAAGCACCGAGCTGTTGAGCCATGACTGTGTCGCGAATCAATAACGAGCGCAGTAACTGCGTCGCCAGAATATCCAATGGCATCACCGCCTCATAATTACCTAGCGGTACCATCGCCCGATGACTACCATTTTGCGAACTAGTCATTGAAAACTGCTGCTTATCCAAGCCTGGCTTGAAAAACACTTTCATCATTGAATATTGCGAGAGCCACGGATTCAACCAATGTAAAAATACGCGTTCCTGCTGCTCAGCAATCGCTGACACCTGCAAATCATAGCGGCCTAAATATGCAGTCTCTTGGGTAGCCGCACTGCCACCTAATACCGAGCCAGAAATCACTCGATAGCGCTCCGCAACCAGCTCGCCACTCACAATACTATCGGTATTCGCTCCCAAGCGAGTGCGAATTAAACGTGGTTTTTTTACTGCAGGCCCTGCTAAGGAAATAATGCGCTCAACAAATAACTGGCCCGTCGTGAACAATTTGCCAATCGCAATCACCTCTTGGTAATTCAGATGCCAAACCGAAAGCGTTTCACTGACTGGCGCTAAGAAATGAATATGTGTACCCGGTAAGCCAGCTGGGTGTACGCCCGCGAAGCCCTCATACTTAACATTGGCAGCCTGTACTTTAGGTAGAACAAAACCCGCTTGGTGGCAAACATAAACGGTTGGTGCTAAACGACTCAGCACGGTTAAGCCCTGCTGGAAAGCTTCAGCATACTCAGCTAAGACGAGTTTAGGGTCTGCTGCTAAGGGGCGGGTATCCATGGCAGTAACAAAGATAGCCGCAGGCTTAGCATCTACTTCCGGCACATAACTATAAGGACGGGTGCGGAAAGCAAGCCATTGCCCTGAATCTTGGAGCTTTTGGCGAATGGCAGCCTCATCTAAACTGGAAAGCTCAGCAGGGTCATGCGCACCAAAATCGATGAATGCTTCTTCAGAGGCGATTTGAATGACCACCGAAATCAGTACACGCTTTTCACCACGATTGATAGCTTTTACAGTACCTGCACAAGGCGAGGTAAAATTCAGCCCTGCATGCTTACGGTGCGTGAATAGCACTTGCCCTGCTTGGACAAGGTCACCCTCTTTCACTTGCAAGGCAGGCTTCAACTCATGGAAATCACGACCTACAACAGCAACAGTGGCTGGCTTAGGGTGATCATAGATTTTTTGTTCTGGCTTCCCAGATATAGGTATATCTAGACCTTGGGTAATTTTCATGTTGACTACCTTTTTTCGCAGCTGTGACCCCTCTTACTAGTACAACTTAGCGCAAGTCCTCAAGTAAGCGGAACACACAAAAGTTACAAGTTACTGTAGTTGAACAGGGTATTTTGAAAGATATCTTTAAATCTTACGTTCTAATAGCTTTACTTACAATCTGAGTTCTAGCTATTTAGGTGCAAGCTCTAAACCTGTTTTTGCAGGAAATAGCTGCGCCGCTTGAGAGATCGGCAACACATAGGCAATTTGCTTAGTAGGATCTGCCAAGACAATTTCGTCTATTAGATTAACGACCAACAGCTCTTTAGTTTCTGTAGCTCCTTCAAGCCTCACTTTCTGCATAGTTGGCAAAACCTGTGTACTATCAAAAGCCTTTACCCGTACTGCCTCAGCAAGTTTCCAAGCCGAAACCAACTGCGGTGAATCGTCAAAGCCTGCTGGCAACTGTACCTTTGCTAACTGCAGTTGATCTGAGACTATGTTGAGGGCAATAAAGTTAATCCAAGCTTCTTTTAGTGAACCATAAACAGCTTCATTAACCAGCTGAATTTGTTGACCATTCAAAATATAGCGATGATTAGATACTGGATTGGTCGAACCTAATACTAATTTACTACCATTAAAGCTCACCGCTAAATCCCCAGTATCTAAACCATAGGGCTTTAAATCTTTATTAGCGCTTGAATAACTGGCTTCAACTTTCTCATCTAATAAAGTAAACAATTGGCGAATCTTAATCGGATTAGCTTCGGCTACAACGGGCTGTAGCAAACTCCAATTATTACCCTCACGTTTAAACTCAATCTTTTCGACTGCGCTAGCTGTCTTACGCTCGATTAGCACAGCGGTGACATCAGCCAAAGTTAGATCAAGCAAGCGTTGCGGCACAGCTTGCTGTTCTTTTTGTTGGAGTTGCCACCCAACTAAGCCGGCTAAACCTAAAACAATCACTAACAATAAAGCATTTAGCCCAAAGCGGCGCATGGATAAACTAGCCATTACTTATCGTCTCCGCCGCCGTAACCAAATCACTGTACCTAGCAAAACCAAAATCAGTGGTAATAAAATTAAAAAGAAACTTGCCAACACTACGCTACCGGTTTCACCCATGCTGAAATTAGTATCCGGTGCGATACTCACCTGAATATTGAGCAAGTTGTCATCATCACTGAGCCAGTTAAAGATATTGGTAGCTAAATCAAGATTAATCCCTTGGCCAATAAAACTATTGATTAAAAAGTCGCTATCACCTATCACCACCACCCGCTGTTGGCGCTCTTGTTTAGCATTAGCAGCCTCTATTGTTTGTGCAGCTTCCGGTTGCTCCAATAAACGAGTTAAGGTGAAGCCAATCGAGATCGGCCCCAATACATCCCCCTTATCCTCTTCATAAGTCACCGCACCATCAATCGCAGCCGTTTCCAACCAACTATTTGGGAGAGTGGTTAGCAATTCTTCCGTTTGCCAAACTAAAGCATTCTTATCTGCAACCGGATGACGCTCCACCATCGTTGAGAACGGGAATAAGCTTTGCGAACCGGTAAACTTTTCAACAATCGGCGATTTTCCATAATCGACGACCGGCACTATTGCGGGATGGCTCACCCCTAATACTGCATGCAATTGCTCATTCGCATCCAGCACCGTACCTTCACTAATTTTCAAGCCCAGCAAATCAGCAATCGGTTTTAAACCATGCAAACCACCCGGATCTTGTAGCCATAGCAAATTGCCGCCCTGCTCTAGGTATTTTTTAATGATTTCCACTTCGCCGGGTAACAAATCTTTTTGTGGCGAAGCAATCACTAAAAAGCGGGCATTTTGTGGAATTGACTGAGCACGTACCAAGCTATGTGGCTGCACCTTAAACCCACTGCGTTCCAAGCTAGTGAGAAATTGAGACAAACCATTAGAATTATCTGAAAGGGGATTACGCTCCTCATGTCCTTCTAAGAACACCACTAAGCGCTCTGCACCACGGCTCATGCGTTGAATCGCATTGGCAATGACTGACTCTGTGGTTTGCTCCACGACTTCACTGCGCTCACCCAGATAAATCGCCATTTGCCCTGCGTACTGAATCCCGTCTTGTTTAGCACGCACCGGATCCAGATCAGGATTCACAAACTCTAATTTAATATCAGGCTTCACCCGCTGATATTTCGCTACCAACTTCCGGAGCTGCTCTTGGAGCATGGCATCTTCCGGTACATAAGCGACGAACTTTAAGGGTTCAGTGGTTCTTTCAAGCAAGCTGCGGGTCGCATCCGACAAGCTATTACGATTGCCATAAGTCCAATCGGATTGAAAATGAAATTCACGGCTCAAAAAAGCCACTAAACCAATCGCAACAAAGAATAAAGTATAGAAAATCGCATTCTGCACCCCAATCGAGCGATGCAAGCCTTTAGTCATTTTCATCGGGTTTACCTTTGCAAGCGCTCATTATCTAACTTACGGATAGTAAGGAGTAAAAAACTGACTATAAACAGCAGGTAATAAACCAAATCACTACTATCGAATAAGCCCTCCAAGAAAGATAAGAAGTGACCAAAGTGCGACAGGTAAATAAACAGTTGGCTACCAGAACCTTGTGAGGTTCCAGAAATATATAGAACCATCAAAAACAGTAGTAAGCCGAAAGTGCTCACCGCTGCAATAATAGGTTGGCGGGTCAAAGAGGATAAAAACAAGCCTACAGCTGCAAAGGAGGCTAATAATAAAAATAAACCCACAATAGCGGCTGCCAACTTGCCCCAATCCAAATCAGTGCCCAAAGATAAAGACATAGGCATTAAGGTCAGCATACCAATCATAATTATGATCAGCAGCAGCAAACCAAAGTATTTGCCTAAGACAATTTGCGTGATCGAAATAGGTGCCGTAGTAAGCAAAGGTAAAGTTTGATTCATGCGCTCTTCTGCAAACAAGCGCATCGTCAATACAGGCATCACTGCCAACATAATGATGCCTGCCCATAGATACAGCGCTGATACCACTAAATCGCTTAAACCTGGCGCATTCTCACGCCCAGCCATGGCAGGTTGGATTTGAGTTACATACTCATTCAAACCTAGCAGAAAAATCCATGCCAAGATAAATTGCACTACCGCCAAAATGCTCCAAGCTAAGGGCGAATTGAACCAGCGGCGAAACTCCGTTGAGGCGATTGTCCAGATCATACTCATACTTCTGCCTCCTCATCTGCTAAGGCGGGGTCTTCTTGATAAACCAACTCAAAAAACACTTTTTCTAATGAGGCAACCCCGGTAAGGGAATCATTAAATACCGTGCGTCCCCGATTCAAGATTTGCACTCGATCACAGACGGCTTGTACCTCGGGTAGAATATGTGTGGATAGAATCACACTATGCTCTTGACCCAACTCACGAATCAGTTTGCGAATTTCCCGAATCTGTAAGGGATCCAAACCAACGGTTGGCTCATCTAAAATCACTACCACGGGGCTATGTAAAATAGCTTGAGCAATACCGACGCGCTGCTTATAGCCTTTAGATAGATTAGCAATCAGGCGGTGTTGCACCTCATTCAAACTGCAACGTTCGCGCGCAAAATGGATAGCTTGAGTCCGTGTTGCTCCACGTAAACCATGCAGCTTGGCGCAATACTCTAAATACTCATTTACAGTAAGATCACGATAAACAGGTGGTTGCTCAGGCAGATAACCAATATGCCGTTTGGCTTGGCGCGGATCTTCAAGCAAATCAATACCATTAATTTGGATAGAGCCTGTGGTCGGCGCCAAATTTCCAGTCAGCATTTGCATAGTCGTAGACTTACCGGCTCCATTCGGCCCCAATAAGCCCAAGACTTCCCCTTTTTGTAGTTGTAGATCAAGATTATCCACTGCACATTGGTCGCTGTAATAACGCGACAGCCCTTCTGCCGCTAGCAAAATGGTTGCATCCATTAGGCTTAGTACTCCTGTTTTATGACTGACTATTGCTAGGTACTTATAAAAACCTACATGCTTTACTTCAAACATTCACCCACTTATTAGCGTAGGAGCACTTTGTAAACTAATTACAAAAAAAAGCAATTGACTACATGGCTTGAGCGTCTTAACCTAAAAACAATTAATCTCCCGGTAAGCTTTGATGATGCCTCTCACTACCACCATCGAACGTCAGTGGTATCTGCTGACTAGTAAACCCTTTAAAGATGAACTGGCAGAAATAGAGCTCGGCAAGCAAGGTTACGAGGTTTATCGCCCGCTTGCACAGCGCTTACGTAAACAACGTGGCAAACTGGTTAAAAAGACGGAGTCTTTATTCCCTCGTTACTTATTTATTGCCCTTAATGAATTGACTGACAACTGGGCGCCTATTCGCTCCACTAAAGGAGTCAGCCAGTTTGTACGTTTTGGAATGCAGCCTGCCATTGTTCCAAGCGACTTAATTCTTAACCTCAAGAACCAAGAGCTAGCTTTAGGTGAACGCGCTATCGATTTAGATCGCTTCCACCAAGGCGACACCGTAACCTTGACAGAAGGACCATTTCGCGGCTTGAGTGGTGTCTTTATGAGCTATGATGGCGAAGAACGTGCCATTATCTTGTTAGAAATCCTCCATAAACAAACTAAATTGGCTATTTCTCCAGCAAAATTACTCGCCGCCTAAGGAGGTTTTTGTGGCTAATATGCTACAAAAGTTGATCTTTAATACACCCATAACCTATACTCGTATCACCTAAGACAACTATTGATGCCTAAAAATACATAATGACATCCAGAAAATTTCTTTTCTTACAGGGTGTCGCCACTCCTTTTTTTCGTAAACTAGGGGAAGCGATTCAAGAAAATGGATACGAAGTATTTAGGGTAAATTTTTGTGGCGGCGATAGTTGGTTTAGTAGTCGAAAAAATGTTTGGCGCTTCAATGCTCCTTTAGAACAACTACCTAATTGGCTTGAAGAAAAACATCAACAACATCGTTTCACTGATGTCATTGTTTTTGGTGATACTCGTCCTGTTCATTGCCAAGCGATTCCACTACTCAAACGATTGGGTTTGACTGTTCATGTCTACGAAGAAGGCTACTTCCGCCCCGACTGGATTACCTTAGAACAAAATGGCGTTAATGGCTACTCACAATTATTGAGAAAAGAACCCGAATTTTGGCTAACTGCCGCTCCCGATGCGAACACAAAACTAGCTACTCAAATTGGTAAAAGTTTTCTGCCACGCGCTTGGCATGACATTTGTTATCGTCTTGCCAATGCCGCATTCAGCCTTAATTATCCACATTACCATACCCACCGACCTTTTAAAGCCTATCGTGAATATTTAGGTTGGGCTAAGCGCCTGCCCAATAACAAAATTTGGCGCGAACGTTTAGAAAAAATCAAAATTCAGCGCCTAGTCGATTCTGGGCAACCTTATTACATCTTGCCGCTGCAACTAGACTCAGATGCGCAAATTCGCGTGCACTCACCGTTTACCAATGTGCAGCAAATGATGCTGGATGTAATGACTTCATTTGCCAAGTATGCACCTGCTGATAGCACACTAGTTATTAAAAATCATCCTTTGGATACGGGTCTGCTGAATCACTGTAAAGAAGTTAAGCAAGCTGCCAAAACTTTAGGTATCGGTAGTCGGGTTATTTTCCTAGAAACTGGACATTTGCCAACTTTGCTACACCATACTAAAGGTACTGTCCTCGTGAATAGCACGACAGGTACTTCTGCCTTGCATCATGGTTCGCCAACGATTGCTTTGGGCACTGCGCTTTTTGATATCCCTGGTTTGACCTTTCAAGAGGGCTTGGATCGTTTCTGGCATGAGGGGGAAGCTGCTGATCAAACCTTATTTAGCTGTTTCCGCCAGCGCATTATTCAAGACACCCAAATTAATGGTGACTTCTACTCACGTAAAGGCATTAAGCTAGCTATTGCAGGCAGTTTAGAAGCCATGCAAATTACACCGCAAATACCTAAGACCGCGACTATGCCTACGCTTAAACCAGTACCAACTACCTTAGCACCTGCCAAGATCATTTACGGCGGCAAACTACCTGAAGCTAGCTATCTGTATAAAGAGCGCTAAGCATTGATGGCATGTACTATTCTCATCACTGGCGCTAGTAATGGCTTAGGTGCAGCGCTTGCTCACTATTATGCAGCACCTGATATACGCTTAGCTTTAATTGGCCGCGACCCAAGCCGCTTAGAACACATTAGCGAAACCTGCACCTCACTAGGTGCTACAGTACATACCGTCAGCTTGGATGTAACTGATAAACAAGCCCTGAAAGAGTGGTTAGATGAATTTGATACTCAATACCCAATTGATTTAGCCATTGCGAATGCAGGTGTAACTAACATGCTGAGCAAGCAAAGCTCAGGTGAAACACTAGCCGATATTGAGAGGGTGTTGGATACCAATCTCTATGGGGTGATTTATACCTTACACCCCTTGATTGAACGCATGCGCGCTCGCAAACGCGGGCAGCTTGCGATTGTCAGCTCTTTAGCGGCTTGGCGGGGCATGCCTATTACACCGGCTTATTGCGCCAGCAAAGCAGCCATAAAAGCGTGGGGCGAATCCTTACGCGGTTGGCTGGCTCCAGAAGGCATACAAGTTAATGTGATCTGCCCTGGTTTCGTGAAAACGGATTTAAGCGATCAATTCCCAGGCACACGCCCTAGCATGATTTCTCCCGAACAAGCTGCTCTTATTATTGCTAAAGGTTTAGAACGTAATAAAGCGGTGATTGCCTTCCCTTTTCCTCTTACTTGGGGGATGTGGTTTGTATCAGTACTACCCTTTCCTTTAGCCTCTTATTTCTTGGGATTGTTTGGGTATAATCGCCCGCGCTCACCCAGAAAAGCCTGCTAACCCAATGCTAGCTCTGCTATTTGCTTATGGACTAACTTGGCTTTTAGTTCAGCAAGCCCAAACCTATTTGATTGCAAGAGAATTACGGCCCACACAAAGATCGCTAAAACTTTGGCTCATGCAAACTACCCTAGTAACAATTGTATTTAGCAGTGCGCTACTCATCAGCTATCGACCGTTTCTAGCAGGCATTATCAGCTTAGCTGTATGTGCGGTATTTTTAGTGGTGAATCAAGCTAAATACAAAGCCTTAGCAGAGCCGTTAGTTTTTTCTGACATCTATCTTTATTTACAGGTTTTTACTCACCCGCGCCTGTTCTTACCCTTTCTAAATTTGCCACTGACGATTACTGCTATTCTGATTGGTTTAGCTTTACTTTATACCGCAGCCATCTTAGAGCCAGTTTTAAATATTACTAGATTAAGCTTTAGCTTGATTTTAGTCGTTGCCCTGATAGCCTCAGCAAGCTTGACCTGCAAAATCTCAGCAAATATTAACTTAAGCCTTGATCCTAAAGTCGATATGAGAAGCTTAGGTTTTTTTAATAGCTTACTTATTTACTATCAACAAGCTAAGCAACTAAAAAACCTACAAGAACTTCAATCTACTATTAGATTGGAATCAGCTTATACGCGACCAGCTGCAGATTTAGCAGCCAAACCTGATATTATCGTCATTCAAAGTGAGTCTTTTTTTGATGCTCGCTCTTTGACTGCATCCATCAGTGCTAGTGTGCTACAAAATTTTGATTTTATTAAGAATACCTCTCTACAGAGTGGCAAGTTAATTGTACCTGCTTGGGGTGCTAATACCTTACGCACCGAATATGCATTTTTAAGTGGCCTTGATAATCATAAACTAAAGCACTATCGCTTTAATCCTTATCAGTTCCTACAAAAAGAGGAATCGCCTAGTATTGCTAGTTTTTTTAAAAACTTGGGCTATCACTGTATTTGCATTCACCCTAATCACTCAATTTTTTTCAAAAGAAATAAAGTTTTCCCTTTATTAGGCTTTGATGAATTTATTGACATTAATGAATTTGACACCACACAGACAGCTGGCCCTTATATCAGTGACCACGCTGTAGCGCTTAAAATTCAAGAGGTACTGGCTAAACGAGTCGATGCAAAGCCGCTATTTATTTTTGCAATAACCATGGAAAATCATGGCCCACTACACTTAGAAACTTATGAGCAAACTAACTTAGAGCAGCTCTACCAAGCAGAGCCACCTAAACAACATCACGACCTGACTATTTACTTAAAACATTTAAAAAATGCTGATCAAATGCTCGCTAACTTGACTGACTACTTAAAAAATAGCTCAACAGAAAGTTTATTGTGCTGGTATGGTGATCACGTACCGAGCATGCCGAATATATATAAAGAATTGAACTTTCAAGATGGGCGCAGCGATTATCTAATTTGGAGTAACCAAAGCACACTTATGTCTGCTAAATATAAAGACTTAGCGATTGAAAGCTTAGGTGTTGAGTTACTAAATTTAGCGGGTATGTGTGTAACGAATAAAAGCTAGGTATTCGCGCCAGCGAAAATAGCGACGCTGTTGATGAAACTGCTTAGTATCAGCCGGATTGGGCCATGAATCGTAGCGCCCTGCCATCGTTTGAGCGCTGCCTTGAGTATCTGCCGTCACCTCACGAATTTGCTTCACAGCACTAATCGCGCCCAGCTTAAAGAGCTTAAGGTTTAAGCTGAACAAACTATCTTGTGGGCGAATGCTTAATTTGCTCTGCTCTAAAATCGCCCCATGATCGAATTGCTCATCTTGAAGATGCACCGTTGCACCAGTTTCCCGTGCCTGTCGAAGCAATGCATAAAAAGCAGGGTCGACCCCTTTGAAAACAGGCAATAAAGACGGATGAATATTCAAACAAGCCAGTTTAGGTATGGCTAATACTTCGGATTTAAGTAGCTGATTAAAGTGCGCCGATAGGAAAAAATCTGGCTGCAAATCTTTTAAGAAGGCCACAGATTCTACTGAATTAATATCGTCAGTTGCCAAGCAAGGAATATTTTTGGCTATTAACTGCTGCGTGAAACTAGGCTTCCGAAAAACCCAACGCAATAAACGATACAGATCAGTAACTGCAAATAGATAAGCCGCATAACGCAAGCCAGAAAACTGGATCTGGCGAATACTTGCACGAAATTTGCTATCGGTTTTATTCAGAATGCGCGTCGAACTCACCACGCCGACTAGCTCAATAGCTTGAGCTGCCAACAGCTCATTCAAGACTAGATCTGAATAAGCACTCGGATAAGTGCAAAAAACAATTCGACATGCTGCAGTCACTATTTTTTAGCCGCCATCACTTCGGCTAAGGTTTCCACGGTGTATTGGATTTGCTCAGCTGTATGGCTCGTGCTAATGAAAAAGCGTAAGCGTGCCATCCCCTCTTCTACCGCTGGATAGAAAATCGGTTGCACATTAATCCCACGATCAAACATCCGATTGGCAACTAAACCTGCACGCGCAGAGCTGCCTAAAATCGCCGGAACTACCGCTAAACCAGCGCTATAGCCGGTATCAATTTGATGCTTTTTGCAGAGCTCTAAGAATAAGCGGCCATTGGCTTGCAAACCTTGCACACGTTCTGGCTCAGCTAACATCAAGTTTAAAGAGGCGGCTGAGGCGGCTGCTAACGGTGGAGACATCCCTACGCTATATAAGAATCCGGGAGCAGAAATTCTTAAATGATGCACTAAGGCTTTTTCGCCCGCGATATACCCACCACAACCTGATAAGGTTTTGCTGAGCGTGCCCATCCAAATATCGACATCTTTGCCTGCAACGCCAAAGTGCTCACGAATACCGCGCCCGGTTGCACCCATAATACCTAAGGAATGTGCCTCATCAACCATCAAGAAAGCTTTGTGGCGACGTTTTAGCTCGATAAAGCGTGGTAAATCCGGGAAGTCACCATCCATGCTATAGATGCCTTCCACCACAATCAGCACACGCTCAAAATCCTTACGCTGTTGCGTCAGGATCTCATCGACAGCTTGCCAATCGTTATGTGGGAAAGGAATACGTTTAGCACCAGAAAGCTGCGCACCTTGCACGGCACTGTTATGAATCAGCGCATCATGCAAAATCAGGTCACGTGGCCCAAACAAATAACCAATGGTAGTGACATTAGTCGCATGTCCACTCACAAAAGCAACGCAATCATCGACTTCATACAGATCGGCTAAGCCTTTTTCCAGCTCTTGCTGAACAGCACGCTCACCTGACACCATCCGGCTCGCCGAAGCTGAAGTGCCATAGCGCTGAATCGCATCCACTGCGGCTTGATTAACAGCAGGGTGTCCACACAAGTCTAAATAATTGTAGCTGGCAAAATTAATATACTCTTTGCCTTCAATGAAGGTTGTAGAGCGCGCTACTTGATCATGGGTTTTGAAAAACGGGCTATCTATACCTAATTGCTTGCCACCCTGCTCAATTACACGGATTTGCTGGTAACCAGGCATCTGATCAAAGCGATAAAAGGCTTCTGGAATTTCATCACGGCGGAACAGCTTCTTTTTATTCGGATAGCCTTCTTGAGCAATTTTATCGAGTTTCTTTCGGTGACGCTCTAGCATCTCATTGGCTAGCCGTTCTTTAATCTGATCGCTCAGACCAAATAAATTCCGACCTGTCATGGCTTAATTCCTCGCCTCTTCTGCCGATAAATTGGCAGCTAATTGTGCTAACTCAGCGTCTGTCATCTCTGAGCCATGTTTTTTTACTACCGCTGCTATCGTTTGTTGTTTCAACTCTTGCTCAGTCGGCGCAGCTGCCGACTCTTGCGGATGCAAATGTGCAACGATCTTCTCAGCAATGCGACTCACAGTAGCACCCTCAGTCAAAGCCATCACCGGTAAGCGTACTTTAAAACGCTCCTCAATCGCGAGCACTAATTCCATCCCCATTAAAGAATCCATGCCCAAATCAAATACTGACTTATCCGCCGAGAGCTTATCGGCTGGCAAACGCAAAATATGTCCGACTTCCGCCAATAACATTTCGGCAATCAGTTGATGAGTGGCCTCAGGACTTAAACCAGCAATTAACTCGTGAATATCCTTAGCTTGGTCACCTTCATCACCCGCCGCTATCGAACCTTGCAATTCACTAAATTTGGCTGAGCGTGCATTGGGCATCACGCGCTGCAATGCACTCCAATCCCAATTAACAACCGCTACACCGGTTTGCTCAGCTTGCAATAACTGCTCTAACACGGTTAAAGCCTGTGCGGTCGTAATCGCAGCGCCACCTAAACGGCTTTGTAGTGCATCCTTCACTGTTTCATTGCGCGTCAAATAGCCCGCATCGGCAATCGGTCCCCAGCCAGCGAAACTGGCGGCTAAACCCTGTTCACGCCGATATTGAGCCAACGATTCTAAAAAGAGATTAGCCGCTACATAATTCGCTTGCCCAGGATTTCCCAAAGAGGTCGTGATAGAGGAGTACAATACAAAGAAATCTAAAGGCAAATCTTCAGTTAACTCATGTAGATTCCACGCACCCAGCATCTTCGGCGCTAGCACTTTACGGAAGCTATCAGCACTCATATTACGCACGATTACATCATCCAACACCATAGCAGCGTGAATAATTCCCTGTAAGGGTGGCAGCTGGGTTTGAATATCCGCTAAGACCTTAGCGAGCGCCGCTTTGTCCGTCACATCACAGGCATAAGTAACGACCTTAATGCCCTGATCTTGGAGTTTTTGTAAATCGGCTTGGTCGTCTGCAGGCGCTTCGCCACTACGGCTAAGCAGAACTAAAGTACTCGCACCCTTGTCAGCCAACCAAGCAGCAGTCTTCAGGCCAAAACCACTCAAACCACCTGTGACTAGATAACTAGCCCCTGTATCCAGCTTCAAATTCGTCTGAACTTTACTAGGGAAAGTCGGTTTTAGCTGTTCACCTTCAAATGATACAATCACTTTGCCAATTTGCCGTGACTGCTGCATATAGCGGAAAGCTTCTTGAATGCGTTGCGCTGGGAAGACGCGGTGCGGTAAAGGTCGCAACACCCCTGCTTGGAATAAGCCCATCATCTCTTGGAATAAGCGCCCTGCTAATTGTGGACGCTCCACTAATAACTGATCAGCATCAATTCCAAAATAGGAAATATTATTACGGAACGGACGTAAACCGATTTTGCTGTTTTCATAGAAATCACGTTTGCCCAGCTCCAAGAAGCGACCAAACGGACGTAAAATACTCAGATTACGATTAATCGCTTCACCAGAAATCGAGTTCAACACCACATCCACGCCCTGTCCTTGGCTTAGACGTAGCACATCTTCAGCAAATTTGAGGCTGCGCGAATCCAACACATGATCTGCACCCATTAAGCGTACAAAATCACGCTTTTCATCCGTACCCGCAGTGGCAAAGATTTCTGCTCCGCGATAACGTGCGTATTGAATCGCGGCTAAGCCAACCCCGCCAGAAGCTCCATGAATTAAAATGCGCTCACCCGGTTCAAGTTGGGCTAAATGCTGCAAAGCATAATAAACCGTGAAGAAAGTCGTCGGGACAGTCGCGGCTTCTTCATCGTTCCAAGCTAACGGTTTATGCGCGACAGCCGTGGTACGTGTAATCACGCGGGTACTAAAGCAAGCAGGCGCAAAACCAATCACCGCATCGCCTACCTTAAAATCAGCCACCTTCGTGCCAACCCGTGTCACCGTGCCAGCTAGCTCCATTCCTAAAGACGCGCCCGCAAAGCCATTCTCTACAGCCTCATCCGAGAGCAAACCCATCGCATACATCACATCGCGGAAATTCAAGCCAGTGGCTTTCGGCAGAATTTCAATTTCATCCGCTTGCAAAGCTTGCTCAGGCAAAGCACGCCAATACAGGTGCTTTAGTAAACCGGGTGAAGTGAAATCTAAAGCCACTGGAGGATTTTGCGGCTGAACTTCCTTGGAACTTAAAGAGGTCTTATGTAAACGCAAAGCTTGTCGCTGGGTTGCTGAAATCAGCACTTCATCTTCAGCATCAGGGAATAAGTATTCTTGAATTAACAGCTTGGCCGCTTCTGCAGGTGAAGGGCTGTTTTGTAGGTCGATGAGCTTAACATTTAAGTCAGGATGCTCATTCATCAACACTCGCCCTAACCCCCAAAGTGGTGCTTGAGCGGGATGTGCAACCTCGATAGCTCCCGCAGTAACTAGCCAAAGCTGAGTCGATTTTGCGGCTTTATCTAAAGCTTGCACCAAACCCAAGGTGCTAATACAGCGCTGCTCTTGCAGAGCCATTAAGTCGGCTGGCTCAGCAAAACATAAACCTTGTAAATGAATAATATGCTCAACATCGCTGTCCAAAGAAAACTCGGTTTGAATAGTGACCTGTTGCGCATAACTCAACAAAGTATCTTGGAGCGTATTCGCTAAATCTGCCGAATAACCCAGCTCATCCGCTAGGATCAGCCATGATTGGCTAGCAACCGTCGGCTTATAAGCAGCAATCTCATGCTTGACCTGAGCCGCCACAATAAAGCTGCCCGCTTCATTTTCTTGATCGCTCGGCTCGAAATTAATAGTCGATTGCTCAAAGCGATGCTTAGCCAATAAACCTTGCCATTCTTGAGCGGTGTGTAAGCGTGAGACAAAATGCTGACCACTTTCATCCTCAACAGGTAGCCACCAGCTTGGATTTAAACCTTGGGTTAAATCTAAGAAGCGGCTGGCTTGAGCCTGAGCGAACAGCACTAATGCATTTGATTTGGTAACTTGCTGTAGCCGCGGCAAGAATTGATCAAGGTCGCCCCAATTCTCTAACGGCTGCGCACTAATCACCACATCGAACTTACCAGCTTGCACTAAAGCCTGCACTTGTTCGTTGGTAAAATCAGCTGTTAATACTGCTGTTGAGAAGCCGACAAAACCTGCAAACGCTTCGCTGGCTTGAGCAGTTTTAGTCGCATCAGCATCAGAGAACAGATAATCAACCTGTTCCATAGGCAAAGCTGGCAGCAATAATTGGGTTAAAGCAGCACGATCACCCGCTAACTCTAAAATCCGCAAACGCTGATGAGTGGGCCACTCAGCTGCTAACTGCTTCATCATCGCGGTCAACGCTAAATTACTGGCACGGAAACTGGGTGAACTATCTAGCCAGTGTTCATAGCTACTGCTTTTGGCAGGCTGTAATAAACTACTTGGATCAAGTTTACCTTGTAAGACGGCTAATAAATACTCACCACAACGGCCTAATAAGACTAATTCAGGCACATGCGCAGGCGAATCACCTAAAATGGCTAGCCAGATATCCTGCGCAGCGGGTAAATCAGCAGCATCAGCCAGCTGCCAGCGACCCTCTATTTGCTCCGCCAAGCCATCTTCTTCCAATAGATGCAGTAAGCGTTGTAGCAAAGCCAATTGCTCATCCACAATCGCATGTTCAGCCTGTAAATCTTGAAGTGAAACTGGTTCAGAATAATCGGTAAATAAACCCTGCAAAGCTTCCCAAGCGAAGGCGGTTGCCAATACCTCAAACAGCGGTGCAATCTGGGTAAAATGCTTTTGGCGCTGCAAATTACCTTCTTGAGCGTCTAAAGCCTGCTCGGTAGCTTGAATTAAGCTTTTAAAATTAATAGCAGGCGCTAGTTCAAAACCCGTCACTAAGGGCTTCGGAACTTTAATAAACTCATACAGCTCAGGCTCGGTTTTACGCACCCGCGCAAATTGTACTGCACGAAAACGGCAATTAAGCAGCTCTGCAACGACCGTACCTTGCTCATCCCATAAGACAAAATCAGCTAGTACCGAACGTGGACTTTGCTTTTTCAGCTTAATTTGTAAAGCATGAATGCGCGCAGCACTGTGGAACAGATTAAGTTTGGCGATTTGAATCGGAATCAAAGCCGCAAACTGGCCTTGTTGAATAGCGTCGCGGAACAGATCAACCAGTACTTGGAAACCTGCATCAAGCAAAGCCGGATGCAACAAATGCTGAGCAAAGCCTGTTTCGATTTTCTCTGGAATCTTTAACTCAGCCAGCGCCATTTGGTCTTTAACCCAAACTTGCTGCACACCTTGAAAAGCCGTTAAATAAGTTAAGCCGACTGCCTCAGTGAACTGATAATGCTTTGCAGCACTAATGGCAGTTTGGCTTTTTAAGCTTGGATCTAATTTAGCGACCTCAAGCGAGTCTTTTAACACCGCACCGGTTAAACGCCCGACCACATTCACCGTCCAGGCAGTATCACTCAAGCGATCACGGCTACTAATAGTGAAACTGCCATCGCTAGTATTAAGAGTTAAACGCACGACCTTAGTCGCACCGTCTTCCAGCATGATAGGCGCATGGATTTCAAAGTTTTCTAAGGTGTAGCTGCCATGCTCTTGCCATTGCGCAGACGCAGCCAAAGCCATTTCCACATAAGAAGCAGCAGGCACAATCACCGCCCCATCAACAATGTGATCGGCTAAATAAGGGAGTTTGGCAGCATCTAGCTGGTTTTCCCAAGTCGCTTCAGCATCCTTGAGACGATAACCTAATAAGGGATGGATACGTTGACGGTTGACTAAATTCTGGCCTTCATTGGTTAGGGGATACCAATAACGCTCACGCTGCCACGGATAATTCGGCAACTGCATGAAATTCCCGCCCTGCGGAAATAGCCTGTTTAAGTCAATTGCACAACCCGCTAACCAAGCACGGTAAGCCGCTCGCTTAGCGGTGTAAGCTGTTTCAGCATGGCGTTGGTCGCTAACCAAGCTCATGCCTTCAACCGCTTTGGCCGCCATACATTCATTGATATAACTGCGCAAAATAGGATGCGGGCCTATTTCGAGGAAAACCTTGGCGCCTTGATCCAGCAGTACATTCATGCCTGCTTCAAAATCAACCGGCTGGCGAATATTCTGCCACCAATAATCAGCGCTTAATTCAGAACCTGCCATCACGCGGCCATACACGGTCGAAACAAACTGTATCCCTGAATCAGCATTCAGTGGCTGCAAATCGCCTAAAGCCGTTAAAAGATCCGCTTGGGTGCTATCCATCCAATGACTGTGGAAAGCGTAATCTAAATCCAGAATACGGAAGAACACCTTATCCTGCTCAAACACTGCCTTAAGTACTTCAAGGTCAGCTAAACTCGCCGATAGAGTGACTCCATTCGGGCTATTGCTACCGGCAATTTCAACGCGCTCTTGCAGATCTAAAGCATTTAACTTGGCTTGCATGGCAGCTAGACCTAAGCTAGCAGCAGCCATTCGGCCTTGGCCACGGGTTTTACCTTGAGCATGACTACGCTCGTAAATAACCCGCACAGCCTGCTCTAAAGACAAAGCACCTGCCGCCCAGGCGGCTGCGACCTCACCAACGCTATGCCCCAAGGTCGCATGAATTTTGATACCTTGCGCCTGAATGACCCGCACCAAACCGACTTGCAATGCGAATAATAAAGGCTGGGCAATTTCGGTTAGATGTAAGCGCGACTGCTCGGTGCTGGCTTTAAATTCAGCGATTAAGGAGTAATCTACATAAGGTGTTAACAGCTGCTCCACCTCTTCGATTGCCGCCCGAAAAACAGCATCATACTCAAACAGCACCAGCCCCATACCCTGCCATTGCGAGCCATTGCCAGAAAAGACTAAAGTGAGCGGAGTCTGTTTTTCTAATAAGCGCCCATCGACTAAAGGCTCTAAATTCTTTTTGCCCTCAGCGTATTGTTGCAGAGTACTCAGAGCTTCAGCGCGACTATTCGCGGTGACTGCCAAACCTTGCGGCAAATGCGCTCTATGCTGAGCTAAGTTCCACGCTAAATCTTGATAGCTAACTGCCTCATCCGCCAGCAGCTCAGCATATTGAGCAGCCATTGCTTTCAGTGCGGCATCACTACGCGCGGAAAACAACAGCGGCGGTAAGTTATCGGTTGGCTTAATTTCACCGACGACTTGCACTAACGCAGGGCGATAAGACTCAATCAACACATGCGCATTCGCGCCCCCAAAGCCAAATGAATTCACACCCACTAATTGGCGGCGCTCAGTTGCTTTTAAGGGAGTGAGTTGAGTGACAACTTTTAAATTCAAACCCTCAAAATCAATCTTTGGATTGAAGGTTTCGACATGAATTGAAGGCGGTAAAGCTTGCTTTTCGAGGGTCAATACCGCTTTGAGTAAGCCGGCCATCCCTGAAGCAGTTTCTAAGTGGCCTAGATTACTTTTTGCCGAACCGATTAACAGTGGATTATTCGCATCCCGCGCTTGGCCTAAGACTTCGCCAATCGCACGAGTTTCAATCGGATCACCAATGGAAGTGCCCGTGCCGTGCGCCTCTAAATAGACTAAGTCATTAACATCAATGTCTGCAGCGCCATACACTTTGCGCAATAATTTACCTTGCTGATTATAGCTCGGTACGGTAATGCCATTGGTTTTGCCATCGGCGTTAATGCCAGAACTGACAATGATCGCATGAATCGGATCACCATCGGCTTCGGCTTGCACTAGAGGCTTTAAGAATAAAACGGCAGCACCTTCTGCACGCACATAGCCATCACCGCTCGCATCAAAGGTACGGCAGCGCCCGCGTGCTGATAGCATTGAAGCTTGCGAAAAGCCGACAAAAGCAAACGGGTGTAGCAGCATATTCACGCCACCAGCAATCGCCATACTGGCTTCACCACTACGAATGGCTTGGCAAGCTTGATGAACTGCAACTAAGGAAGACGAACAAGCGGTATCAACCGAGACACTGGGACCGTGTAGATCAAAAATATAGGAAATACGATTGGAGGCGATACTGGCGGTATTACCCGTCATTGTGTAAGCATCCATTGAAGCGGGATCATCGACACGCCGATTTAAATAATCAGTGCTAGCAATCCCGACATAAACAGCGCAATCAGAACCGGCTAGCTTTTCAGGAACCTGCCCGCCATTTTCTAAAGCCTCCCAAGCTAGCTCCAGCAATAAACGCTGTTGCGGGTCCATTTGCTCCGCTTCACGAGGCGAAATTCCGAAAAAAGCGGCATCGAAATGTTCAACATCGTCCAAAACACCCGCAGAAAAACTGACACTTTTACCGGCTGCTTTACGGTTAGGATGTTGGAAAAACTCCGTGCCAAAGCGCTCATTGCTAATTTCTGTGACAACATCTTGCCCTTGACTTAAGACCCGCCAATAGTCATCTAAAGATGTAATGCCCCCCGGTAAGCGGCAAGCTACACCTACAATTGCTATTTTTTCATGCATGCAGGTTGGTGAAGTAGTCGTCTTTTTATTACTCACAGTCGTCACAGTCTAAAAATTCAGAAGGATAAGCCAACGGCGCATTCTACAGGGTTAATACCTGAACTTGAAAACTCCGTTATAAACATGCACCATTTTTCGCGCTTGGCGATATAACCAATTCACTTTATTTTTCTGTTTCCCGCCCTGTGCTCGCAATTGGCGGTGCAATAATTCAACAGCATACTCAGGCGTGGTGAAGGCCCCTGTTCGCCAATTGATGTAGCGCGGATACAAAATTAAGGTAGCAGCGACTAATTCATCTAAATTTAAGCGCCGACTGCGTCGAACAACGCTATGCCGATCCGTTGTTAAACCCCAACCCGCATAAAAGGGCAAACCATAACAGGCAACTTGCTTACCACGTAGCAGCCCCTCAAATCCCACTAAGGAAGTCATGGTATGCACTTCATCAACCGCATCTAAGCAGTCGGGAATACTAGCATCTTCAAGCACTAAATCACTGTATTCTTTAAGAATAGCCGTATCAATTTTACCCTTACGATTACCACTAACTACATCAGGATGCGGCTTATAGATTACATAGGCTTCTGGTCTGGCTGCTCGGACTGCTTTTAATAAGGCAGTATTATCAGCAATATCCAAACAACCCTTGCGAATCGAGACATCATCCTCAACTTGACCTGGCACTAAGATAATAAGCTGACCTTTAGCTGCCTTAATTACATCTACAACCGGCTCTATTCCCAGATTGTACTTGCTGAGTCGATTTTGCAACAGTCTGTTGCGTAAAACGGACGCACGTTCTAACAATTTAGGTGGAAAACTACTATTTTGTAGGTAGTGTTCTAGGTCACTGGCTTGACTTGGGTCATAATAGATCCCGCGCTGATCCACTACTAAGGATAAGGGTGGTGTATAATCTGAGCCTAAACCAACTGAACGAATAAAACCATCTTCAACCCGCCAGATCGGTGCTTTAAACTCTACTGCTAGCTCGGTCACTTGACCGATAGCGCGCTCACCCCAAACAGCCAACTGTGAGTTTTTATTAAATCCTTGCTTTAAGGCCAGCTGTTTTTTCCAAACAAAATGTAAGCGATTACCCGAAGCATACAAAAAACGTTTAATGTAATTTTGCTTCCAAAAACTAAAGCCAAAACAATATAAATTCCCTGTATTTAGGGTGGAATAATAATTTTGCAGCGCAATATACTCAACAACCCGTTCTAGTTCACAGCGCGTACCACGTTCAGGGTCGATATAACGGGAATAAAGCAAATAGGCCGCTGCAAAGACCTCCGCCACTGAACGCTTCTGTCGGCGGCGCTGAAACACAGCTAGGCTCGGCTCAGCTCGGTCATCGGTTAACCCCCAACCCGCATAAAAAGGCACTCCAAAACAGCTGACTTTTTTACCCATCATTAAAGCTTCAAAACCAAGCTGAGAAGTCAGTACATAAACCTGCTCTACCTCAGCTAATAAACTTAAAGGATTGATGGCTTGGCTGACCCAATGCACCCGTGGATGCTGGAAATTAGCGGGAAAGCAGCCTTGCTTTTTGCCTGCTAGCACATCGGGATGGGTTTTTAGTAGAATCTGTGCATCTGGGTGTTCTGCTATAGCCGTCGCCAGCATCTGCTCGGCACTTTGAGCCTGCACTAAACCATATTTGAGCGACATATCCCCGGCTGTTTGATCAACAACCAATACCTTTTTACCAGTTGGTAAATTTAAAGACCGAGTGTCTAAGGGCGCATTATTGTATTTGGAAACACGTTGGCTCGTGATCGCTTGAATCAGTTGTTGGGCGCGTACTAGCAAATTTTGCTCTGCTAATAGCTCGTTATCCTGAGCAAGCAGTAACTCCAAATCAGAGGACTGAGTAGCATCATAATAGATACCTTGAGTGTCGACGACTAAAGACAAGGAGTTCGCTCCTAATACACCCTGGCCTAAGGAATGAATAAAACCATCCTCTAAACGCCAGAGCGGTAAAGCTAATTGAGCAGCTATGCGCTCTGCTTTTAAAGCGCTGGGCTTTCTGCCCCAAGCAATAATGGCTTGAGCATTGACTTGCTTGGCTGTGGACAATTGGGATGCATGCACTACTTGCACTCCCAGAAAAACTGGCAATGCAGTACGCTGGTAAATTTTTTTAGAACAGGCCAGAACTGGCTGGGTCATGCACATAAGCCCCTGTTAAGTGTGCAAAGAGGTTAAGCCTTCAACCAGCCAACGCTTGATAAGGCGCTCTTCTCCAACCCAATTATGTCGTTGAGAAGCTTTGTTACGTGGATTCATATAATGGTAATCCGTTATTTTATCAGATAAAGCACCAAAGCCTGCTACATAAATCCCCGACCATGAACCGAGCAAAGCATAGAAAAAAGCCAAGAGACAAATACCTGCACTAGGTGGTGCTTGTAGCTCCTTAACCAACCCCCGCCAAACCTCTAAAGGGAGAGTGATGATGGGAATATTTTTCTCTCTAAAGGGCAAAAAATAGCTCCAATCAGCTAAACGATATTGCATCTCTGGACCAGCAACTAATAACCAAGAAAGATTGCTAGCACACTCTGCTTTAAAACTCGGCGTAACACACCAAGCATGATAAGCAGAACCTAAATCCTTTTGCAGATGAGGCGCAGCTTCAAACGCATTAAAGCGTACTACAAAACCTGCTGAGTCAATCTTAGCACCTAAGCCTGAACCGAGCATTAGACCCGCATTTCCAATGATGTGGATGCCTAAACCTCTAACAAAAGTCTGTAAAACCTCGGCTAATGCAGCCCTCCAGCTGGTTTGCTCAGTATAGATCCTCAAGAGTAACTGCTGTCGATGAGACAAGGTACTCACAGCTTGAAGCGTTAGAGTGGCAGGGATTAATAAGTCGCGCTGTTTAAACTTAAGTGCTTCAAGAGTAAGCTTTTGGCTTCTTTTATCATTAGCCTCTAATAAAAGTGCAAAGATCAATGCTTGGTTTTTAGGGGAAATTTCCGCCCAAACCTTGAGCACCTCTTTTGATAACTGAAGTGAGATAGGTTGACCTAAATCACGACGAAACTTAATATACTCAATTAAATAGTTTTGATCATCAGTTAAATACCAAGCTTTAAAAAATAGCTTAAGTGTTTTTGAGCTGTATTCACCTCGACCCCTCAAATTCTTAGCTTTTTTATACAAGAAAAAAGCACTAAGTCTATTGAGCACCATACTGAAAACGTACGCTATTTGCCTTACTAAAAGTGTTAGAGTCTATACTTGTATTAAAAACAGCATCACCAAGACTTAAGCGCACCCTAGAGCCAATATCAATGTCATATTTTTCTATTCTTGAAAAAGAATTTTTCTCAATAATTGAATTATCATCCATCACTTTAATCGCAGTAGTAATTAAATCGAACTTATTATTAGTAATTGTATTACCTGTAGCATAGTCGCGGTAATATTTTTTGTTACCTTCCTGCAAGGCTAATAGATCACCACAAACAAAATCGGCAAGATCACGATCTGCGCGCTCCGCTATCCATACACCAACCGTTTCATTAAAGAAAGTATTATTTTCTATTTTATTATTATTAGCTCCTTCTAATCTCGGCCATTCATTAGGCTGAGTATAGTTTTCCCAGCAGTTTTTATAAAGATAAACACCACCATCACCATTATCCTTAAATAAATTTCCACTAATCAGATGCTGTCCAGAAGCATCCACTGCAATACCTTCACGTTTGGCATCATCACTTCTACGAGCCGCTCGTGTGCGAGTAGTATCGTCATAACTAGAAAAGCCATTGCCTTCAAAAGAAGAATTTTTGATACTTGCAGACTGAGTACCAGCATCCAAATAAAGACCTGGGCCACCTGCCCCTTTGATACTGGAGTTTACTAATTGAAAATCCGTGATATATCTATAAACATAGACGCCTGAACCGTGAGCGTTAATGATTTTTGAATTAGTTACCTTGATATTGGTTGGAGCTTTACTACGCAATAGGTCTTCTGATACTAGACCTTGCTTTAAGTTTTTAATGGTCAAGCTACTTAAAGCATAATTGATATCAGCACCATGAATATAATTGACAATCTGGCAATTACTAATTGTAACATTTTGCAGTCGCGCTAGTTCGCCTTCTGAGGCTACAACTTGAAAAGCAGTATTTTTAGGTGCCTGAGCCGTGGTATAGCTGTCACCAAAACGATGGCGGTTTAGCTCTTTAATACCATTTAAAACAGCACCATTACAATTAAACTCTATATTCGATTTAGTAATTCTGAAGGTAACTTGAGTATAGGAGCAATTTTTAGGCAGAGTTATAGAGCTAGTAATATTAACTACCTCACCTATCCGCCACGCTGGACAGCTAGCATCCTGACTGGGAGGCCAAGAAATATCACCTGAGTAATCCTTGTCTTCAAAAAGAGTATCTATTCCTTGGTTGGCTTCGTCACCACAAGCACTCAGCAATAATGCTGACCCTATAAACAAGGAAAACTGTAAAGTTGATATTAGACTCATACAATTACCATACATCCCCTAGGAATACAGCCTAATTAATTTAATTTTATAGATGTTAACAAACTACTATTTCAACAGCGCCAAATCTAAAAAAACTTGCGCAGCTTGCTGAATACTACTGACTTCTAAGGCTTTTTTACGTAAATTCTGAGTAGTAGCAGCATAATAGCTTGGATCTAACAATAAGCTTAGTTTAGTACAAATATCTTCTGGCGTCTCTAGCAGTACCGCTCCCGCCTCCTGATAGCGTAAGGCATCTGGAATTGGGGAGCACAAGGTTGGCTTGCCCCAATAGCTTGCCTCCAATACCTTGAGTGCCGACTTACAGCGATTGAAAGGAGTTTGCTCTAAAGGCGCCAAATTTACCCAAGTGTTTTGAAAACGCTCATGGAAGTGGCTGAAGGCAACCTTCTCATAATGCACCACTTGCTCTGCTAACTCTTGGCCTAATTGAAAACTTAAAGGCCCAGTAATTTCTAGTTTAACTTGTTTATGCTTTTTTAAAAAATTGGCTAACCCTAAAGCGGTTAGCTTAAAATCCTTATCATGACTTCGAGTACCAGGCAAGTAGCTGAGAATGGGCTGAGAAAAATCTATTTTTCTTAGTTCAAAATCGACTAATTTTTCTTGCCATGTATAATGTACTGCATTAGAAATGATGGTTACTTTTTTATTAGGAAAAAGCAGGTTTAGATGCTCTTTTAATGGCTCAGTTGAAACTGTAAACCTATCAAAGAATTTTAGCGCCGATTGATGACTGCTGTAAATCTTTTTAGTTTTTCTTAGAGGGTTTAATCCATTCACAAAACCTGGACTAAACTCGGAAAAACTAATATCAAATATTAAATCATCAAAGTCGGCCCAAATCTTAGCTCCTCTAAGGCGAAAATATTTTACTAATAACCAAATACGCCATAAATTTTTGGGTCTATGGAAAACAACGACATCAAAACCTTGATAATTGATCGGATCGTTTATATGACAAAAACAAACCTGATGGCCTAGCTCTATCAGCTCTAAACCTAGGTTTTCACAACGATAAATATAAGATGGGTCAGACCTAAACAACTGAGGGTTACGGTTACAGGCAAAAAAAGCAATTCTCACTAACCATCCCCTAAACTAGTAGAGTCATTAAATACAAGTGATTCAATACCATCTACTCAAGCAAGAAATGGATCAAATAAATCCTGTCCAGTCTCAGTCACTTTACACTCAACTAGGCTATTAGGTTCTAAAGGTGATTTGAACCCTAAGTCAAAACCTATATAACCTTGACGTCCCACATTCCACTCACGCAAGTCATGGCGATAATAATTGGCAAGCACATTACTAACGAGCTTATTATTCACATAAATGGATAGTTCTACTGGAGATTCGCTTGCCATATTAATAGCCCAACCTGCAATTTTCTGATTATTTTTTGTAGTAATGGCTGCATGCACATAAGGCTTACTTGCTTGAAATAACTTATAACGTTGTAAAAATACTTGTTTAGCATTTTTATAAAGAGCGATATCCTTGCTATTATTTTCTATAATTAACTTTAGGGTTTCTTCATCAGGTGTATATTGTATCGACTCTTTCTGTGCATTTACATTTAGGAAACTCTCTCTGACTTGTAGACCACTTTGAGCACTTAGCAATTGCAAGGATTCACGATAAAACTCCTGCATACCAACAAAACCAATTAAATTAAAAGGTGCTCTGCCTATATTTCTACTTTGCAAATTAACATGATTAGGCCTAGTACAATAAACCTCGAATGAATCCTTAAGGCCATCTACTCTTTTCATATGTTCATATTGCGAAATAACGCGCTGAATAGGGTCACGTAAAAAAAGCATAATATTTTTGATCGAAAAGAACGGCCCGTATTTTTTAATTGGGTAATGACCCGATAGACAGATAAGTTTATTCTGCTCTGCTAAAAAAGAACCAAATTCAGGATAAGCATTTCTTTTATGAATATATTCTACCACCGCGGGGCTGGTAGTCTCATCAGACCCATAGTCACAATAAAGGCCATCACCAAAAATCTCACCTAAAGAGTCTCGAAAGCTAGTACCTGCTGTTTTAGGCAAATGCACAAACAAATAACCACTCTCAATGGGGAAGCGAGCCACTCATAAACTCCAATGAAGAACTTTAATTAAAACTCACGCAAGGAAAAGTCCTCACGAAGCTTAGATAAATTAGGATTATAGCACGGATCATTCTTTAGCTCTTCTGCCCAAGTAGTACGCATATAGGCAACCTCTTTAGCAAAACGAGCCTTCTTTTCAGGTGTATCATCTTCACCACGACTCACCGACTCGTGATGATACAACTCTGCATGGGGTGTCCACAAATTCCGATAGCCGGCTTTACGCACCCGCAAGCAAAAATCAACATCATTGTAAGCAACTGACAAATCATGCTCATTCAATCCGCCAACTTGCTCATAGATTTCACGGCGTACCAACAGACAGGCACCTGTGACTGCAGAATAATTTTGCACTAAGTTTAAGCGGTTAAAATAGCCCTCTGCTTCGCGCTCAGCGAAACGGTGTGCATGCCCAGCCACATGTCCCAAACCTAAAATGACACCCGCATGCTGAATTTGCCCATTTGAATAATAAAGCTTAGCTCCTACACAGCCAATATCTGTGCGACACGCATGTGCAACCATCTCTGTCAGCCAATTCGCCGAAATTACCTCAACATCATTATTGATGAGGCCTATCACTGAACCATGCGCCTGTTGCACACCAAAATTATTAATCGCCGAATAGTTAAATGCATGATCATAGTGTAAGACTCGAACTCGTTGGTCAGTGTGAATAGACTCAAACCACTCTAAGATATCTTTATCTGTGCTTTGATTATCTAAAATGAGAATTTCAAAATTGCCATAAGTAGTCTTTTCTAAAATACTTTCCACACAGGGCTTAAGAATATTTAGCCGATTTCTGGTGGGAATAATTAAACTGACTAAAGGCTCGGGATTAGGCATTAAAAAATTCAAAACTAAATTTTTGTTAGTAAGACCTACTGAGGTCAAGTTAACTATTGTGCCTTTCAATACATGAGCACGCTCTGCGTCCAAAGCCTCATCACCACTTGACTTATGGGGCAATAATTTATGTGCTAGTACCAACGGTAAATGCAGTATTTCTTTCGATGTCAAGCTTGGTAAAATAGTTGCAAGCGCAAGCGGCACACCTAAACTCTCAAAAATTGAGTTATTTTCTTCATACCATGTTTTTCTGCACACAAAGCAAGTTGAGAGGTAATCCTGGTTTAGGAATAAATCATAATTCCAATCTGTTTTAAACCAAGGTTTGGAGCGAATACTATGCTCACCGATCTGATCTTCATCTGGATAAACTAGTACTGCATCGGGATGCTTAGCCAAAAATCTTATCAATAAATCTTTTGAGCCTTCATACAACACATAACTCGGATCAACTATACAAACATAATCCTCTATTAAAACACGCTCAGAACAAGTTGAGTTAAATTTATCAATCAAATCTAATTCAACATCTTCAATCCATTGGTGATAGGTATCTTCATTATTGTTACAGAATATCCTATTATACGCTTCAAAAACGACTTGGTTAAAACCAATCTGTCTAACAGTCGCTTTTTTATTAAGCTTTGCCAAAAGCTCTTCTTTATTCAAAAGCGGATGAGCTGATAAACGCTTCAGCATTCTTGCTAGGGCAAAGTCTTCTTTGATGGGTACAAACCGTAACAAGCTTAACGAACCATTTTTTCCATTAATAACCAAATTAAGCTTTAAATACTCGCCTTGGTTTTTTAAATAGATAATGCGCTTTATTAACTTTTTAGCACGGATAGGTAGTGGCAAGCTGTCATTTTTTTCAAACGCCATGTCCAAGTATGCTGTTTCGAAAGCCCCTGTTGCTTTTAACTCGACCATGTACCAGCCAGGCTTAAAAGGATGAATGACTTTTAAGGACTGATTTAAACTGTACTCAGCAAATTCGCTACTCTCAAGGGCTGCACGCTTTGCGAAATTAGGATAAATGTAGGGTTTGGCCGCTTTGTAAATTAGTTTAATCATTTTCTAACTAGTAGCCTTAGCAATTCGGGTTTGTACTACCTGGGCAAAGCTTTCCACCACCACCACCACCACCATCTAGTTCAGTTAAAGAGTTAAAATTTTTCTCTGGCTGTTTCACGCCAAAATACACACTCTTTTTAATAATACCCAAGTCCTCATGCTCTAAAGCTATCTGGAAATAAGCAGGCCAACTATTAGTGGTAGCTGCAGCAGCTTGATCTAAAGAAGAAAACTCTACACTAGCTATGTTTTTTAAAAGCACTACAACCTCATCTGGCTGCTCTGAAGTTAACTTATTGTTTACCCAAACCTCTTTAATTAGCGTTTTATCTTTAAGACTGTAACGAATGTGTTTACTGACCTGATCTTGATTCGCACGTGAGTTAGCTAAAGTATTTAGTTCTAGCTGTGTTTTATCTTCACTAATCGTGGCTGTTTCTGCTTCATTACTGGCAACAACAGGCACGGCTTTTTGCCGTAAATCACGTTCAAGCATTTGCATGGCACGCTGCACATTGGCTAAAGCGGTCATTTCCACTTCAACGGTGCTACCTGCACTGATTAAATTATTGATAGCACGATAAGCAAAGGCCGAGATTAAAGAAAACACGAATAAAGCGACCAATAATTCAACTAGAGTAAAGCCTTGCCTTAATGGATGCCGATGAGGTTTGCCGCTCAATTTCATATACTTAACTCTTAATTTACCAAGCCTGCGCTAGCAGCCAACCCCTTGGGCAGGTTAGGATGCAGCATATTATCTAAGTTTTTTAGAATTCGCAGGAATTTTTCATGTTGCATTTTCTCGGCATAGGCGCACAAAAAGCAGGTACATCATGGTTACACGCCATGCTTAGCCAGCACCCCAAACTCGCCTTACCTAAAGATAAAGAACTCCATTATTGGGATAAGCAATACCCACAAGCGCCTGTGCAAAACTACTTAAACTTTTTTCATCAGCAAGATCATTACGAGGGCGAAATTACCCCTGCTTATGCAAGCTTGCCGATCTCCACTATCGAAGCCATCTATCAACACCTGCCTGAGCTGAAGCTGATTTATTGCTTACGCAATCCGATTGATCGCGCTTGGTCGGCTGCGTGCATGTTTCTTACTCGCTCGCAGATGGAATTAGATGAAGCCAGCGACCAATGGTTTTTGGATCATTTCTACTCTAAAGGCTCGCGTCTACGTGGCGATTATGAAACATGTATTCGCAACTGGACTGCTATTTATCCTAGCGAAAATTTGCTGCTACTGGATTACGATCTGATTAAATCAGAACCGCAGACAGTTTTGCATTTATGCTGCGAACATCTTGAGATACCCGATTTTACCGACACGCAACAGAAGGAAATGCTGTTAGCGGCTAAAGTGTTTGCAGGCAAAGGTTATGAATTGCGCCCTACCTTGAAACACGCCCTCCTGCATCTTTATACTCCACAGATCCACGCACTCAGCGCATACCTTGATAGAGACTTTAGCCATTGGATTCAAGAATAGAAACTATGCAAGCTAGCCAACAAAAACTCTGTATTTTAATTCTAGGCATGCATCGTAGTGGAACTAGCTGTTTGGCTGGCAGCCTACAACAACAAGGTGTCTATCTTGGCGAAGTGCATGAATGGAATCCACACAACTTAAAAGGCAACCGTGAACATCCCAACATCATGGCGTTGAATGAAGGCTTGTTGGTAGCTAATCATGGCAGTTGGGATCACCCACCTACTCAACCACTTCAATGGACAGCTGAGCAAGCACAGCAACGTGATCAACTTATCCAAGCGTTAAGTCTTCAAGCCAAGCAGGCTTGGGGGTTTAAAGATCCACGCACCTTAATCAATTTAAGTTTTTGGCGCGAAGGGTTACAAGATCGCTACACCACCCAGCATATCGGTACTTTCCGTCATCCTTTAGCAGTCGCTCAATCCTTATATAAGAGAAATGGTACCCCCTTAGAAAAAGGTTTAGCATTGTGGTATGAATACAACAAACGACTCCTAGCTTGCTGGGAACAACAACACTTCCCTATGCTATCGTTCGATGTGCCTTCCCCAATTTATAGTAAAAACTTTAAACAAGCCTGCGAAGCTTTAAGCCTTGACTTCAAACTTGTCGAGCAACCCTTTTTTGCAAACGAGTTACGTTCAATGGCAAGTGATTTGCTTGTTACTGAAGAGGCTATAAAAGATTCAAGTTACTTAGAATGCTACGCTCGGCTACAAACGATTTATCATCATTGGGCATCATGAGTTTTTTTAAGCGCCGCCCTAAACTTTCGATTATTGTCAATTTCTACAATATGCAACGAGAAGCCGAGCGCACTCTGTACTCGCTGTCCACTGCTTATCAGCAAAATATTAAAGCTGAAGACTATGAGGTTCTGGTCATTGATAATGGCTCAAGCAAACCCTTAGATGCTGATGCGGTGCAGGCCTTTGGTAAGAATTTTCATTACCATTATCTGCAAACCCATTCTGTATCACCTTGTAAAGCACTGAATCAAGCCGCACGCCTAGCCAAAGGTGAGTTCATTATCTGCTGTATTGATGGTGCACGAATTTTATCCCCGAATATTTTGAGCCTGAGCTTACAAGCAACCAAGCTGCACCCACATCCCTTCATTTATACCATGAGTATGCACCTAGGCAGTAAACCGCAAAATTTAAGTATTGAGGAAGGCTACAACCAACAAGTCGAAGACCAGCTGTTAGCCACTGTGGATTGGCAAACCAATGGCTACCAACTATTTACTATTGCTAGCACTGCTCTTTCGAGTGGTAATGGTTTTTTTTCTACATTTGCTGAGAGCAACTGCTTTTGCTTGCGGAAAAGTGACTATTTACAATTAGGCGGTTTTGATGAGGCCTTTACCAGCAAAGGCGGTGGTTTAGTCAACTTAGATTTCTTCAATCGTATTCATGAAAATGAGCGATTTTATCCGACTTTATTACTGGGTGAAGCAACCTTTCATCAATTTCATGGGGGAGTCGCTACGAATGTGGGCTTTGCAGAACATCCGTGGGAGATGATGGCTACAGAATATCGGGCTATTCGCCAACAAAATTTTGAAACTAAGTATAGGCAGGCTATTTATTTTGGGCATTTAGGTCATGAAGCTAAAGCTTTTATTCGCTCTATAGATCACCTATGATCCGCCTATAACTTCAAATTTAAGTAGGCCTTGCTTGATGAAACCTTTAAATATTTTTTTAACCATGATTTGCACTAGCTTTAGCTCCATCACCTTAGCAGACAATCATGGCATCATCTCTAGTGATGGCTCTGTGCCTACTCCAGCAAGTGTAGGTAGCACTCTGATCGAAAGAGGCTCCCTTGGTGGGGAAAGCGCTTTGCTTAGTACGGGTGCAGACACTTCACCGATAACGGCGACTGAAATTGCTCATCTCAAAACCTTACGTGGCTATGGTAGCCAGTATGAATCAAGAGCCATTTGGGGCTTAGATACGCGCGTACAAGTTACCCCCACTGCTTATCCCTACCGTGCGCTTGCTTTAATTGCAGTTAGTACTTCTTTATGCACAGGCAGCTTAATCAGTGCAGACACTATTCTAACTGCTGGGCATTGTGTACATACAGGTGGAGCCAACGGGAGTTGGATGCCTATAGAGACTATTACCGTCTACCCCGGAGCAAGTGGTGCTTCTTTTCCTTATGGTAAATGTACCGCTAAACGTAGCTATACCACGACAGGCTGGGGTGAAAAGGGTTTAGCTAATTATGATTACGGTGCTATCAAACTTAATTGCACGATTGGCAATACCACGGGTTGGCTGGGCTTTGCTGCACCGAATAATTCAGTCAACTTACCTGCAATCATTGCGGGCTACCCGGGTGAAAAATCTCGCACACAATGGGTGTCTTTTGACACGATTCGCCAGCAAACTTCAGAATGGCTGGTCTATCCGAACGATACGACTGCGGGCATGAGCGGCGCCCCTATTTGGTATGATGATGGGCAGGGCGTACTTGCTTTTGGTGTACATACTTACAAATTCCCAAAGGCTAATCGAGGGAAACGCATTAATGCTGCTGTATTCAAAAATATAAAAACTTGGAAAAATGCTCAATAATTTACTATGAATAACCCTTTAATAAATGTGAAGCTAAGGCAATTTGCTTTGGCTTTTGCTGTATTGACTGCATTGGGGAGCTATAGCTCATCTGCGGTTGCGGCTAATGCCAAGCCTGTCGTTAATGCGGGTTTAGATCAAACTGTTTACTCTGGTGATACCGTCACTTTAAGCGCCAGCGCACGCGATCCAGAAGGTGAGGCATTAAGTTATACGTGGGTGCATCCTGCTAAGAAGGTTGCTAAGGTCGCGATCACTAATCCAAACACCCTAACTGCAAGCTTTATTGCTCCAGAGATGAGCAAACCCACTCGCATACAAATCATTTTTACAGCGTATGACCCCAAAAACTCTAAAGCAGCCGATGGTGTTTTTATCACCATTAAACCTAAACCGCTGCCACCGCCAGTAGAGAGTGTCACTAGGATTAATGATACTGGGGTGACCCGCTGTGGCGATTATGCGCGTGGGCACAGTGGTATTAGTAATAATGATGTTGTTTGCCAACTGTTAACCGATAGCAATGGTGATCCGGTTCCTAGTGGTCAAGATGGTATATCAGGACGTGATATCAGCGCCCCCAGTGATGCAGATGGTCGCAAAGGTTTCAGCTTTACCAAGATTGCCGCCTCAGGAGCCGCTTTAGCTAGTTCTGCAAGCCAATGGAGTTGTGTAAAGGATAATGTTACTGGCTTAATTTGGGAGCTAAAAACTGACGATGGTGGTTTGCATGATAAGGATGACAGCTTCGTATGGTATGAATCTGATCCACGCATAGGTAATGGTGGCTTACCAGGCTACGAAAAAGCTAGCGATTATGATACATCACGAGCTGACCAAACTTGCTCAGGCTTTTCTAGCGGAAATAGCGCCAGCTATTGCAATACAAAAGCATTTGTTAATCGAGTGAATCAAGCCAGTTATTGTGGAGTCAACAATTGGCGTTTACCTACTCGTGAAGAGCTCAATTCATTAGTAGATTATGAAACTTCCCCTAAAATTGATACTGGTTATTTCCCTTTAATACAAAATAGCTATTATTGGACCTCTGTACCTTATGCCTATTTGAATAAGCACGTATGGACCATAAGCTTTCAATATGGTGGGGGTAGCCCATGGGAAAAGCATTACAACTATCCAGTGGTTTTGGTACACAACTAAATATTCAGCGGATATGATAATGAAAAAACAGATTTTTATAACTCTTTTAATGAGCTGTTTTACACTTACTAGCTTTGGATCAGAACTATATCAACCTTGTCGAATAGGGATGATTATTGAAACAACACCGACTTCTCAGTTTAAAGATAATAATGACGGTACTATTACTGATCTAAAAACAAAGTTAATTTGGAAAAAATGCATTGAAGGCATGATATGGCAATCATCAACCAATAGCTGTATTGATGATACTGCTACAGAGGATATGATGACTTGGCAAGAAGCACTCGGTAAAGCTACTCAATTAAATGCAAGTGGCGGCTTTGCAAGTGCAGTTAGCTGGCGATTACCCAATATTAAAGAACTCTCATCTATCATTGAAAATGCGTGTTACGGACCATCAATTAACTTGAATATTTTTCCTGATAGTCCGTCAGGCATTTTCTGGTCATCTACCCCATATATAGGTGCCAATGACTATGCTTGGAGTGTACGCTTTAATTATGGTCAAAATAGTATGAATTATAAATACGACTATTATTTTGCTCGTTTAGTGCGTGATCCTAATTTATAGCCGCTAAAGCTAACACATCTGCCTCTGAGTAAAACTCCCAAAAAGCTCCATTCTTATTTTTCAGGAGCTTTTTAACAAGAAGCTCCTGAAGTGATTGGTCATATAAGCTATTACTATTTTTAGAGGCCAAGCCTTCTTTTAAATTTAGCGCTTCTGCTTGGATTACGCTAAGCGAACGACCACCAGATTGGATGGTTTCTTCATAGCGAAGAATGCCCCTTTTTGGTAGACAATTTAGGTACTGGCGGAAAAACCAATCTAAAAGAAATAACTGACGTTCATATACATCATTCATACTATCAAGTTGGTTTTTCAAATCACTATTAAATGCCTCTGCGGCTGGTACTCTGCCACGTGCAACAGGCATCTCTACCGTATTCCACGATAGCAAAACTGATAAGGGATTACGAATTACAGCAAAACACTTTAAGGCCTCCAATGAGACTAAATCAGGCAAAATTGCTGTAAAAAATGCTGGCTGCTTAATCGCTAAATAAAACTCTCTCGATAATGATTTCTCAATATGAATCAGTCGACCATCCAAAACTCTAATGCGCTTACCCGTTAATGCATCTACTCCTGATACTGGATTGTCAGGAACCTGGCCACCAAAGCTTTTGCTAACTGCCGTAGCAGTTTCTAAGATTTGTTTGCGTTGCTCACTGAAATAGTCGACAACAAAATTAACTAGGTTTGGTCTAGAGTAGCCTATTAGATCTAAAGGAACTAAAGGCTCGTGGAGAGCCACAGTATCTGGTAACTTATTTAACAGATGGCAGGTTAAGGTAGTTCCTGAACGGGGTATGCCGGTCAGAATGACATTTCGCGGAGTTATAGTTTGCATAAAATCACCAAAGACTCTTTATATTGCTCATAATATCAAGAAATTGGCTAGCTTCATTTTTTAAACTATAGTTATCAACAGTAAGCAGGGCATGCTGAATCAATTTTTTTCGCTCGATAGTTGATAGACTCATCGCTTTATCCACAGCTGCAATGATTGACTCTTGCTCATATCGTGGAAAAAAACAATTTTTTTGATCACTGCAAAATGCTCGGTTACCTATGCAATCAGGGCATACAACAACGGCACCTAAAGCCATTCCTTCCAAGGCAGGCAAATAAAATCCCTCAGTGAAATGTGGAAGGCACAAACAAATTTTGCTACGACTAAGTAAATTCAAAAACTTATTTCTGGGGGTTAGATGAGTAAGATTTATAATTTTTCCGCATTTTCCACTTAAACTTTTTTCTAATGCAAGGCCCAACTCTGGTTTTTTTATTGCCACAATCAAAAGGTCAATATCTTTTATTTCCTCAGGCAAAACAGCTGGCAAACTATCTAAATCAACTCCATTAGGAATCGTAAAAACTGGCCCATTTACATGCCCAGTAGATTGAATAGCAGCAGAAACTTGTGGGCTTACGCAGATACGAATAGCTGGCTCACTTAAGAACTTATATTTAATGTCAGTAGGCTCAGCATGACTAAGCCCTTGGATCAAATTAATAACAGGGATTTTTTTTTGTTTTTTTAGAAAAGCCTTATCTTGAAGCACAGCCTGCCAATCCAAACCAGCTAAAAAAATAATATCTGCTTTAGCTGGTAGCCAACTACTAAGCCTTTCTGTCGAATTCCAAGGATTACTTTTATCCTGAATAGATTGTTCAGTAAAATATATTGTTGGGTTATAAAGATTAGTATTTTTAAGGTGATTAAAATAATGGAAAACTTTTAAATGACCGCCTTGAAACCTCAAGTAATCTCTATGAAAAAGAACTTGAGCTTTAACGGTACGTCTCTTAAAAGAAGGAAAAGAAAACATGATTATATATTTATAGACTAGAAGCTAATCTGCTAATAAAAAAGGGAGCAGTAGCTCCCCTTTTTACTACTAATACTCTAAATGGTTACCAAAAATGATATCTGGCATGAAATACCAGTCATCGTAGAACCAGCCCCAACGCATCTCAACCTTTTGGTTTTTAGGAGGAGCTGCCTCTAATAAACCTTCCTGAGAAACTTGTTGATTTACTGAGACATCAACATTGGCATCAATAAGCCCAATATTGTCAGTGATAACAACAGTATTTTCATCAACAACTGTCTTGGTAAAATTCAATTTACCTTGCTGGCCGATCCACTGAGCCTTATCAAACCGCTCTCTGTAGACAGGCTCCATATAAAGCCAAGTTTTTTCCCATTTTTTTTCTTCACGCAAAGCCCAAAATTTGTTAGCTCTTTCAATTAAGCGCTCTTTGAGTTTATCTAGGCTAGGTTTTGTGACATTAATGTCGGGAAAGGCATATTGACTATCTTGATCTTTAGAAAATTCTTGAAATACTCTGGCCCCATTTGGGTTCTTACCATTGAGTTCAACAAGAAAATATAGCATCCACAGTTTATTTTCACCTAATAAAAACTTAGGGTCTTTTGCTAAGGTAAGCCCAGGCGTAGTTAGCGGTTTAGGTTTAGGTAGCCAAGTTTTCCCGTTATCTTTACTGATATCAAGGTATATAGAAGGGACTAAGGTACGGTAATCTTCCCAAACTACGAATAAACCATCTACACCTGCGTCAACTATATCTGGATATGTAGACTTTGTTAAATTATTTCCCTTATCAACATCTAATTGCTTAACACCACCAAGCCACTGATGTGTGAGGTTTGATAAAGTTAATAGGCCTGCTTGAACTTTACCCTGCCCCTCTATAGGTTCTGATGTAAAAACCATAACTAAATTTTCGCCACTAAAACTGGCTTTAATTGAACTAATTTGGCGTTTAGTAAAATCAGCACCTAATAAAGTATTAGAAATTTCAGCCCAACTATTAGCTTCGGAGCTTGTATTGTAAAAACCAGTAAGCCCTTTACTGCCATCAGTTAGCATGGCAAAAACATAAACATCTTTTGTATTATTAAAAACACTCATTTCAATAGGCTGCATATTAGGAGCAGCGAATATATTGCTTTCCTCAGCCCAATTCTGCCCAAAGTCTGTAGATGACTTAGCTATAATTCGTAAAACGCTAGTCCCCATCTCTGTCATATCAACTTGCTGCCAAATAGCAACTAGCCGATCTTTTAAGAAAGCCAGTTTAGGCGAGTTAGCATAAGTCGCAGGATCAGTATTAGATGATTGCTGCATAGTGGCTGTAATAGTAGGTTTATCTAAACGAAAATCTTCTTTGCGCCAAGTTAACCCACCATCATTAGAGTTGTTTAAATAAACACCATAGCCCGGCTTACGTTCATCTGTATAAGCAATGGCCACTTGGCCTTTACCATTAGAGGCAATACTCACATCGGGTAAAGCGCCAGTATCAGTATTTAGTATTACAGGTTCAGAAAATGTTTTTCCCACATCGCTAGAAACACGAACTTTTAATGTTTTTTCTTTATCTTTAGCAGTCCACCAAAATGCATAGAGATTTTTACCATCAGTGTGCAGCCAATGTGCTCCAGCAGAGTCTTCTGATAACACAGCTTCTTTTCCAACTTCGTAAAAAACTACGCCCCGCTTTTCAGCGATTAACATATACATCTGATCATTTAAACTTATTACAGATGGCTTAGCGGTGAATCCCAATTGGTTGACCAGTCCTTTCGGCGCTTCAATGATTTTTCCCTTAGTAACACTACCATCTTGGCACCCTATTACACCCAAAATTATTGACATACAAGTAGATAGCAACAGCAACCTGAGCAGTTTCATTAAAAGAACACCTTATTTTTTAGAAAATAAAAAGGTGGGAAAATTTCCCACCTTTTTAAACTAACTCAAACCTAAGCGATGTGATTAGTATGGACGATTTGGATGCGGCTCTGGAGAGCTGCTCAAATGACCGCTTGTTTCAGGTTGGAATGAAACAACATAACCAGCTGGGTAAGGGTTATTGATATCAGTAGAAGAGCCTAAAGCATTTTTGTATGAACCAGTACCAAAGACCGACATCCCGTTATCAGACAGAATTTCCTTAGCTACACCACCACCAACATATGGAGTGGTCGGGCTAAAGTCAATCAATTCTGCTTTATACACAATAGCGCCAGAAGCTACTTGATTAGTACCAGTAACTGCACCAACTGACATACGCTTCCAACCACCATTTAATGTGTCAGATAATTGTAAGGTATTCATTAACTGGTTACGGCCAAATACACCCATACAAGTAACATTGAAGTTTTTGCCACCGCTAGTGACTTTTTCGTCATTGTTATATACGCCTGAGCCACCTGTTGGCAATTGAGGAGATACACTACCTGCTAAAGTATCTTGAGAGAACTTAACAGTTGCATCGTATTCACCAGCACCGCTATCAGCTTTCAACATGTCATCGCCAGTTACTACTGTTAACCAGTCAGTTGCAGCGATATCAACTGGCATCCAAGAGAAGTCAACTGATTTTTTAGAGATGAAACCTGCGCTGAAATCACCTTCAACTTTTGAACGATGGTTATTTAACAGTTTATAATCTAATACAAAGCTGTTTGCTGCATCAACAACATAACCAAAACCAGATAATTCACCTTCGTTTGCCAGATCTTTCACAGCTGGGTTTGCGTTTTTGTTTGCATTATCGGTGATAACTGCAAAACCAACGAAATTACCTGCACTGTAACCATTAGGTTTAGATAAATCATCTACTGGATCTAAGTTTACATCCGCATCATTATCAACAGCACGTTGTAATACCATATCCCATGGAGATACTTTACCGTTGTTGTTAGATACTTCGCATTTGCCAGCTAGGTTTGCTAAAGCAGATAAGGTGCTACCTTTTTTGAACCATACATAGTGCAAATCAGTAGTTGAACCCATACGAGCATTAACAGCACCGGTACCACGAGCTTTAATAGAGAAATAGGTTTGTGGACCATTGTCCAAACCAATTACCAATGGAGCCAGTACAGAATCCGCACTCGCTACGCCAGAAATCATCAGCGAACCAGCAACTGCTGCTGCGACCGCGCCTTTTTTAAACAGATTTTTCATTGCAACCTCACTTAATCAGTTAAGTTTATCTAAGTTTATCACAAGCTGGAACACAAACCCCCTGACCGGCGGCGAGCGTTAAACCATCTTACAGCACTAAAGCATAGCGCAAATAAATTTAGTTTACCAAGCATTGTTTACTTTTTACTTATCACACTAGCCCTAGTGGAGAACCGGCCTAGGCCAACTACACTGGCTGACCATCCAATAAGTACAGTGCGATTGTATAGCCACTGTATCAAGTTTGCAATGCCTAGTGTCGTAAATATACCACTAGCTTTTTTAGTTTGCCTATTCAATCTTCCACTTCAAATACATACTGAAGTAGCCAGATAGAACAACTATAGCTTACAAAAATACCTTTTGGCTGAATATAACTCATAGCTTAGTGGTAAATATTTACTATACATAGAAGAACATAGAAGAAGAACAACTGAAAATCAACTAGCATGTTTGCGAGACGCTAAATATATGACCGTTTTAATTAGATATACTTTAAAAGCTACTCTATTCTTTATTCTTTTTCAGAGTGTGTATGCAGCTCCCAATAGCACAAAAGAGTGTAATGGAGTGAGACTTGAAACTACATTTCAGTCTGAAGCCAGTTGGTCAATGTGCGCCACTCTGGATAACAATGAAGGTCTAGTTATCAATCAACTGAACTATGGAGTAGCCAGCCTAGAGCGCCGGGTTCTTAGTAAAGCCAGCCTAGCTCAGCTAGAAACTGTCTTTGATGATAACACCAGCCCACCTGCATTTAGAGTGACCAAAGAAGGCCTAGGCGGCAGCAAAACCATTCCCCTAACAGCTGATGACTGCCCTCAAGGTAAAATTTATCCTGATACTCAAGGACGAAAAGTTATCTGTGCTCGCACGCAAACGGATAATTTACTTTATAAGTACGCTTATCAAGCTCAGCGCCACGAATCCTTTTTTGAAGTTTTTAGTATCAGCCAAATCACCGCGTTCCAGACTTATACACAACGTTGGCGATTCTATGAAAGCGGTGTCATTGAACCCTCAGTTGGATTTAGTGGCAAACTGCCTCGGTTTGCCCCGGCTAACTTAGGTTTTGGACGAGCCGTAGCTGATTCGAATGAGTGGGTCTTGGGCTTTAGTAGCTATCTCGGCTGGCGTTTAGACTTTGACTTAGGTAAAAATCCTAACAACGATATAGCTGAAGAAATTACCAGTACACCTAGTGCTAGTCGACGCCAAAAAACGCTTAGCACCACTAACGTAGTACAGGAAACAGCGCGCAGCCTCAATCCTGAACTCAAAACAACTTGGCGCATTAAGGATGGAGATGAGACCAATGCTTCTGGTCAAGCCATTTCTTATGAAATAGTCCCCTCTCAATATCATCAGAGCGCTAACAATGTCAGCGGTAGGCCTTGGTTAAAAAATGACATTTATTTCACGCGCTATCACGAATGTGAAAAATACCCCTCTGACAATAAAGCAATCAGAGGCTGCTCAAGAAATGTCCTGCAATACATTCAAAACAAAGAGCCTATCGAAAAATCAGATTTAGTTGTGTGGTACAAACAAAATTACCATTACTTACCTCGCAGTGATGATAGTGATTATATCAGTACCGAGTGGGTGGGTTTTCAGCTAATGCCTCGTGACTGGACAGCGAACAATCCATTATGACCACAGCTAATCAAGTTGTTTCTATGCTATTACCAAGACCACATCAGCTATTAGCCAGTTTAGTCGCCATAATTTTAAGCTTTTCTATGCTCAGCTATGCAAAAGCAGATGAGGCAAGCTGTAGCGCAGCCTACTCTATCAATACAACCCTGCCTAATGGAGGTCGTTGGAGCCTGTGTTGGGAGCATACCCTGCAAAATGGCATCAGCTTTCACCACATTGCTTACCAAGCGAAGAAAGGGACAAAACAAGATATTCTGTACCGCGCTGAGTTAGCTCAAGTTCATGTGCCTTATGATGATAATGGCGCTCGTTACCATGACATTAGCGACTACGGCTTTGGCGAAAGGAATCTACTAGAGCTAGACGAAAAAGTTTGCCCTAATGGCTCGTTAATTGAATATTATGGGAAAGCCGTTTTGTGCCAACAAATCCTACCCCGTGGTGAGGAATTACGCTATCAAGATAAGGCTGTTCAAGGCTATAAATTGAGCCTTTTCAGCATTTCGCAGATTGGCTCATATAATTATGTACCTCGATGGGATTTTTTTGACAATGGTACGATTGAGCTTAGTGTAGGCGCAACTGGAGCTTTACAGCGCTTCACCACTGGCAATCAGATGGGTGCAGGTTGGCCTATTGCCGCTGAAAAAATTGGCCTCTCCCACCTACATAACTTTTTTTGGCGCTTGGATTTTGATCTAGCGGGCAATGGAAATAATGACTACATTGAAGAGCTTAACTTTGTTCCAGAAGATAATGGACTGAAGGTAAAGCATGAAACCATCAACTTAGAAGTTGGTAAAGACGTAAACCCACAAACCATGCGTACTTGGATCGTTGCTGATAAAGACTTAAAAAATAACGCAGACGCCCCGCTAGCTTATGAGATTCAGCTTTATCAATCAGGCCAACGGGATGTAGGCCCTCTGGAGGAAGCCTTTACTAAGCATGATATTTACTTCACTAAGGCGAAAGAATGTGAGCGCTTTGCCTCACGGAATGCCAACGCAGATGGATGCGCTCAAGATTTATCAACCTATACCAATGGTGAGTCACTGGATGAAGATCTGATTGTCTGGCCTAGCACAACCTTTTATCATATTCCACGTGCCGAAGACTCACCCAATATGAATATCCATTGGAGTGGTATTCGCCTGAAGCCCTTTGATTGGCATAACAGTAATCCTTTGGCGAGTTCAATACAATGATAGCTCAAGCAATCTTCAGTCTTTTATGCAACAAATGTTTAGCTCTATTGATAGCAACATTTTTAATCACTAACGCTTATGCAGGGTCACAAGACCCACTAAGTCTAACTGAACAGGCTAAAACTGAAGCTTTAGTAGAATCGTCTCTTCCTGCTTTAAAAATCCAAGCTGAAAGCACCCGTCAAGCTAAAACACATGAGCTACTCTTAATTGAGCGTGATCGCTCTGAAGACAAAAAATCGGGCGTTCGGCGTGCTAATGCTTTCGTCTATGACTACCAAACAGACGAAACTATTATTTATCGTATTGATGCAGAGACGAATAAAGTTCTGTCTTCTGTACGTAGAAAAAATGTACAGCTGCCCCTGACAGCAAATGAGATTGAGCGAGCTGTACATTTGATCTTTTCAGATAAAGAAACCTTTGCGCTGATTACTAATGAATACCAACGCATTACCAATAAAGCACTAAATTCTCCCAAGGACTTACAAGCCAAAGCTTTTGTCTTTACCTCCGACACCCTGCCTGAGCAACTGAACACAGCTTCTCAACAGTGCGGCCTACATCGCTGCGCGCAAATTCTGTTGTATACTCATGAGTCAGTCGTGTTTGAAGTCAGCCCGATTGTGAATTTATCAGCCAACCTCATTACTCAAATAGTCGGATTTTAAAATTGGTTCTAAAAAAGCAGCTGCTTGGTAGCTTGATAGTAATAGCTCCATTCTTACTCTGCTCGCCAACTAGCTATGCAGCGCCCGAACCCACTCAAAGCTGCTCGGCGGCTAATACCCTCACGAAAACCTTTCCCTCAGGTGCCACATGGAAAATGTGTGCCGAGATGCGCTCTGAAGAAGGACTTGTACTTTCACAGGTTTACTACGCTGCTCCGAATAAAGTAGCACGGCGTGTATTGGGTGAGGCGAGCTTATCTCAAATCGAAACCGTGCTTGATACCCGCACAACCCCTAGTTATGTAGTCACTCAACAAGGTTTAGGTAAAAACCTGCAAACATTAACTAGCGCTGATTGCCCCAATGGCAGTATTAAAACAATGGCGCGTGTAAGTAGCTTGTGCCGCAACACTCAAGACTATGGCTACCAATACAAGTATGAAACCCAACGTCAAGGCAGCTTTTTTGAATTAATCACTCATTACAATAGTGCGCCTCGAATCTATAGCGTCCGGTGGCGGTTTTACGAAAACGGTATCATCGAACCGGCCTTAGGGATTAGCGGTCAGCTAACTAAATCAAGTAATACCCTAGAAAACTTTACGATTCATGCTGGCTGGCGTTTAGATTTTGACCTAGGACTTACCGGCAATGATGATCAAGTACTCGAAGTCACTAGTACACCGACTGAAGATCGACTCACCAAAATCGTCAACATCATAACGCTAACCAAAGAAAGTTCACGGGTTGAAGAGCCTGAATTAAAACGTTTATGGATGGTACGCGATGGTATTGCACCTTATGAAGGGATCAATGTGCCTGCTTACGATATTATTCCTAACAACTACACCTACAGTCGTATTAATACCTTACAAGAGCCTTGGCTAAAGCAAGCTATTTATTTTAGTAAGTACAACACCTGTGAACGCTATGCAGCTGATAATCAACTAAGTACTTGCCCCAAACACATTAACAATGCAGCTAGATATATTGCTAACCGAGAGAGCATTGAAAGTGCAGATAGTGTAGTTTGGTATCGGCAAAGCTATCACCATATCGCACGTAGTGATGATAATTTTAGGCTAGGCACTGTTTGGAGTAGCTTTCAACTAGTGCCTAGGGGTTGGCACAGTCAAAACCAATTTTAAGCGCTAACATCGATGTATAAAAACATGAATTGTTACAAAATTTTTGCACTATTCTTAGTCGGCCTAACGCTGTCACCTTGCCTTAAAGCAGCTGAATACTGTGATGACGCCTATTACATTGATGTAACCCTGCCCAACCAAACACGCTGGGATATGTGCTGGGAGCATCGCGGCCTCAGCGGCATTTCCTTACATCATGTATTTTATAAACCGCCAAAAGGTTCTCGGCTAATGGTTTTATATCGTGCCGAACTTGCACAAGTCCATGTACCTTATGATGACAATGGCATCCGCTATCATGATATCTCAGATTATGGTTTTGGACGCAACTCCCTACTCCCATTGACTAAAGAGGATTGCCCTGCTGGGCAAACTTTGAATTACCATGATAAACCTGTCATTTGCCAAGCCACACAAGGCCGTGGCGAAGCTTATCGTTTAGGTTCAGAAACCAAGCAAGGCCATGCTCTAAACCTGTTCAGTGTCTCGCAAATTGGCTCTTATGATTACATTCCTCGCTGGAGTTTTGCCGATGATGGCAGCATGGAATTTTCTGTGGGCGCTACGGGTGCCTTACAGCGTATTGTTGCTGATGATCAAGCGCAGCGTCCAGGCTGGAATATATCCTATGATAAAGTAGGCATTTCACACCTACATAATTTTTTCTGGCGTTTAGATTTTGACTTAGGCGGCCAACGCAATAAAGATTATGTCGAACAAGTCGATTTTGCTACTCAAGATGCCAAGCTAGCACGTCAAAGCACTGTTTTTACCCAAGAAACTGCCAGCTCGGTTGCCCCTGAACTCGCTCGTACTTGGGTCATTGCCTCAAAAACCTTAAAAAATATTAAGCAACAGGCCATGGGTTATGAAATTCAACTGAATCAATCGGGACAGCGTGATGAAGGCCCCGCGATTGAGCCTTTCACCAAGCATGATCTGTATATTACTAAAGAAAAAAGCTGCGAGCTTTACGCATCACACAATGTCAGCACATTAGACGAGGGTGAAGAATGTGCTGACAATTTAGCTGAGTTCACAAATGATGAGTCGATTGAAAATGAAGATATTGTTGTTTGGCCGACCGTATCTTTCTATCACATGCCACGCCCAGAGGATCTACCCAACATGGATGCTCATTGGAGCAGCATCCGCTTAGTACCACTAAACTGGCATAATCAGAACCCTTTAGCACGTTGAAACTAAGTGCTAAGATCGACTGACAGATAACCTTTTAAGCGTGCCTCGTTCAGTGCTAATTGCTTTTTAAGCTCCTCAGCACTGATACTATTCAACTCAGCGTATAAACTATCTTGCTTATTTAAGGCTTGTAGCGTTTTTCTGTAAGCGGCTTGCCCTGCTAGCAACACATAACCAAACTGTTTATAGAAAAAATTGGCCTCAATCTGGCTGCGCTCAAAGGTTTCCTGTTCATCATAATCATGCGAGTGATAAACCGTGGCATTCAATGCATAGGCTTTTTTGTAACCGGCTTTAATAATGAGATCAGCCCAAACCTGATCCTCGCCGTATTCAATCACTGGATAAGGAATTTGCTGCCAAACCGAACGGCGTAAGCAGGAGTTATTATCCGAGTAAAAATGTAAGACCTGCCGCCAGCCAGCATCACCACTTTCAAAACGCTCTGAATCAGTGTGCTTATCTACATAGAGAGGCTGCTTAGCAAGGCCATTGAAATGCGCCTCTAAATCTCGTTGCACAAAAGCAGAAGCTTGCGGGTAGGCTAAATGTTTACCGAATGCTCCCGCCGCATCAGGATCATGCTCCAATGCAGAAACCAGATGAAATAACCAAAAATGATCCACGGGCAAAGCATCTTGAGTCAAAAAAGCGACATACTCACCACTGGTCAATTCAACCCCTAAATTGCGAGTTCCACCATGACTGAACTCGGCTTTAGGAATAGTGTGAATACGCAGATTTTTATTGCTTAAACGCTCGATCGAGCCATCCGTCGAGCCACTGTCAATAATGAGTAACTCGAATGGCCATGAAGTTTGTTGCTCCAGAATTCGGTCTACTACTTTAATGAGTAAATCACCACCATTCAGCGTCGGAATAACGATGGAGGCTTTAATGCTTTGTGTCAGAGTTGGCTCTGCTTGATAACCAAGCTCTAATAAACGTTGTTGCATTGCCTGATTGACATCTTGGGCAGTAGACTGCCAATCAAATTGCCGCGCCCATTCACCACCTAGCTTTGCGGTTCTGGCTCGCAATTCTGTATCGACCAAGAGTTCTTGCAAGCGCTCGGCAATCAAGCGTGGATGCGGAGTAGCTAAGGCCACGGTACCTTCTGGAAATACGGTGCGGGTATTATCGCCATCCAGCTCTAACACGGCTAAATCACAAGCCATCATTTCCTGCGGTACTAATGAATAATTAGTCGCAGAAAAAACCATCCCCACATCACAAGAACGATATAGATAACCTAAATCTTCGGCTGACAAGACGCCATGATCGGTATAGTTAAAGCTGACCTGCTTGAGCCACTGCGTATTATTATCGCCACCATAAACATCAACATGGAAAGCCAACCCCGAATCCGCTAAATAATTCAGCGCCAATACGCCCAGCTCCACGGCACGACGAGAGGTAGAAGTACGTGCATAGAAAGCGACTCGTGGAATTTCATGGGTAGGCTTGAGAGGAGCTGGATAGTAAACCTGCTGATCAGCAGCCAACCAGAAATGGGTAGCCCAGCGCCCATAGCGCTCACGCATCAATTTTTCCAACCAAGGGCCAGCACAAATACAGTCTAAGTCTTCGTGATAAGTCATTTCAGCCGCAAGACTATGACTACCTACTGCAAAGAAGGAAGGTTCATGATCTTGCACAAAATAGAAACGACGCTTAAATCCAGAAGCCGCCAACACGGGCCACACTGACTCCCAATCAGTTGCAATAATAATATCGCCCTTGGCTTGACTAAATGACTCATCCACAAAATGTACTTGTGCACTGGTTTGTTGATAATGGCGTACTAAATCCTCGTAAGCATCATCCTCTGTTTTATGTACTACCTGATTATGCAGCCAAATATGCTGCTGATGACCAAATAACTCAAACAAACGTACAAACCGGAATATGGTCATATTACCGCCGCCGCCAAGGCGCGCAAAATCACAAGTGACCCAATGAATGACTAGCTGATCTTTTACAAAACTTGAACTAGCTGGCTTTAATGGGTTTTCCTCAAAACTGAGCAGGCGCTCTAAAGACTTATTAACTAAAGTAGATTGTGTCTCTTGCTCTTGATTCGCAACTGGCTTTAGCTCAATACCGGCCTTACGGAACTTATCTTGATGTTGGCGAATAAAATCCTCTTGATCCCCTTTAGGATGCGGTTTGCGCCCATCCTTATGCCCATGCGCCAGATAATGGACTAATGGGTGAACATCAGAAGCTTGTACGTCAATGTATTCGTCTAAATACCAAGCACCATCAAAACAAGCGCTAGGGGCAATTCGCCAGTTATGTTTATTCGTTAAATAATGCTCTAGCGCAGAAATGCCTTCTGGTAAACCACCGCCAATTTGCCGCACATAATGACGGCTATCAAATAAAGGATGTGGATCCATATGCCATTCATTACCGTAATTCAGATAATAAATTAGCGGATTTAAACCCGATTGAGTGATTTCTGGATATTCAGCTACATAATACGCCGCTAAAAATAGTGGATTCGGATTCCTCAGCTCAAGGCCACCATGATGCAAGTAATGCCATAGCGGATTGATCTTCTGCAGACCAACGTCTTGGCGTACATCAGGATATTGCTTGAGATAATATTCGACATCAAACAGTGGATGAGTTTGGCTATTATTCAGCACACCTTTAGTCAAATAGTGCGCTAACGGATTCTCACCAGACTGCTGTAAAGCTGGATATTGCTTTAGATACCAAGCGTGCTGAAACAAAGCATTAGGCTGATACCCCTGCTTAGCCCCAATAAAATAATAATGCTCAACTAAAGACAGGTTTGACTGAGCTAGCTCTGAATACTTAGCTTGATAAAACTCTTTATCTAACAACCCACTTTTTTCAATCAAGCGAAGTGTAGGCGTTGCCGCTTTAAGTTCAGCACGAGAGTATTTAGCGGAAGGCTCTTTAATACTGTCAAAAGCACCCAATTTCTTTTCTGCATACCCTGCAACTGCCACTAGTTTTGCACGCAGCTCTGCCCTATCCCTAGTGGTAATAGTTAGCTCGGCCTCAAGATTTTTTTTCGCAACGGCAATTTGATGGATTTGCTTAGCCGATAGAGACAGTTGCTTGTGCTTAGACTCCAGCTCTTGTTTGTGTTGCTCTTCGAGCTTACCTAGAGCTTTTGTATAATGCTCAGTACGTAGTCTGAGTAACTGCTCTTTGGTATGACTTATTGCTTGTTGAGCATTGAGAGCCGACTCATAAGTCTGAAGAGCTAAATCATGCTCAGTTTTTACAGCAATTTTTACAGCAACTAGGTCATTCGCATGCAAGCGTTTAATATGCTCTACATCATCAGCCTGTTGGGCTTGGAGTTTTTTGCGCTGCTCAACATTCAACAACTCTTCCGCCAGCAAAACCTTGGCATAGGCGGCCGAGTCTTGATTAAACTGCCTGCGTAAATCGAGCAGAGCCTGCAGGGCTAGATCACGTTGTTCGCCAGCCACTAGCTTTAGTAGCCATTCATAAGCCTGTACGGTTTGTACAGAAAACTCTGATGATCGCTTAAGCTCTGCTAAACTGACTGAATTATGTTTTTGGTCTTGTTCTAAATAGCTTTCGATTTCTAATTTCGATAAAACCGATTGACGTGGAAAGGCAAAATCAATTTGTTCTTGCATGGATTGGATAAAACCTTGCCAATCTTGCATAAGCTGCTCATAGCTTAAAAATGCGATCGGACAATCTTGCGCATAATAAACAGCATCCAATACATGCCGTAACCAAAGTAAGCCACTTTTTGCCAGTGGGAAACCATCACGCTTTTTTAAAGATTGCGCAACCTCCATAGGATTGCGTACCGGAATCATAATAAAAGGTTTAATTTCGAGATCTTTAAGCAGTTCTAACCAAAAAGGTAAAAAACGACAAATACGTGGGTCTTTAATGACAAACAGAGAAGACTCAGCGAAATCCTTCTGAACAATATCACCAATAATTGCTTTATATTTATTAGCTTCTGCTGAACTATACCAATCAGGATTAAACTCAGTCCAATCACTCCAGAATGAACCCGCTGACTCCAGTAAAGCATCATGCTCTACCATTAAATCAACTGACTCCCAAAAACCTGTTTCATTATTATTAGGCAGGGCTGGTGCTAATCGCCTAGGTAGATCGGCACCTAATAAAGAAAAAACACGCGTTAAGGCTGAAGTACCACTACGATGCATGCCAGCGACTAAAATGGCATTTTTACTGTGCTGCGCCATTAAAACACACCATTAGACTTTAAAAACTCATTACCTAAATAAATTCGGTGTGCCAGCTTATAAAGCTTTAAATCATGCTCGTTTAATAAGACTATTTTTTTCAGTGTTTCCTTAGTAATGTCTTGATAAGAGTAATCACCAATATTCACTGCCGCGCCTATTTTTAAATCAACATCTAGGAGGCTGTTCAAGGTTAATAAGGATAATCCCATATACTCTTGAAAACCAATAAAGCTTAAGTTTTCTTGGAGATTGACACGCGCTTCTTCAATACGCCGCTCAAAGTCATCATTATCTCTTAACTTAGGATGCGTAGAAAAAACCTTGCAGTAGTAGTTGTTAAACTCCCAATGATAGTCACCACTGGCAAAAAACGCATTTATATCTTTATAAGAACGTAGGCGCTCACCTACATGCCCTTTATCAACATTAACTAAGTGATAAAAATGAGAGATGGTTCTGGTAATGGGATGCCTAAGAAAAGTTATATAAGCAAAGCGATCACCGCTATTATCTAGCGACTTACCAATATTGCCATAGAGCCAGGCATCAGGATGACCATAAATAACATTGTGCTTGTTGCGGTCATATTGCTGCCAATCATAGTGATTATAAACAAATAAGGGAGAAAACGACGGCTCAGTTGCTACTGCATCTTTGAGCGTACCGCCGGCTGTTTTTGTCAAGTGAATAAAGACTAACTTATCAAATTCTTGACCACGTATTTTGAAGGTTGCCATTATTTTCCTTATAAGCCCACAGCTTTCGCTGCCACTGCAATTTGATAAACAATTTGCACTAAGTCTTTGGTAAATTGCATATCTTTACTATCTAAGCGTGGGTACACCATAATTTGATCACCCGCCGCCACTTGTAGATTGCGCCCCATCATCACCTTGCCATTGGGCTTCACCACCATCAGGCTTTCTTCATTAGCACGCTCAGTGTAACCACCCGCTTGGGCGATATAGTCTTTCAAAGTCGCGTTCGAGGCATACACCACCGATTGAGGCATTTGCACTTCACCACTGATCATAATCACGTCGCTCTTCGGTGGAATGACGATGATGTCACCGTCTTCCATACGAATATTGGCTACTTTGCCACGATCTGAAACGACAATTTTACCTTCAGGCCGCACCGTACTAGCACGCTCTACAAACTTCAAAATCAGCTCAGCCTCTTTGGCACGAATGACCGCCTCACCATCAGAACTTGCCGGCGCAGTTAACACGCTACGCTCCAACCGACGTAAGGACTCTTCGATATTTTTCTTCTGTTCGATGGCAACACTTTTACGCTTGATATAAATATTACCAATATCCGCTTCATTGGGGTCAACTGACACATAATCCAGCACTTCTTGCAAACGACTGCCGCGCTTGACTGCTAAATAGGAGTTGCCCAAATGGCTGCCTTCTAAGCTGATATCCATCACAGGTGTGGGTGCATCGCTCACAAAACGCACACTATCCCCATCATATAAATGATTTCGCAAAAATTGTTCGTAAGAAATGTAGGAGGAATTAGGCAAACCATCCCGAGTACCGGTAACCGCAATATTAGTTACACTATTATCGGGGCGCGCATATTTAATCAGCTGAGCGCCATTAATGCTATTACCCAAAAACTCAAAGCGATAACTATTGCGCGTATTCCCTTCCACACTGATCACGCTACCTTGTGGACGAACCACAATAGTGTCGCCATCACGGAATAGCACTCGAGGTAAGGCACCATTATTCACAAAATCGTATAGATCGACGCTCGCCACTCGCTGCTGGCCACGCTTAACCAATACTTGGCGATAACTACCACTCTTGGCGTCAATCCCACCTGCTTGGTGCAAAAATGCAAGCACACTGTCATCTGGCAGGCCAGTATATTGGCCGGGACGAACCACACTACCGGTTACAAATACGGTCACCTCTTTACTAGACGCCGTCAATAAATTGGCATACACATCCACACCATCTTTATAGACTTTGCCTACGGCTGCTTTAATTTTGCTAGATACCTCTGAAGCTCGTACACCGGTCATGTGAATTTCGCCCACATCCGGCACGAATACATTGCCATTAGCATCCACTGTCAACACTTCATTTGCGGTGGCTTCACCCCACATGCGCAAGGAGATTTTATCGCCAGCAATCACCTGATAATTCGGATCTAAAGCATTAGCGCGCCGACTGACATAGTTGCCCGCAAACAAATTAGCGCCAAACGGCTGCAGGTTTTGCCCAGCACGAGTTGTACGTGGCAAACCTTCATCAAAAATGCGTGGTTTAGAATCAGCAGTGAGAACATCGCTAGTCTTAGCATCAACGGCTGCGGTAGTAGACATATTAGCTGTTTGGCCTTCAGCAAAACTAGTGCCTAGCATTAGCAACCAGATACATACCGCTGGAACTGCTCTTTTAAAATAGTACATAACTTACACCCAACCTACATGGTCGCGGACTGCTGCAACTGATAATGAGCCAATCCCCCAGAATAAGAAGCTTAATAGCAACACCGTGAGAATCCCTGATATTTTTTCAGGTTTGATAGCCTCATCGGGTAAATTGGGTTGAACCGTCACCGTTAAATAACGCTGTTTGCGGTCTACCTCTAAACGAGCTTGCTCTAAAGCACCCTGCTTAGCTCGATAAAGCTGCTCGGCAAAACCAAGCCGACTCTGCAACTCAGTATATTGAGCTAGTTGTACAGCAACCTCAGTACTTTTACCTTTGGACTGAGCGACTGAAACTGACTGTTCTTTAGTAATTTGTTGGCGTAAAGAATTCACTCTACTCTGCAAGTTTTTTACCTTCATGGCTTCCGGCTGCATGAATGCACTAGCTTGAGCCAATTCAGCTTCAGCTTGAGATAACTGAGTTTGTAACTCAGACAAGCGGCTAAGCCTTGAAGTTTCCTCACGTTCGATACGCGCATTGGCTTGCGAAGCAGGGTCTAACACATCTTGCTGTTGACGAAATTGAGTAACTTTTGCACGTAACTCATTAACCTCTTGCTCCGCACTAACTACTTCTTTTTCTGCAATTTTTAGCGCATCTGTACGCAGACTAGAGGATAATTTATTGACAAGAGCCTCACTCTGTTTTAGCGCTAGAGCAACCATTTTTCTCCCTATCTCAGCATCAAATGCGGTCATAGTGACCGTACTAATACCGGAGGTTAAATCGTGCTCTATATCCGTCATTTTCTGCCAATATTCAACAAGATCTTCTTTACTAGCATCGGGTGGCAAGCGAGCATAGGCATCAATAACCAAATTGGAATAATGAGCGCGTAGATCCAACTCAGGCTCAATATCTTTAACGAAATCAGCTGACAAAAGGTAATCGCGAATAATCATTGCATCGGCGGTAGCACCACTCGCACCCGGCAAGCCGGTTAAAGCGCCAATGGCATCTATTTTAGGCGCTGAATTGCCCTGAATAATGAAATGCGCTTCAGAAACGTATTGGTCACTAGCGTAACGATAGTAATAGATAGACGCTAATACGGTGGGTACCACCACTAACAGTAAAAATAACCAAGGAAATGATGCACCGCGTTTAGGTTTGCTCATCGCTTAACCCCTGCTAACCCTTCATACACTTTGATCCCAAACTCCACATCATCAAAAATAGTAAGCTCATGATTATTAAGAATAATAATCATATCCGAATAATCACGTACCGTGCGCATATCATGCGAGACGAGAATTAAATTAGCCGTTTGACGCCGTGCTTCAAAAGCAGCTTTGCTCTTTTTTTTGAAAGTCGGGTCACCGACTGACATCACTTCGTCAATTAAGTACACATCGAAATCGATGGCTAAACTCAAGCCAAATGCCAAGCGAGCACGCATCCCATTGGAATAAGTGCGCATGGGTTCAGTCAAAGCATTACCTAGCTCAGAAAAATCGCGCACATAGTCTAACACTTGATGTAGATCTGCATTATAAATCCTACACACAAAACGCAAGTTTTCCTCACCCGACATATTCGGGTTAAACCCGCCACCGAAGCCTAAAGGCCAAGAAAAGCGTCCAGTACGAATAATTTTTCCTGAATCAGGCGGCTCAGAACCTGCAATCAAGCGCATTAGTGTTGATTTCCCAGCACCATTCATCCCTAAAATACTAATATTTTTATGCTCAGGAAACTTGAAAGATACGCCATCTAAAATAGTTCGATAGCCACGGCTTAATTTGTAGTATTTGCTGACATTAATGAACTCAATCATACGCCTAACTGCCTAAGTTTACTGCGAGTGACACGCTCACCCGCCAGACCCAGAAAACCTAGACTTAGCATCCATACTATAGGGTACATAGGCTCATAGAATTGGCTTTCAAAACCATAAAAGAAAGCGCTACGCTCCCATTCAAGTAAATGCAGTACTGGGTTATACCAGAGAAGATCGCGAACGACTGGAGGCAACGTATCTGCGACAAAAAACGCACCTGAAACAAAGAAAAGAACCCGCATGATGAGTGCTTGGAAGCTACTATAGCCTGGTAGGTATAATTTAATAACACCCCCCACTAAACCAAAGCCAGAGCCTAATAAAATACATAACATTAAAACTACTATCGACATTAAAATTGATTCAATACGATCAAAAATACCCCAAAAATACAAACATAATAGATAAATGATACTGACGATAAAAAGTGTCGAGAACTCTAAAATGACACGCGCAATAATGACATCAACCGCTTTTACTTGAGGATAGGTTAGCAGAGAGGTCGTACTTTCAATGACATTGCTCATCATTGACACGCCTTTTGTAAACAGCATCCAAGGAATAATCCCTGTGAAGAAAAACAGATGAATATCAACATTGATGGGCGCGCCACGATCCATTAACCCAAAGATTAGGGCTAAGGATAAGATCATGGTGAGCGGTTCAAAAAAAGCCCAAAAATACCCCAAACGACTACGGCCAAAACGGGTACGGGTGTCACGCAAAATAAAGGCAAAAACGACTCTTGCCTGTACGGTCAGGGCATTGAGGATTTCGGACATTTATAGACCTGCAGGCTCAGTATTGATCACTGGAGCAGCTAATACCCAACGGCCATTAATCCAACACGCTGATTTGGGTCTAGGGTCATTACGACCTCGGCCTTGAGTAAAATATTGGCAGATATAGCCATTACCTGAGTAATAACGCACGCCATCCAAGATTACTTCACCTTGTTTGGGCGGAGGAGCACCGATTAAGCGTTTTTCTTCTGCAGTTAATTCTTCACGTGCAGGTGCTTGGAATTGAAATTTAGGCTGAAAGTTGGCAGAACGCTGCTCAAACTCGTCAACACTTTGCGCTTGCAAACGCTCGACATACTTCATAATGCCTGTGCAGCCCGACATCATTGCTAATAAAGTACACACACACAGAATTCTTAGATACATTAGCATGGTTGAATTTAACCAGAATAAAGTTTAGTTAGGTCATTATGCGCAGTGTTTTCAGGAGCACTGCATCATTTTTACCACAGGCGCAAGATACAATACACCTTTAGAGGGCGCAAACCTATTCCTTAGGAAACCTGTCACAAACGGGCTAATGGTTTAATAAACGACCACCATCCACTGCAATGACCTGTCCAGTGATGTACGGCGCATCACGTACCAAAAATAATACAGTCTGCGCAATGTCCTCTGGGGAACCCATTCGCTCTAAAGCTGTTTTTGCTAACAACTCAGCTCGTTTATCCTCAGCCATCGGCTGTTCAGGCCAAAGAATCGCACCAGGCGCTATGCCATTAACGCGAATCGTTGGCCCCAGCTCTCTCGCTAATACTTGGGTCAACATGATCAAGCCCGCTTTTGCCGCGCAGTATACCGAAAACTCAGATAAAGGGCGGATACCATGCACGTCGGTCAGGTTAATAATAACGCCTTGGTTCTTCTGCAAAGGTGCAGCAGCAGCTTGGCTAAGAAATAAAGGTGCTTTTAGATTAGTCCCCATCAAATCATCCCACTGCTGCTCCTGAAGAGTACCAAGCGGCGTTGGATAAAAACTAGAGGCATTGTTGACTAAGATATCAAGTCGGCCTGTTTGCTCAACTAAAGCACTCATCAACTGGGGAAACTGTTTTACTTCTAGCAAATCAGCCTGTAGCAACACACAGGAATTAGCACGTAGGGCATTTAACTCAGCTTTTAAAGCCTGAGCCTCACCTGCAGAATTTTTGTAATGAACTACGACAGTCGCGCCCTCAACATGCAAGGTACGCGCAACCTCTGCACCAATACGGCGGGCAGCTCCAGTAATTAAAGCGACTTTTCCTGCTAGCGAATTCTCTATCATGTTTTATTCAGATTCAGGTTATTATCGAGTCTTCCTAACATCATACCCTGCCATGCGTTTTACAGATACTTTACCTATCCCATCTGCGGAAGCCTTAGCACACAGTGAGCAGCTCAAGGCGGTTATTCGCCAACGAATTCAAGAGCATGGCGGACAAATTAGCTTTCATGACTTTATGCAGGCAGCCTTGTATGAGCCAAGCCTTGGTTACTATGTAGCAGGTTTACGAAAAATTGGTGCTGAAGGTGATTTTGTCACCGCCCCCGAAATTTCGCCTTTATTCTCACAATGCCTTGCTAATCAGTGTGCACAAATTCTTGCTGAATTAAACAATAGCTCGATTTTAGAATTAGGTGCTGGCAGTGGCCTAATGGCCGCCGATATGTTATTGCGTTTAGAGCAACTGGCTTGTTTACCTGAACACTACTTTATTTTAGACTTAAGCCCTGATTTGCAAGTTCGCCAGCGTGCCACCCTAGCAAAATATGCACCGCATTTATTGAGCAAAGTGCAATGGCTGACTAGTTTGCCTACAGAACCTTTGCGTGGCGTGATTCTGGGCAACGAAGTGCTGGACGCGCTGCCGGTCGAATTATTCAAAGTAACCGAGCAAGGCCTTGCTAGTATCCATGTCGGTGTAGTGGATGATGAGTTTGCCTTTACAGATCGACCTGCAAACGCCGCTGAATACCTGCAAACACTGTTGCCTGCTGACTTAGCACTACCCTATACCTCAGAGTTTAATCCGGCTTTAGCTCCTTGGATGCATAGCTTAGCGGATCATTTAGCAGCCGGTGCTGTGCTATTGATGGATTATGGCTACGAACGTGCTGATTATTACCACCCCGAACGCAGCCAAGGTACTTTGCTCTGCCATTATCAGCATCGTGTGCATAGCCATGCGCTGATTTATCCGGGCTTACAGGATTTAACCGCCAGTGTCGATTTCACGGCGGTAGCAGAGGCCGGATTAGAGGCAGGGCTGCAATTAGCCGGTTATACGACGCAAGCAGCCTTTCTAGCTAGCAGTGGCTTAGAAGACTTATTTATCCAAGCACTGAATACTGACCCGCAAGCTAGTTATCTTTTAGCCCAACAAATCCGCACCTTAAGTTTACCGTCTGAAATGGGCGAGCGTTTTAAAGTGATTGCCCTCACAAAAGGGTTTACCGCTCCCCTGCTCGGCTTTAGACTTGGCGACCGCCAACACCGGCTGTAAAAAATTAACTAAAGGATCGTATGGACATTCTCTTATTGGTCAAAGCCGCCATCATGGGACTTGTGGAAGGCGCGACTGAATTTTTACCAGTATCCAGTACTGGGCATTTGATTCTTGCAGGTGATCTGCTCAACTTTATGACACCTGACAAACGTCATGTATTTGAAATTGCTATTCAATTAGGTGCGATTCTCGCCATCGTTTGGGAATATCGGCAGCGCTTTGTGCGGACTTTTACGGGTTTAGGCCGCGATCCGCTTGCGAATCGCCTCTTTATTAATGTCGCAATTGCCTTTATGCCGTTAGCCGTTTTAGGTTTGCTGTTTGGCGATATTATTAAAGCCTATTTATTCAAACCTGTACCCGTAGCGATTGCCTTTATTCTGGGCGCTTTTGTTATTCTTTGGGCAGAACGCCGACAAAAAACGGTGACGATTCAAACTGTTGACGACATTCGCCCAATGGACGCTTTGAAGCTTGGCTTAGCGCAAGCAGTGGCTTTAATTCCGGGCACATCACGCTCAGGTGCAACCATTATCGGCGGGATTTTATTTGGTTTATCGCGTACCGCTGCAGCTGAATTTTCCTTCTTCTTAGCCGTACCCACTTTAGGGATCGCGTCAATTTACTCGATGTATAAAGCCCGCGATTTATTAAGCGTAGATGATTTAGCACCTTGGGCCGTGGGCTTTATTTTCTCGTTTATTAGCGCTTTATTTGTAGTACGCGCGCTGATTCGTTATGTCAGCAACCATGATTTCACCATTTTTGCTTGGTATCGTATTGTCTTTGGTATAGTGGTCTTAATCACTGCTTATACGGGTTGGGTCAACTGGACTGTGCAGTAGAGTTTTTTCGACTAAAGCTTCGCCTGCTGGGCTAATTGCTCTAATTTGCACAGCAGAGCGGCTAGCACTCGCGGTATCTTTGCGATGCCCTACTCGCGCTACAATAAAACCAGCCTGCTGCCAAAAGCGCAGCAGCTCTGGGCTTAACGCATAACTCACCGCTAAATAATCGGCCTGTTTCAAAGCCGCATATTCATATAGATGCTGTACCAACTGCTTGCCCAAGCCTCGCTCTTGAATATCAGGGTGCACTGCAATCCGCATAATCCGTTCGCAAACTAATTCAGCAGCGCCTGCAACTTGAGCATGAAAACTTAAAGTTTGTGGCACTAAATGCCCGTGTGGGCGGCGCTTACCTGCATAGATGGCTTGGCTCAGTTCAGGATCGAAGCCACCTTCCCGCGACAATAAAGCGACGGCTAACACTTGCTGTTCTTGCTGGAGAACATGAATAGATAGGTTAGGAGCATCCAGCATTTGCTGCAAATCGGAGGGGCGAGTTTGATAGTGAGCTGTCACCAATAAACCGAAGACTTGCTGCAATAATGATTCATTTTCAAGCAGCTGCCTGCGCTCAAGGCCATTCGCAGTAATAGGCAAATCCGCATGCAACTGTAAGGGCGCTGCCTCTACATCCAAGAGCAGTAAGCGATAGAATAAAACTTCTAGCGCATCATTGATTGACCAACGCATCGGCAGCTCTAAGCGCAAATTTTGCCAATTCGGCGCTAACTCACTTAATGCTTGTTGAAAGCGTAAAACAAAACCGCGCCCACTGCCCTCATAACCGTGCAAGGTCGTTGAAAATACAATACGCGGATAAGCACGCGCTAACTTTAACAGTAAAGGTAGCGGAATCGCGGCAGCTTCATCGACCATCAGCAGATCAGCTGCTGGTAAGTTTTCTAATAAATCATCAGGCGCATAAAACTGTGGCGCTAACTCGGCATGCTTAAACACCGCATCAACCGCAACGCGGGCGGGCGCGGTAACTAACACGGTTTTACCTTGTGAAATTAACTGGCTAGCGACTAAACCTAAAGCAGCTGACTTCCCCCGGCCTCGATCAGCCGTTAAAACGATAGCGCTATCAGCTTCGATAATTTTTTGCACAACCTCAGCCTGAGTGGGGCTATTGACTAAAACTGAGTTGGGCGCTGTTAGCGGTTGCTGCAAAATTCGCACAAAGCGCCGCAAGAATAAACCGGCTACATCTGCTGCGGTATAGAAATGCGGTAAGAAGCGTTGATAGGCAGGGTCAGGAAATTGTGGCCAATGTTCAAGCGGCGGACTTAGCAGGATAAAAACTCCGCCCCCGCGCAGAGTACCGCTAACGGCGGCCAGTGCATTGACATCTAAGCCACTAAAGGCATCAAAAACAATGGCATCAAATTCACGCCCTAAAACCATGCGCGCTTTACTGGCAGGTAGCACCTCATGAATTATTGGGGAGGTGGAAATCCATAAAACAGAATCGCTGGCGTTTAACCTAGCTTGAGCAGCTCGCAAGCATGCTTCCTGCGAGCCAGTGAGGTGAAGAAATTGCCGAGGTTCAGTTGCACTCAAACAGCATCATTACCTTCTTCGCCAGTACGAATCCGAATCGCTTGCTCAACATCCATCACGAATACTTTACCATCACCGATTTTGCCGGTTTGAGCGGCTTTTAAAACGGCATCAATTACTGCTTCGACTTTTTCATCGTTGATGACGATTTCCAGCTTAATTTTTGGTAAAAAATCAACCACATATTCAGCCCCGCGATACAGTTCAGTATGGCCTTTTTGCCGCCCAAAACCTTTAACTTCCGTAGCAGTCATGCCAGTGACGCCAATTTCAGTTAACGCTTCACGGACATCGTCCAGCTTGAAAGGCTTAATGATAGCTTGAACCATTTTCATGAGTAATTCCTCGCAGTCCTAATTCAGGGGTAATTGCTTACGCCAAGCTGACGTCATCGGGTAACGCCAATCTTTGCCAAACCCACGCCGGGTAATCCTGACACCGGGTGCTGCCTGACGGCGCTTGTATTCGTTTAATAGTACCAGATTTACGACACGGCGCACGGTTGCTAGCTCAAATCCTGCATCCACTATATTTTCGAGCATTTCATCTTGCTCTATAAAGCGCTCTAAAATGCCATCCAAAATTTCATAAGGAGGCAAAGAGTCTTGATCAACCTGTCCGGGCGCTAACTCAGCGGAGGGCGGGCGCGTAATCACTCGTTCGGGAATCACTGCACCTAAAGTATTGCGATAGGCTGCTAAGCGATAAACCAGCGTTTTATACACATCTTTTAAGGGGCCAAATGCGCCTGCCATATCCCCATAAAGCGTCGCATAGCCCACAGCGCTTTCACTTTTATTACTGGTGGTCAGTAATAGCTTGCCGAATTTATTCGACATCGACATCAAGAGCATACCGCGAATCCGTGCTTGTAGATTTTCCTCGGTTACATCCGCTCTGAAACCCACAAATTCTGGCGCTAAGGACTGCACAAAGCTTTCATAAATAGGCTCAATCGGAATTTGCCGATACTTCACACCCATCATTCGTGCTTGTTCGGCAGCATCCTCCACACTCATGGCAGCGGTATAACGGAAAGGCATCATGATAGCTTCGACATTTTCCGCACCCAAAGCATCAGCTGCTATGGCTAGGGTTAAGGAAGAATCAATGCCACCCGATAAGCCTAGTAGCACCCCTTTGAAGCCATTTTTGCGCACATAATCACGCACACCGATGACTAGCGCTTTATAGACATGCGCCTCTAAAGCTTCATGCTGATAAGTGGCAGCAGCAGCTGGCTTGGTATGATCAATCGGCAATTCGCCAAAAAACACACCTGACTCAAATAATGGTGCTCTTAAAGTACGCACACCTTCGCGGCTAAATAACATCGAGTCGCCATCGAAAACCAACTCATCCTGCCCACCAACTAAATTCACATAAGCCATTGGCACTTGATGCTTGAGCACTTGGCGAACCACTACTTGCTCACGCTTTTCCGGCTTATCATGGCTATAGGGCGAAGCATTCAGGACTAAAATCACTTCAGCACCTAAAGACATGGCAGAATCCATCGGCTGGTCATGCCAAATATCTTCACAAATTAGGATGCCCGCACGGATGCCTTTAATATCCACGATTAGGCTACCCTGCCCGGGTTCAAACCAGCGTTTTTCATCAAACACACGGTAATTGGGCAGATCTTGCTTGTGATATTCGCCAATAATTTCGCCATCTTGTAAGACATAGGCAGAATTATGAATGAGGTAATCGCGCAACATCGGCATACCCACCAAAGCCGTAATGCCTTGAGTATGCGGCTTTACTAACTCAATGGCTTGTTCGCATTGCTGCAAAAAATCCTCACGATAGACCAAGTCTTCGGGGGGATAGGACGATAAAGTCAGCTCGGGGAAGATGATGACATCAGCTTTTTGGGCCTTAGCTTCCTCAATAGCCTTGATAACTTGCTGGGTATTTCCCGCAATATCGCCTACGCAGAGGTTCAGTTGCGCCAGTGCGACGCTTAAGCTTCGATTATTCTTTTGCACAGTGGTGTAGAACAGTAAAATGATGATCTAGAAACTATACCTTAAAATTTTGGATGACAGCATGTCCCGCATAATTTTTATTCTTGTTCTGCTCGTAGTTGGTTATCTCCTGTTAAAATCGTGGCAGCGTAGAAATATATTAAACAATCAGCGACGCGACGAGCGCAGTTCGGGGCAAATTAAGAACAACATTCACATTGTGAGTTGCCAACAATGTGGACTGCATATTCCCGAAACTGACGCCGTCCAGCATGGGGGTAAGTTCTTTTGCAGTCTGGATCACGCACAGCAAGCGCAAGTCACGCATCAATCAACACCCAAGGACAAACGGTAGCCCCCTTTTTCCTGCATGAAGATCCTTGGAATCTGCTAAGGCTATATCATGTTTATCGTTTAGCGCTGGCGGGGGCTTTCTTGCTAGCGATGGTGGGCCAGTCTAAATTTGTCCAACTGGGCGCGCAAAATAAAGAGCTATTTGGTTGGATTACCGCCACCTACCTACTGATTGCGATTATTAGCAACCTTTCCTCCTATTTTCAGTGGCCTGATTTGGCGATTCAGGGTGTTGGCTATTCGATCATTGATATTCTGGTGCTATTTGTCATTTTGTATACCAGCGGTGGTGTCAGTGTAGGGATTGGCATTTTGCTAGTCGTACCGGTACTGATTCCCTATATCTGTACCTCGGGGCAAGTTTCCATCGCAATGGCTGCAATGACTGGAATTTGCCTGATTGGCTTAGAAGTTTGGCTAGGTCTGAAAGAAGGCCAAACTAATACAACTAGCCTTACCCATAGCGGCATCCTGACTTTATTTATTATGTTGGCGAGTTGGCTAGGGGATCGTTGGATTCGCAAAGCGGATGAAATGGCCAAGCTTGCCAATCGGCGCGGGATTGATTTAGCCAATCTTTCCCAACTGAATCAGTCGATTTTAGACCGTTTAGAATCAGGGATTTTAGTCGTAGAAACCTCGGGTGCAATTCGCCATATGAATGCCGCCGCTTGGCATTTACTTGGCAATCCGGGTAATTGGCGCAGCAAACCGCTCGCCGTGTTTGCGCCTGAACTCGATAAACATTATCAACAGTGGATTGATGAAGTTAGCCCGCGTACAGCGAGCTATGACTTACGCCACCAACAAGCGACTGAGCTGCGCGTGCGTTTCACTCAATTAGGTACACAAACGCGGCGTAATACTTTAATTAATCTAGAAGACACCAGTGAACAACGTGAAAAAGTTCAAGGGGTAAAGCTCGCCTCGCTCGGCCAATTGACGGCCAGCATTGCGCACGAAATTCGTAATCCTTTAGGCGCGATTAGCCATGCAGCGCAATTAATGAGCGAATCGCAGAATTTGGACAAAGCTGATACGCGCTTGCTGCAAATTATCCAAGCTAATGCCAAGCGCATGAACTTAACCATTGAAAGCGTGCTGAATCTGTCTCGCAAAAAAGAACCTAAGCGTGAGCGCTTACCATTGAAAGGCTGGCTGCATAGCTTCCTGCGTGACTTCATGCTGCAACATAATTTAAAAGAAAAGCAGGTGACTTTATTTATTGAGCCTGCTGACTTAATGATTGAGTTTGACCCTGCGCATCTACATCAAATCATGTGGAATTTGTGCCGCAATGCTTTCAAGTATGCGCATGAGAACCCGCAGAAACTGCAACTGGATATTCAAGGTGGTACGCCTGCGCATAGCCGTGATGTCTTATTGAACATCATTGACAATGGACGCGGCATCCCAGAGGATTTGCGCCAACGTCTATTTGAACCTTTTTTCACCACCAGCACACAAGGAACTGGCTTAGGTTTATTTATGGCTAGAGAGCTAGCTTTGAGCAATGGCTCGGCTTTAGAATACCTGTCCCTGCCTACGGGTGGCTGCTGCTTTCGGATAGTTTTTTCGCGGTCAGCTCATTAACCAACAATAAAAATAAAGCTAGAAAATCATGACTGAACAACGTGTACTAATCATCGATGATGAACCCGATATTCGTGAGCTACTTGAGATCACCTTGTTGCGCATGGGTTTAGATACGCTGACGGCGGGCAATGTCGAAGAAGCGCTTGCACAAATTCAAGCCCATGAACCGAATCTCTGCCTGACTGATATGCGCCTACCGGATGGCAGCGGCATTGATATTGTGCGCTTCTTACAAAAAGAATATCCACATATCCCCGTCGCAGTGATTACGGCTTATGGCAGTATGGATGCTGCGGTTGAAGCCTTAAAAGCGGGCGCTTATGACTTCGTGTCTAAGCCCGTTGATCTGCCCAAATTGCGTGACCTCATTCAAACGGCGCTAAAACTAACGAGTGGTGAGAAAACACAGCGCCCCAAAGTGGCTGAAGACAATCTTAGCCAAGGCCGTATTTTAGGCTCATCGCCAGCGATGCAAACCTTGAAAAGTACGATTGGCAAACTAGCTCGTAGCCAAGCGCCAGTGTATATCCACGGCGAATCCGGTAGTGGTAAGGAATTAGTAGCGCATGAAATTCATCTGCAAAGCCCTCGGCAAAAATCGCCGTTTATCCCAGTCAACTGCGGCGCTATCCCTGAAAATCTCATGGAAAGCGAATTCTTTGGGCACAAAAAAGGCAGTTTCACGGGTGCGGTCAGCGATAAACAAGGACTATTCCAAGCGGCTCACAAAGGTACTTTATTTTTAGATGAAGTGGCTGACCTGCCGTTAACCATGCAAGTGAAGCTACTGCGGGCGATTCAAGAGCGGGCGATTAAACCCGTCGGCGGCTTGGAAGAAATTTCAGTCGATGTACGCATCTTAAGTGCTACGCACAAAAGCCTTGAGCACGAAGTAGCCGCAGGCAACTTTCGCCAAGATTTATACTACCGCCTCAATGTCATCAAATTAAAAGTACCGCCGTTGCGCGAACGCCAAGATGATATTGAATTATTAACCGACTTTTTCTTGAAAAAAATCGCCGAACGTTGGCAAATGCCCGCAATTAAACTCACCCTGAAAGCACGACAAATGCTGCTCAGCTATTCATTTCCCGGTAATGTTCGCGAACTGGAAAATATTCTGGAACGGGCGAGCACGCTTTGTGAGGACAACACCATTCAAGCGGATGATTTGCAGTTGCCGCAAGTGGGCAACGCCTCGACTAATTCGGCTCAACAACAGGCTTCACGCCCGGTTTTATTATCAGTCCCGCCTGATTTAGTAAACGCTTACACAGCTCAACCGCCCATACAAAACAACTCTGCAGCTGGCTCGGAGCAATCATGGACACCGCATACCGATGAAGAAGCTGAGCGCAATATGATTATCGAAGCACTCGACCAAACTCGCTGGAACCGCACTAAAGCAGCAGAACTGCTGGGAATGAGCTTCCGCCAATTGCGTTATCGTATTCAAAAATATGAATTGGATACCCACTGATTGTCAGCGCTGAGCGTATCGCTAACTAGTCGAATGCAGCTGATTGAAGACAATTGACCACTCCATGGTTTGTTGCTATATATGACAACATGAACGCAATACAACTGTATAAAGATCGATTTGATTACCACGATGGCATGATCGTTGAAGTGGTGGTCTGGCAAGTTCCTCAGCCAGTGTTGGACAGCCAACATCCTTATAAATATCGGCTTTTTTATGGCAATGCGGAACATCAACGCGTCGTAGGCTATGACAACGAACGTCCCAAAGGGGATCATCGGCATTATGGGGAATACGAAGAAGCCTATACATTCAGCACAGTGGAGCAATTAATAGCTGATTTTCTCGCAGACATACAACGCATCAGGAGGCAAGCATGAGAACATTAACCATTCGTATTTTGAATGAAGAGGCGGCTTTGGAAGCCATGCAGCAGCGTTTCATTGATACATGGAAAACAGGCGAGTATACAGGTGAATTTCTGACCTTTGAATCACCTACTGCCCTATTTCGTGCGATCACCCCCAAACGCTGGGAGCTGATCAGCAAGCTGCAACCGTTGGGCAAGGTTAGCCTACGTGAATTGGCACGCCAAACTCAACGCGACATTCATCGTATTCATGATGATGTTAGCTCACTGAAAGCACTGGGTATTATTGAGCAAGACGATCAGGGTATAAGCATCCCCTATCAGAAGATTCGTACCGACTTTACCTTGAGTAGTTTAGCGGCTTAGTGGTATGTCGATTCTGTTGAATGCTAACCATTAATGCCTTAAAAATCGGCAGCATTGACAAAATTTTGAATTTTTAATTGTGGAAATTGACAAGCTTAATTAAATTGTCAGCTTTTGACACAAGACAATGTCAGCTGTCATTTATTTCTAGTTAGGTTAAATTTTAAATTTCATTAAAAACATATAGTTATATAAAAATCATAAGTTGGCACAGAGCCTGCAATACGGTTAGTGCCCTAAGGCAAAGACTCAAAATAAAAACCAACTGAAAAGCAAAAATAAGGAACCATAAAATGTCCATGAAGAAAAAAGTACAAGCAGGCTTCACTTTAATCGAATTAATGATCGTGGTAGCGATCATCGGTATCTTAGCGGCGATTGCTCTGCCTGCTTATCAAGATTACACCATCCGTGCAAAAGTATCTGAAACTATGGGCTTCGCAGCAGCGGCTAAAACCACCTTAGGCGAAGATTATTATGGTCGCGGTACTTTACCAGATGTGGCAAATGATATTGTTGTTAAAACTAAAGCATCAATGGAAGCATCAAAATATATCGGTACAGCCACTTATGCAAAAACTAGTGCTGACGCAGCAAGTTGGACTGTTGCTTTAGAAAATGTTGGTACTCAAGCTAATACTAAAACCATAGTTTTTGATTACACAGGAACAGCTGAAAAATTAGATATGACTTGTACTGGTGGTAATTTGGATCAAAAATATCGCTCATCACAATGCCGCAGTGGTAGCTAATATTTAAAACATAAGCCTAAAACAAACCCGCCTTGTGCGGGTTTGTGCATAAACCAATAAGAAGAAAAACAATGGAACAGCGAAAACATTACCAACAAGGCCTCACCTTAATTGAGTTGATGATTGTTGTAGCAATTATTGGTGTATTAGCTGCTGTTGCTTTACCTGCCTATCAGTTGTATGTAAATCGAGCGAAAACTGCTGAAGCGATACATTTTTCTGATTCTGCAAAAACAATGTTGTGGGAATACTATGCTGGTGTAGGCTATATGCCGGAATCATCAAATTATATCGCCACTAGTATTGAAAATATGATGAGTGCATCACAATTTATTGACAGTGCTATCTATACAAAAATTGATGAAGACAATTCTTATATTACAGCCACTATGACTAATATGGGCAGTGACGTTGGAGTGGGAAGCAATACTTTAGTATTTAACTTTACTGCCTCAGCTGATAAGGTAACTCTAGATTGTACTGGTGGTAATTTGAGACAATCATATAGACCATCCTCTTGTCGCATAGATAGTTAAGAAAATAGACTAGAAAAATGATAAAAATAAAAATAAAGGCGGCTCTTATTCATTTGACTATTGGGCTGTTAGTCTTAGCACCTATTTTAACTTATATCTTATTGGTTTGGTATCCTAGTCCAATTTTTGAGGCCTCTGGCCTAAAAAAAATTCTTTATATTTTTTTAACTACTGATCTTATCTTAGGTCCTATCTTAACCTTTATAGTTTTCAAGCCTACTAAAAGAACTTTAAAACTAGACTTATCGATAATAGCCTTTTTTCAAGTTGCTGCGCTTGCATATGGGCTCTTTACTATTTACTTAGGGCATCCAGCTTATATTGTCTATACTGTTGATCGCTTTACTTTAGCAACACCTAAAGATATTTCATTGTCAAATAGATTTAGTCAAATGGAAGCTAAATTTCTAGGGCAACCAACTTTTGTTTATGCTAAAAGCCCCGAAGACCCACAAGCAAAGCAAAAAATCGCCTTGGAAGTTTTATCAGGATTACCTGACATTGATCATCGTCCCGAGTATTATGTCGATTTTTATAAAAATATCTCCGAAGTTTTTAAAGGCAGCATTAAATTAGAAAAGCTCCTTAGAAATAAATACGCAAAACAAGAATTTGATAGACTTACCGCCCATAGAAAAACTAATAAAGCTGACTATGCATTCTTACCATTGTCAGGTAGAGATGTTGATCTTGTCTGGGTTTGGGATAAGACCAATAAATCTCCTATTGGGTTCATCTCTGTAGACCCGTGGAAGTTATGAAGATAAAAGCATGATTAACCTTTCTGATACACGAACATCGGCAGCAATAGGATTGGGTTTAATAAGCTTATCTATATTGCCTTTTTTCTTACCCGGAACCTTCCATGATTCTCAGCGCCTTTTAAGTATTATACTTACCTCCTCTTTGCTTTTTTACATAATTCTCAAAAGACCTTTTATTCCTATCCCACAAGTGATTTTTTTTCTCACCTTGTTATTTTTTGGATTTTTTTCCAGCATGAGCTCACTAATACCCTTTTGGTCTTTTTTGGAGCTCTTGATTTTTTTAGATATTTTTCTTTTAAGCTCCATGTTATTCTCAAAGATTAATGATTCTGATATTCAATCCTTAATTTATATTTTCTCACTGGTGCAATTACTTTACATAATAAGGATTTTTTTAAATTATACTTTTACTATAATAGATGGCCAGAAAATCGATAGCTATATCATAATTGATGGCTTTTCAAATATTCGTTTTTACGCTCAATTCCTTAGCTGGACAGTTCCTTTTATCACAGCTTACCTAGCTTTAGAAAAGAAAAATAAATTTGATGACCTAATTATCTCAATTCTTTCCATTAGTTGGGCTCTAGCTTTCTTTAGTGGAACAAGGTCATTTCTCTTAGGTATTATAGCTAGTTTAGTTATAGTATTTTTTTTGACCCCAAGCTTGTGGGGAAAGTATTTAAAAAAAACCATTAGAATAGGCTTAGTAGGATTCATTATTTATTTGATAATGACTCTATTAATACCTTACCTATTAAAACTAGATAATGTGAATATTCTCAACTCTACTATTAATCGAGATTTTACTAGCTCGAGTGGAAGAGTAGAAATCTGGATGAGCACTTGGGAAGTAGCCTTAAAATATCCTTATCTAGGCTTAGGTCCCATGATGACAGCTGCCGATGATATTTTACCTGTAGCTCACCCTCATAACTTTCTACTTCAGCTAGCAGCTGAATGGGGGCTTATTTTTGCAAGTATAGTAATTTTAACTACTGGATACTGTATTTGGTTATGGCAAAGAGCAATTAAACAAAAACCTCTGGTACGCGCTCCTTTAGCCCTTCCCGTTACTGCATCTATAAGCTCCGCAGTTTGTGTGAGCTTGGTTGATGGTGTGATGGTAATGCCAGTCAGTTTAATGTACTTCTGTGTTATTGTGGGTGCTGCAGCTGCATTATTACGAACATGGTCACCAGACTTAAAAAATCTGAGGCTTTCCATGTTATCATCAGTAATTTTGCTGACTCCTATAGCCTTGCTATTATTTATAACCATAAATCAGTGGCTGCATTTAGCAGAAAGCAATCAAAAAAATCACCCTTCACCTAGATTCTGGGCTAACGGTAAGCTTCAACAGCATCACTACAAAACTCTTTTAGATTTATTTAATAGCAAATAATTCTTATATCCGAGACCTACTGAACCTCTCTCTGAGCTTTAATAAAAATTTTAATAATACACTAACCACTCAGCTGTTAAGCTAGCAGTTTTCCCCTAGACGTATTATTATTTGCTGAATAATTTAATTAAAATAATAAAGAAACTGTTAAAAACTCATGAGCGCACCTAACATTCAACTTCCCGGCTATGTCAAACAACTGGTCACTACAGGCAAGTTGGACATAGGGGTTGCCGAGAAGACTGTCAAAAAAGCCCATGCAGATAAAATATCGGTCTTGGAATGGCTGTTTCATCAGCAACTTGTCAATGCCAAGGACTTAGCACGGGCAGCCAGCGATGAATATGGCATCAGTTTTGTTGATCTGGATGCCATTGATATTCGTCCTATGGTGGCTGATCTCATCTCCGATGAGCAAAAACAACGTTTGCACCTGCTCCCGATTCACCGATTTGGCAATCATTTATTAGTTGCTTTAGCTGACCCGATTTATCTACCTAACCTTGATGATGTCAAGTTTGCCACCAACCTCAAACCTGAACCCGTCTTTGTTGAGTTTGATAAATTACAGATTTATCTGGCGAATGGCGGTGGTTTTAGCGGTTCTGCTTCATCCATGCAGGTTTCCAATGAGGCGATTACCCAAAATATTGCTCTTGATACGCGCGACATCAAAAAGCAGGAAGCCGATGGCGAAGAAGTTGAGATTATCTCCTTCGTGGATAAGCTCCTAGCGCATGCGATCAACTCGAAGGTTTCAGATATTCATATTGAGCCTTATGAGAAAAACCTACGGATTCGCTATCGGGTCGATGGGATTTTAAAGGTTATTGCGACCCCACCAATTGGTATTGCGGCGCAGCTCACTTCACGCTTAAAAGTCTTAGCGCGCATGAATATTTCTGAGCGGCGCGTCCCTCAAGACGGGCGCATCCGCTTTGCTTTAAATGAGAAAAAGAATATCGACTTTCGTGTGAACACCTTGCCGACCATTTATGGCGAAAAGGTAGTTATGCGGATTCTTGACTCTGATAGCGCGACCATTGGGGTGGAAAAATTAGGGTTTGACCCGAAACAGCAGGCAGATTTTGTTAATGCGTTGAGCAAGCCAGACGGGATGGTACTAGTCACTGGCCCGACAGGTAGCGGTAAAACCGTTACCCTGTATACTGGCCTTGGGATGTTAAATACCCCTGAAACAAATATTTCCACCGCAGAAGATCCTGCTGAAATTAACATGCCTGGTGTTAATCAGGTCAATGTGAATCCTAAAGTGGGGCTAACTTTTGCGGAGGCGCTGCGCTCTTTCTTACGCCAAGACCCCGACATTATTATGGTGGGGGAGATTCGTGATTTAGAAACCGCTGAAATCTCCATCAAAGCAGCGCAAACAGGCCACTTAGTCCTCTCGACACTCCATACCAATAGTGCTCCAGAAACCTTAACTCGTTTGCTGAATATGGGTGTTCCCCCGTTCAATATTGCCTCTTCAGTGCATTTAATTATCGCCCAACGCCTCGCCCGACGCTTATGTGATAAATGCAAACAGCCTGCGACCGTTCCAGCAGATATTTTACGCGACTTCGGTTTTAAAGAAGAGGACATTGGCAAATTTACTATTTACGAAGCGGTAGGCTGCTCTGCTTGCTCACAAGGTTATAAAGGTCGGGTCGGTATTTACCAAGTCATGCCGATTTCCCAGACGATGGGACGGATGGTGATGGATGGCTGTAACTCGATGGATGTAGCAGAACAGGCTCAACGGGAAAATATTCTCGATTTGCGCCAATCAGGCTTAACTAAAATAAAACAAGGTATTACTTCGTTGGCTGAAATCTCACGTATAACCAAAGATTAAAAAGCTTCCGCCTATCTGGGGTAACCCAGAGTATCAACCGAAAGATGCTATACTGGGTCGCAATGATGATAATAATAAACGAGATGACGAAAGCTTATGGCTAGCACACGTAATCCAAGCACCAGCAAAACCCCAAGCGCCGTTGACGGGATGCAAACCTTCAAATGGGAGGGGGTTAATCGTAACGGTGTAAAAATCAAAGGTGAAACCCAAGCAGCCAATGCCAATTGGCTAAGAGCAACCCTGCGTCGCCAAGGCATTAATCCGGGGCGCATTGTCAAAAAGCCTAAACCCTTATTTAAGCCCGCAATTAAACCCGCCGATATTGCTCATTTTGCACGCCAAATGACTACCATGATGCGCTCGGGTGTACCTATGGTGCAATCATTGCAAATGGTAGGTGGTGGTGGTGACAATCTAGCCATGCATGACCTGATTAAAAAGGTCATTCAAGGTATTGAATCAGGTGAAAGCTTTGGGACTGCCTTAAGCAAGCACCCACAATACTTTGACCGCCTCTTCGTCAACTTAGTTAAAGCAGGCGAGCAAGCAGGTACTTTAGAGACTATGTTGGATAAGGTTGCGACCTATAAAGAAAAAACCGAAGCCCTCAAGTCAAAGATTAAAAAAGCGGTCATGTATCCGGTGATCGTTATCGTTGCGGCGGTAGTTGTCTCCTCCATCATGTTGATTTGGGTTATCCCACAATTCAAAGAAGTATTTAGTAGCTTTGGTGCTGACTTGCCCGCCTTTACTCTGATGGTTATTGCCATGTCTGAATGGCTGCAAGCCTATTGGTGGATACCCTTAGCCGCCATGGCTATGGGTGGTTTTGCCTTCAAAACTGCACTGAAGCGCTCTACTAAGTTCCAACGCATCGTGGATAGGATGATTTTGAAAATTCCCATTATCGGGAATATTATTAACCTTTCTTCAATTGCACGTTTTTGTCGCACACTCTCAACTATGTTCTCGGCAGGTGTGCCTCTAGTAGAGTCGATGGATTCAGTAGCAGGTAGTACGGGTAACTCATTGTATTATGATGCCACTATGCGCATGAAAGCCGATACGGCCCAAGGCTTACAGCTGAACGTAGCCATGCAAACCACTCAAATTTTCCCTAATATGGTCGTACAAATGACGCGTATTGGCGAAGAATCTGGGCGTTTGGAAGAAATGCTCGCTAAATCAGCTGATTACTATGAAGAACAAGTCGATGACTTAGTCGATACACTAGCCAAACAAATTGAACCCTTGATTATGGCAGTATTAGGTGTTGTTGTCGGTGGCTTGGTAGTCGCGATGTACCTGCCAATTTTCAAACTTGGGGCGGTGGTTTAACAAAAACTATGGAATTAATACACTTGCTAGCCACCAATAGCACTTGGTTATTGGTGTGTGTAGGGATCATTTCGTTATTAATGGGTAGCTTTTTAAATGTAGTTATTTATCGCTTACCAGTGATGATGGAACGTGAGTGGAAACAGGAGTGTGTCGAATTTTTAGGCGCTGAGCACAGTTTAGCAAAGACTGATACTAGCCCGTTTAATTTAGTCGTACCACGCTCACAATGCCCTAGCTGCGGTCATAAAATAGCCTCTTGGGAAAATGTACCCGTTATTAGTTATTTGTTTTTAGGCGGCAAATGTGCGGGCTGTCGTACCCCCATTTCTATTCAATACCCACTGATCGAACTCGTGACTGCGCTTTTATCCATGTTGGTTGCTTATCAATATGGCTTTAGCTGGCAGACCTTAGGTTTATTATTTTTTACTTGGACTTTAGTTGCGCTCTTTATGATTGATGCGCAAACCATGCTCTTACCTGATGACTTAACTTATCCCCTGCTCTGGGCTGGTATTCTTCTCAATATGAATGGCTGGTTTGTACCTTTAGCAGATAGTGTGTTGGGTGCTGTGTTTGGTTATTTATCGCTTTGGAGTATTTATCATCTTTTTAAGCTCCTCACGGGCAAAGAAGGCATGGGCTATGGCGACTTCAAACTCTTAGCTGCTTTAGGCGCTTGGGGTGGCTGGCAAATTTTACCATTTGTTATTTTCGCTTCTTCTGCTTTTGGTGCTTTGTTTGGCATTGCTTGGATGATTCTCAAGCGCAATGGACAAAGCCTACCGATGCCATTTGGCCCTTGGCTAGCAATGGCTGGTTTTGTAGCGATGGTTTGGCACGATGAGGTGGTTCGTTTTAGTATGCAGTTGTTTACTCCCTATCAATGATGAACTATGTATCAGCTAATTTTTTACGTACCTGCAACTCACAAGGAAATCGTTAAGCAAGCAGTCTTTGCTGCAGGTGCGGGGCGGATTGGCAATTATGATCACTGTGCTTGGGAGTGCTTGGGCACAGGTCAATTCAGGCCTTTAGCAGGCAGCAATCCGTTTTTAGGGCAAGAAAACAATCTACATCTAGTGGATGAATATCGAGTCGAGCTTGTCTGCGCGAATGAGTATATTCAAGTCGCTCTGCAGGCTCTGATGCAAAGCCATCCTTATGAAGAACCCGCTTATACCGTTTTCGCCATTAACACTATTTAGGTTGCAAATCCGGCCAAAACGGCAAAGCTCTGCCCTGCTGACTCTTAGGCGCTAAGTAAGAACGCTGGATTTTAATAAGACTCGTTTGTTTGGGATGTTGCTTAAGCCAAATCCAGTGCTTGAAAATCGGCTGATCAACCAGTGTTTGCTCATATAAGACTGGGTTTTGATGATTTTTTAAAACTGCTCGGCTATCGGCGGGCGAGCTAAGTTTTCCATTGTAATACCAAGCTTTTGACTCTGTTGCTTGTGCTACTGAACAACCCAAGATTAATAAGATGCTTAGATAAGCCAGTGGTTTAGCTAAATAGTTAATCATTTTTAGAGCTCACCCTAGTTGAGATGAGCTCCGTTGATAGCACAGACTAAGTCATCTGACTAGAACTGTTTGCTGCGTTTGACGTGCTGAGTACTTACGCACGAACTGGCTTGCCAACCGCTACAAGCGGAAGCAGTGACAGGCTCGGCTTGAGGTGCTAAAGCACCAAAGCTACCTTTAACACCTTGCATACCCTTACTACCATGCATCCCTTTATCACCGCCACCATGGCCGCCACTCATACCGCCATGACCACCGCCCATGCCACTATGCCCCTTATGGCCGCCGCCGCTCATACCACCATGACCGCCGCCACCCATACCCGAACTGTGACCGACGTTCATACTGCCATGACTGCCACTCATTCCGTTGTGACCATTACCTTTGCCATTATGGCCACCGCCCATGCCTCCATGCCCATTGTGGCCGCCACTCATTCCGTTGTGACCATTACCTTTGCCATTATGGCCACCGCCCATGCCTCCATGCCCATTGTGACCGCCTCCAGTTCCGCTGTTACCACCACCATTACTACCGTCGGTACTAATACCAACATAACCATTACCACCACCACCAAATACCATGCTACCGGTAAAGACTGGCGCAATCTGCTGGCTATAAATAGGGCGCACTGGGCGATGTACTATTACTTGTTGGACAGGGCGTTGCACATAGCGCACTACTGGACGAACTACTTGAACCTGACGAACGACTTGACGCACTTGTGGGCGCGGTGCTGGGCGAAACACTTGTACTGACCGAACACCACAAGCCTGATAACCCTGATGTACTCTGGTTGCAGGATGGTGGCGGTAATGTGGTCTTACTACACGGCGAGCCTGCATCTGCTGCATTTGCGCACGCTTCCGCGCTAACATTTGCTTCTTTGCGGCTAATAAACGTTGCTGTTGCAAAATACGCTGCTTTTGCAGTAATAAGGCCTGACGTTTTAATGCAGCTTGGCGTTTCTGCTGAGCAATCCGTTGCTTTTGTAAAGCCACTGCCTTTTGCTGAATCGCTTGCTGGCGTTGACGCTGAAGGGCAGCTTGTCGCTGTTGTTGGGCAATTTGTGCGGCACGGCGTTTTTGCGCTAATTGCAAGGCTTTACGCTTTTGTTGAGCCGCGTAATAGGCTTGACGTTGCGCCCGGGATGGTTGATTAACCTGCTTAACAACACGCTTAGCATGAGGGCGCGGCACTACTGCACTATGTGTGGAGCTATGTGGGCCACAAACAGCACCCTGACTCGCTACACGATAGTTAGCTTTTTTAACTGCACGCCAGCCACCATGGCATAAACCTTTAGTATTGCACTGATGTGCTGCTGCACTATGCTGATATCGCTGCCCCTGCCATACGCTGACTTGGACCGATTTTACCCGCACGACTGGCTCCTTCTCATTAGCATGCATGGTGCGCATATCTTCAACACCACCATTCCATGCTTGAGCTTGGGAGACCGCTACCAGCCCTAAACCAACACCAATAACTATTTTTTTCATGCTGCCTTCTCCATGAAGAGCGTTGCGCCTGTTAGACTAGGCTATCTTTTTTGAGGAATGCCTGAGTAATGGATAAGGAACAAACAACCCATTTTGGCTATCAGCAAGTTCCTGTTATGGAAAAAGCTAGTAGAGTTGCTGGGGTATTTCATTCGGTAGCCGACAAGTACGACGTAATGAACGACGTAATGTCATTTGGTGTGCACCGCATCTGGAAACGCTTGACAATTGATGCCGCCGGAGCAAAGCAAGGCTCGAAAGTTTTAGATTTAGCGGGGGGTACTGGCGACTTAGCCGGAAAGTTTGCCCGCATCGTGGGTCAATCCGGCAAAGTGGTGCTTTCTGATATTAATGCGTCGATGCTGGAAAATGGCCGCAAGCGCATGGCTGATGATGGAATTGCTGGCAATATCGAATATGTGCAAGCGAATGCAGAGTGCTTACCCTTTGCCGATAATAGCTTTGATATTGTGACGATTGCGTTTGGTCTAAGAAATGTCACCGATAAAGATGCGGCGTTGCGTTCCATCTTGCGGGTACTTAAACCAGGTGGACGTTTATTGGTATTAGAATTTTCTAAGCCAGTGCTGCCCGGCCTCGCGCCGATTTATGATCAGTACTCATTTAAATTTCTGCCTTTCATGGGAAAATGGGTCGCGAATGATGCCGAAAGTTATCGCTATTTAGCCGAGTCGATCCGCATGCATCCTGATCAAGAAACTTTAAAAACGATGATGAGCACCGCCGGTTTTGAGCGGGTCACTTATACGAATATGACCGGCGGTATTGTGGCCTTGCATAAAGGCTTTAAGCTTTAAAACGCTGATACAGCCGCTCACCCAACAGAGCGGCTAAAATCAGAGCATAAATAAGCGGCTCAGACGTATCTGATTTGGCATCTTTCATCCACCAGAAATGTAGCACAGCCAGCATTGACAGTGGATAGATTAAAGTATGCAGGGTTTTCCAGCGCTTACCTAAACGGCGCAGCATGGATTTGGGCGAAGTCACTGCTAAGGGGATCAGCAGCAGAAAAGCGAGCATGCCGACCGTAATAAAAGGTCGCTTGAGAATATCGCGCCAAATTCCGCCCCAATCAAAAAACTGATCCAGCCACAAATACAAAATCAGATGGATACAAGCATAAAAGAAGGCAAATAAACCCAACATCCGCCGTAAGCGAATTCCTTGCGTCCAACCGATTAAGCGCCGCAAAGTCGAGAGTAACAGTGTCAGCAGCAGAAAGCGTAAAGCCCAATCGCCCGAGCTGCGTGTCACAGCCTCAATTGGATTCGCGCCCAAACTATCTTGCCAAACACCAAGCCCCATCAAAAGGACTGGCATTAAGGCTAAAATAAATACTAAGGGCTTAAATAGCCGCGTAAACCAAGGCTCAGGCACTTGCATTAATAGTCTTTCCGTAAATCCATACCGCTATACAAGCTAGCCACTTGCGCTTCATAACCATTGAACATTAAGGTTTTGCGCTTACTAAACTCACCAATCCGGCGCTCGTTATATTGGCTCCAGCGTGGATGATCGACATCAGGATTTACATTGGAATAAAAGCCATACTCTTTAGCATTGGACTTTTCCCAACTAGACACGGGCTGCTGCTCAACAAAGCTAATCCGCACTATCGATTTGATACTTTTAAAACCGTATTTCCAAGGAACGACTAGGCGCAAAGGCGCGCCGCTTTGATTCAGCAAAGGCTTGTTATACAACCCAGTCGCTAGCAAAGTTAAAGGATGCATCGCCTCATCCATGCGCAAACCTTCGGTATACGGCCAATCGAGCACGTTATGTCTAAGCTCAGGCATTTGTTTGGGATCAGCTAAAGTTTCGAAGCGCACAAATTTCGCTTTTGAAGTTGGCTGGAAGCGTTTCAATAAATCGCCTAAAGCAAAGCCCTGCCACGGAATCACCATCGACCAACCTTCCACGCAACGCAGGCGATAAATCCGCTCTTCGAGGGGATGAGGTTTAAGAATATCTTCCAAGGTATAAGTACCGGGCTTTTCACATTCGCCATCGACCTTGACTGACCACGGCGAAGTAATCAGCGTTTTAGCATTCACGGCGGGCTCGTCTTTGCCAGTACCGAATTCATAGAAGTTGTTGTAAGTGGTGATATCCTCAAAATCAGTCGGCGTCTCATCAGTTGAGAAAGCGGATTTCGCCCAAGCCAGTGGCGGCAAAGCAGCTCCCAATAGCGCTGTACCACCGAGCAGCTTTAAAAATTCACGGCGATTTTGATAAAGCGCATAGGGCGTGGTGTCATTTTCGGTTAAATCTGGAGCCTGTCTAATAATCATTTTTAAATACCTCTAGGCTAATACGCGATTCATCAGCTTTTGGATGCGCAAGCAAACACTTATGCTATTGTCGCAGCGGCTACGATGAAGGAGACATGAATGCAAGTCCGCAATTTTATTTATCTTGGTTTGGCGGTCGTTGCTTTGGCAGCTGGTATCTTGACCGCAAAGCAATTCTTAAATAGCCCAAGCGTTGAAGCGGATTCTAATATGACCGCCACGGCTAAGAATGATTTCACCCTGACGCAAAACAATCAGGCGGTGCACTTGAAGGACTTTCGTGGCAAGCTCGTGCTGCTTTATTTTGGTTATGCCTCTTGCCCAGATGTCTGCCCGACTTCCTTAGCTTTATTAAGCTCTGCTTTGAAAGCATTAAGCCCAGAAGAAACTGCCCAAATCCAACCGATCTTTATTAGCGTTGATCCGGCGCGCGACAATGGCGCTAAACTGATGGAATACGCGCGCTACTTTTTCCCAAGCTTTATTGGCATTACTGGCAGCGAGCAAGAAATTCAACGCACCGCCATGCAATACGGCGCCTTTTACAGTAAGGTAAACAGTAATTCGGCAATGGGCTATACCGTTGACCACAGCTCGAATAGCTATTTAGTCGGCAAAGACGGTCAATTACTGACTACTTTTAAGCATGATGCGAATAAAGCGGAAATCATAGCGGGGATTCGTGCTGCTTTAAAAAATTAACAAGGACTTAAGTTATATGCTGCTCGATGCTCTAATAATCCCACTGGAAGCTGCCTTTAATGCTTGGCTGAAATTAGATGAAAAAACGCATGGCAATGCCCGCCAACGCTTGCAAGCTTTGCAGGGCAAACTCATCCATTTGCGCATCACCAATCCCGGCTTCGACTTGTACTTTTTACCCACTACCGAACAGGTACGGATTAGCTCGAATTACGATTCACCAGCAGATGTGAGCATTCAAGGCAGTGCTCTAGCCTTCATGCGTTTGTCGCAAGCCGCAGACAGCGGCAAAGCCATGCTCGAAAACGGGATTAAAATTGATGGCGATTTAGGCTTAGGCACTGAGTTCAGCAAAATTCTGCGCGAAATTGATATCGACTGGGAAGAGCTACTATCGCAAGCAGTGGGCGATACGGTAGCGCATCAAGCAGGGCAGTTTGCACGCAATACTAAAGGCTGGATGGATCAGTCCGCACAAGCGATGCGCTTAAATACCCAAGAATATTTGCAGGAAGAGTCGCGTTTATTGCCTGCGGATGCCGAATTAGATTACTACTACGAACAAGTGGATCAATTGCGCTTGGACGCAGAACGTTTAGAGGCACGCCTGAATCGGCTGCTAAAAGAAAAGGATGCCTAAGCATCCCTTTCTGATTCAAGTAAAAGTGCGAATTCATTGAGCGCGCGGCGATACACTTTCCGCTTGAAGAAGACCACTTGCTGAGCCGGTGTCCAATAGTCCACCCATTCCCAATGATCAAATTCAGGCTTTTGTGTAGCCTGCAAATTAACATCTCCGTCCCTGCACAGCATCCGCAACAAAAACCAACGTTGCTTCTGGCCGATACACAGGGGTCTTGAGCGACGGCGTATCATGTAGTGGGGGATGCGATACCGCAACCAACCCCGAGTCTGCCCCATAATCTCTACTTGATCGCGCTGCAATCCGGTTTCTTCATGCAACTCTCGATACATAGCATCAATCGGGGATTCTCCTTGATCTATACCTCCTTGAGGAAACTGCCAGGACTCTTGCCCCAAGCGCTTTCCCCAAAACACTTTACCATCGCAATTACAGAGGATGATGCCAACGTTCGCACGGAAACCGTCCTCATCAATCACGACAATCCTCCAGAACTTTTACAGTTGCATTGATTTTTTCACAATCGCGATGATTCAGCAATTTTAAGCGAGTACAATCTGGTATTTTTCTGCCAAACGTACAGGAGCAGGCATGACACTCGCACTTTTCGACCTCGATAACACGCTTTTAAAAGGCGATAGCGATTATCAATGGGGCGAATTTCTAGTTCGTAAAGGTTTAGTCGATGCACAACAGCATGCCGAAACTAATAAACGCTTTTACGGGCAATACACTAATGGCAGTTTAAATATCCATGAATATGCGGCTTTTACCTTTAAGTTTTTAAGCGCGCACAGCATGGAACAACTTGATCAATGGCGACAGGAATATATGCAGGAAGATATCCACAAGATGATTCCCGATGCAGCGCGCGCTTTAGTCGAACAGCATCGCGCCCTTGGCCATACCTTAGTGATCATCACCGCCACTAATAGCTTCGTGACACGCCCGATTGCCACTGAATTTGGTATCGAGCATTTATTAGCAGTCGAACCTAAAATTATTAATGGGCGCTATACCCAAGAAATCGACGGCATCCCCACCTTCCGTGAAGGTAAAATCGAGCGTTTAAAGCAATGGCTGCAAGGCCGTTCAGAAACCTTGGCAGGCAGCTATTTCTATAGTGACTCGCATAATGACTTGCCACTATTAGAGATAGTGGATTATCCGGTAGCGGTTGACCCAGACGATACATTGCGCGCTAGAGCAGCCGCTAAGGCTTGGCCGATTATTAGTTTACGGAGCTAAGTGATGCACTACCCTGCCAGTAAATTGCCGCATATTGGCACGACCATTTTCACTGTGATGTCGCAGATGGCGAACGACTATCAGGCCATCAATCTCTCGCAAGGCTTTCCCGATTTCGATGGCCCCTCTGCGCTGTTGAATGCGGTTGGCAGCTATATCGCTAAAGGTATGAATCAGTATTCGCCGATGAGTGGCATTCCGGTTTTACGTGAACAGATTGCCGCCAAAGTCACACGGCTTTATGCCAATCCTGTTTCCGCCGATGAAGTCACCGTGACTTCGGGTGCAACGGAAGCTTTATTTGCCGCCATTGCCGCTGTGGTACGCACGGGTGATGAAGTGATCATGTTTGACCCTGCTTATGATAGCTATGAGCCAGCGGTCGAATTGAATGGCGGGATAGCAGTTCGCTTGCAATTGCCGCCACCGCTATTCCAGATAGATTGGGCGCAAGTCCAAGCAGCGATTACGCCGCAAACGCGCTTAATCATTCTGAATAGCCCACATAATCCAACGGGAACGGTGTTGAGTACAGCGGATATGCAGCTGCTGCTTGAGCTAGTGCGCGGCACCGATATTTTACTGTTGGGTGATGAAGTTTATGAGCATATTGCCTTCAATGGGCAGCATCAAAGTTTACATCGTTATCCTGAATTGTACGAACGCAGCTTCGTGGTGTCTTCCTTCGGTAAAACTTACCATGCCACCGGTTGGAAAATTGGTTATTGCGTCGCACCACCGCCGTTAACTGCTGAATTTCGCAAGATGCATCAATATCTGACCTTTGCCACTTGTACACCGATGCAATTAGCACTGGCGGATATTTTGCGTGATGAGCCGGAGCATGCAGATAATTTGCCAAGTTTCTATCAACAGAAACGCGATTTGTTCTGTTCTCTAATCAGTAATAGCCGCTTTAAATTTACGCCTTCTGCGGGTACTTATTTCCAAGTCGTCGATTACAGCGCGCTTAGTGATTTGCCGGATTTGGCCTTTTGCGAGTGGCTGACTAAAGAAGTTGGGGTAGCCGCGATTCCGGTTTCAGTCTTTTGCAAAACACCGCCCGAGATGCGTTTGGTCCGCTTCTGCTTTGCAAAGGGTGATGAGACTTTGCAGCGGGCAGCTGAGCGTTTATGTGCAATTTAAGGAGGCTCAATGACTGAATCCTTACGCGTGAGTTTGGTGCAAGCTGAATTGGCTTGGCAAAATCCAGAACAGAATCGCGCCCAGTTCACACAACTGTTGCAAGGCTTAGCGGGGCAAACTGATGTAATTGTCCTGCCCGAAATGTTCACCACGGGTTTTATGATGACGCCTGAAACCCATGCGGAAAACTATGGCGGCGCAACCTTCACTTGGTTGCAGGAACAAGCTAAACACTTAAATGTTGCAATTGGCGGCTCAGTAGCGACGGCAGTTGAGGGGCAATATACCAATCGTTTTATGTTTGCTACCCCCGATGGCGAGATGCAGTTTTATGACAAGCACCATTTGTTCCGCATGGGCGATGAAGTAAATCATTACAGCGCGGGCTTGGAACGCAAAACCTTTCACTATCAAGGCTGGCGTATCCTGCCGCAGGTTTGCTATGACTTGCGTTTTCCAGTGTTTATGCGCAATCGCAATGATTATGATCTGGTGCTAGTGGTCGCGAATTGGCCAGCAGTACGGCGCAAACCGTGGCGGACTTTATTGCAAGCGCGGGCGATGGAGAATCAAAGCTATGCGGTCGGTGTGAATCGAGTCGGCACGGATGGTTTAGGTTTAGCGTATAGCGGCGATTCGTTAGCAGTGGATTTCAAAGGTGAGCTGCTGATTGATCAGGCTGAAGATGTGGCTTTTGTGGAAACGGTAGCGCTGAATCTGGTGGCTTTACAGCAATTCCGCGAGCAGTTTCCAGCGTGGATGGATGCGGATGAGTTTGATTTAAAAGCTTAACTATCTTTGAAGTATCTAATTTAGCAAAACATTGTTGGAAATCTATCTCGTCTGGAGGTTAATGCTGCTGGAAAAACTGTGAAATCTCCGGTTGATGGTTTCGACTGGATAGTTATCAATAATGAATTTAGGGCGGTGGGTGCAGCGCATACAACTGTTGCTCGGGATCACTTAGCAAGAAACTGGCTACTGCGAGTGATCATTTTCTTCGAGTACTACTAGCAAAGAAACATAGAAGCGTTCATGCCTTGCCTCAGCAGCCTTAAAGACTTGGTAAACCTGTTGTGCTTGCAGCTCATCATTCATCAAAAAACGTACTAAGACATTGGTATCTAGCGCTTTCACAAAGTATCCTTAGCAAAACGTGCCGCAATGACCGCATTCATTTCTTCAATAGTCACTGGCTTTTGCTTAGCTTTTTTATACTTACCGAATACTTCATCCACTTTGCGTGAAGCGGGACGAACCCTTAACTCCTCACCCACCCAAACAAATTCAAGACTATCACGCGCTTGCAAATTGAAATGCTGGCGGATGTCCTTAGGAACTGTGATTTGACCCTTACTGGTTAAGGTTGCAATTGTCATAAAGCCACCCACTTCCTTACTTTCTTAAAACGTAAAGAATTAAATTAAATCAAGCTAGCCGCTTATGCAACGGCCTTCAAGGATTCAATTTTGTGCATCCGCGTTGATTCGAGTTATGATGCCGACTATCTGAAATATTTGCAGATACACCGAATCACATGAGCGACATCTTTATCAGCTATAGCCGCCACGATCAGGAGTGGGTGGGTAAATTTGCCAAGGCCTTGGAGGATGCAGGCTATTCGATTTGGTGGGATACGCGCTTACTGGCGGGTGATGAATTTCATGATGTGATTCCCGCTGCGCTCGAAGAAGCTAGTTGTGTGATTGTGGTCTGGTCTAAGGTTTCTGTCACGCGCAAATGGGTACGAGCAGAAGCTTCGCGTGCTCATGATAAAGATATATTAATTCCTATCCAGATCGAGCCAGTATCCATCCCCATGCCGTTTAATTTGTTGCAAGCAGAGAATATGCAGCAGTGGAATGGCAAACGGACTCATCCCGCTTTTCAGCGTTTGCTAACATCAATTGATCGTTATTGCCGCACTACGGCGGAATCTCCAAATTCGCCACCACCGCCACCCATAAAAACTGAATCACCACGCTGGTTCAGGTGGGCAGGCTTGGCTGTGTTAGCCATAGGATTAGGTACGGGCATAGCCATTTTTTCTAACCCGCAAAGTCCAGTAGTAACGCCAGCGAATGAAAACAACACCCCTAAAACAACGCCAGCCCAACCAACACAAGAAACACCCACTGAGAGTACACTATTACAGCTAGCAGCTACACCTTCAGAGGCTACAACTCAGCCGCTAGCAGCTACACCTTCAGAGGCTACAACTCAGCCGCTAGCAGCTATACCTTCAGAGGCTACAACTCAGCCGCTAGCAGCTATACCTTCAGAGGCTACAACTCAGCCGCTAGCAGCTATACCTTCAGAGGCTACAACTCAGCCGCCCCCTACTTCAGCAAAATCTGCCCCCTCAGCACCGCGCCTACCTTTCGAGCCAATGATGGTCGATATACCTGCTGGTAGTTTTACCATGGGTTGCGTTGAAGGGAGGGATGATGTTGATGGAGGTTGTGACGATAATGAGAAGCCACCCCACACAGTCAGTTTACCTGCCTTTAAAATTGGTAAATACGAAGTGACCTTTGCTGAATGGGATGCTTGCGAACAGGCTAAAGCCTGCCCCCATGCGGAGGATGAAGGTTGGGGGCGAGGCAAACGTCCGGTGATTAATGTCTCTTGGAATGATATTACTCAGAAATATATTCCGTGGTTGAATCAACAAACGGGCAAACGCTATCGGCTGCCGACCGAGACGGAATGGGAATATGCAGCACGGGCGGGGGGTGAGTCAGTTTATCCGTGGGGAAGTAGTATCAGTTGCAGTTATGCCGATTACTGGGGTAATGATCAATCTTGTCATGGCGAAGGAACAAGTGTAGTGGGTCGTTTTGCGGAGAATGGCTTTGGTTTGCATGATACGCTGGGGAATGTGTGGGAGTGGGTACAAGATTGGTATGGATCAGACTACTACCGCTCGAGTCCTGCCAGTGCCCCGCAGGGGCGATCTTCTGGCACTGACCGCGTGTTGCGTGGCGGCTCCTGGGGCAGCACACCGAGGTACGTGCGTTCTGCCAATCGGATCAGCAATTCGCCAGATTTCCGGGATAACCTTGCAGGTTTCCGTGTTGCCCAGGGTCAATGAGTTCAAGTGGTGCAGCCGCAGGGCGTGTCCTGTATTGCCCTTCGACTACGCTCAGGGCGCGAAGGGTGGCAAGTTTCGCAGGCTGAGCGTAGTCGAAGCCCCCTGCTCGCGATTTTTTTAGAAATGACATTGGTTGACACAGCTAATCTAAAAAACCCGCCGATAAATATCCGCAACTTTCAGCTCACAATCCAAAGTACGCAAGGTGACCACATCCTCAAGGCTATGAAACTCCGAATAAACCCACTGCTGATCGGCTTGGCGATAATACTGCTCAACTCGGCAATAATCCTGCGTCACTAAAATATATTCTCGCAAAGCAGGAATAAGTTGGTAGTGAAAGAACTTCAAACCGCGATCATAGGCTTCGGTTGAATCAGACAGTACTTCGATAATTAACAAGGGGTTGAGTAAAACGGTGGTGTTCTCATCTTCAAACTGTTCTTCACCACAAGTTGCTACCACATCAGGATAACTATACTTGCTAATGCTGTCGCTTAAGGTGTGAACCTTCATATCACTTGAGTACACGCTACAAGGCTTATCTAAAAGCTTCGATCCTATGGCAACGACTAGATTGGAAGTGATTTGATTATGCGCTCGACTAGCCCCTGCCATTGCGAAGATTTCGCCATTGAGAAACTCGCTCTTCTCGGTCGCAATACTTTCTTGGGCTAGATAAGCAGCTGCACTTAAATGAGCTTTAGACTGAGCTGACATAGTGCTATCTCCTTGTAATAAGGCTCTTTTACTTGGGAAACTCCAGTGGAAAGCGTAGCCTAGAAAAAGCCCTACCTGCTTGCAGTGCTTTTCTCTCAAGGTCTTGCGCAGAATCAATCAAGCCTTGCTGCTCTAAAAATAGCAAAAACGCTCGTGTACTCACTTTTTGACAATGATCAGGTAAAATGAATTGAGCCTTGGCATCTGCATAGGCAAGTGTAATTAGCGACCCTGCATCCACGATCAAAATAACAGGCTGGCTCATGGTTGGGAAGCGCTCACCCTTAATTCACTCAGGGAGTTAACCATCGCTTGTGTGAGTTTTTCAGGTAAGCGCGGCGGAGGTAAATGGGCTTGTGCCATTAACAAGAACAAATCCTCCTCATGCTCTAAATTTAGAGCTTGCAAGGTGTTAATGCTGTCGGCTCGACCTAGTGAGAAATCCAAAAGATGCTGAAAATTTTGATTATTCGCCTGCTCAGCCGCCTCAAAGGTTTCAACCAGATAACGTAGCTCTGCATTGAACAAAGCATTGACTGAAGTATCGGTTTTTGCAGCCAAAACCTTAGCGCGGCGTAGCAAATCGCGGTCAATTGAACCTGTGAAATTAACGGTATTACCCATGCTAAGCTCCTAATGATCAATCACACTTTATTCAGTGTAACACATCAATAAGTGCTTCAATATCTGATCTTATTCACAAGGAAACGCTGGCAAATCCGGTAATCCAGTCACCCTCTTCTGCAACAGCGCATGAAATTGCCGTGCTAACACAGGCACTTGAATGTTACTCGGCGTATGCAGATAAATATACGGCTTCATGCCAGCCTCCAGCCAACGGGCTGTTTGTGCGACCCAAGGCTCAAGAAACTTTTGATTTTCCTCCAACACCGGATGGCCGATATAACGCAGCATCGGTGCTTGCGCGGTGGTATCTAATTGCACGGGTAAACGCGGCTTTTTGCGCTGTGCCTCTTTAGTAGACTCATCTATTGCAGGCGCAGAATGCACCGGACGGCTATCAAAGATCACTCGATCTACCTTCAGGCTACGCAATAGCTCGTTATAGTGTTGGCGTGTAGCTGTATCGGTGAAAAAGGCCGGATGGCGCACTTCAACCGCGTACTGATAAATAGGCGGCAAGCTTTGAATAAACTCATCCAAGGCATTCAACATGGAAGGCGTAAAGGAAGCTGGCAGCTGAATCAAAAAGCCATTTAAACGTTGCCCTAGTGGCTGCATACGTTCAAGAAAAGCTTTGGTCTCAGCAGCTACACCTTGCAGCTTATATTCATGCGTAATCACACGCGGAAATTTAAAGCTAAAGCGGAAGGTTTCGGGCGTAGATGCTAACCAACGCGCCACCATTGCTTCTGAAGGTGTCGCATAAAACGTGGTATTGCCTTCAACCGCATTAAAGAATTGAGCATATTGCTGGAGGAATTCGGCAGGCTTGGCTTTTTGGGTGTAAAACTCGCCTTTCCACTCATTCACAGCCCATAGGGGCGCACCTAAATAATAAGGAATAGCAGTCATACAAGGCTCGTTTTAAAAAAGAACAAGGTCTGGCCGTAGCCAGACCTTAACTATAATACCCAATTAACCGACTTGCACTTCGATCTTCCGTGGTTGTGCGTGTTCAGCCTTGGGAATGTGCAGGGTTAATACGCCATCACGTTGACTGGCTTCAATCTTAGTCGAATCCAGCTCGCGACTGAGCGTAAAGGCACGCTTATATTTGGCAATACTGACTTCAGCATGAGTAGCTTCCATCTGCTCAGGCGTTTGCAAAAGCATATCGCCTTCTAGGGTGAGTACATTATTTTCCACATGCACCCGCACATTTTCCTTGGGTACGCCGGGCAACTCGGCAGTTAGTGTAAAGCCATTTTCCGACTCCACAATCGTCACTAAGGGGCGCAAGGTAGCTGGCTCAGCAGTGTTAGGGGCTACAGTTTTATTAGCGGGTTCAGTCATGATTTTCTACTCCTTCAAACTTAGACTATTGAATCTCGATACGCTTGGGTTGAGCCTCTTCGCGGCGCTGAATGCTGATATGCAAAACGCCATCTTTGTAACTAGCGTTTACTTTGCTGACATCCACATCATCCGGCAGTGTAACCACACGCTTAAACTTGCCGGAGAAGCGCTCTTGCGCATAGACCGTTGACTTGTTGTCCTCTTTCGGTAGCGCTAAAGTACGCTCGCCTTGTAGGATGAGTAGGTTTTTATCAATCTGAATATCCAAACTTTTCGCATCCACGCCGGGCACAAAAGCATATACTTCGACCGAACTTGGGGTTGAACCTAAATTAATCGCGGGGAAACTACCGCGCGCAACTGGACGAATGTTGGATATAACATTTCGCCCCACTAACTGACGCTGCAATTGTTCTAGTTCACTAAATAGATCATCTGAAAAGTTAAATAAGTTGTTATACATGTTTATATCTCCACTTAATTTGCTTGGGCGGTATCGCCTATGACCCCATGAATAGGGTCGACCTTTTCAGAGTTCAAGAGCTGTAAAACAAAAAACTTGACAACTTGCAAAAAATTTTAATTTACAAGCGATTGGCACTTGTAAAAGCCATTTTTGCCCTTATTTAACCGTCCAGAGAACCTAGATTTGCAGGCAAGGAGATTTATGTGGAATACAAAGACTACTATAAAACTTTAGGTGTAGAGCGCTCAGCCAGCGCTGATGAAATCCGTGCTGCTTATCGTAAATTGGCGCGTAAATACCACCCTGATGTCAGCAAAGAAAAGGATGCAGAAGCTCACTTTAAAGAAGTTGGTGAGGCCTATGAGGTTCTAAAAGATGCTGATAAACGAGAAGCTTATGATCAATTAGGCTCTAACTGGAAGCAAGGCCAAGACTTTCGTCCTCCACCGGGCTGGAATCCGGGGGGGAGCGGTGGTTTTGAGTTTCGCAGTGGGGGCGGACAAGCTGACTTTAGTGATTTTTTTTCCTCAATTTTTGGCAATATGGGTGGCGGTTTTGGCGGTGGTGGCTTTAATCAAACTGGCTTTGGACAAAACGCTGGGGCGCGCCAACAAACTCGCGGCCAAGATCAGCAAACCAAAATCCAAATTGATTTGGAAGACTCCTTACGGGGTGCTAAGCGCAATATCTCACTAAGAAGTGCTAGCGGTGATCGCACTTTAACCGTGAATATTCCGAAAGGCATTAAATCCGGTCAGAAAATTCGCTTGAATGGTCAAGGTCAAAGCGGCTTAGGAGGTGCAGGTGATTTGCTCTTAGAGGTCGAGTTTAACTCGCACCACTTGTACAAAGTGGAAGGCAGTGACTTAACAATGAATCTGCCGGTTGCACCTTGGGAAGCGGCTTTAGGCGCAACTATCAATGTACCTTTACCGGACGGCGGACAAGTTGAGGTAAAAATTCCAGCGAATTCGCGTTCAGGCCGCAAGATGCGCTTAAAGGAAAAAGGCTTGCCGAGTAAACCAGCGGGTGATTTATATCTCACGCTGGAAATTGTACTGCCTGCCGCTGATACGCCACGTGCGAAAGAATTATATGAGCAACTGGCTAATGAGCTTGCTTTTAATCCACGCGCGGGTTGGTGACTAGGCTTATAATAAAGCCACAGGGCTTAATCAAACTGTCAAAATCAAGCTTTATTTTGGCCTACTGATCTAAGCCCTTTCACCAAAAATAAGGAAGCGTGCCTATGAAGATCACGGTTGAAACGACCATTCCAGCTCCCAGTGAAACAGAGTGGAAAGCTATGGACGACACCCGAAGATAGCCTGCAATGGAATGCGGCCTCTGCTAATTGGCAAGTCATTTTGGATAATTTCGCCAAGTTATGTACTAAACCAACAGGCAGCTTGAGAATATCCGATTACACCCCTTAAACCTTAGCGACAGATGCTATATACTATTGCACCGCTTAAAATGCATAAAAGGTATTCCAAATCAAGAGGCAGTCGCTTAAAATTGCCAACCTTTGTGAGCCTGCATGAAGCATAGGCTTTGCAGATTAGATGGCAGAACACTCCTGTTGGCAAATCAACACCCAGTTTTAAAGCTTGGGTGGCGCGCCAGCAGGTTATTGTATTTATATGAGACACTAAACAAATGACGGACTTAAGCAAATACCGGAACATAGGTATCTTCGCTCACGTTGACGCGGGCAAAACGACTACCACAGAACGTATTCTGAAATTAACCGGTAAAATTCATAAAATCGGTGAAGTGCACGAAGGCGAGTCCACAATGGACTTCATGGTGCAGGAAGCAGAACGCGGTATTACTATTCAGTCTGCAGCGACTACTTGTTTCTGGAAAGACCATCGCTTCAACGTTATTGATACCCCCGGGCACGTTGACTTCACGATTGAAGTTTATCGTTCTTTAAAAGTTCTGGACGGCGGTATCGGCGTATTCTGCGGCTCCGGCGGTGTAGAACCACAGTCTGAAACTAACTGGCGTTATGCGAATGACTCTAAAGTTTCTCGTCTGATCTACGTCAATAAGCTTGACCGTATCGGCGCTGATTTCTATCGCGTTGTGCAGCAAGTTGAAGATGTTCTAGGTGCTAAGCCTTTAGTCATGGTTCTGCCGATTGGCTATGAAGATACCTTCGTGGGCGTGATCGACTTATTGACGCGCAAAGCTTGGATTTGGGATGACTCTGGGGATCCATTAAAGTACACCCTCGAAGACGTTCCAGCCGATATGGCTGAGAAAGTTGAAGAATGGCGCGAAAAGCTAATCGAAACTGCCGTTGAGCAAGACGATGCAGCGATGGAAATGTACTTAGGTGGTGAAGAGCCTCCGATGGAAACCATTAAAGCCTGTATCCGTAAGGGTACGATCGCGATGGACTTCTTCCCGACTTATCCGGGTTCTTCCTTCAAGAACAAGGGCGTACAGTTAATTCTGGATGGCGTTATCGACTATCTACCGAACCCCACTGAAGTCCGTGCTCAACCTGAGACGGATATCGAAGGTAATGAACTCGGTACTTTCGCTAAGGTCGATCCGAATTACCCATTACGCGCTTTGGTCTTCAAGATCATGGATGACCGCTTTGGGGCGCTGAACTTCGTGCGTATCTATTCAGGTAAGCTGAAAAAAGGCGATACTCTGTTAAATACCTTCACTGGTAAAACAGAGCGCGTAGGCCGTATGGTAGAAATGCATGCCAACGACCGTACTGAAATCGAAACGGCGCAAGCAGGCGATATCGTTGCTTTAATCGGTCTGAAAAACGTGCAAACAGGCCATACTTTAGCGGATCCTGATAAGCCTGCGACTCTGGAACCGATGGTGTTCCCAGATCCAGTTATCTCGATTGCGATTGCACCCAAGAACAAAGCGGCTGCTGAGAAGTTGGGTGTTGCACTGAACAAAATGGTTCAGGAAGATCCTTCTTTCCGCGTTGAGACTGACCAAGAAACCAACGAAACCATCCTGAAAGGCATGGGTGAGTTGCACTTAGATATTAAAGTTGACATTTTACGTCGTACTCATGGTATCGAAGTGGATGTGGGCAAACCTCAAGTCGCTTATCGTGAATCAATCACTAAAGTGATTGAAGATAGCTACACCCACAAGAAGCAGTCAGGTGGTTCAGGTCAATACGGCAAGATCGACTACACCATGCAGCCTAATGAGCCGGGTGCTGGCTTCACCTTCCAATCCATGGTGGTTGGCGGTAACGTACCCCGTGAATTCTGGCCTGCGATTGAAAAAGGCTTCCGTGACAGCATGTCTAAGGGCGTATTAGCGGGTTACCCAGTCGAAGACGTAAAAGTTATTTTACGTGATGGTGGTTTCCACGCGGTGGACTCTTCTGCGATTGCTTTCGAAATTGCGGCTAAAGGTGGCTATCGTCAAACTATGGCAAAAGCCGGCCCACAAATTCTCGAACCGATTATGAAAGTTGACGTATTTGTTCCCGATGCACACGTAGGTGACACTATCGGTGACTTGAACCGTCGTCGCGCGATGATCAAATCACAAGATACTGCTCCGATCGGTGCACGTATCAAAGCTGAAGCGCCGCTATCAGAAATGTTCGGTTATATCGGTGACTTACGTACCATGACTTCAGGTCGTGGTCAGTTCTCCATGGAGTTCGCACACTATGCTCCATGTCCGAAGAACGTTGCTGATCAGGTTATTAAAGAAGCCGCTGAGCGCAAAAAAGCGCTGGATGATGCTCGTTAATAGCTATTGCTAGTTAAGAAAAGCCCTGTCCTTTGGATGGGGCTTTTTTTCGCCTTTAAGAAACTGACTCCATACCCTTTTTGCACTGACTTATCCACAAAAGTCTTGTTATTTAGCCTGTTTGTCAGCTATTTTCCACAAGCTTATCCACAGCTTGCTAACAACATATTGTAGTCACTTATGGGCTTATTACACAGCATCTAGTAGATACGCTTTTATTACACTGCTATAATTAGTGTATCCCCCGTTTTAATTTTTCTTAAACAAATTGCCCCCAATACATTATGGGGTAGAGGTTTTTATGCACTCAGTAAATGTAAAAGTACAAAAATCCGGTAGCGTTGAGGACATAAAAGTACCGCAATTCTCTACCCCTAAATGCAAAGTGATTCGCCGCAATGGTGAAGTGACCGATTTCAATGCCTCCAAGATTCATATTGCTTTAACCAAGGCTTTTTTAGAAGTGGAAGGTAGCACGGCCTCCGGCTCAGCACGGATTCACGACACCGTAAAAAACCTCACCGAACAAGTGATCGAAGGCCTATTCCGTCGCATGCCTGATGGCGGCATGATTCATATTGAAGATGTGCAAGACCAAGTTGAGTTGGCACTAATGCGTGCCGGTGAACACAAAGTAGCCCGTAGTTATGTTTTATATCGTGATGAGCGCGCTAAATTACGTGCCAAGAAAGATAAAAAAGGCAAATCCAAAGCGGATCTGGCGATCAAAGTCAAAATGGAAAATGGCGAATTACGCCCGCTCGATGAAGAGCGCTTAAATAAAGTCATTGCTGAAGCGGTAGCAGGCTTAGAAGGCGTGGATGCTGCTCAAGTTACTCAAGGCGCATTGCGTAATTTGTACGATGGTATTTCTGAAAAAGAAGTCGCGACTGCCCTAATTATTAGCACGCGCGTCTTGATCGACCACCATCCAAATTACTCACAAGTCGCAGCGCGGATGTTGATGGATAGCTTGCGCCGTGAAGTTCTGAGCTTCCTTGAAGGCCAACACACTGAAGCTACTCAGCAAGAAATGCAGGGTTTATATACCGAAGCACTGATCAAAGCGATCAAGCGCGGGATTGCAGTGAATTTATTAGCGGATGAACTCAGCCGTTATGACCTGAAAGCCTTAGGTGCTGCGATTAAGCCTGAGCGTGATTTACAATTCAGCTATTTAGGTTTGCAGACGCTGTACGACCGCTATTTCTTGCATCACCAAGGTACACGCTTTGAATTACCGCAAGTGTTCTTCATGCGCGTAGCAATGGGCTTAGCGATTAATGAAGTGGATCGCGAAGCACGCGCAATTGAATTCTATGACTTGCTGTCCAGCTTTGACTTCATGAGTAGCACACCGACTTTATTCAATTCTGGCACACTGCGCCCACAATTATCTTCTTGTTATCTCACCACAGTTCCTGACGATCTTGACGGGATTTATGGCGCGATTAAAGACAATGCGCTGCTGTCTAAATTCGCGGGCGGCTTGGGCAATGACTGGACGCGCGTGCGTGGCATGGGTTCGCATATCAAAGGCACGAATGGACAGTCGCAGGGTGTCGTTCCCTTCTTGAAAGTGGCGAATGATACGGCGGTCGCAGTCAATCAATGTTTTGCACCCGATACCTTATTACATACCGCTGATGGCACCAAAGCAATTCGCGAAGTGCAGGTGGGTGATTTGGTGCTTGGCATAAGCGGTACTTACCGCGAAGTCAAAAAAGTCATGACGTATAACCAGCATGACCCCATGGTGGCGCTGGATGTGAAGCATTCCATTGAACCAGTCAAAGTTACGGCAGGCCATCCTTTTTGGGCAATTCGTGGTGTACCGATGGAGCAAGCGAATGCTCGCACCCGCAAATGGTTGGACAGTGGCAAGGTTGAAGCAGCTTGGGTAGAAGCAGGTCAATTACAAGCAGGCGATTATGTAGCGCAAGTGATTCCCACCGAAACCGTGCTGGTAGATGGTTTCAGCGCGGAAGATGCAAGGCTTTATGGCATTTTGCTTGGCGATGGTCACATGAGTAAAGATGGTATGGAGTGGGGCGTTTCTGGCAATCCACAAAACGATAGCCATCTGCAATTCGTGCGTGATTATTTGCAAGCACGCGGCATTCATAGCTGGGAAACAGGGCGCGGCGAAACTTATGCACAAATCCATTGGGCGAGTGGTCAAGGTGTAGTGCGCAATGGCACGACTGGACGTATTGTCGGCTCGGGTGCTGCCACTTTGCCCTTCACTTATAACGACCTTTATAACACTAAAGGCGAAAAGCGGATTGCACGCAAATTTGCACATTTGCCACGCACTCAAACGTTGGCTCTGGTACAAGGTTTATTAGAAACTGATGGCGGTATGAGTCGTGGCAAAGAAATCTATTTCACCAATACTTCACGTGCTTTGGCGGAAGGTTTGCGCTATCAATGCTTGCGTTTAGGTGTGCCGACAGCAGGACAATATCGTGAGCGCGAGAATGCTCACACTGGCACGCGTTCGGATGGTTCGCAGATTGAATTTAAAGGCACTACTAAAGCCTACGATATTCGTATTCCAGCGGTCGCTGAGATTGCCGAATTAGTCGATTGCAAAGCGATCACTAAGCAAAATTGGATTACCCATAATGGTTGTATTTTCAGTCGAGTGCGCAGTGTCGAAACCATCCCAACGCTGCCTTTCGTACTCGACTTAATGGTCGAAGGCGATGAGTCGTATATGACGACAGCGGCACTAGCTCATAACGGTGGAAAAAGAAAAGGCGCTGTCTGCGCCTATCTCGAAACTTGGCATATTGACGTCGAAGAATTCCTCGAATTGCGTAAAAACACGGGGGACGAGCGTCGTCGTACTCACGATATGAATACCGCGAATTGGATTCCTGATTTATTCATGAAACGGGTCGCGGAAGATAAGGAATGGACTTTATTCTCGCCGGATGATGCGCCCGATTTACATGATTTAACCGGCTCTGCCTTTGAAAAGCGCTATGAGGAATATGAAGAAAAAGCAGCGCGTGGCGATATTAAATTATTCCGCAAGCTACCCGCGAATCAACTCTGGCGCAAGATGCTGAGCATGCTGTTTGAGACTGGGCATCCTTGGATTACTTTCAAAGACCCGTGCAATATTCGCTATACCAATCAGCATGTTGGCGTAGTGCATAGCTCGAATCTGTGTACTGAAATCACTCTGCATACCACCGACAGCGAGATTGCTGTTTGTAATCTCGGCTCGATCAATATGGTTGCACATACCAATGCTGATGGCTTGGATATAGCGAAGCTGGAGCGCACGGTCAATACCGCGATGCGTATGCTCGATAATGTCATCGACTACAACTATTATAGCGTGCCGCAAGCGCGCAAATCTAACTTGCGGCATCGCCCCGTGGGTATGGGCATCATGGGTTTCCAAGATGCTTTGTATAAGATGGATATGGCTTATGCCTCAGAAGAAGCCGTGGAATTTGCCGACCGCAGTCTGGAAGCCGTGTCTTATTTTGCGATTCGCGCCTCCAGCAATTTGGCGGCAGAACGTGGGCGTTATCCAAGTTATAACGGTTCGTTGTGGAGCCAAGGCATTCTACCGATTGATTCTTTGACCTTATTGGGCGAAGCACGTGGTGCTTATTTCAATGTCGATACCACCCAAACTTTAGATTGGGATGGCCTGCGCAATCTGATCAAACAACAAGGCATGCGCAATTCCAACACGATGGCGATTGCACCCACTGCCACCATTTCTAATATCTGTGGCGTCTCGCAATCCATTGAGCCGACTTACCAAAATCTATTCGTGAAGTCGAATTTGTCCGGCGAATTCACCGTAATCAACCCTTATTTAGTTGAGGATTTAAAAGCGCTGGATATGTGGGATGAAGTGATGATCAACGATCTGAAATACTTCGATGGCTCGGTACAAAAACTGGATCGCGTGCCGGAAGAATTGCGCCGTAAATATGCGACTGCTTTTGAGATGGATGCCCGTTGGTTAGTAGAAGCAGCAAGCCGTCGTCAGAAATGGATTGATCAAGGCCAATCCCTGAATTTGTATATGGCAGAACCGAATGGCGCGAAGCTGGATAATCTCTACAAACTGGCTTGGGTGCGCGGCTTGAAAACCACCTATTACCTGCGCTCGATTGGTGCAACGGGTGCGGAAAAACTGAACGATGCTTCAGTTCCAGCGGCTGAAGAAAAGAAGCCTGCGATCAAAATGGCGGCTAATTTATTGGAAGTCGGTTCGGCTGCACCGAAAGCGTGTTCGTTGCTTGACCCTGATTGTGAAGCTTGTCAGTAATGAAGTTTATTGACCTATTTGCCGGGATTGGTGGTTTTCATTTAGCGCTAAGTTCATTAGGACTTGAATGTGTGTTTGCATGTGAATGGGATAAGTATGCACAAGAGACTTACTTCGCAAACTTCGGTATGCGCCCAACAGGGGATATAAACCAAGTTGAGGCCAAAGATATTCCTGAATTTGATATTCTATGCGCTGGCTTTCCCTGCCAGCCCTTTTCAATAGCAGGTGTTAGCAAAAAAAACTCTTTAGGACGCAAACATGGCTTCGATGATGAAAAGCAGGGCAATCTATTTTTCGAAATTATGAGAATTGTTAAACATCATCGTCCTAAAGTTTTATTTTTGGAAAATGTTAAAAACCTTTTAAGTCATGATAAAGGGAATACTTGGGATGTAATCCATCAAGAGATCACTGCTTTAAATTATGAAATTTTCTATCAAGTTATAGATGGTAAACACTATGTTCCACAACATCGTCAGCGTATCTTCATTATTGCTTTCGATAAAAATAACTTCCCCTTCATCGATTTTAAATTTCCATCTCCACCCAAAAAACGACTTTATGAACTACAAGCTGTTATAACTAACGATGTTGACTCTAAATATACGCTAACCAAAAAGCTTTGGGAGTACTTGCATAGTAGAAAAATTGAGCAAAAAGTTAAGGGTAATGGTTTTGGCTATGGATTATTTGACCCTAGTAAAGACCTATATACGCGAACTATCAGTGCTCGCTACTATAAAGATGGTTCAGAGGTGTTAATTGAGCAGGCTGGAAAAACACCTCGTCGCTTGACTCCTCGTGAATGTGCTCGGTTACAGGGTTATCCTGATGATTACAAAATCGTTGTCTCTGATATGCAAGCTTATAAGCAATTCGGCAACTCTGTGGTAGTTCCAGTTATTGAAGCTCTTGCTGAACAAATTCTGCGAACACTTAAAGACTATGAAAATGGTGCCGCACGGCAAACTAATATTCAGCTACCTTTACTGAGGGCTATATGAGTTTAAATAAAGAGGAACTAAAAAAGCTTCGGGAAATTGAAGGCAAAGTTTACATGCTTCCCGTCTTGAAGAGAATTGCGCTTTATCAAGATAAGTATGGTCTACAAAATACACTTGACTACCTACATGACATCATAGTTTCAGGCAAAGATGAAGTCGAAGTAATTATTCAAAAACGTGTTACTGATGGTTTAATCAAGAACGCCGATCAGTCCAGAAAGTCAATAGTTGGTTCAATTTTTCCCTTTTGTATTATTTATATTTTTCTAAAACTCAAAGAAGCTGGACTAACCAAAGAAAATATTTATATAACCTCTAATAAGAACATACCCATCCTTGACAAAGTACTGACTGTATATATCGATGGTGAAACACAGAAGCCTGATATGGATTTAGTGATTTACAGCGAGAACACTCAAGGTCTTCTACATAAATGCATTATTCTTTCTTTGAAGACATCTTTAAGAGAGCGTGCTGGGCAGACTTACCGTTGGAAACTACTGCTAGAAATAGCCACTTCAGCTGATTGTTCAGTAAAAGAAAAGTACAACATTGGCTATCAAAGCACTGAAATGCCTCTAGTCTGTTTTACAACCATTAATTTTTATAACGAAATTAATAACCCTCAGCATCGGGGTATGCTCAAATTTTTTGACAAAGCATTCATTGGGAAACCGATTGATTCTGAATTTATTTCTAGGCTCTCAGGCCTGATTGATTACGCTAATGGGCAACTGTCTAGCTAATGCTCATCAAAGACATGTTAAATATTGAAAAAAGATGATTAAAGGGAGAAAAATTATGATGATCAACTGGGACAACCCTTTAGCTACACCGATTAGCCGTGTACAATCGCGCCCCGAACTGGATAGAAATAAAAGTGTCACATTGATCGCGACTGAAGAAGTGGTTGATCAGGGTGAGGCTGTCGAACAAGTAGAAAAAAACAATACCAAGCTTAGCTTGGAGTATCCCGCTAGTGATACACACTTTGTTGAAACTTTGACTTTTGAGGACAGTGCAAATGACTCAGACTCCGACTCGCAACGACGTGCAACGCCTACAGCGCAAGAAGCAACAAGTCCTGCGCAGACGCCGCCAGCAACGTTAAGGGCGAGCTCATCGGCTCGTCGGCGTGAAGAAGCTGAATCTAAGCCCTTCACGCCGATGAAGCCGATTAATTCGGAAGATAAACGAGTTATCAACGGCCTTGGGGACATTAACCAGCTCGCGCCTTTCAAATATCCGTGGGCGTGGGAATTCTTCATTAATGCCAATAAAAATCACTGGACACCCCTCGATATTAATATGGCGCAGGATGTCCACGACTATCATCACAAGCTCAAGCCTGAAGAGCGCCACGTTTACGAAAACGTCCTCGCCTATTTAACCACCTCCGATATTCTGGCGATGCGCAATATTGGCTTAGCCGTCATGGAAAAGATGACCGCGCCTGAATTGCAGATTTACCAAGCGCGCCAAGTCTATGAAGAAGCTCTGCACACTTGGACTTATCAGCACTGCATTGAAACCATTGGCCTTGATCAGAGCGAAATCTACAACCGCTATCGGGTCGTCCCAGAAATCAATCAAAAGATTCAGATTGCCAATCGGCGTTTAAACGCGGTGATGCGTTCAGATATTGACCTGCGCAACCCTGATGATTTGCAGGAATTTGTGCTTTCGTATGCTTTCTTCTCAGGCATTTTTGAAGGCTGCTGGTTCTACAATGGCTTCTCCCCAGTCTTTGCACTACAACGCCGCGGCTTAATGAAAGGTACGGCGGAACAATTGCAATACATCATGCGCGATGAAGTCATGCATTGCTCCTTCGGCATTCGTGTCGTCCGTCAAATCATGCAAGAAGAAAACGTCACTCTCGACCCGCGCGACATTCGCGATATGTGGGACGAAGCCGAAGCCGCTGAAGTCGCTTATTCTAAATTCCTGCTCCCTACTCCGATTTTGGGTTATAGCCAACAAGATCACCACGAACAATTCCGCTTCATCGCCAACCGCCGCGCCCGCAGCTTAGGCATGGAAGAACCTTTCCCCGGCGCGAAAAATGCCCTGCCTTGGCTGGATGAACAGTCGAATATGCGCAAGGAAAAGAACTTCTTTGAAACCAGAGTTACTGAGTATCAGACGGGTGGGGCGTTGAAGTGGGAGTAAATAGCTAGTGGATGAGAGTGAGTTTGTTGAGTTATTAGACAGGCAAATCCAAAAAATTGAAGTGCTCAGTTCTAGTGAGCGCTGGTCGCCAGAATTTGATAAGTGGAAAAGGGATACTGAAATACTAATCGAGAAAATTTTTGGAGATAGGTCTCGGCATATAGATGACTTTAAAGAGATCAGTTATGGTCTTTCTTATTTTACATCTCATACCCCAGATTCTGCATTTGATAAAGCCTACCAGCGCGGCCTCTGTACTGCTCAAATGATTTTACTCTCTCTCAAGGAAGAGTTTATCAAGTTTGGAAGTAAGTTTTTACACCATCAGTCGTTACCTACTCGAAACCATCTTCAGCTATTAGATAGCTTGTTTATGAGGTTTCATTTTGTAGCTAGAGCATTGAGAGATAGGCACGATAGCCGGGCAACTTTAGAGTTAGAAGATGAGTACGACGTACAAGATTTACTGCACGCATTGCTTCATCTTCACTTCTCCGATATCCGCCTTGAGGAAACTTGCCCTAGCTATGCTGGTTCAACATCAAGACAAGATTTTCTTCTAAAGAATGAAAAGATTGTTATAGAGGTTAAGAAAACCCGTAAAGGTTTAGATGCGAAAAAACTGGGTGAGGAACTGACATTAGATAAGGCAAAGTATCGAACCCATCCAGATTGTAAAACCCTGCTATGCTTCGTATATGATCCAGAAGGTCGGATTGCAAATCCACGAGGAATCGAAAATGATCTTTCAGAAGAGTCACCTGAATTCACAGTCAAAGTATTTATCAAACCCTAGATGGAGTTAAATTTTGGTTCATAGTGAGTTTGATGATAAACGCAAATCTCTAGCTGAGATACTCAAGCAAATACCGCCAATGCCTGAAGACTTCATGGCTGATGGACGTGAACAAGACTTACCGCAAGAACGTGAAGGTCTGGATGATTTATGGACAAAACCACCCTCCAATCCCAAATTGCCCTAGGCGAAGACAGCAAGCGTCAGTTCAAACGCGACATGACCAACGCGGATGCGCTGGCTGCTGAAATGGCAGCGTTTTCCAATTCGGAAGGTGGTGTTATTTATTTGGGTGTGGAAGACAATGGCACTTTAACAGGCTTGAGCACTGAAGATGTTGCGCGCTTAAATCAACTGATTAGCAATGCAGCTTCACAACACATTCGTAGCCCGATTATTGTCCAAACCGAAAACCTTGCACTAGATAATGGCCGTTTGCTTATTGTGCTCACTGTGCCCAAAGGTTTGGATAAACCGTATTTTGATCGTAATGGCGTGATTTGGCTGAAAACAGCTGCTGATAAACGTCGCGTACATTCCAAAGAAGAGTTGCGTCGTTTATTTCAATCGACTGATTTAGTTCACGCCGATGAAGTGCCTACTACTGCGCGTGTTGATGCTTTAGATCGTTACAGCTTTACCGATTTTCTTCAGAAAACGTATAGCCTTGATTTGCCTGAGAAAGAGCCCGATTTGCTACGTTTGCTGCAAAACATGAATCTGGCAGGTGATGGAGGCTTTCTCAACTTGGCTGGTGTGCTGTTGTTTAGCAAGCGCCCCGATTGGATAAAACCAGCGTTTATTATTAAAGCTGTCAGTTTGCCCACCAACGCTTTGCATGACTCTCAGTACAGCGATAGCGAGGATATTGCAGGCAGGTTGCGCGAGCAGTTTGATCAAGCGATGGCTTTCATTATGCGCAATTTGCATAAGCGCCAAGGTGATCAGGGTTTTAATTCGGTAGGCGAGCCGGAAGTGCCGCGTATTGTATTTGAAGAGCTGTTGGTAAATGCTCTCATTCACCGCGATTATTTTATCAGTGCGCCGATTCGTGTCTTGGTGTTTCCTGAGCGCATTGAAATTATTAGCCCCGGCCATTTACCTAATCATTTAACCGTTGAAAAGGTACGCGCAGGCAACTCAAATTTGCGCAACCCGATTTTGGCCTCGTTTGTGGCGAAAAATATCTTGCCCTATCGTGGTTTAGGTTCAGGCATTTTGCGTGCACTAGCTGCTTGGCCAAATATAGATTTTGAAGATCAGCGCGATGCTAATTTATTTAAAGTGACGGTTTGGCGTAGCAAAGGTTAAATACTTAAACATGAAAACAGCCCTATTAATCATCGATGTGCAAAGCCTTCTCTTTGATTCAATCCCAGCACCTTTTGAAGCTAAAGAGGTGATTGCGCGCATCAATCAGCTAAGCGCTTGGGCGAGAAATAAGGCTATTCATGGCATTTTTATCTAGCGTGCAGCGTTTATTCGTGAGCACTATATTCAAACTCTGCCAAATATTAAAAGTTTTGGGGTGGAAATAGCAGCTATCAGCGTGGATAAGCTGCTAACTAACTAGTTACTCAGCTGGCTTCAAATCCACACCTTCCAAATTATTAATCAGCCCTTTCTCTTTGCAATAGATAGTCGTGAGTAACTCGCCGTTCTTTTCCACATTTACACCCGCCTCAATCGGATGCTTCTCCTCTAAACGATCTACCCCCCAAAACACGTTATAGACATAGTTAGCGTTGGGGACATTAACACTATACGACATCCAGCGCCCGATGCCTTGCCATTGAAAAGTGCTAGCGGCTGAGCGTGGCACAGCAATCGCCAGCTCTGGTTTTTGGCCTTTTTTGCCAAACGAATAATTGACCGTTTTGCCTGCATCGCATAGCTCAATTTGTTTATTAGCTTTTTGGGTATTGCAAAAGAACAATGTCTCAGCACCACGTGGGCAAGCTGCCCAGACTGCGTTTGTCAGCAATAAAGAGCAGATACCAGCCCCTAAAATTCCTCTTTTCATGTCACTACCTCGCTTAGTTGAATGACTTTTATTAAGACCATTATAGAGTAGTTTCGTGCGCTTATGACTCAGACAATTTAGCCTAAGTTTGCGCTCACTTAAAACCAAGCATGGCTCACATGCTAAACTCAAGAAATACTCAATCGGCATGATAAAGGAATAGCCAATGGCCACATTCAAAGAGACTTTGCAATCCCTAGGCGATTTAGTGACTGAAGGCGTTGAAACCCTTAGTACCAAGTTTAAGCAACGTTTGCACTACGATGAACCTATTCAAATAGTAGCTTATACCGGCTTTGGCAATCAGCAATGGATTAAACTCAGTGGGCGCGCCCTAGAAGATAATGGGGCTGCCAAGCAGAGTGATGAAGAAACGCTTTGGCAAAACTTAGCGCAAACTTACCAACGCTTTGAAAGTGATGAAGTTGCCGATTTACGCGTAAACCTTCAATTTCAGGGGCAAACTCTTGAAGTCATCACTGACAAAGAAGGTTATTTTGAGGCCACTTTACCGGTTAGTGATTGGGTCACTAATGGGCTTTGGTACGACTATCAAGTTGATGTGCCTGAGCAACCACGACTGACTAATCCCTTCAAGCCCACCACGGGCAAAGTCCAAATCCCCTGCCCTCAATGTGATTTCGGCATTATTAGCGATATCGACGATACGATTATGGTCACAAACGCAACCAGCACTTTAAGCATGATGCGTTTAACTTTTTTACGTAGCCCAGCTTCGCGCTTACCGTTCGCAGGCGTGAATACTTTCTATCAAGCCTTAACTCAAGGGGGTGCAGTGCCACGTCCGATTTTTTATGTATCGAGTAGCCCGTGGAATCTGTATGACTTCCTTGAGGAGTTTATGGAGCTGAATAAAATTCCATTGGGAACGCTGTTTTTGCGCGATTTTGGCTTACAAACCCTCAAAGCTAGCCATCACGATCATAAATCCCACTACATCAATCAGATCATGGATGCCTATCCGCAGCTCTCTTTTATTCTGATCGGCGATAGTGGCCAGCACGACCCTGAAGTTTATAGCGAATTAGTGAGCCAACGCCCACAACAAGTGAAGGCCGTTTATATTCGCGATGTCAGCCCTGAAGAGTCTCGCGATGAGGAAGTCTTACGCCTCGCCACCAAAACCCGTGAGCAACAAATTGATCTCTGTTTAGTCGCAAGTACCGTAGAAGCAGCAACTCATGCCGTTGCTCAAGGCTATATTTCTGCTGAAGTACTAGAGCAGCTCAAAGCTGATTTAGATAAAACGGATACTGCACGAGCGCAAATTGAAACAGCCCTACAAGAACAAGAAGCGGCAAAATAGGCAACCCCAAGCCTCAACCAGCAACGCTTCGTTGGTTGCTGGATTGACCGTTTAGCAAATAAGAGTATCAGTTTAAAATCACCTGTGTTAGCATTATTCCCGGCCTGTAATTCAGACCGTAGTTTATGCAACAAATGAAACAAAACCTTCGTTACACCGCTTCACCTCGTAAGTAAGTCATGTTGTCCTGAAGTTGTTCATTCCCAGCTTGTCATAACTAAGAAATCTATTGCGGCTTTTCAGCGCAAGGGCGCTTGGCTTTATTATTATTTAAAAATCAGGAGATACATCATGGCTCGTTTAACTGGCACAGTGAAATGGTTCAATGCAGAGAAAGGTTTTGGTTTCATTAATCAAGACAACGGTGGCGCAGACGTATTCGTACATTTCCGTGCGATCAAATCTGAAGGCTACAAAACTTTGACTGAAGGCCAAAAAGTTTCTTTCGAAACTGAAAAAGGTCAGAAAGGTCTGCAAGCTGCAAACGTAGAAGCTATCTAAGCTTTTAGGTTCTAGCTAAGAATCTTAAAAAGGACTTCAATGAAGTCCTTTTTGCTTTTTAGGCAGCTGGTTGTGTCATCACGCTCATAGTCGCTTCAGCGGCGGCTGTATCCAGCGAAGTATTATTAGCTGATGTTCTAGACGGTGCATCAGGCACCACTTCGCCATATTCCGCTAAGGGATGCCCTGTGGTTAACTGATTAATTAAACGCGCACGGGTTGGATCGCGCCAAGCCTCACCTAAACTCTCACACAAACTATTCGCTAACAGAAAGCGCTGCGTAACCTCCAAACGGCCTTGAAATAAGCTGAGTTGAGAGAGCGTCTTGCCGTACAGATAAAAATTCACGCCCGCAATAAACTCAATCAAAGCCCCACCGATCATGGTGATCGAGGCTAACTGCCCTGATTCACGCCAAACCATAAAGACAATCGCCAGCACGAAAAACACCAAGCCCACCATACTCGCAATTAAAGCCCAACGAAAACTACGTCCTGCTTGTGAGAGCGACAGATCATAAAAGCGGGCGAGTAATTCAATCTGCGAAGAGGCAATCGCGGTGACATCGTCTTTGGGAGCATCCGATAAATGCTTTAAGGCTTTTTCAGTCGCACCCACTACTGAAGATTGGCGGACGTTCACCAAATTATCAAAATAGCCTGCACGCGGATTGTTAGTTTCATTCGGCTCCATACATACTCCCCTTTATTTTGGCTGTGGGTAAAGTATAGATCAGCATCGCCGCTTGAGCTAAACCGCCTTTACTCCATGTGCTAGCAAAGTGACCTCACCATCGGGATAAATTTGTAGGCGCGTGAAACAAGCCGAATGCACCGCAAAACGCAGGCTTTTTTGATAAAGCAACTCTAAAGCTTTGGCAATAATCGTGCGAATCACGCCGGTGTGAGTAAGAATTAAAATCCGCTTGCCTTGATGAACTTCAAGCACATCGGCCCAAGCCTCGGCGACGCGCCACATGAAATAATCCATTGACTCGCCTTGAGGGGCAATGAAACGGCGGGGCTGGAAGTAGTATTGCTGCAAGAGTTCAGGGTCGCGGGCAAAAATCTCTTCTTGAGTTAAACCCACCCATAAACCGAAATTCAATTCACATAAACGCTCATCGGGGACGAATTCGCAATTCAGGCGTTGCGCTAATAAGCGTGCAAAGTCATGGCAACGACGGGTAGTTGAGGTATAAATAACATCCCAAGCACCGTGCTGAGTTGCCAGAGTGAGCTGCTTCCAACCATCCATGCCGAGTGGTTCATCAGGCGGTGCGGAAAATAAGGAAGGCGTTGCGACTTGCCCATGCTTGAGCAAATCAATAAAAGTTGATTGCGCAGGCGGCGTTGGTGCGGCAGTAGGCAATTCTGCTTCTGCTTCAGCGGTTTCACTAACTGCTTCGTCGGGTTCGATTTCTACTAATGTTATGTTTGGCTCAGTTCCTTGAGCCTCTGGTTTTTGCTCTTCAGCCACGGTGACATCCCTGCTTTATAAAACCTAAATAGCCAAATCTGGTGAATGGGCTAGTAATAAAAATACTAGCATTTACAGCGCTGATGCAGCTAGCTTGAACTTTAAATCTGGCTAATGCTCGTTTATGCATCATTAATTTAGCCCAGAATTTAAGTGGTTATGCCCTCAAGTTTAGCCTGTTTTATATCACGCAGCGTCAAGAAACTATAAATACCTAGCGTGCTTAAAATAAGTAGCCCCGCCAAAGTAGTTGGCAAAGAGGGATGCTCACTCAAAAACAACCAAACCAACAATGACCCCAGCACGGACTCTAACAGCATAATTAAGCCGGTTTCTGCAGCAGTGATATAGCGCAAAGAATAAACAAATAACACAAAGGAAATCGGGCTAACAATCAAACCAATCGCCAGCACTGCCAGCATTTGGGGTGCTGGCAAAATCACAAAGCCCGACACCAGCATACAAACAATGCCGCCTAACAGCCCACCAAACGCCATGCTAGACGATAAATTCGCATCAGGGCAACTGCGCATGATGACAAACTGGGCGGCCAATAAAATCGCACAACCTGCAGCTGAAAGTAAGCCCAAAGGCTGGCTTTCCCCTCCCGCTTGGCTGAATAAAATCGCCAAGCCTATACCGCATACCAAGGTTGCCACCCAAGTTCTAAGCAGCACTTGCTCATGTAAGAAAAAGGCCGAGAGCAAAGCACTCAAGAGCGGCGTGAAGGCAATAATCACCAGCACATCGGTCACATTGGCATTACTAATTGCATAGGTGAAGAAAAAACTAGAGAACGCAAACAGCACCATATTCACATAGTAACGACTGCCCGCAGAGCCTTTTTGCTCTTTCAAGGAGCGCCGATCTAACCATTGGTTGTAGATCAAAATCATAATGCCGGTCAGGATTCCGCGCCAAGCTGCAATCAACCACGGATCATCGCCTGCTAAGCGAATTAACAAGGCATCTGGCGATAAGACACAAACACCAATCAGTGCTAGTAAATAGCCCTTTAAAACATTCTGCTGCATAACAAAATCTAACTACCTAAAACAAAAAATGAAATGCTATTAGCGCTGCGTCCGACACCAACAATCCGCTAGATGATCATTCACCACGCCCACGGCTTGCAAATAGGCATAAATAATGGTCGAACCGACAAAAGTCATGCCGCGCTTTTTTAAGTCTTTGGAAATAGCATCACTGAGTGGTGTGCTCGCCGGTACTTCGGCAAACTCTTTAAACTGATTCACCAATGGCTTGCCATCGACATAGCTCCACAAATACTTATCGAAGCTACCGAACTCCTGCTGGATTTTAATAAAAGCCACCGCATTTTTGCGCGTAGCAAACACTTTTAAGCGATTGCGTACCACCTGCGGATTAAGCAATACAGCTTCCAGCTCGGTATCGGTCATCGCTGCCACTTGGTGCACATCAAATTGATGAAAAGCGGCTTGATAACCTGCCCGCTTATTCAGAATGGTTTCCCAGCTTAAGCCCGCCTGTGCACCTTCGAGAATCAGCATTTCAAATAGCTCACGATCATCATGCTCAGGAATGCCCCATTGCTGATCGTGATAATCAGCATAGAACTCTTTACCAACTTGCCCACCGAAACAGCGCTTTTTGCCATCGGCACTTGCTTGCAACATACAATGATCCTTAAGCCTAAGGTTGCCTAATTAGAAAGGGGTTGGGAAAATGGGAGTTGAGCTGCATTATGCCAAGATAATGCAGCTTAGCAGCGCGTTTAAACTAATTGCTTCGCTTGCTGATCAGCGTGATAAGAAGAGCGTACTAACGGGCCGCTGGCGACATGCTCAAAGCCCAGCGATTCGCCATAGATACGAATTTCTTCAAATTCATCCGGCGTATAATAGCGCTCAATCGGCAAATGCGAATCCGAGGGCGCAAGATATTGCCCAACCGTCAACATCCGGCAACCATGCGCACGCAAATCCTGCATAGTTTGCTTGAGTTCGTCCATGGTTTCACCCAAACCGACCATTAAACCGGACTTAGTCGGCACCGTCGGATGACGCTCGCCGAAGCGCTTAATTAAATCCAACGACCATTGGTAGTCCGCGCCCGGACGCGCTTTCAGATACAAGCGCGGCACGGTTTCCATATTGTGATTAAACACATCCGGCGGCGCGACCGACATTTCCTCAATTGCCACATCCATGCGCCCACGAAAATCGGGCGTTAGCGTTTCGACTTTAATACCCGGCTTGGCTTCACGCACGGCACGCACGCAATCAGCAAAATGTTTGGCTCCACCATCACGCAAATCATCGCGGTCGACGGAAGTGATCACCACATAGTTTAGATTCATTGAGCGCACGGCGTCGGCTAAATGCTCTGGCTCTTGCTCGTCGACCGGCAAAGGTCGACCATGCCCTACTTCGCAAAACGGACAACGGCGCGTACAGACTTGACCGAGAATCATAAAAGTCGCCGTGCCATGTCCAAAGCACTCGGGAAGATTCGGGCAAGAAGCCTCTTCACAAACGGTATGCAGCTTATTGTTGCGCAACATATCGCGAACTTTTTCCGCTTGCGAAGCCGTCGGCAACCTAATTTTCAGCCATGCCGGTTTCTTCAACGGCTCTTCTTTGGGCACGACCTTAATCGGAATACGAGAAACTTTATCTGCGCGCCGCAAAGGTACGCCGGGTTCGGGTTTTACATAAGACATCGTAATCTTAGCCTGTAATCAAGAGCTGACAATATTAACGCTATGCAGCGTCATGGGTGTGCGCTGATTGTACTCTCAAAAACGAGCGTGGACATAGTAGCACCACAAGCTATCTGCCATTAAGCGGACTACTGACTAGCCTGCTAGGCGCTGATCATAAGCCGCCTGTGCTGCCAACACCGCATCACCATGATCTTGCGCCCAGTGAATCAACACATTCACCGTGCTAGCAAGCGTTTTACCCAAGGGAGTAATCGAATACTCCACTGTCACTGGAACCGTCGGAAAAGCTTGGCGATTAATCAAACCATCGCGCTCCAGATTCTTTAAAGTCTGCGAGAGCATCTTTTGCGAAATGCCATCAATCTCGCGCAACAGTTGATTAAAGCGCACGGGTGCGGGGCATAAACGATCCAAAATTAGCAGCGCCCATTTATCCGACAGCCGATCAAAAATCATCCGCGTCGGGCAAGCACTGGCGTAAACATTGTATTCCATGATTCATCCTTATAAAGGCCAGTTTCCACAAGGTAACTAGCTAACACATAGGTGCGTTCTTTTAACTTGGTTTATTTTAGTATATCTTCACTCCATTGAATAGTTAGTTTCAAAAAGTTACTTAAGGAGTAAAAGAGATGAATAGCAAAGTTTTAGTGATTGGCGCGAATGGCACCATTGGCCAACACACCGTAGCAAATTTAGTCGCCCAAGGTGTGGCCGTAAAAGCAGCTTCGCGTAGTGCTAAAGCGGTCGCAGGTGCGGAAGCTGTGTTGTTTGATTACACCGGCGCGGTAAATTTTGATGAGCTGTTTAAGGATGTGAGCAGCGCTTATGTGATGGTTCCGGCAGGTTATTTGAATGTGATTGAATTGCTCACCCCAATCATTACTGAGGCTGCTAAGCGTAAAGTGAAAGTCGTATTGCAAACTGCGCTAGGTGTGGATGCCGATGAGTCGATTCCGTATCGCCAAGTGGAGTTAGCGTTAGAGCGCTCTGGCACGCCGTATGTGATTTTGCGCCCAAATTGGTTCGCGGATAATTTCCACACTTATTGGCTACATGGCGTGCAAAGCGGCTTGATCACCGTGCCAGCGGCTGAAGGCAAATCCAGCTTTATTGATGTGCGCGATATTGCTGCTTCGGCGGCAGCGGCTTTGACCCATGATAAGTTTAATAATCAAGCCTTTAATCTGACGGGGCCAGCCGCCTTGAGTTATGGTGAAGCGGCGGACGTATTATCGAACGTGCTGAATCGTAACGTGGCTTATCAAGCGCTGGATGATGCGACCTTTGTGCAGGGTCTGGTCGGTGCAGGTGTACCCAAAGATTATGCGGAGTTTTTAGCGGTATTGTTCCATCCGGTACGTGAAGGCTGGGCTGCGGGTGTGTCGAATGCGGTGCAGGAATTGACCGGACATGCGCCACGCTCGCTGGAAACTTATGCTCAGGATAATGCGGCAAAGTTTGCTTAAAACTCATCAATTAGTTAAGGCAAGCAAATTTGCCTTAACTTAAATCTCTGCGTGTTCAAGCCTTGATGGCCTCCGCTTTTTCTGGCTTAAACCTCACTCAATCGCCCTTCAATCTCTAAGCTTTCGCAGAGCATGGCATAAGCCTCAATATCGGCGGATTCATAATGGCCTTGACCGGTTACAAAAAACGCCTCAAACCGTTGCAGGCCTAATTGATAGTACTGCTTGGCTAGGTCGGCAAAATGTGCTGAGGTAGCGTAGCTATCTTGGGGGAAATAGTCCGGTAACTCTTGTAAAGCCAGCCCGAAGCTATAACACCAGACCGCAGCGGGCGCTGCTAACAAAGGTAAGTTTAAAGCGTGTTTGGCGCCATGGACTTGAATGCGTGCCCGCCAAATATCGAAGAGCACCACTGAATTCAGCCACTCAAATTGAGGAGCAGCTTGCTCGTACAAGCGCAACGCTTGGGAGACATTTTCTAAGCGATGGAATTGATAATGGGCTTCCAAGATCAGCAGCGCGGGGTGATCCGCTTGTTTGCGTTTGGCTGCTTGGGAATAGGCTTGAAAGATGCTGAGGCCATCTTCAACTGCACAAAAGCCTTGCGGACTAGCTAACAGAGCGGCAGCGGCGAGGGTCAAATACCAATAGATATCCGCTTCAGGCTGCTGTACTTGTTGATAAGCCAAATGGCAAGCTTGTTGTGCTGAATATTGGCGTTCATTAAATACTGATTCAAAGGCCAATTTAGCCGCCTCTGAAATGCGCTGTGCCTCCAACAGCCAGAGCAAAACTTCCGCCGAAAAGGCATCATCTTGATCCTGCATGAGATCAAAGCGCCCTGCTGCTGACTTAGCAAGCGCTGCGTCTAACTGACCTTGTGCATACAGAGACTTGGCTTCCAAACGGGCTAATTGCACCCACGCATCCCGCTGCACGGGCAAAGGCAGGTCTTGAATTTGGGCATTCACTGACTGTGCAATTGCCTGAAAACAGTGTGGATCTAAGGCGATTAGTTCCTCACCTACCGTCAGCCAATCTTCAAAGCCTAAATCTTGCTCAGGATCAGGATTGGATAAAGCAGCGAGTGTGGCTGTTACGGCTTGCTGCACAGCAGACGTATCTTGGACTTGTTGGGCGGCCTGACCGATGCGCAGCGCTAACACCGCTTGATCCCAAGCGCGATGCGGTGCGCGTTCGGGGTCAGCTAATTTGAGGGCATGGCGCGCGATGGCAGAGCGCTTCATTAATTCATAATCACCGGCTTTACTGGCTGAGGCAGACCATTCAGACCAAGCCTGCTCAGACTGTTGATGGAGCAACTGCTCTACCTGATTAGCTAACTGCGCACCACTTAAAGCAGCGTTAGGCGAATGATTAGACATCCCGAATTCCTTGTTATTCATTTTAATTGGCCTGTGCAAAACGGCAGCGCTGTGGCTGAACCAGGCTGCGCTGTAGGGTTAAGCAACGCCTGCGTCGTTTTGAACAGGTCAGAGCATAGAATAGACTTCGATCTGTTTAAAATAATTCAGCTTGTTGGGCTTTACTGCGTTTAGGTTTGCTGGCTCTTGGGCTGGCTTTGATTGTGTCGAGCAAGGCTTGAGCGCTGTTTTCACCGCTGATCAGTGCATAGACAAACTCACTGAGCTGACGCTTGGCCAGCATAAACGCTTTGGCGGGATGGGGCTGCATGTGCCAGTGGGTATCGTGCATAGTCGATGTGCTTGAAAGCTGAGGGAAGATAACTGGATATTAACCAGACTTCAGCAAAAAACTCAATCAATGCTCAACCTAAGCAATTTTTCGACTTTCATGCTTACGCCCTAAAACCACCTATACTCCCTAGATATCCAATAAAAACCAGAAGACGCTAAGCCGAGGAGAACTTGATCATGCCGACTGCCACACCGTCCAAAGAATATCGCTCACCGAATGACCTTACTGAGCACAGCACTGCCCTGCCTCATATTCCCACTGGGGTTTATAGTAAGAAAGATAGCGAGCAGGAAACTAAGCTCACTGCTATCGATTTTTATTCTGCCAAAATTGCGCTTTGCCCAAAAACTTGGAGCACTAGCCCCGGAACGATGGTGCGTGATTTGAGCGAAACCAGTTTTATTCAAAGCAGTTACGAGCCACAATTCAAAGGCAAAGAAGTGCCTAAAGGGGTGAAAAAAGCGGCTGTTTTCAAGCAAAGTATGAATGAATCCAATACTAGCGGAACCTTCTCGCCTGCTGCGCTGTTGTATTATCACCTGTCGCGCTATTTCGATACTTCGATTGATGTGCCGGTGGCGGTGTATCGGGACATGGATAGCAAAACCCATTATCAGCGCGTCACTCAGCGTGGGGTGGCGCAGACGCGCACCGGCATGATAGCAGCGGGTTGGCGGCATCTGGCAGCTGCTGAAAAAGCACCTCATAGCTTTGGCGCTGCCGCCAGCTTATTCACACCTGATCGGAAAAAAGTTTATGGCTGTATGCTCAAAGCCAAAGGCGAACGCTATGGTGCGGAGATCAATGGAGTGCGCTCCCGTTGGGGGACGGTGCAGAATGAAGAGTTTCAGCGTACTGCGCCGTATCTAGCTTTGAGTTCAAGTTTGCCTTTATTGCAAGCGATTGATGAGGGCAAAAAGCAAGCCTTCAAAAATGTCAAAATTCGTAAAGCAACCGTCGATGCTACACCTTTCCAAATGATGTACTGGATGAAAGAACTCAGCGAAATTGTGCTGCTGGATTTTATCTTTAGCCAACAAGATCGCATCGGCAATATCGACTATGAATGGCGCTGGTATTGGGTCGCGAATAATGAAGTGAAATCACAAAGCGCTGACAGCAAATTGATTCGTGGGCAAATGAATAAGATTAAACCGCCTGCGGAGATAGCAGGCTTTGCTCCCCAGCTACTACAGCGTACTTGCTTGAATGATAATGATGCCGGTGGGCGCGTACCTTATACCAATTTCGCAAAGAAAACTGGCATGCTGCAAAAACTCCGTCATTTTAGCGGTGCTGCCTACACACGCCTGCTGCACCTAGATAGGGACTTACAAGATTCTGGTCAAATCTATAAATATCTACAAAGCAATTTCGTGCTGGATAGCGGACAACTGAGTCAGATCGTGAAGAATACACGCCTCGCTAAAGACATACTGCACGACACTTGCGCTATCGGTAAATTGCAATTCGATTTGGATGAGCCGCAAGCGTTTTTCCTGACGGGTAAAGTGAAATTGGCAAATGTGGCTTGTTAATGATAACGGCTTCAAACCCTCTTCTAAGCAAGAAGAGGGTTAGTTTTTACAGGGTTAATGTCGCTTCTTCGGCGCAATCAAATCGGTGATTGAGCCTTCAAACATTTCCGCCGCCATCGCCACTGTCTCAGATAGCGTCGGATGCGGATGCACGGTCAAACCAATATCCGAAGCATTCGCGCCCATTTCAATCGCAAGTGCCACTTCCGCAATCAAGTCACCTGCATTCACGCCGACAATACCGGCACCGATAACACGATCCGTTTCCTCGTCAAAGATCAGTTTGGTGACGCCTTCTTCGCGTCCGAGTGACAGCGCACGTCCGCTGGCTGCCCACGGGAATACGCCTTTGCCGACTTTCATACCTTTGGCTTTGGCTTCTTCCTCGGTCACACCTACCCATGCAATTTCAGGGTCAGTGTAAGCCACAGATGGAATTACACGAGCATCGAAATGGCTCGGTAAACCAGCAGCAACTTCAGCAGCGGTTTTGCCTTCGTGTACCGCTTTATGCGCCAACATCGGTTGACCAATAATGTCGCCAATCGCAAAAATGTGTGCTTGCGTGGTGCGCATTTGCGAATCGACCACCTTCACAAAGCCGCGCTCATCGACTGCCACACCCGCTTTTTCTGCACCAATGCGTTTTCCATTGGGCGTGCGCCCGACTGCGACTAATACGCGGTCATACACTTGCGGTTCGGCTGGGGCATTTTTGCCTTCAAAGGTCACTTTCATGCCTGCTGGAGTAGCTTCGACTTTGGTGACGCGTGTTTCTAACCAAATTGCTTCGTAGCGTTTTTGGATGCGGGTTTGATAGGGCTTTACAATATCCTTATCCGCACCAGCCACAATCCCCGGTAGCATTTCTACCACGGTGATTTTCGTGCCCAGTGAGTGATAAACCGTCGCCATCTCCAAGCCGATAATCCCACCACCAATCACCAACATGCGTTTGGGAATATCTTTCAATTCCAATGCACCCGTGGAATCAATCACACGCGGGTCTTCAGGAATAAACGGCAGTTTCACCGCTTCAGAACCCGCTGCAATCACCGCCTTTTCAAAGCGCACGATGGTTTTCTTGCCATCATTGCCCACCACTTCCACATGGTTAGGATCGAGGAAAGTACCGACCCCATTCACCACTTGAACTTTGCGTTGTTTGGCTAGACCATTTAAACCGCCTGTTAAACGACTGACGATTTTCTCTTTCCAAGTACGCAGCTTATCGAGGTCGATTTTAGGCGCACTAAACTCAACCCCGAAATCACTGGATTCATGCGATTCATCAATCACTTTAGCAGCATGCAATAAGGCTTTAGATGGGATGCAACCCACATTCAAGCAGACCCCCCCCAAAGTTGCCCAACGCTCCACTAAGACGGTTTGCAAACCTAAATCGGCAGCACGGAAGGCTGCCGTGTAACCGCCGGGGCCAGCACCTAATACCAGCATTTGGCAAGTGACATCCGCCGAACCACTGTGTTTGGAAGCCGCAGGAGCAGCAACCGGAGTGGCTGCTTTGACAGGTGCAGGCGCACTGGCCGCTGGAGCTGGAGCAGGTTTGCTGGGTGCTGCCGCCGCACCTTCGACTTCCATTTTGCAAATCAGCGAGCCTTCGGAGGCTTTATCGCTGACTTTAATCAGCAGTTCTTTAATGGTTCCGGCATAGGGCGAAGGAATATCCATCGAAGCTTTATCCGACTCCAGCGTGACCAGTGCATCTTCTTTTTGCACTTTGTCGCCGACTTTTACCAACACTTCAATGACATCGACGCTTTTGAAATCCCCAATGTCCGGTACTTTTACTTCAACAATTTGATTCATTATGAGGCTCCTACAGGATCAGGTTACGGACATCCGACAATACAAACGAGATGTGGCTGACAAAGCGTGCCGCATACGCGCCATCAATCACCCGATGGTCATACGAGACCGCCAGTGGCTGAATCAGGCGATCCACGATTTCCCCGTTTTTACGTACCAAGCGCTCTTGGGCACGGGTCAAACCGAGAATACCCACTTCCGGTGCATTCACAATCGGCGTGAAGTTCGTGCCACCAATTCCGCCTAAGCTAGAAATCGAGAAGCAACCGCCTTGCATATCCGCCGCTTTGAGTTTGCCGTCACGCGCTTTTTTGGAGATTTCGCCTAGTTCACGCGCGAGTTCAAACAAGCCTTTACGATCTACCTCTTTAATCACCGGAACGACTAAACCATCCGGTGTATCGACCGCAATACCGATATTGTAAAACTTGCGTTGAATCAGGTTTTCACCATCATCGGCCAGTGCTGAGTTGAATTTAGGGAATTCTTTCAGGCCAGCTGCGACCGCTTTCATCATGAAGACTAGAGGGGTGAAATTAAAGCCCATTGCTTTGGCTTTATCTTTCATGCTGCTGCGATAAGCTTCGAGTTCGGTAATATCCGCTTCGTCAAAATGCGTCACTTGCGGAACGGTCAGCCACGCACGATGTAAATGCTTGGCGGAGAGTTTGCCAATGCGTGACATCGGAATGGTTTCCACCGCACCAAATTTGCTCCAATCTGGCTGGGTAATAAACTGCACGCCACCCATGCCTGAAGCAGCCGCAGCAGCCGCTTTAGTCTCAGCAGGCGCTGGAGCCGCAGAAATACTTGCAGCCGCAGCAGTAACCACGCCACCTGTGCTAAAGTCACGAACATCTTGCTCGGTAATGCGCCCATTCGGGCCAGTACCGCCCACTTGCCCAATATTTACCCCCAGTTCTCGCGCAATACGTCGCACTGAAGGACTCGCATAGGCACGCTTAAAGGTTTCATCATCGCCCGCACTGGCTAAAGGTGCAGCGCTAGCAACTGGAGCCGCAGCGACTGGAGCAGAAGCCGCAGGCGTTTCGGCAGGGGCTGCACCTTCCACTTCTAGTAATAGAATCAGGCTCCCTTCAGAAACCTTATCGCCCACTGCGATTTTGATTTCCTTAACCTTGCCGCCTTTGGGTGAAGGGATATCCATCGAAGCTTTGTCAGATTCGAGGGTGATGAGCGAATCTTCAGCTTTAATCACATCGCCCACGTGTACCAAGACTTCAATCACATTGACGCTTTTGAAATCGCCAATATCAGGGACTTTAATTTCTTCCACACCCGCGACAGGAGCTACAGCTTGAGCTGGGCCACCAGCGACTTTAGGTTGTGCTGGAGCAGCGGCGACATTCACACTCGCTTCGCCTGCATCCTTAATCAATAAAATCACACTGCCTTCAGAGACTTTATCGCCCACATTGACTTTAATGGCTTCGACGACACCACCTTGAGAGGCAGGAATATCCATGGAAGCTTTGTCGGATTCTAAGGTAATGAGCGGGTCATCGATTTTAAGGGTATCGCCCACTTTCACGAGCAATTCAATGACGGTCACTTCTTTGAAATCACCAATGTCCGGTACTTTGATTTCTTTACTCATTTACTCTCTCCTTACGCATACAGTGGGTTAGGCTTTTCAGGATCAATGCCGTATTTTGCCATCGCTTCTAATACGATTTTGGCGGTGATTTTGCCTTTGGCTTTCGAGGATTTTTGTTCATCCGCGAGGGCTTTGAGCGCAGCCACTGTCACGTAGTAACGGTCAACTTCAAAATGGTGACGTAAGGCTTGACGGCTATCCGAACGCCCGAAACCATCCGTGCCCAACACATGCATGGGTTTATTCACATACGGACGCACTTGATCGACATAGGTGCGAATGTAATCAGTAGACGCTACCACAGGGCCTTCAGTGCTTTCTAAGCATTGGGCAATCCATGATTTGCGCTCTTCCTGATCAGGATGCAACAGATTCCAACGCGCACAATCAGCGCCATCACGCGCCACTTCATTCAGGCTCGGAGTCGCCCAAATATCCGCGTCTACGTCCCAGTCCGCTTTGAGTAAATCTGCCGCTGCAATCACTTCGCGTAAGATCGAACCGCAACCCATCAGTTGTACATGATGTTTGCCTTTGCCATCGGCTTTACGGAAGGCGTACATGCCTTTCACAATGCCTGCTTCAGCGCCTTCTGGCATCGCGGGCATGCTGTAGTTTTCATTGAGTGTGGTGATGTAATAGAACACATTTTCGCCATTTTGGTACATGCGACGCAGACCATCATGGAAAATCACCGCCACTTCATAGGCAAACGTCGGATCATACGACAAGCAATTCGGGATAAAGCCTGCAAACAATTGGCTGTGACCGTCTTGATGCTGTAAGCCTTCACCATTCAGCGTGGTGCGACCGGAAGTACCCCCGACTAAGAAACCCCGCGCTAGCATATCGCCCGCTGCCCATGCCAAGTCACCAATGCGTTGGAAACCAAACATGGAGTAGTAGATATACACCGGAATCATCATGGCATGGTTATTGGCATACGAAGTCGCAGCCGCTACCCATGAAGACATTGCGCCCGCTTCGTTAATCCCTTCTTGCAGCAATTGGCCCTTAGAGGATTCGCGATACGGCATAATGTCGGTCGCATCCATTGGCTCATACAACTGACCATCCGGCGCGTAAATCCCGACTTGGCGGAACATACCTTCCATACCGAAAGTACGTGATTCGTCTGGCACAATCGGCACGAGACGTGGGCCCAGTTCTTTGTGACGTGCTACTGCAACCATGACGCGCACCATTGCCATCGTGGTGGACATGGTGCGTTCACCTGTGTCTTTCAATAGCGCATCGAATAGCTCAGGTAACTCAGGAACATTAAGGGTTTCAAAGTTTTGTGGGCGATTCGGTAAATAACCACCTAAGGCTTGGCGACGCTCATGCAAATATTGCATTTCTAGCGATTCAGCCGCTGGCTTATAGAATGAAGCTTCGTCGACTTGCTCATCAGTAACCGGAATACGGAAACGGTCGCGCAGTTTGCGTAATTGGTCAGAACTCAGCTTTTTCTGTTGATGGCTGATATTCATTCCTTCGCCCGCTTCGCCCATGCCATACCCTTTAACGGTGTGCATGAGGATAATGGTCGGACGCCCTACGGTATTGACGGCATTGTGATAAGCCGCGTAAACCTTTTCTTGATCGTGACCGCCGCGCAGTAAATCATAATAAATTTGGTCGTCGGTCATATCCGCAACCATTTCGAGTAGCTCGGGATACTTGCCAAAGAAATGTTCGCGGGTGTAAGCGCCACCTTTGTTTTTAAAGTTTTGGTATTCGCCGTCGACGGCTTCCATCATGCGCTTACGCAAAATGCCAGTGGTATCTTTAGCGAGTAGGCGATCCCAACCGGAACCCCATAACACTTTAATCACATTCCAGCCTGCGCCGCGGAAGTTGCCTTCCAGCTCTTGCACGATTTTGCCATTGCCGCGTACTGGGCCATCTAAGCGTTGCAGGTTACAGTTCACCACGAAAATCAGGTTATCGAGCTTCTCGCGTGAGCCTAAAGAGATAGCACCTTGGGATTCTGGCTCATCCATCTCGCCATCACCTAAGAACGCCCAAACTTTACGGCCTTCAGCGTGATTATCGGCGACTTTAGCAAAGCCACGATGCTCTAAATATTTTAAAAAACGTGCTTGGTAAATCGCCATAATCGGGCCTAAGCCCATGGATACGGTGGAGAATTGCCAAAAATCCGGCATTAAATACGGATGCGGATAGGAGGATAAACCTTTGCCTTGCGATTCAATGCGGAAATTTTCCAATTGATCTTGGCTTAAGCGCCCTTCGACGAAAGCACGCGCATACGTACCGGGGGCGGTGTGACCTTGAATAAACAGCATATCGCTGCCATTCGGATGACCGTGACCTTTCCAGAAATGGTTATAACCCACTTCATACATAATTGCTGAGGATTGGAAGGAGGCAATATGACCACCCGGCTCGGCTGGCTTGCGATTAGCACGCACTACCATCGCCGTCGCATTCCAACGTAAAGCTCGCAGAATATGCCGCTCTAATTCGAGATTACCCGGATAAGCGGGTTGTTGATCGACTGGAATAGTATTGATATACGGGGTGTGCATATCAGGGGGTTCGACGCCTGCTTCGGATGCAGTTTCTATGGTTTTATGCAGTAAATAACGGGCGCGATCGGCACCGGAACGTTCGACCACCACATCAATGGCTTCTTGCCATTCTTGCGTTTCTTGTGGGTCTCGATCTAACTGGTCATGGCTCATCAAAAAATCTCCTAGCATTTACAAACGTAGGAGCGGTCTATTCGCTTTTTATGTAGTTATTTCTGACGGGATATATCGCCGCTCCCCTCCTATACCCCTAGTGGATAGGGATACTACACAGTTCATTAATTAAAAGCCATAAGCCAAGTAATTAACTCATTTATTTTTATCACTTAAAAAAAACAATAACTTAAAATTCAATAACTTATAATTAACAAATATTTTAAATATGATTTAACTTTTACAAAGCTTAAGCTTAGATCATCATTTAATTGATGACCTAACCCGTTATTTAGGAGAACTAAGGTGGAGGGAAGCAGCGTGAGTAGGAAATTTTGCAGATAATGACTAAAGCAATGAAGCCAATTAAGGCTGTTAACACTTCTAAGAGCTGAAGTGACTTAATTACTTGGATGAATTATTAGCCACATTAGCACAACAACGAAGGTAACTAGCTAAATGATACCTGCGACCCTATTTAACCATTCATTGCAATTTAAAAAAACTGAATTTTCATGTACTTATTGATCTAAATTGAATTTAACAAGTGCTTTAAGACCACAAACACTTCCCCGCTGACTTCTGGATCGCGGCTAAACGCTCGGTATGTGCTGCTAATTCATCCTCACTTGCATGAATCACCGGTAAATTGATTCCTGCGGCAACGCGACGAATCGCTGTAGCAGCCCTATTTGAACCACCGCTATCCGTTTCACCACCCAGCTGTAAACTGACCTGCCCGCCGGTCATGGCTAGATAAACATCAGCCAGAATCTCGGCATCAAGCAAAGCACCATGCAAAGTACGATGACCATTATCAATCTCGTAGCGCTTACAAAGTGCATCCAAGCTATTACGTTGCCCCGGATACATTTGCCGCGCCATGACTAAGGTGTCCGCCACGGTGCAATAATCGGTAATTGCTTGATAAGGCTCGGTAAGTAAGTTTAATTCATGATTTAAGAAACCAATATCGAAGGGTGCGTTGTGAATAATCAGCTCAGCACCGTTTAGATAGTTAATTAAATCAGAGGCAATCTGTTTGAAGCGCGGCTTATCAACTAGAAAATCGTTGGTGATGCCATGCACTTGAATCGCTTCTTCATCAATTTCCCGATCAGGTTGCAAGTAAAAGTGGAAATTATTGCCAGTCAAACGCCGGCTCACCATTTCCACACAACCAATCTCAATGATGCGATGCCCATCTCTAGGATCTAAACCAGTGGTTTCTGTATCGAGAATAATTTGGCGGATCATGCGAATTTCCTTTCATCAATAGCGCGATTGGCAAGACCATCTACACGTTCATTATCGGCATGTCCTGTATGTCCACGCACCCAATTCCATTTAATTTTATGCGGCTGCGCAGCTTTATCTAAGCGCTGCCATAAATCCTGATTCTTCACAGCTTGACCGCTCGCACTCTTCCAGCCTTTACGCTTCCAGCCTGCCATCCATTCGGTCATACCTTGCAGCACATACTTAGAGTCCGTGGTCAAACTGACTTCACAGGGCTGGGTTAAAGCCTCTAAACCACGAATCGCCGCCATTAGCTCCATTTGATTATTGGTTGCATTGGCTTGATAACCATACAGTTCACGCTCTTGCTCATCGTAACGCAATAGTGCTCCCCAGCCACCCGGCCCGGGATTGCCTCGGCAAGCCCCATCGGTATATAACTCAACTTTCTTCACGCTTTTGTTCTCTTTATTATAGGCTTCATATAATGAATGCTGGTGGTATTGACCGCCATCCCTGGGCGTAAACGTCTTTTAGCGGTACGCACCATTGGCTTAATAGGGATTAGGCGTGATACTTGCTTACGCACATGAATGATCTGCACACTCCCAAATGGGAGCTGATACTGTTGCCCTAAACGATCTACCCACGCCAAGTGTTTGAAAAAACCATCACTTACCAAGGCAGGGCGAAAACCAAGGGTATAAGTCTCTAGCAATTCAAAACCGAGCACACCAAACCAATCTCGAATCCGTTTTTTGGTATACATTGCAGGTCGATCAGGGACGCGCCGTAGATAATTCCAGCTTTGCCCCAAACCTCGAAAGCTCCAAGGATTAAAGCCAATCAGCACACAATGACCTTCCGGTACAAGTACTCGCTCAATCTCACGCAAAACATGATGCGGAGAATGGGCATAATCCAAAACATGACAGCCAATCACTAAATCAATTTCATTGAAGGCTATAGGCAGGGCTTCAGGCTTAGTGATGGTATCTGCAATAATCGCATTCGGATTGGTTGATAATTTGATATGCGTACTAATGCGTGAGTTATCTAGTAAATTGCAATGTTCCACCAATAAGCCGAGTTCTAAGGCATAGTAGCCGAATACATCTTCAGTCATTTCCGTGACTAAAGCCTGTAATTCTGTGAGCACATAAGCGCCCTCTACAGTGCTATACCAGCCTTGTAATTTGGCTATCTGTTGCTCAACTGAGGCGACAGAATGGGTTAAAACAGGGGGAACTGCTTTTTTCTTGTTCATTCAATCAATACATATTATAGTCGGAAGCAATTTGCTTAATAATGAATCAGCAAGCAGGGCAATCAAAGTAGGTAAAATCTTAATCTGACATTCCGGGCAGAGAAACACAACTATAAACAATAAACTGGGGTGAATTAGATCTTCCGACCTTGAGCTTGCGATACCAGTTTTATAATAGGGTCTATTGGGGCTACATCATGCGGACATCCTCTTACCTCGCACCAGTCGCGGCGGTATGTGCTTTATTGTTTTTAAATGGCTGCAGCGCTACTAGGCCAACAACAACCGTCGAATCCAACACTAAACAAACTAATTCTATTCCAGAGGCACTGCCATTAACGCCGCAAGGTAAACAAGTTACTCGTTACCATGCACCTAAACACCTACGCCCCGCGCCACGCCGCACCTGGGTCGTACAGGCAAGACAAGAAAGCTATCAACCACCCGCAGCAAGAGCTGTACCACGTATTCAGCGGGCAATGTATATTCCCTCGATTAGCAGTGACTACAGTGTCAATCAGGACTTTGATACTTGGTCGCGGGTATTCCGACACTTTCAATTAGCCGACCATTCTGGCAATCCACGGGTGCAGCAATTCATTCAGTCTTATGCACAAAATCCGCAGCAACTAAGCATTCTTTCTGATCGTGCCAGTGTGTTCTTACACATGATTATCGAGGAAGTTACTCGCCGTGGCATGCCTGCTGAAGTTGCTTTATTGCCTTTCGTGGAAAGTGGTTTTGATGCTGATGTATTCTCACAGGCAGGTGCCGCCGGCTTGTGGCAATTTATTCCCTCGACCGGACGTAATTACGGCTTAAAGCAAACCGGTAATTACGATGCGCGTATGGATCCTTTTGCCGCTACCGGTGCTGCGCTTAATTATTTACAGAAACTCAATCGGCAATTTAATGGTGATTGGCTGTTGGCTTTTGCAGCTTATAATTGTGGGGAAACTTGTGTGAGCCGTGCAGTGACCCAAGCTCAGCAAGCAGGTTTACCGCCAAGCTTCTGGAACTTATCACTGCCTAAAGAAACCATGAACTATGTACCTCGCTTACTAGCCTTTAAAGAGCTGATTGGGCGTTCACAGTCTTATGGGATTCGCCTGCCAGTTACTCCGAATTCAGCACGCTTAGCGCAGATGCGGATTAATAAGCCGGTGGATTTGCGCTTGGCGGCTATGCAAGCCGGTTTGCCAGCCAGTCGGTTAACTGAATTAAATCCCTGCTTCCGCACAGGTGTGACGACTCCAGAACACTCCAATCGCATTATTTTGCCACGTGAATACGCGGATCGCTTGGTACAAGTTATTCGTATACTGCCTGCTTCCTATGTGCAACCTTATGTAGCACAACGTGGCAGGTCATCGTATGGTAGTTGAACTGTAACTTAACTAGGTATAGGTTTAAGGACAGCACAGAATGAACTGTGCTTCCTGTTAAGAGCACATGGCTATGGCAGAATTAATCATTAGTCTTAATAACCAAGTTATCAAGAGGCTGAGCCTGACTGAAGATCACTATGTAATTGGGCGCTCTCCCCACTGCAATATCATACTAAACGAACGTACTGTGAGTGCCGAACATGCTCATCTAATTAATGTGGGTGATGAGTGTTTTTTGGAAGACCTACAAAGTACCAATGGCGTTTTAGTTAATCATATTGCCACCAAAAAACACGTACTCATCGATAAAGACCGCGTTCAAATCGGCAAGTATGAGCTACTCTTTCAAGACTCCGCGCAGGCATCTACTAAAAAATAACGGAACAGCCGCAAAAGGCGTTAAGCTGTAATTTTTGCTACCCATTAATCTTATGTCTACCCAGTTATCCAATCATGAACTGCGCAAACAACTACGTAAGCAACGATCAAGCTTAGCCCAAACAGAGCAACAACAACTTTCCAAGCAAGCCATTCAACATCTAATTCGGCAGCGTATTTTTCGCTCAGCACGCAATATTGCACTTTACTTACCTGTGCGAGGAGAGGCAGATCCCCGTTCTTTATTAAAGTTTGCTCATCCTAAACAACGATTCTTCCTGCCTGTATTGAGCTTAAGTCACAACTCACATTTGACTTTTGTGGAATGGAATCTCCAAACACGATTTCGCTCCAATCGTTTTAATATCCCAGAGCCTTTATTAGCGGGACGCCGTATCCTTAGCCCAAGACAGCTTGATTTAGTGATCACCCCATTAGTAGCTTTTGATCAACAAGGCTCACGCTTAGGTATGGGTGGTGGTTTTTATGATCGTAGCTTTGCTTTTAAGCGCTACCCTAAGCATTCAAAGCCCGTTCTACTCGGCTTTGCTTATCCCTTCCAACAAATTGAACGCCTAAAGTGCCAAGATTGGGATATTGGTTTGGATGCCAGCTGTACTGCTAGCGGTTTAATTTTCTACACAGACTTGAAAAATTAGAATATTCTTATATAATGATTTACATACAAGTTTGTTGGAGGAAAATCATGAAAAAGTTCTTAATTGCTCTGAGCCTTTTTAGTTTAGCCAGTACTGCTAGTGCTAATTTTTTTGGTAGTGAAAATAATGGCGAGTGGAAAACTGGGCCATACGGACCTTATTGGGAAGAAAATAGCTGGCCAGAATGGACACCCATGTACTGGATGCAGGAAATGAGCGATAGCTTCAATGATGAGGGTAATGGCTTTAACTTCAACAATGGGTTTAGCAATGGCAATATGCCTTTCTTTGGCAACAACAATAATAATTATGGCAACTATGGCTATGGTATGCCGATGATGCCTTATGGTTATAACAATTACCAACAAATGCCCATGATGCCTTACGGAGCAGCACCTATGCCTTATTATGGTGGTGGCTATGCTATGCCTAATATGCAAACGCCTGCAATGCCAGCACCTATTGCACCTACGGCTCCTGTGAATACCGCTCCTGGTCCCAGCACTAACTAACGGCCAGTAATTAACTTACTGATTAGCCTCTGGCTTACAGGCATTAGCTCCATTTAAAGTACAGAACCCTGCTGGAAGCGCTACACCAGCAGGTGGTTGCATAATATATTTATTAGTGGGTTGGACGTCTGTACTTGGCTGAGTTGGAGTTACTTCAGTTGACATTGGGGCAGCGAGCGAATCTGCTTTAAGAGTCACCACCTGCGTTGAGCTTTCTTGAGCTTGTTGTGCTTGCTGTATTTGATTAAAACGATCTAGACGCAATTCGGCAAAATGAATCCGCGCCTGCCATTGATCTTGTAGATAAGCTTGCTCTTGCTCTAGTTGTTTCTTCTCAGCCACATCTAAGCCCAAGCTGCTGATAGCCTCAGACATAATCAATAAGTGTTGCCATGCCATTTCTGCCTGATTAAGCAAAAGCGTCGCCTTATCTTCAGCACTAGTATCTGTCGCTAATTGCTCATAAACCGTCTGCATCTCATTTAGCTTTGCCCAATCCTTCAAATATTGTGCTTTAGCCGGCAAAGCTGCTGCGGAGTTCAAGCTAGGCAGTGGTTGTAATGCTATAGGATTAGAGTTCTGCTTAAATGCAACCAAAATACCTAAGGAAATCAACAATAGCAGAGCAATAAACCCTGCATAGGCAACTTGTGAACCATAATGAGTAAACCAAGAACCTTTGGGAGGCTCCTGTTGCTTTAAGATCAATTTAGCCATAGCTATTGAACCACTTGAAGGGTTATCAACATAAGCAGGTTTCTGACACAAAACCTTATTCTTTTAGAAAATAGCAAGCAGCACTAAAACTTCCAGCACGGACTAGATAGATGGTAATTAAATCTAGCTACTACGTCACTGTTTAAGAGCAATAAACTTAGTGATAGTTCCTAGAAAACAAGCTCCTGCATAAATTTAGAACACTCAAATCGGCTGTACATTATTGTTTGGCGCAGGTGTAGAGTTAGGCTGTGCTGGAGGTTTAGCCAGATCATCTTGTAATTGATCCATACTTTCTTCTAAGCTTTTACCTAGCTTATCAATACCTTCACTCAAGCTACTATCCAAGCCTTTCAAACTATCCTGCATGAAGCTATTCAATTGATCAACCACGGCTCCCATAGCCCCACTGACCATTGAACCTAGTGTCTTTTGTACATCGACTAGCCATTTATTTTCATGCAAGGTGAGTACTGTGCGTAGCGGAATTTGCAAATCCCCCTTTTCACCACCATAAAGCACGGTAGCAACTTCAGCAAAACCATTTTCAATTTTCATCTCGCCCGTTTCAAAGCGGCGTGCAGACAATTTCTTGTTGTGGAGTACAGATAAATACTGGGTGCTGTCCCAGGTGGATAAAGCCTTCACCTTTTCCATATCATCTTGCAGAACTGCAGCCCAAAAATCATTCGCTACTTGGCGAGCATCTTGTTCCGCAGAGTTACTACAGGCCGTTAAACCGAATAGGCACAATAAGCAAACCAATAACCATTGAATGCCAACCACGCGTGCTTCCATGTTTAATCTCCTAGTAACACGCTCTCCTCACCACTGGCTAAGGACAAACGTACTGGTGTGATCTGATTTTCTAAGTCACTTGTATGATGGGGCTTCGTAATGACTTTACAATAATTGGGTGTATAGCCGGTATAAATCAACTCGCCATTTTGCTCACGGCTACGTTCCCACAATACAGGAACCTGATTACCTACTTGCTGGGCTAGCCATGTTTGTTGCGAGCTTGCTGCGACTTGGTGCAATTCTTGGCTGCGCTGCTTTTTCACAGCTTCTGCAACTGGATTTGCTAAACCAGCTGCCTTAGTTCCAACCCGCGCTGAATAACTAAAAATATGCACATGCCCAAAGCCAATGCGCTCGACAAACTCAACCGTTTCCTGCCATTCCTCCAGAGTTTCGCCAGGGAAGCCGACAATAATATCCGTTGTGATATTAAACTCAGGGATAGCAGCACGTGCTTGCCTTACTAATTGCGCGAACTCAGTCGTTTTGCAGCGCCGCGCCATCCGTCGTAACACTGAATCTGCGCCACTTTGAATGGGCAAATGCATATGTGGCATTAACCGCGAATTGCTAAATAGCGCAAAAAAATCTTCGGGTAAATCCCACGGCTCGACAGAGGCAAAACGAATTCTTGGTATATCGGTTTCGGTCAAAATACGCTTCACTAAGCTGTATAGCGAACTATCTACCAAATCACTACCATAACCACCGACATGTACGCCTGTGAGTACAATCTCTTGTACACCTTGGCTGGTTAGCTGGTTAATTTCTTCAACAATCGAGGCTTCTGTGCGGCTACGCTCTTCACCACGTGCCACCGTGACAATGCAAAAAGTACAGCGATACCGACAGCCATCTTGAATTTTAATAAAAGCGCGATGCCGCCCACGTACAAATAAACTATTTTCACCTGGCTCAGTAGCAATTTCTGGCATCAGGGGTAAAGCAAAGGCTTCCATTACTTTAGTGGGTAGCTGGTCTTTTTCGGCATTGGGGACTACCAAATCAACCCCTAAAATACTCGCGACTTCAGCCGCTTGCAAAGTCGCATAACAACCGCTCACCACTAATTTAGCAGCAGGATTATCACGATAGAGACGGTTTAATAAACGGCGGGACTTAGCAGAGGCTTCTTGGGTGACTGCACAGGTATTGAGGATGACGACATCTGCATCCGGTGCAGCAGTGACAACCGAGTGCCCTGCCAACCGAAAACCTTGCGACCATTGCTCTAACTCAGCTTCATTGAGTCGGCAACCTAAAGCTTTTAAATGTACTTTCATGGCAATTGCATCAAAAGGGGTTCAATTTAACTCGCTGCGCTTGCCATGAATAAACATTTAGATATTTTCTGGGTGCAATTCAATTTCTGACCGTGCACGCAAATCTTCTAAAGCAGCATTCAGCTCACGACTACCATTCACACCGCCATACATTTGTGCACTACTTTCTTCAAGTGTATTGGCACCATCTTCCACAGCTTTGAGAGAAATCAGTGTGTAATCGCCATTGGCAAGCACAACCTTATCCCAGCTGATTTGATCTTTAGCAGGACGTGAAATATTAAAGGTTTTTTCGATCACTTCAGGCGCTAGCGTACTGCCAGTGCGTTGTACCAAGCCTGGTCTCTCAATAGTATCAGCCTTACCTAAGCCAGAAGCATCTAAAGCAGCCCAACCTGTAGTTTTCACTTGAGCCAACAGTTCATCACCTTTTTGTGCTGCTAACTTGCGCGACTCTTCCGCTTTCAGGATCGTGGTGATGTCAGCTTTTACTTCTTCTAAAGGTTTTTGCTTAGCAGGCTCTTGGCCAGCTGAGCGTAAAACAATCGCTTGAGTCTCAGAAACTTGCGTCACCGCAGAATTTTTACCTTCTTTTAAAACTTCATCAGAAAACGCAGCGGCTAATAATTTAGGGTCAGTTAAGATACCCTCGCCTTTAGTGCGTGTTAACCAAGCTGATTCTTGAATAGTGGCATTGACAGCTTTGGCAGCAGGAGCAAGATCACCACTTTGCTCATAAGCTACATCTTCTAATTTTTTGGCAGCCTCAATGAACAACTCTTCAGCTTTAGCACTCCGATAGTCCTGCTCGACTTGAGCTTTCACTTCTTCGTAGGTTTTCTGTACCGCCGCTTTCACGCTATTGACCCGGATGATTTCATAACCAGCACCGGTTTTAACTGACTCTGAAACTTTATTCAGTTCAGCCGCGAATACTGCCTTTTCGAAATCAGGATCCCAGCTGCCTGCAGACACATCACCCACTACACCCGCTGTTTCTGCAGTCGCTTTATCATCAGAATTTGTTTTGGCTGCCTCTTCAAAGGTCTTTTTGCCGGCTTGAATATCTGCATAGATGGCATCAATTTTTTTCTTTGCTTCTGCGTCTTGAGCAGGATCTGCAACCGCTGCCAAGATATGGCTGGTATTGCGTGATTCTGGAGTCAAATAGCGGTCTTTGTGCTCATCATAAAAAGCCTGCAAGCCCGCATCATCAACCGTTACCGTTTTAGCTAAAGCCTCTTGATTCAAGTCGATATACGCAACTTTGACCTTTTCTTCAGTCATGAACTGGTTTTTGTGCTCATTGTAATACTTATTGATTTGCTCATCGGTGATTTGCACTTGCGGCTCGAAACTAGCGACCTTTAGAGTAAACAGCTCAATATCACGCTTTTGATTACGTAAGGTCTGATATTGCTCCATCTGTGCTTTAGTAACAAATGCAGTAGCTTGCAAACTGTCACGAAACTGACCATTAGTGATGTCAGTGCGCATCTGCTCTTCAAACGCGGCCTGATTGCGCCGCTGTGAAGCTAAAAAACCTTCGTAAGTGGCTTTATCAAACTGACCCTCTTTTTGAAATACGCTAATTTCAGTGATCGCAGCAGCCACATCTTCAGTACTGGCACGATAACCTTCATCTTTCGCTTTTTGGCGCAACAAAACCTGATTCACGACATTGTTTAAAGCCATATTCTTTAAACTCTCATCGCCCAACTGTGCTGCCATCTGCCCAAATTGCTGACGTATTTGTGCTAGCTCTTGCTGAACCTCTTGTGCAGGTACATCTTCGCCATTGACAACGGCAGCCGCTTTAGTGGAGCCGCCTTCCATATAAGAGTTAATGCCCCAGAGTGCGAACGGAACACTAATGAACCCTACGATGGCATAAGCAATCCAGCCTTTGGCTTTATCATGAATAGTTTGTAACATATTTTTTCTGCATATTATTAAGTTGAACTGATCAGAACTGCCCGCCCTTAGGGCATAAGGGCGCATCATACAAAATGGCTAGCGTAAGGGGAAGAAAAAAGCAATAAAGAAAAGGTTGGCGGAGTGGACGGGGCTCGAACCCGCGACCCCCGGCGTGACAGGCCGGTATTCTAACCAACTGAACTACCACTCCGCGAAAGAAACTGTAGGCATAAAAAAAGATGCTGCGTGAGCATCTTTTTAATAAAAAGTGGCGGAGTGGACGGGGCTCGAACCCGCGACCCCCGGCGTGACAGGCCGGTATTCTAACCAACTGAACTACCACTCCGCGAAAACTAACGCCAACAACGATGGTGGGTGATGAGGGGCTCGAACCCCCGACATTCGCCTTGTAAGGGCGACGCTCTACCAGCTGAGCTAATCACCCGTTGTTGGAAGGCCGCTATTGTACTGCATCCTTTAGAGCTTTACCAGCTTTAAATGAAGGAATTTTTGCAGCGGCAATTTCAATGGTATCCCCAGTGCGTGGATTGCGACCAGAACGTGCCTGACGCTCACGAACAAGGAAAGTCCCAAAGCCGATTAAAGAAACTTGGTCGCCTTTAGCCAAAGCTTCCATAATGGTTTCTGTCATAGCTTTGAACGCACGGTCAGTATCTGCTTTGGTCAGACCTGACTTCGCAGAAACTGCATCGATCAATTCAGTTTTGTTCATGAAAAGAGTCCTTTGAATTCGTTATTTCAGGTAAACCGGAATACTCCTCCACTACCGTCCTGTAGCAAAAAAACGACTAGTGTGAATATGCCTGACTGTTATACCAGTGACCTTGAAAAGGTGTCAACTAAATGACGGTGTAACATGGCGTTTTCCCTAGGTTTCTTAGTGTGTACGGGTATTTTCCAACTCTTCCTCATTACCTGAAGCAACTGGAGTTGTCGTATTTTCGCCTTCATCTTCATCCACAGAATCCGCAAGCGGTTCTGGCATCCGTTCCAACGCTAAGTTTAAAACTTCATCAATCCATTTAACGGGACGAATTTCTAAACCCTTTTTGACTGTGTCTGGAACTTCAGCCAAATCCTTTTCATTGTCCTTAGGAATCAGTACCAAACGAATGCCTCCACGATGGGCTGCCAGCAGTTTTTCTTTCAAACCACCAATCGGTAGTACCTCACCACGTAAAGTAATTTCCCCAGTCATGGCAACATCAGCACGCACAGGAATACCGCTCATTGCTGAAACAATAGCGGTTACCATGCCAATACCTGCACTAGGGCCATCCTTAGGCGTCGCGCCTTCAGGGACGTGAATGTGCACATTATGCTTACGTAAGAAGCTGCGGGAAATGCCTAACATTTGCGCACGGCTCTTAACTACAGTTTCTGCAGCATAAATTGACTCTTTCATCACCTCGCCTAAGCGCCCGGTACTTTTAATCGCACCCGAACCAGGCAAGAGCGCGCTTTCAATCGTGAGCAGATCACCACCGACTGAAGTCCAAGCCAAACCGGTTACTTGGCCGATCTGGTTCTCTTTGCCACCTCGACCATAGTCAAATTGTTGTACACCAAGATACTTTTCAAGATTTTTCGGGGTCACTGTCGACTTGGTCTTTTTAGTGAGCAAATGCTGCTTCACCGCTTTACGACAGAGCTTAGAAATTTCACGATCTAAGTTCCGCACCCCCGCTTCACGAGTGTAATGGCGAATAATATCTAAAACGCTCGCATCACTAATCACTAACTCGCCATCTTTTAAGCCGTTGGCACTCATCTGCTTAGGGATCAAATAATTACGCGCAATATTAAGCTTTTCGTCTTCCGTATAACCCGGAATGCGAATAACCTCCATCCGATCCAACAACGGCCCCGGAATGCGCATGCTATTTGAAGTAGCGACAAACATCACATCCGATAAATCAAAATCAACTTCTAAGTAATGATCGGCGAACGTATGGTTCTGCTCAGGATCTAAAACCTCTAATAAAGCTGAAGCGGGGTCACCACGGAAATCCGTAGCCATCTTGTCGATTTCATCCAGCAGAAATAACGGATTACGTGTACCGACCCGCGATAAATTCTGAATAATTTTCCCTGGCAAAGAGCCAATGTAAGTACGACGATGCCCACGAATTTCCGCCTCATCGCGCACGCCACCTAAGGCCATCCGAGTGAATTTACGCCCAGTCGCGCGGGCAATTGATTGCCCTAAAGAAGTCTTACCCACCCCTGGAGGCCCAACTAAACAAAGAATAGGCCCTTTGATTTTCTTTACGCGCTGCTGCACAGCGAGGAACTCTAAAATCCGCTCTTTAACTTCATCGAGGCCGTAGTGGTCTTCGTTGAGAATTTTCTCCGCAACAGAAAGATCAGAGAATACCTTAGATTTTTTTCTCCATGGCAAACCAGACATCCAATCGATATAATTGCGCACCACGGTCGCTTCAGCAGACATCGGTGACATCATTTTTAATTTATTCAGTTCAGCAGTGGCTTTGTCACGTGCCTCTTTAGTCATGCCTGCTTTATTGATACGCCGCGAAAGCTCTTCAACTTCACTGGGGCTTTCGTCCATATCGCCTAGTTCTTTTTGAATGGCTTTGATCTGCTCATTTAAATAGTACTCGCGTTGGCTACGCTCCATTTGTTGCTTCACACGCCCACGAATTTTCTTCTCAACCTGCAACAGATCAAGTTCGTTTTCGATGAGTTCAATTAGGCTTTGAATACGTGCTTCGACATCTAAGGTTTCAAGCAGCGTCTGTTTTTGCGCGATTTTCAGACCTAAGTGCGCTGCTACCGTATCCGCTAAGCGTACCGGATCTTCTATGCTTGACAGCGAAGAAAGAATCTCGGGAGGAACCTTTTTATTCAGTTTCACGTACTGTTCAAATAAATTGATCAGTGAGCGCCCCATCACTTCTACTTTGCGCTCTTCGGCACCCAGTATCGAAGGCCGGAGTTCGATTTCTGCGGAGAAATAGGGACTCTCATCATCAATCTCTATCATCTCTGCGCGCTCTAAACCTTCCACTAGCACTTTTAAAGTACCATCTGGTAACTTGAGTAATTGCAGAATGGTCGCCAGCGTACCTAAAGGATGCACATCCGTCAGTTCAGGATCATCAACCTCAGCGCTTTTTTGGGCAACAAGTAGGATTTGTTTATCCGTAGACATCGCTGCGTCTAAAGCTTGAATAGAGCGCTGGCGACCAACGAATAAAGGGATAACCATATACGGGTAAACAACCACATCCCGTAAGGGTAAGACGGGGACAATTAATCTGTCCGTATCAATATTTTTATCAGACATTTATAACCTCATATGCCCTGATGTGGCGCTAAGCGCTTGTCATGATGCAGACTGAACAACCATCAGTTAAGGTAGAGGCTACGCCCTATGCTTTAGAACGTAGCTGAGAAATTATTTACTCGCCTGCTGAAGCAACTTTTGGCTCAGCATTCTCATAAACGCGATAAGGCTCCGACTCGCCACGCACAACGGCCTCATCCACAATAACTTTGCTTACTGATTGCTCAGACGGTAGCTCGTACATAGTGTCTAAAAGAATTTTTTCAAGAATAGTTCTTAAACCGCGCGCACCTGTTTTCCGTTCCATCGCCTTACGGGCGATTAAATGCAAAGCTTCATCTCTAAATACTAGCTCAGTTCCTTCCATATCGAACAAGCGCCCGTATTGTTTAGTCAAAGCATTACGTGGTTCAGTTAGAATTTGTACTAAGGCAGTTTCGTCCAGTTCTTCTAAAGTAGCGACAACAGGTAGACGACCGACAAATTCAGGAATCAAGCCATAACGTACCAAGTCATCTGCTTCAATATCCTTAATGACATCGCCAAAAGCTTTGGTGTTTTCTGCCGCTTTTACTGAAGCAGAGAAGCCAATACTGCCCTTTTCGGTACGATCACGGATTACTTTATCCATGCCGGCAAAAGCACCACCGCAAATGAATAGAATATTCTTAGTGTCAACTTGCAGGAATTCTTGCTGAGGATGTTTACGTCCACCTTGCGGGGGCACCGAGGCAATCGTGCCTTCAATCAGCTTTAATAGAGCTTGCTGCACACCCTCACCGGATACATCACGAGTGATCGACGGATTATCTGATTTGCGAGAAATTTTGTCGATTTCGTCAATATAGACAATGCCAGTTTGCGCTTTTTCTACATCGTAATCGCATTTTTGCAACAGCTTTTGAATGATGTTTTCGACGTCTTCACCGACATAACCGGCTTCTGTCAACGTGGTTGCATCGGCAATCGTGAACGGCACATTCAATAAGCGTGCTAGCGTTTCGGCTAATAAAGTTTTACCGCTACCGGTAGGACCAATCAGCAAAATATTACTTTTAGCTAACTCGACCTCGTCTTTGCCGGTTTTTTTGAATAAGCGCTTATAGTGATTATACACCGCAACCGATAAGACTTTTTTGGCTAACTCTTGGCCAATGACGTATTCATCTAAGTTTTGACTTAGCTCACGAGGGGTCGGCAAGTTGCTTTTATCGTCAGTCTCGCCCTGGGTAGAATGCATTTCTTCTTGGATGATGTCATTACATAGGTCAACACACTCATCGCAGATAAAAACTGAAGGCCCTGCAATCAGTTTGCGGACTTCGTGTTGGCTTTTTCCGCAAAATGAACAATACAGCAGCTTCCCAGTATCTTGGCTACCCTTTTTGTCTTTACTCATTCAGAACCTCTACCTGCGCCAGAAATGACTGGCAAATGTGCTTAACCAGCTAGTTAACTTAGCTATGTAATGCCAAAAACAAGAATTTCAAGCCTTATTATCTACGAGTATTGGCTTGAATAACAAGAAACCTATGCTTTATACGCTTATTAAAACGAAAACAGCCTGATAAACAGGCTGTTTCTAACAAAAATTTAAGGCAATGAACGTTATGAACTGCGCTTATCCAACACTAAATCAATCAAGCCATAATCTTTAGCTTGAGTAGCAGTCATGAAATTATCGCGATCCGTATCATTGCTAATTTTTTCGAGCGGCTGACCAGTATGCTTCGATAACACTAAATTCAACTCTTCACGGATTTTTAAAATCTCGCGCGCGTGAATTTCAATATCGGAAGCCTGACCTTGAAAACCACCTAAGGGTTGATGAATCATCACCCGAGAATGAGGCAAACAAGCACGCTTACCGGCTGCACCGGCTGCTAACAGCACAGCACCCATGCTTGCCGCTTGGCCAATACATAAAGTACTGACCTGTGGGCGAATAAACTGCATGGTATCGTAAATCGCCATCCCTGCAGTCACTACCCCACCGGGTGAATTAATATAGAGGTGAATGTCCTTTTCAGGATTCTCAGACTCCAGAAATAATAGCTGACCCACAATTGAGTTAGCCATATAGTCCTCAATCCCACCTACACAGAAAATAATCCGCTCTTTCAGTAGACGAGAATAAAGGTCATAAGCCTGCTCCCCACGTGACGTTTTCTCGATCACGTAAGGGATACCTAAAGCTTGAGTTCCTAGTGCGCCATTTAGCTTAGACATTATTATTTCACCTGTACATTAGCCTATTAAGCGGCTGCCGGTGCCTGCTTGCGATTCATAACTGACTCAAAATCGCGCGCTTCGTCGGTGACCTTCGCCTGCTCTAATACCCACTCGACAATCATGTCTTCCATCACTGCTGCTTCCACAGTTTGCATGGCTTGACGATTCGTCCGGTAGTAATTAATCAAAGCAGCTGGGTCTTCATAAGAGGCAGCCAAAGTTTCCAACATAGCATCAACACGCGCAGGATCACGTTGTAGACCTTTTTGACGAATGATTTCGCCAACGATCAAACCTAACTTAACCCGGCGTGCTGCTTGAGGCTGGAATAAATCATCAGGGATATTATCGGCTGGAGTGCCAGTACTTTGCGAAAACTCCTCACGAACGTGTTGGATTTCGTCTTTTACTAAAGCACTGGGTAATTCAATTTCATGCAAGCTTGCTAAGCCTTCCATGACTTGTTGCTTGACTTGAGCTTTTAAGGCATTGCCCAATTCGCGAGTCATGTTCTTCTTAACTTCTTCACGAAAAGACGCAACGCTGCCGTCTTCAACGCCGAATTGTTTAATGAACTCTTCATTCACTTCCGGCAAAGACTCTTCCTGCACTTTATTCACAGTCAATTTAAACTGAGCGGTTTTGCCTTTTAGGTTTTCAGACTGATAATCTTCTGGAAACGCGACATCAGCTGTTTTCGTTTCGCCTGCTTGCATACCCGTTAAAGCCGCTTCAAAGTCTGGCAACATGCGACCAGCCCCTAACTCGACCGGATAGTCTTGTGAACTACCACCAGCGAAAGCTTCACCGTCTAAGCTGCCTTCAAAATCAATATGGACTAAATCACCACTTTGCGCAGCCCGATCAACATCTTTCCATTCGCGCTGTTGCTTACGAATCGTATTCAGCATGTTATCGATATCAGAATCCTGCACTTCAGCCGTAGGGCGCTTCAGTTCTAAGCCTGTAACATCAGCCACTTCAAATTCAGGATAGACATCGAAATTGGCTACATACACTAAAGGTTGACCTGCAGCGAGCGCTTGTAATTCGATTTGTGGCAAACCCGCCACGCGTAGATTTTGTTGAACTGAGGCATCACGGAAAGTATTTTCCAATACTTCGCCGATCACTTCTTGGCGCACAGAATCACTGTAGCGTGACTTAACAACATTAAAAGGAACTTTGCCGGGGCGGAAACCATCAATACGTACACGTTTGACCATTGATTTTAGACGTGACTCGACGCTCTGCTCAATACGCTCGGCAGGCACTTCTACTGTCATCTTACGCCCGATACTTCCTACTGACTCTACTGAAACTTGCATGCCATACCTCATCTCCCCGTCCATAAACCAAAGGCTGGAGGGGTTATCATCAAAATATTTGGATTGTTTGAATCATGGTGCGAAAGGAGAGACTCGAACTCTCACGCCTTGCGGCGCTGGAACCTAAATCCAGTGCGTCTACCAATTCCGCCACTTTCGCATATTTCGCCGGAAAAATGGATTAGCTACCCATCAGCCCGGAAAGGAGGCGATTATACACAGCAAACAGCCAGATGTATAACCAAAATGTAGAGTAAAGTTGGGGTGGATGATGGGGCTCGAACCCACGACAACCGGAATCACAATCCGGGGCTCTACCAACTGAGCTACAACCACCATCTGGAAACTTTATTTATCGAGACTTGAGGGGACGTCAATGGCGCGCCCGGCAGGACTCGAACCCGCGACCCACGGCTTAGAAGGCCGTTGCTCTATCCAGCTGAGCTACGGGCGCAGAAGGCAGACTATATAAGATTTAACTTGATTATAGACCACTTTGAAAAAAGTGGTCGGGGTAGAGAGATTCGAACTCCCGACATTCTGTACCCAAAACAGACGCGCTACCAGGCTGCGCTATACCCCGACTTGAGATAAGACAACTTTCGTTGCTTGATGTTTCAAGACCGCGAAATATACAGATCGAAATTGCGGTCGTCAAGTAGAAAAATGCAAGTTATGTGCGTTCGTTCAACCAATAGCCAATCGCAGGTGGAATTGTCTTTTGCGCCTTGCCGCTTACATAAATACCGATATGTCCACCATTGAAACTCAGCTCCTCATAATCGTTAGAACCTACATAACGAGCGAGTGCTCTAGATGCATCAGGTGGAACCAAATGGTCTTGATCCGCATAAAGATTTAGTACTGGCATTGTCACATTGGCTAGATCAACTTTTTGCCCAGCAATCTCAACTTCGCCCTTAATCAATTTATTCTGCTGGAAAAAATCTTTCATAAATTGGCGGAAGGTTTCACCTGCTTGATCCGGGCTATCGAAAATCCATTTTTCCATGCGCAGAAAATTTTTCAGGACATCTTTATCGTCCATCATATCAACTAGGCCTAAGTACTTCTGCCCCATCAACTGATACGGCTTGAGATTCAGGAAAGTCCAGTTAAGCATGTCACCAGGGATATTTCCTAAGGTATCCACCATCAAATCCACATCGACTTTCTGAATCCAGCTGCTCAGCATATTGTCAGGCGTTTGAAAATCAACAGGTGTCACCATGGTGACTAGATTTTTCACCCGCGCTGGGTGCAACGCGCTATAACACAAACTAAAAGCGCCGCCTTGACAAATCCCCAAGAGGTTCACTTGCTCAACCCCATGTCGCTCACAAAGCTTATCAATGCAACGATCTAAATAGCCGTTTAGATAATCGTCCATCGTCAAATAACGATCTGTAGCATCCGGGTAGCCCCAATCAATCAAATACACATCCTGAGCCGTATCCAGCAAGCCTTTAACCAATGACCGATTTTCCTGCAGGTCAGTCATATACGGGCGGTTGACTAAGGCATACACCATTAACAATGGCACCGGATTACGTTCTATTTCTGGATCGCCCGTGTAATGTAGGAGCTTGAGTTTATCTTCTTGATAAATGACTTCATGTGGAGTGACACCTCCCATGCTGTCCTGCATCGCAAACATATTTCCCATGCCTTGGGTGAGCTTCTCATTGAAAGCTTTGACTTCAGCCACTAAAGCTTCGGGTCGCATATTAAAAGGAATCATTGTGCAGCCTCCTGAGTTGCAGTCACGGTAGTAGTCTGCATAGCTTGCTCAATCCGCTTAAGGCGCTGATCTAAATCTCGCACCTGTTGGCGTAAAACATTATTCTCGCGCTTTAACTCATACTGCTTTTTAATTGCCGCTTCGTAATCAGCACGTACGGGCAAACCAAAGGCTTTAAATTCGCTATCTAAATGCTCATTCATACCCTGCTTGAGCAGTAAGAAGGCATTCACTAATTCGCCATATAAGGTTTGGTATTGATCGCTAGCGGCAAATTGTGCATAACCTTCTTCGCTAATATCCACCCAGAGATCGTATAATTCACGTAAAGAGTTGATCTTTTTGCCATCATCTGCAAGTTTTTGAATGCGAGCACGTAAAGCTTGCACTGACTCATGGCCTTGAGTCGCGAAAGCTTCGGTATACTTATCCAGCGCTTGTTGATAACGCAAAGCTAAAGCCGAAAGTTTTTTTAGACGCTCTTGGCCTTCAGGTGATAAACCGAAACTGGGAGTAGCGAGTGCTTTTTGTAGATGTGCTTGCCATAAACCAGTATTAGGCATATGTAGGCCACCCGTGCCAACCTCGCGGAACATGTTCATGCCTTGCATATTGCCAACTAATTGCTGCCAGCCATCGAATACCGCATGACTCAGACCCAAATTCCCAGCTGCAACTCCTCCAACCTTCTCATGCTGCTTAAACCATTGGCTAAAACCATTTTCTAGAGAGCGCATCCAGCTTTCAACATTGGGAGTATCTGGATTGGTTGTGGAGTTGCTATAGACCTGCTCAGCTAAGCCTAAATAGACTTTGCCCATATCCATCACGCGATTTAAAACGTCTTGGATTTGTGGAGGTGAATTAGAGTTAACGGTATTCCACCACTTGTTTAAATCATTGGCCCAAGACGGTGCTTCAGATTGAGTATGGGAGGTATTTGTATTAGGAGTCACTGTGTTAGAGAGTGTTGACCAATAGTGTTGCTGGGTATCCAGCCATGCCTTGACAGCTTCCTCTGACCATTGCTTAGAGCTCATCTCCGTCTCCTCCGAACCTGAAGATAAAATGGTTGTATTTTTTCACCATATCATGCTAATTTGTGCAGCGCAACAAGAGCAACCTAGCGGGTTACTTGTGAGTTTACTCGTTCTAGCTAAGCCTTGTGAATATTCCATCATGTATGGACTCATTGTTGATTTTCACATCATCGTCTTACGGAGATTTGGTTATGAGTAAAGTTGCACTAGTTACTGGTGGTACCGGTGGCATCGGCACTGCTATCTGTACACGTTTAGCAGCTAATGGTTATAAAATTATTACAACTTACTTCGAGCCAGAAGAAAAAGCGAAAGCTTGGGCCGAAGCTCAAGACTACGATGTGGACCTCTACCCTTGCAATGTAAGCGACTACAATTCTTGTGTTGAACTGAAAGAGCAAATTTTAAGAGATCATGGACAAGTTGACATTATCGTTAACAATGCAGGCATTACGCGTGATTCGAAATTCACTCGTATGACTCCAGACCAATGGCAAGCCGTCATCTCTACTAACTTAAACAGCTTGTTCAACGTTTGTCATCAATTTGTTGAAGGTATGACTGAGCGTGGTTTTGGTCGCATCATCAATATCTCTTCTGTGAATGGCCAAAAAGGCCAAGCGGGCCAAACCAACTATAGCGCTGCTAAAGCAGGCGTACACGGCTTCACGATGGCGCTGGCTCAAGAAGTCGTGCGTAAAGGTGTTACAGTGAACACTATTTCTCCAGGCTATATCGGTACAGAAATGGTCATGGCGATTCGTGAAGACATTCGTAATGCGATTGTTGATCAAATCCCAGTGAAACGCCTAGGTAAACCAGAAGAAATCGCAGCTGTTGCTGCTTTCTTAGCGTCTGACGATGCAGCCTTCATTACAGGCTCCAATATCAGCGCGAATGGTGGTCAATTCATGCACTAATCAGTGCAGAATCTTCTCTCAGTAGCATGGTTTAGCTGTGCTACTGCATGTAAAATAAGCAAGTCTTCACAAATTTACTCTTAAATCATTGATCAAGAGTATGCACGACAAAACAATAGCCTATACAATGAAGATGCACATACCTAGTGCACACCACATTGACACACCAGAATTTTGGTAAAAAAAGAGCATGTCCGATATTCGAATTATTAAAAAATACCCCAATCGCCGCCTATATGACACGCATCAGAGCTGCTATATCACGCTCGCCGATGTACGCGAATTGGTAATGCAAGAAATCCCCTTTCAAGTAGTTGATCGCCAAACCAGCGAAGATATTACCCGAAGCATTCTGCTACAAATCATCATGGAACAAGAGTCTGGCGGTAAACCCTTGTTTAGCAGTGACCTCTTGTCTAAGTTCATTCGCAATTATGGCGTAACCACTCAGCAAGGTTTTAGCTCTTTCATGGAGCAAAGCATGCTGTTATTCAATAATCAGCAACAAGCGATTAGTGAACAAATGCATCGTGCCTTGGCAAATACACCCTTGGATAATTGGTTAAAGTTGAGTGAGCAAAATCTGCAGTCTTGGAACAAGATGCAACAAGATATTCTGAAAAGCATCTCGCCTAGCAAGCGTGACTAATATCTTAGGCGCTAAGCTTTAAAATAGAACATTAGCTTAGAGCTTTTCAATAGGTAAAAAATTACCCGCATTAGGCGGGTAATTAAATAATTTCAGCAACCGAGCACTGGAGGAGGAGAGGAGAGCACTCGGTCGCTGGTTCAAACTTGTATTAAGCTGATTTAACGTCTTCAGCAGCTTTCTTAGTAGCCGCAACAGTCTTATCAGCAACTTCTTTACCAGCAGCAATAGTCTTGTCAGCAACTTCTTTACCAGCAGCAACAGCTTTGTCAGCAGCTTCTTTACCAGCAGTAGCAGCTTCTTGAGTTAAGGCAGTTGCCTTAGCCATTGCTTTCTCAACAGCAGCAGAAGCTTTTTCCATGTTATCAGTTAAAGCTTGCTTGCTTAACTCAGTTGCTTTTTCAGTCGTTTGAGAAGCTTGTTTTGCAGCTTCTTCAGCGATAGCCACTAACTCGTCACGAGTAGCAGTCAACAGTTCAGCAGCTTCACGTACATTTGCTAACCACTTTTCGCCACAAGATTTCAGAACTTCTTGTTGCATAGCGAAAACTTCTTTAGGGTCTTTTGCTTTTGATAAAGCATCAGCATTTTTAGTACCCGCTTCGAAACAGCTGCTCAATAAAGCAGTTTGCTTAGCAGTTAAAGTTTCGAAAGTTTTCATGTTCAGTTCGCCAACGCGCTTTGCAGAGCTCATAGCGTTGTCATTCAATTGTTTGAACAGATCCATCATAGCGTTTTGCATGGTCATATATCCCTTAGTGAGTCAGTGTAAGTGCCTGATTTTGATTTCAGATTCATTTTGCTTTTCAGCATTTGATGCAATGCACAATAACTAAGATCTGATAAGCTGTCAACAGGTTTTTGTGCATTGCAACAAAAGATTCATTTTTAAGCGCCCAACCTAAGTTTAGACTCTGTTTGTGACAGGTGGATTTCAATAGTCCTACTCAAAAAGCTGGTGCATAATCAATACTCTACCCCGCTAGAAAAAGGCCCTACTATGCAAACAAATGCTCCTTATGCCGCCCCCTATGAACTAGCCAATCTCAAAGAATTAGAAGACCGTGTCCGCCAGTTTGGCGAACTGCTGGGTGAGATCTTGCGCGAGCAAGAAGGCCTCGCTTTATACGAAGCTGTGGAGAAATTACGCCGAGGCTATATTCAATTACGCCAAAAAGATGACCCCGCACTGCGTGAAGAGCTGATGCAATTTATTCTGCAGCTCGATGTACTCGACATTGAGAAAATTATCCGCGCCTTTAACACCTTCTATGTAATTTCTAATATCGTAGAAGAAGATTTCCGCGAACGTGAACGGCGGCGTAAATTTGCGCATGGTGATGACCCGCTGCTCTGGAAAGGTTCAGCGCGGCGTACGGTAGTAGAGTTACGTGATGAAGGCGTGACGGCTGAGCAAATGCAAACTCTGATGAATCAGCTGCGCTATATACCCGTTTTCACCGCACATCCAACCGAAGCGCGCCGTCGGACTTTAATGGGTATTCAACGGCATATCTTCTTAATGATTAATCAGCTGGAATCCTTGGAAGAAGCTGGTGATGAGGAACGCTCGGCTTTACTGCGCCAAATTAAAGGCCAGATTCAAATGCTCTGGCGTACCAATGAAGTCCGTACTCGTAAGCCGACCGTTGAAGATGAGGTCAATTACGGCCTTTATTATTTCCGTGAAAGTTTATTTGATGCGATTCCCCTGCTCTACCGTTTCTTTGAACGGGCGATGCGTTATGCCTATGGTTCCAACCAAGTTAATGTGCCCAGCTTCTTGCGGATAGGCTCTTGGATTGGTGGTGACCGTGATGGCAATCCCTTTGTTACAGCTGCAGTCACGCGCAATGCGATTCGCTTAGGTATGAGTGAGGCGCTTTACGAATATATTGAGCGGGTCGATGAGCTACGTAACTCACTCTCACATTCCACTGAATTTATTACCCCCTCCCCTGAATTTGCCAGCTATTTAACGGCTATCAATGAGCAAATGGGCAATCGCTTACTGGCAAAACGTACTGACCAGTTACTCGAAGAACCTTATCGGCGCTTGCTAACTATCATGCGGCATCGCTTAAAAAATACGTTGGAAGTTGTCCGTTCCCGTCTAGCGAATCAACATGCCGTATTGCCTTTAGAGTCCTATCACAATGCCGATATTTTCCTCAATGAGCTTAAACTGATTTATGAATCGCTACGTAGCCACAACGACGGCTTAATTGCAGGGCGTGAATTACGTGACTTAATTCGGCTAGTGGAAACTTGTGGCTTTGGCCTCTATCAATTAGATATCCGTCAAGAGTCGACTATTCATAGTGAAACTGTTGCGGAAATTCTCAATCTATCCGGCTTATGTGGCAACTACTTAGCATTGCCGGAAGCTGAGCGTATTTCCTTGCTGGCAGAATTGATTCAGCGTAATCGCTTGCCGATGCCTTATCGCCCTGATCTGACTGCCCGTACTGCAGAGACATTAGAAGTCTTCGATACCATGACTGAGATGCGTAGTGAAGCTGGCGCTGAAATCTTCGGTACTTATGTTATTTCCATGACGCATCATGCTAGCCACATCATGGAAGTATTGCTATTGGCGAAAATGGCTGGCTTGGTAGGTTACACGGCTGAGCGCCAGCTATTTTGTAATATTCGGGTGTCACCTCTGTTTGAAACGATCGAAGATCTCAAGCACATCACCAGTGTCTTAACCGATCTGTTTGAAAACTCAACTTACCAAACCCTGCTCAAAGCCTCTGGCAATTTACAAGAAGTCATGTTGGGCTATTCAGATTCTTGCAAGGACGGTGGCATCCTCGCCTCCAATTGGAATTTGTATAACGCCCAAAAAGAGGTTTTAGGTTTAACGGATAAATATGGGATTACTTGCCGCCTATTCCACGGGCGCGGTGGTACAGTTGGGCGCGGTGGTGGCCCCACTCATGAAGCAATTGTCGCTCAACCCCCGAATACAGTGCGCGGGCAAATCAAATTCACTGAACAAGGCGAAGTGCTCGCCGCCAAATACAGCAACTTAGAAACGGCTGTCTATGAACTAGGCGTCGGCTCCACCGGTTTACTTAAAGCCAGTGCGGGTTTAGTGATTCCACGCCTTGCTTATAGCGAGTCTTATCACGCAGCCATGCATGCCATCGCAGCGACAGGCGAAGATAGCTATCGCGAGCTAACCGATCGCACACCAGGCTTGATGGATTACTTCTATGAAGGTACGCCCGTACAGGAAATCGGTCAGCTCAACTTAGGCTCGCGCCCTTCGCATCGTAAACAAACCGTACGCGATAAATCGTCAATTCGGGCAATTCCGTGGGTATTTGGTTGGGCACAGGCGCGGCATACTTTGCCCGGCTGGTATGGCATTGGCACAGCTCTGGCTAGCTTCCGTCAAACTCACCCCGATGGTTTAGAACGCTTACGTGATATGCACAGCAACTGGCCTGCTTTTAAATCGCTGCTCGGCAATACACAAATGGGCTTGTTTAAAGCAGAGATGGATATAGCCCGCGAGTATGCAGCCTTATTAGAAAATCAGGAACTGGCTAAGCAGATTTATGCCACGATTCGCGCTGAATTTGATTTAACCGTGAGCGAAATCCTGCTAATTACTGAGCAAGCGCATTTAATGGATGATACGCCGTTGCTGCAATATTCAGTGCTACGCCGCAATCCGTACCTAGATCCACTCAATAATATTCAGGTGACTTTATTGCGCCGCCATCGTGAGCATTTAAGCCAAAGCACCGAAGCTTCACCTTGGTTGGAAGCGCTGCTACGGACGATTAATGCCATTGCGGCGGGTTTGCGCAATACCGGTTAGGTAGCCTAAAAAGCAAAACCCCTCCTGATTGAGGAGGGGTTAGAAAAGAAACTTCGTGCTGAAATTCTGAGCGATTACGCGCTGAAGGAAGAACCACAGCCGCAAGTGGTAGTAGCGTTTGGATTACGAATCACAAACTGCGCGCCCTCTAAACCTTCGGTATAGTCGATTTCCGCGCCGACCATATATTGGAAGCTCATGGGGTCAATCAGTAACTTCACGCCACCATTCTCAACCATCGTATCGCCATCACCTTCAGCTTCGTCGAAAGTAAAGCCATACTGGAAGCCAGAGCAACCGCCACCCGTCACAAACACCCGCAACATTAAAGCGGCATTATTTTCTTCATCAATCAACTGTTTTACTTTGGCTGCTGCAGCATTAGTAAAAACCAGTGGGGATGCCATTTCTACGGTCATGTAAAAACTCCTGCAAACTGTTCAAAATCAAGATGAAGATGACGGTAGCACCTGCCATGAGCAGGGTCAATAAAGCCTCTTTTCTATCTAGGAACAAGCATTAATTAGTGACAGGCTCTGGAGCTTTTGGTGGTGGTGGCAGCTTGCTAGCATCATTCGGTTTTTGGCGTACCAGCTTACCATTCACTTCAGCACCGACGGCCATTTCCAGCAGATTGTAATAAACATCGCCACAAATGCGTGCGTTCTCAAACAACTCTACTTTGCCGTTGGCAAACACATCACCATCAATTGCACCATTCAATAGCATGCTAGATACACGCACTTCACCTTGAATCCGGCCTTGTTCGCTCAGAATCAGGGTGGAGTCGTCATTTTCAGCCGTTAGGTTGCCTTTGATCGTGCCTTCGATATTCAAATTGCCCGAAAAGGTCAAATCTCCATCAATGGTAGTACCGCGACCAATTAAGGTATCGATACGTGCACTACGATTACCGCCTTTTGGATCCGCATTATTAGTGTTGTTAGTCGCTGCGGGTACAACTGCATTATTGGTAGTCGCTGGTGGATTTGTCTTCGGATTACTCTTACCAAACATTGACTGTTACTCCTTACTTGCTGCAGATTTTTTAGATAAATTAAATGATTGCCAATCATAGCTCTTCGTTACTGCGTTAGCACCTGAATCAGGACGCAAAGTCACTATGACCTGCTCTGGAATAAATTCGGGTGGCAACTCAATAGTCCCCTCGAAGCGTTGATAGTACTTCAAAGAAAAGCGATTAACATCTTGATTCTGCTCAGTGGATTTCATAAGCAGATCGTTTAGTTGCAAATTTACTTTCGAAGCAGCCTTTAAGCCTTTGATCTCAAGATTATATCGGCCAGCCACACCGGCATCACTGCCACGCACATTAGCAAGCACGAGTTGATACTGATAGAAACGATCATGGGCTAACTTATTACCGTCAAGATCGACTAAACGGGGCTTCATACCAAAGTGGCGAATCGTAAGCCCTGACTCTACGCTTTTAGGCGACATGATACCTTCATAGAGCAGCATATTATCTTTCGCTTCTGATAACTCGGCTTCGAGGGCTGCTAGACGGCGACGTAATTCTTCATTCGCGGTAGTTTGAACTTGCTCAGATCGAATGGCTGAAGCTGCTTGGCTTTCAAGTTGGATAATTTGCTGTTTTTGCTCTTGAAGCTGGCGGGCTTGTTCATTGACTTTACCACGTAACGATAAAGCTTGTGTGCCAGTGGTCGAATCGACCGGCGTTAAATAACCACTTACATATAACCAAGCTGCTAGTAATGACAATAGCAGTACAAGTATTGCTAATAGCGGCCAACAAAAATTACGTTGGCGCGCTGTCTGTAACTGAACCACACCGCGATGATCAATTCGGTATTCAAGGCTCATACAGTCTTAAACAAGCTTATCAAGGCAATAAACCGGGGCTAAGCAAACCAGTCGATTCAGGATAACCAAACATTAAATTCATGTTTTGCACCGCCTGACCCGCAGCACCTTTCACCAGATTATCAATCACCGAGAGCACCACTAAGCGCTTACCCCCTTGTGGCTGGTGAACCGCAATCCGGCAAGTATTCGCACCACGCACTGAACGGGTTTCTGGATGCGACTTGGCAGGCATCACATCCACAAAGGCCTCGCCTTGATAGCGCTCTTCATAAAGCCTTTGAATAGATTCTGCTGTTGCGCTGCTCGCCGTTAAATCTGCATATAAAGTGGCATGAATGCCGCGAATCATCGGCAACAAATGTGGCACAAAGGTCAGGTCAACCTGCTTACCAGCCAGTTTAGTCAACGTTTGGGCGATTTCTGGTTGGTGGCGATGGCCTGATACACCATAAGCTTTGAAACTATCAGCTGATTCACATAACAAATGCGCGACACTGGCTTTGCGCCCTGCACCACTGGCACCTGATTTGGTATCGGCAATAATATCTAAATTGACCAAACCCTTTTCAATCAAGGGAACTAAACCCAAGGTCACCGCAGTCGGATAACAGCCTGGATTCGCAATTAAGCGTGCTTTCGCAATCTCAACGCGATTCAGTTCAGGCAAACCATAGACCGCTTCTTCAACGAGTTCGGGGCAGGCATGCTTCATTTCATACCACTTTTCCCAAACATCGATATCTTTAATACGAAAGTCAGCAGCAAGATCAATGACTTTTACACCGGCCTCTAACAAAGTAGGTGTACTCTTCATCGCAACCCCATTCGGTGTAGCGAAGAACACTAAATCATTTTCAGCTAATTGTTCGACTTCAGGCGCTGTGAAATCCAAGTCCAAAAAGCCGCGCAAATTGGGGAACATGGCATCAACACGGGTACCTGCATTTTCGCGTGAAGTCACTTGACTGACTTGTACTTGCGGGTGATTAACCAACAAACGTAACAGCTCGACACCGGTGTAACCAGTAGCCCCAACGACAGCAACCTTTTTCACAGTAGTCCTTTATCTCTATTCATTAGAATCTTTTGTATAATACCCCATCCTTTTTGATTCACAAGCTGTGACTATGAAACTCGATATTAAAGCTCTACTGATTTTAGCCGTGATTGTGGGCGCTGCTGCCTTGTTTTTTTTCATGCCGAGCAAAGGCTTGCAAGCCGCCCCCAATGCGGAAATTACCACCATTGATGGTAATAAAATTGCCACTGAGCAATTGAAAGGCAAACCTTACCTAGCCGTTTTTTGGGCAACTAGTTGCTCGGGTTGTGTAAAAGAAATTCCCCAGCTGGTTGAGCTGCAAAAGGAATTTGGTAAAGATGGCTTCAAGATTCTAGCCATCGCGATGGAATACGACGAATTGCCCTTGATACAAACCATGCGCGAACAAAAAGGCATGAACTATGACATTACCTGGGATCAAGGTGGTGTACTCGCTAAAGCCTTTGGCGGCGTGCGCGTGACTCCAACAAACTTTCTGGTGTCAGGTGATGGCAAAATCGTGATGCAACAATTAGGCGATTTTAAAGTTGACGATATGCGTGAGCGGATTAAAACTCTGCTCTAAAACTTAGGACAAATTCTATGTACGAATGGATTAGAGCCTTCCATATCATTTTTATGGTGACATGGTTTGCGGGCTTATTTTATCTGCCGCGTCTGTATGTCTATCACGCGATGCCCGAAAATAAACCTAGTTTTGAGCTTTTCAAAATCATGGAGCGCCGCCTATTGGCCATTATGACTATTGGTGCTGTACTCACTGCCATGTTTGGCCTCTGGATGATCATTTTGAGTGAAGGTGTGATCCTGCAAATGAGCTGGTTTCATGCTAAAGCACTACTACTGGTTTTCTTGATTGCTTATCACTTGATGTGCTGGCAAATTATGCAAGATTTTCGGGTAGACAAAAATAAACACAACCACAAATGGTATCGATATTTTAATGAAATACCCGGCGTCTTACTGATTCTCATTGTAATTTTCGCTGCTGTTAAACCGTTTTAATAGCAGACTCAAATGGGGCTTTTTTCTTAAACCTGTTGCAGAGAAACACAAAATGAAACAACTACTTATTTCGGCAGCACTCACAAGTTGTTTAACGGCTTGTACGGCAACGCTACCTACCCCCTCATCATCGAGCGATGGCGAGCCACAATATGTATTCACTGCGACCGTACAAGCGGCTAATAAAATTGATGTAGGTCGAGGCGCATCAGCAGGCATGATGCCAACTTATCGTTTAACCACTACCGTGCAATATGTAGCACGTGGCGACACCTATATCCAACCGGCACAAAGCGTGTCAGTCGAGTTATTACCTGATCAAGCTTTGCCTAATCAGTTTCAAACCTGCCAGTTTGTGGCGAAAGAACGCCATCCGGCTTATGCATCAGGGGTTTTATTATTAAATGCTCGGATTCTAGGTTGCGGTTGATTCATGGCTTAGAGGCACCTGCACAAATCCTGTTTAATGTCCAAGTTTCAAATCGTAATGCCCTCTATGCTCTCTGGGTATAGAGCCTGCTATTTAAATTTAAGGTCCGCAATCCAGTAGTTTTAAATTATCAACCACGTTAGAGTGCCTACTCTTAACTATCTAAATTCCTTTAGTCTTGGACTGCACCACATGCACCTACGCTATTTTTTTGAGCTGATTGCTTTAGCAGCCCTTTGGGGTGCTTCTTTTTTATTTATGCGCGTCGCTGTACCTGAATTTGGCCCGATTTGGTTGATTGCTTGGCGAGTATTTTTGGCGGGTTTAATTCTGCTACCTGTATTAATGCATCAAGGTTTGGTAGGCGAATTACGCAAAAATCTCAAGCCTCTATTTATCATCGGTGCTTTTAATTCAGCGCTACCCTTTTTAGCCTATGCCTATGCGACCACTATTTTAACCGGTGGCTTTACCTCCATTCTCAATGCAACGGTACCTTTATTTGGGGTGCTACTGGTATTACTAGGTATCAATAAAGAAACATTGTCTTGGGCACAAATCGGTGGATTTTTGTTAGGCTTTGCGGGGGTAGGTATTTTATTAGGTTGGCATACTTCGACGGCTAGCCCGCATTTTTGGTTAGCGGTCGTGGCGGGCTTAGGCGCTGCTTTGCTTTATGCCCTTTCTGCTACTTATATTAAACGCAGCCTTGTCGGTGTCTCAGCCGTAGTAATTGCAGCAGGCAGTCAGCTCGCGGCCTTTTTATTATTTTTACCTTTATTGCCTCTTAGCGTACCTGCATCCTTCCCTTCATCAATCGCTATTTTCGCTTTAATTGCCTTAGCCGTTTTCTCAACTGCTTTGGCTTATTTAATGTATTTCCGCTTGATTCGTATTTTGGGGCCAGCACGCGCGGTCACAGTAACTTATATGATTCCTTTGTTTGCAATGATTTGGGGTTCGCTGTTTTTACATGAGCCAATTACTTGGGATATGGTTGTTGGCTGCATTGTGATTTTGACGGGGACTGCTTTGGCAAATGGGCTATTTACGATCTGGCGGAAGAAAACTTTGGCTAACAACGAGTAATGAGTATGCACTTACTATGATCGGGTGCTTGATCAAGTGACACTATCAGTCTTTTGTGTCACACTCTAGTAAATTTGTGACAAAAAAGGTACTTACTATGGAAATGTCAATTCGAGAAGTTCGCCAGCAGTTGCCTCAACTACAAGCTGTTTTGGAAAAAACACAAGAAATTATCATCACTCGGCACGGCAAACCCTTAGCGCGAATTGTGCCTGTTGCAGCCCTACGCAAGAAACCGGATCACGCCAAATTGCGTGCTTTGCAACCACGCCACTCCATTGCTAGTGAAGCCTTAGTGCGTGCTGATCGGGATGAGCGATGAGAACCTATTTAGATACTAGCGCGCTCGCCAAATGGTATTTGAATGAAGCGGGTTCAGAACAATTTGCTGCTTGGATTGCTGAACAAGATGACACCCATATCAGCACCCTAACTGTCACTGAGTTTCGTTGCCTACTCGCGCGTCGTGAACGCATGAAAGAACTTGGCTCTAGTTCAGCACAGCAAATTTTTGCCACCTTTGAACACGATCTCGAACAAGGTTTTTTAATTCTGCATGAAGTGCAAAATGATGATGTAGTCATGGCGCGGCAATTGATTGATCGCCTTGCTAATCTGCCGCTGCGAACTTTGGATGCTATGCATTTGGCGATTGCCAAGCGTATGAATGCTGAAGCTTTAGCGAGTGCCGATAAAGTGATGCTGGAAGCTGCAGATTACTTGGGCATCCAGGTAGTTTCTTTTGTTCCTTAATTTGATATGACTATACTGCTCCAAACGTTTTTTAAGACTCAACACGTGCGCCAAAATATAAAAGAAACGAAATACCTTTTCATTGATGCAGCCTATCTCAACTTTCGCCTTAAAGATTGGTCAACTAAATAAGTACTCAAGCGAAAGTAATCCGGTATTTATCACCGACCTGTTGAAGGACATCGAGTAGTCCTTCAAGTGAGCAAAGCGCTGATAAGCCGCCATCGGAAGCCAGTGATATTTAATCTGCCGCCAGAGGATTTCGATGAGATTGAGTTCGAGGCAGTAAGGAGGAATGAAGTGGATGACAAGGCCCTACAATAGCCAGTGCTCGCGCCGCGCCTGAAAGGCGTGGGAGCGGTGAATCGAGGCATTGTCCAACACCACGAAACAGAGTTGCCGCGTGCGCCTAAAGGTCGTGGCCTCATACGCTTTGGCGAAGGCATCAAAGGCAGCGATCACCGTTGCGGTAGTGACGGTGTGCTCGGTGGTGTGGAAGAACAGTTGATTGCTGCGTCCCAAAAAGCCCAGCACCTTCAAGCGGGGGCTACGATGGCAGGGGATGCGGTAGGTTGAGCCGACGGGTTGCCAACCAACCATAAGGCACGGAGGAGGTCGTACTAAAGCCGGATTCATCAAAGTAGCGCAAGGTCACACGCCCTGCGTCTTCCTGCTGCTTCAAGAACGTCAGGAGCTGGGTCTCGCGTTGAAACGCCGCGTCATCCCGTCGATCACTCACCGACTGACGGCAGCGCTTCCACCGATACCCCTTTTTTTAAGCAGGCGGGTAAACGCAAACGGACTCGCGCTTTTACCCGTTTCCGCTTGCAAGCGAGCCGCCGCCGCTTTGGTTTGATGCGGATTCTCCGCCAGATACTGCAAGAACTGCTCCTGTTCCTGTGCTGAGAAGATCGCCGGACGCCCACTACGCGGCTGATCAAGCAGACCCACCACGCCCAAGCGCTCCCAGCTTTCAAACCATGCACTCACCGTTTCTTGACGCACCTCGAATAACTCACTGAGGCGGATCGCTAAATAACCGCGATGACTCAACAACAGACCCCACGCCCGTTGCCGCACCCGATGGCTCGGATGGTGGCGGTACGCTTCTTCTAAAGTCTGCTGTTCGTTGGGACTCAGGGGATGGATTGCTTTCATTGCCTAACCTGTCAGTCGGGGATGAAAAACCATGATAACCTATCAGACGCGCTACGGATAACTTCAGATGGGGTACTTAGCGAGCACCTGAAAATAGCTTCTATTTTAAATGAAAAGGCCGCTGAATCAAACAATGGCCTTTTATAAATCAAAAAATAGATCCTATTTACTCACAGTCTCACTAAATGTCAGCAAGCTATCCTTCACATCCACCTTAATCGTCTCACCTAGCATAAAATGCCCTGCCAAGATTTCCTGCGCCAATGGATTTTCTACTTGCTGCTGAATCGCTCGTTTTAAAGGACGCGCACCATACACAGGATCAAAGCCTGCTTCAGCAATATGAACCATGGCTGCATCGCTAAATTCGATATTCAATTCGCGTACCGCTAAACGCTTACGTAAGCTATTCAATTGAATATCCGCAATCTGGCGAATTTCGCTTTGATCTAAAGGATGGAAAACCACCACTTCGTCGATGCGGTTAATGAATTCTGGGCGGAAATGGGTGCCGACCACTTCCATCACCGCAGCTTTCATCTTGGCGTAATTCGCTTCGCCCGCCAACTCCTGAATCAAGTGTGAACCTAGATTTGAGGTCATCACGATCACGGTATTACGGAAATCAACCGTACGGCCTTGTCCATCGGTTAAGCGCCCATCATCCAGCACTTGTAGCAACACATTGAATACATCGGGATGCGCTTTTTCGACTTCATCCAGCAGAATAACAGAGTAAGGACGACGCCGTACTGCCTCAGTCAAATAGCCGCCTTCCTCATAACCGACATAGCCCGGAGGTGCACCAATCAAACGCGCGACCGAATGCTTTTCCATGAATTCGGACATATCAATGCGCACCATTGCATCATCATTGTCGAACAGGAATTGCGCCAAAGCCTTGGTCAATTCGGTCTTGCCTACACCGGTTGGCCCCAAGAACAAGAATGAGCCACTCGGACGTTTCGGGTCAGATAAGCCTGCACGTGAGCGCCGAATCGCATTTGACACGGCCTGCATCGCTTCTTCTTGGCCGATCACGCGCTTACGTAAATCATCTTCCATCCGCAGTAATTTCTCGCGCTCAGACTCCAGCATTTTGCTGACCGGAATCCCTGTCCAACGGGCGACAATTTCCGCAATTTCGTCTTCGGTAACACGATTTTTCACCAACTTAGGCTGACCTTGGCTGCTTGAAGCCTCAGTGGCATCCGCATGTTTCAGTTGTGCTTCTAACTCAGGAATGCGCCCGTATTGCAGTTCCGCCATGCGCTGCAAATTGCCCGCACGTTTAGCGGTTTCAAACTCAATCCGTGCTTGATCTAACGCTTCCTTGATATGTGTCGTGCCTTGCATGGCGGCTTTTTCGGCCTTCCACACCTCGTCTAAATCCGATGACTCTTTTTCAAGACGGGTGATTTCTTCCTGCAAATTATTCAGGCGCTTCATCGACGCATCGTCCTTTTCTTTCTTTAAAGCTTCGCGCTCAATCTTCAACTGAATCAAACGCCGATCCAGCATATCCAAGGCTTCCGGCTTGGAATCAATCTCAATGCGAATCCGCGAGGCTGCCTCGTCAATCAAATCAATCGCCTTATCCGGCAAATTGCGGTCGGTGATATAGCGATGCGACAGAGTCGCCGCCGCGACTAAAGCAGGGTCGGTGATTTCCACGCCATGATGTACTTCATACTTTTCCTGCAAGCCGCGTAAAATCGCGATGGTATCCTCGACGCTCGGCTCATCGACCAAGACTTTTTGGAAACGCCGCTCTAAGGCAGCATCTTTTTCAATGTACTGGCGATATTCATCTAAAGTGGTCGCGCCCACGCAGTGCAATTCGCCGCGCGCCAAGGCGGGTTTAAGCATATTGCCTGCATCCATTGCGCCATCAGCTTTGCCTGCACCTACCAGCGTATGAATCTCATCAATGAACAGGATGGTATTACCATCGGTTTTCGCGATATCGTTCAGCACGGCTTTTAAGCGCTCTTCAAAGTCGCCTCGGAATTTCGCACCTGCAAGCAAAGCACCCAAATCAAGCGATAATAAACGCTTGCCCTTAATCCCTTCTGGCACTTCGCCATTCACAATCCGCTGGGCTAAACCTTCTACTAGCGCGGTTTTACCCACGCCCGGCTCACCAATGACGACCGGATTATTCTTAGTGCGGCGTTGCAAGATTTGAATCATGCGGCGGATTTCTTCATCGCGCCCAATAATCGGGTCAATCTTGCCCTGCTCCGCACGCTCGGTAATGTCGATCGTGTATTTCTGCAACGCTTGGCGCTGATCTTCGGCATTCGGATCATTCACCACTTGCCCGCCGCGCATGGTTTCAATTGCCTTTTCGATAGCACCTTTGGTCGCACCGGTTTCGCGCAATAAATTCCCGAGCGTACCTTTGTCCTCTAAGGCTGCTAATACAAATAGCTCGGAAGTGATGTATTGGTCTTTGCGCTGCTGGGCGATTTTGTCAGTGACATTTAGCATCCGTGCCAAATCATTCGACACCGATACCGAACCTGCATCGCCCCCGGAAACCGATGGCAAGCGCTCCAATTCTTGGCCTAACTTGGAACGTAATTGATTGATATTCACGTCGGCTTTGGTTAATAAGCCACGAATGGAACCACCATCTTGATCCAATAAGGCGGTCATTAAATGAATCGGTTCAATAAATTGCTGGTCGCGCCCCAGTGCCAGCGATTGTGCATCTTGTAGCGCTAATTGGAATTTGCTGGTCAGCTTATCCATTCTCATCTGGATCACCCCTCATGAATTTTTTAAAAGTTAAATACTTTGGATAGCTATGGATATAGGGGATAAAAACCGCAAATTCAAGGTGAGCACCCATGAAATCCCCTACTGACGGGCACTGTATTTATTCCAATCTATGGCATAATCTTTTTTAAGCCTACCCAGCTAAAACAGGAATTTGAGTGAAACAAGCTTTGCCCCCGCTGTCCAAACAAAGTGGCGAATTTAAATTTTGGCATGTGCTCCTCATCATTTTAGTGGTGGTGGGTGTGGCCTTATTTATTAATGCGAAGGGCACTAACTTCTTCACTCGCATTATTACTGATAACCTAAGTTTCAAGACTGAGCAAAATAATGGCAACTACCAAGCTGACTATGTAGAACCACCGGTTTCAAACGCAACTTACTCGCCTGAGCCAGAAGATACCGATCAAGATGTCTGGGTTAGTGAGCCGAATCCCACCCAGCAACAGCGCCAAAACCCACAAGATCAGGTCTTACAAGAATACAACGACAATCTTTACACGGATCATGCTGATAACCCCAAGCCTAGCTATAGTTATGATGAGCAGTTTCCACCGCGTTTAGATCGCGGCTATTACACCATTCAATTATTTACGGGCTATAACTCTAAACAAGCTTACGATTTACGTACTGCTTTGAAGAAAGATGGTTACACTGCTACCCATATTCGTGAGGTACGTACCCGCAAAGGCGTACTCTTCAAAGTGAGAATTGGCCGCTACAAAGAACGCTATACCGCTTTCGCGGTGCGTGATCAACTGCGCCGCCGCTATCCGAAAACCTTAAGTACTAGCTTTGTGATGCTGGTTGAGCGTGTGTATAACTAATCTTTGGCAAACAGCTCATATTGCAAATTGTCCAAACCTTGATCAGCACAAAATACCGCATCCTTGCGAGTAACATTAGATGAACGCAAGGCACCCGCAGCATTAATAACCACCCCCTGCACTTCCGCTCCACAGCGTTTCTGGTTAGGTTCGCTAGCAGAGCCAATAACGGCTAGAACCCGGTTGGTTTTATCGCGCTGATAGACTTGCACCTGATCAGTACCAGGCGATTTCATGAAAAAACAGGGTGCTATGGGCTGCAGCCAAATAGGTGCTTGAGTCTTTTTGCCAGCGCTAGCTTGCAATTGGCAACGTCCGCTGTCATACCAAAGTGCCAAACTCTGCCCGGCAATATCGACTTGGTCAGTCACATAAATAGTAGCCGTGCGCTCTGGAACGGTTAAATTTTGAGTGGTATGTGCTGATTTACTTGATTCACGGTCACAAGCAGATAAAAGTAAAATACTACTTAAACCTAGTAAAATTAAGAATTTGTTTGATAATCGAACAAAGTAGGTAGAAGAATAAATTGAAATAAGCTGGTTTATTTCGAATAACGAGCGTAACCAGCTCATTAAATTCTGCCCAGCCATAGACCTTATCTCCTGATGAATCGCGCAGTTTAAATATAGCGGATATCAGAAAAGCTTGCCGGAATTATCCAACGAAGTTAAGACTGTAAGCAGCGCTGCCGCAACCTGCTACTGCGTGGAAAATGCGCACTTAAAAACTCCATTTGGTCAGCCAAAATACTTCTGCCTTGTAGAAATACATATTCCACATAAGTTGGCTGAAAAGGGATTGCTAATAAGGGCATATTCGCTTGCTCAGGCGTGCGTCCACCTTTGGAGCTATTGCAGTGTTTGCAGGCGGTGACCACATTCGTCCATTTATCTTTGCCACCTTTCACCAAAGGTAAAACATGGTCACGCGACAAATCATTGGCTCCAAAACGCTCACCACAATAGAGACAAAGATGATTATCCCGCCGAAACAAGGTTGGGTTATTTAAAGGTGGCACATAAGATTCGCCAAATAAACCCTGCTTACTACCATAAGTAGCAATAATTGAATTAAGGACTAATTCACTGCGTTGACCTGTACGCGCATTGGTCCCCCCGTGAACGTGCAGAAGCGAACTGCCACAAGTATAAGCTACTTGTTTAGAGTAATAGAGCTTCACTGCTGTCTGAAAGTGAATCCACTCCAGCGGCATCCCACTAATGTCCGTTCGCAAAATTAATTGCTGTAAGTTCGTCATGAACTTCACTCCTATTTGCACGCGGCCCCACATTAGCATTTTTTCATGACTAAATGGTGATACCCGCCTTTTTGTTAGTTTGCCTACTGCAATTAGATAATGTCTAGTTTCTGATATAAATCAAGTAGGCAGCATTTTTCTGCAGCCTAATAGCCGATAGACAGAGACTCTTGACCCAAATCAACAAGCGCTTAACTCAGATCATACAAACTCCTGTTAATGACTTCATTATTTAGACAGGAGCATTCAATGCTAAGTTTTGACTATGGTTTACCAATGGCGCTGATTGTCGCTTTAGTGGCATGGGCGTGGTTTAGTTTCTTCTCCGTGGTGTTTTTCTCTTAAGGTTTTCGTCCAAACCTCAAGAGTTCCACTTCCCCTACTAAGTTTACTTAGTGGGGCTTTTCCGTTTGCGCTTGTTCTGTGCAGTTTGTTTTATTATCATCAACAGCTTACAACAACACACGATGACAGGAACACGGAAATGAAACTTGGTTGGGATTTTGGCATTCCTATGCTGCTGGTTTGGCTGTTGATTGGATGGGCTTGGTTTAGCTTCCTGTCAGTGGTTTTCTTCGGCTAAGCGCTGATAAAGTACAGATACAAAAAAGGCCGCATTAAGCGGCCTTTATTATTTTATCCGGTGATGTTTAGAACTCACCCACCGCAGACCGCAGCTTTTTCACTGCTACATTCTCAAGCTGGCGAATACGCTCAGCAGACACACCGTATTTATCGGCCAGATCTTGTAAAGTCGCCTTTTCTTCGACTAACCAACGGCTGGCTAAAATATCTTTACTACGCGCGTCTAAACCCTCTAAAGCAGCCTCGAAGCGTCCGTGAGTATAAGCCTCCCACTCTTCCGCTTCTAAAGTATCCGCAGGATCAGCCGATTCAGCTGCCAAGTATTGGCTCGGTGAATAAGAACGCTCATCATCATCTTGGTCATTCGAGAGATCAAAAGACACATCTTGTAAACCCAAGCGCTGCTCCATTTCGAGCACATCCGCTTTAGTCACACCGAGATCATCCGCCACTTCTTGTGCTTGAGCATTCGACAACCAGCCTAAACGGGCTTTGCTACTGCGTAAATTAAAGAATAATTTACGTTGTGCTTTGGTAGTAGCGACTTTCACAATTTTCCAGTTACGCAAAATGAACTCATGAATCTCGGCACGAATCCAATGCACTGCGAAGGAAATCAGACGCACATTCATTTCTGGATCGAAGCGTTTAACCGCTTTCATCAAGCCGACATTACCCTCTTGAACTAAGTCACTTAAAGGTAAGCCGTAGCCGTTGTAACCACGTGCAACTTTCACAACGAAACGTAAATTGTGCAGAATTAACTGCCGTGCTGCCTCAAGATTGTCATCTCGACGCAGACTTGTCGCCAACTCACGCTCCTCTTCAGCCTCCAACACAGGAATGGCGTGAATGGCGTGGATATAACTCTCTAAACTTCCAACGGGGGAAGGTAGGGTTTGTCCACGTAGCGTTAGGGCTTGCGTCATATACTTTGCTCTCCAGTTACTCATTAAGTTTATATTAGCACTCTTATAGTTAGAGTGCTAATCATTGCAAGAGTTCACTGCATAGCTGCTTAATCATCCAAAACAAACCGCTTGATTCTGTTTAATTTTATATTTAGCTAAAACTGTTAGACTCTTAACATAAGACCACAATAACAATAAGCTCATGAGCATAGATCACAACCTGTTGCTAGAAAAAATCAGCGAAAATCGCTTTCTCACTAACGAAGATCGGCAAAGTTTGCTGGCTTTACTAGGTGCTTATCAAGAAGAAAGCCAATCCTTACGCGAACAAACCAAGCAACTCACCACACGCTTACATAATCGTGACACGGTTATCGAAGACTTAGAACGCGCACTGGCTTTACGTGAACAACAGATTCATAGCAAAGAAGAAATCCTGCAAAAAAACCAAAGCGCTGACCATGCCTACCAAGGTAAAGCGGAGCAATACGAACAGCGTTTGCAGGAACGCGAACGGATTATTAAAGAACGTGATGAAGCGATTCGTTCTCGTGAACAGATTATTCGTGACCTCGAAAAACGCCTGCATGAGGTTGAAAAAAACACCTTCCAAAGCGAAAAAAGCTCACGTGAACGTGAAGAGCAAATTAAACAGCGTGACCGTCTATTAGAAGAAAAAGAACGCCATTTAGAAAAGCGTGATCGTGAACTCGAAAATCGTGATAAACAAATTAATCGGCGCGATATCTCTTTAGGTGAATACGAACGTCAATTGCAGGAAGTCAATCAGTGGGTATTGTCTTACCAACAAGACCAGCATGAGCAGAAAAAAATTATCGCCTCTCGTGATGAGCAAATTGGCCTACGTGATGCGTTGCTGCAAGAAACTCAGCAGCAGTTATTGATTCTGGATCAATACTTACAAGAAGCCCATCAGCAACTGCAAAAGCGTGATGAGTCAATTAAGAACCGCGATGACCAGCTCAAAGAGCGTGATCAAATCATCAAGCAAAAAATTGAACAGATCAGTATTCGCAACGAACAGCTATTTGCCCAAACACGAATCGTACATGAGAAAGAACAAAATGCAGTGCAATATCATCAAATGTTGGAACAGCGTGAAAAGCTCCTTAGTGAGAAAGATCAGCAGTTGCTATTAATTGAGCAGGCTATTGCAAATCATGTTCATCAGTTAAATCAGCGCGATACGCAAATCAGCGCCCAATTCGTACAACTGCAAGAACGTGATCGCGAAATCAGCAAGCGCGATACACAAATGCATGAGTTGGTAAAGCAACTAGAGCAGCTCAATGCAGCGACTCATACTCAGCACCAACAAATGGAAACCCATCAGAAGCAAGTCGCACAATTGCAAGCTTATCTACAGCAGCAACATGAGCAATTCAGCCAGATTCAGCAAACGGTTCAAGCGAAAGATAGTTTGCTAATCCAACGTGATGAGCATATTGAGCAATTGAACAAACTCTTAGCGCAGCGTGAACAGCTAATCTTAACCCATGATACGCAGTTGCAACAAAAATTACATGAAGTACAGCAGAAGGCTGAACAATTGCAGCAAAGAGAGCAACAATTAAACAGCTTAGCCGCACAATTAATGGAAGAAGAAGCCCAACTCCAAAAGCAAGCTACTCGACAGCAAACCAAGGAAACGCAATTAGAAGAGCGTGATGCTCATCTGCAGCATTTAGAGCAGCAGCGTTTAAACTTAGTGATTCAGCTCAATGAGCAATTAACGTCCTTTCAAGCACTCACTCAGCAAGAACAATCCCAACGCCAAGCTTTAGTAGAACGTTCAGAACAATATATTAATCAGACTTTTGAGCAAGTCAGAACGGATGCACAACAAATGCTTGGAGATCAGCAACGCCAATTAAAATTGATTGCGAAGATGATCGAAGCTTTGATGCAACAGCAATATGGCAATTATCAAGAAAAGCTGAGCGCTTTAACCGAGCTCTATCAACAAGATGTGCAGCAACATCAACAGACCCAAACACAACAACAGCAAGTGATGTCTGAACTCAAGCACTCCCTTGAGCTGTTAAAACAAAGCAGTATCGAAGACAGTCAAGAACAGTTGTCTATCCTGATTGATCAGCTACAAGATTTGAATGAACAACTCGGCCAAGGCAGCAATGAACTCCAGCAGCAACGACATGCTGAACTAATTCAATACATTAAGGATCTTGCACGACAAATGGTGGCGAATCGTCCTGTTGATCAAGGAGCTTGGCAAAAACGGGTACTGCATGACTTAAAGCAACTATCTGAACAAGTAGCAACGAAACCTCAAGACGTAGGCTCGAATGAGGATACAGGCCGCTATCAACAACTCGTTGAACAACGAGAAAAAGTCATTCAGCTTAAAGAGCAAATGATTCAACAATTAAACCAGCAACTAACTGTTAAAGAGAAAAATTTATTGGCTAAAGAAGAGTTAATTTTTAGGCTCAGCCAACAGGTGAATGGCATTTAGCCAAGTAATTTTAGTTAGTGAGGATAATGTGATTGCAGCGCCACACTTAATAAGCGTGCGGTTAAGTCTACCACTGGAATTACTCGCTCATAGGGCATGCGCTTAGGGCCAATAACACCTAGAACACCTACATGATCATCACCTAATGAATAAGGTGCAGTCACTAAGCTGCAATCTTCAAACACCGCATAGCCTGCTTCGCGCCCAATAAAAATTTGCACACCATCTGCTTGAATGGTTTTATCCAACAAGCTCAAAATATCGCGTTTACGATTAAAGGCGCCAAACAAATCTCTGAGCTTACTGATATCGGAAAGATCATCATAACCCATGAGATTAGTCTCACCAGCGATCACGCAATCATCTTCTTCTTGTTGGGTATTCAAACCTGCAAAGGCCAATTCACCCAGCTCAATCGCCGACAGCATTAAGCGATTCATATCTTCACGATGCTGACTCATCTCATCCAATAAAGCTTGGCGAGCTGAGTGAATATCCTTACCGACTAAACAATCGTTTAAGAAATTCGCTGCCTGCTGCAACTCAGCGGCGCTCATGCCACCTTCCAGTTGGATAATACGGTTCTGCACTTCATTGCGCGTAAATACCAATATTGCTAAAACTTGATGGCTGGACAGGCGCAAAAATTCGATTTGCTTTAAGGAAGAGGGATTACGGCGTGGTACTGTCACTACCCCAGTCAGTGAAGTAATGCCTGACAATAAACTGGAAGCTGACTGGATCAAGACTTGAGAATCTAAGCCCACGCTTAAACGCCCTTGGAGAATATTGATCGCTTGCGCTTCTAAAGGTTGAACTTGTAATAAAGAATCTACAAATAAGCGGTAACCTTGCGAAGTAGGCACACGTCCCGCTGAAGTATGCGGAGAGCGGATATAGCCTAACTCTTCCAAGTCAGCCATCACATTGCGAATGGTAGCTGCACTTAAATCAAGACCGCTACGCTTGGCTAAAGTGCGTGAACCGACTGGCTGTCCATCGGCGATATAAGCCTCTACCAACACCTTTAATAAGTGCTGCGCACGTTCACTTAAATCACTAGCTTGACGGTTTGCTGCCATTTGCTTGTATTATCCCCACTACATAATGTCACAATAGATGCTTAGACAGGAAATTCAAGGCTTTGCTTACAAACAAGCCAGAGTTTGTGTCTTATTTTCACAAATGCCATAGTCACTTTAGCCTTTTATCCAGCAGCTCGCTACAATAACGCGCATAAGCGCCGCATCTTATTATTGGTTTAACCAGGTGCAATACAATTATGAAGTTGTTCACTACCGCTGGCATTTTTTCTAAGCAGGAGGGAGAAACATTAGAACCCACCTTGCAAGTCTTGTACGATTTTTTGGTCACACAAGGTTTAGACGTATTACTAAGCTCACCAGCAGCACAAATACTCAAACAAACAGCAACTCCCGACGAGGAGCTAGTCACACAAATTGATGTCGCTATCGTCGTTGGCGGCGATGGCACTCTACTCACTGCAGGCCGTTTATTATCCCGCTATAAAGTCCCGATTGTGGGAGTCAATTTAGGGCGGGTCGGTTTTTTGGTGGATGTGCTACCGGCCAATATGCAGGAGCAACTGGGCGCCATTCTTAATGGTCATTATATTGAGGATGAGCGCTGCTTGTTAAAAGCCTATGCTTGGCGTGGTGAAGAAAAGTTAGGTGAAAATATTGCGCTGAATGATGTAGTTCTACATGCACGCAATGAAGTTCGCATGATTGAGTTCACAACCTACATTGATGGCTTTTTTGTAAATACCCAACGTGCCGATGGTTTAGTTATTTCGACACCTACTGGCTCAACCGCTTACTCATTGTCTAGTGGTGGGCCGATCTTACATACATCCCTAGATGCGACAGTCTTAGTGCCGATTAGTCCGCATACGCTAACCAGCCGCCCGATTGTTATTCCTAATCAAAGCTCGATTGAAATTGAATTAGGAAGTGACCGCCCCGTTGATTCACTTTTATCCTTTGATGGGCATCATGACATTCCGCTCATGTCTGGGGATCGGATAAAAATTAAAGCTTCACCCGAAAAAATGCGTTTACTCCATCCCCTCCACTATGACTACTATCATATACTGCGCTCAAAATTGCACTGGGGAACGCAACTATAATGCTGACATATATCCACATCCGAGATTTCGCCATCATTGCTGATTTAGAGCTGGAATTGCAGGCAGGCATGACCGCTTTAACAGGGGAAACCGGAGCGGGTAAATCCATTTTATTGGACGCGATTGGCTTAGTTTTAGGCGACAAAGCCGATGCAGGTAGCGTGCGGCATAGCGCCGAAAAAGCAGATATTACTTTGAGTGTAGATATCAGCAAGACACCGCAAGCTAAACAATGGCTAGAGGAGCAAGGCCTACTTGCTGATGATGAAACTTGCATTTTAAGGCGTGTCGTTACCAATACTGGCAAGTCACGCGCCTGGATTAATGGCTCCCCCACTACCCTGACAGCTTTACGCGAATTAGGCGAGCAGTTGGTAGATATTCATGGTCAACATGAACACCAGTCCCTGATGAAACGGGATATGCAGCGTGGCATGGTTGATGCCTATGCGAGCAATGAAACTTTACTCAAGCAAACCCAAGAAGCCTATAAAAACTGGAAAAGCTTAAACGAGCGCTATCACGCACTGACTACACAAAGCTCACAATACCAAGAGCGGGTCGATTTACTCTCCTTCCAAGTTCAAGAGCTGAGCGAGCTAGCACTTAGTAAGGGCGAAATCACCCAATTAGATGAAGAACTAAATCGCTTAGGGCATGCCGAACAATTACAAGCAACCGCAGAACAAGGCTATCTGCAACTGTACGAAAGTGAGCGCTCTTTATATTCATCTTTAAGCCAACTCAGCCAAGAACTCAGCCGCCAAGCCCGAGTGGATGAAGCTTTAAACGCACCACTAGAATTAGTCAATAGTGCACAAATTCAACTTCAAGAAGCGGCTTGGAGTTTGCGTGATTATGCCCAAGCTATTGATCTTGACCCTACCCGCCTTAGCGAAGTAGAGACACGTATCGCGGAGATTCGCAATATGGCGCGCAAATATCGCATGGAAGCTGAGCTTCTACCCGAGCATCTCTTGCGTTTACAAGCGGAGCTAACCAATTTAGCCAGTGACGATTACGACTTAGATACGCTTAAAACCAAACTGGAAACTGCTGAGAATAACTATCAAAAGATAGCTAAAGCCTTGAGTAAGAAACGTTTTCAAGCAGCAGATCAATTATCCAGTGGAGTCACTGCTGCCATGCAAGATTTAGGGATGCAAGGCGGTCAATTCCACATTCAAGTAGCCACCATTGAAGATAAAGCTCCGCATGCTTTTGGGAGCGATCAGCTAGAGTTTTTAGTTAGTGCCAACCCTGGCCAGCCACTCAAGCCCTTGACCAAAGTTGCTTCAGGTGGAGAGTTATCGCGCTTTAGCTTAGCGATTCAAATGATTGCTGCCCAAAAAATGACTTTACCGGCGCTTATTTTTGATGAAGTTGACACTGGTATTGGTGGCGGCATTGCCGAAGTAGTTGGCATGCAACTACGCACCCTTGGTACTAACCGTCAAGTATTATGTGTGACTCACTTACCTCAAGTGGCATCTCAAGCTCATCATCATTACAAAGTGACTAAAATAAAAACTACTGACAATACACAAACCGGCATTGTCTATCTAACTCAAGGTGAGCGTATTGAAGAAATAGCACGCATGATTGGTGGTACTGAACTCACTGCTGCCACCCGTGCTCTATCAACGGAAATGCTTGATCGCGCTGAATAATTCATTGAACGACCTATTTGGCTCGACAAATACCGCCGCTTGTCAGGCAATTTAGACTTTTTGCTGCTCAACTACTCTGCCAACGCCCCCAGACTACTATACTGTAAATTGAAAGGTTAACTTGGTACTGATGTCTCAAAACCAAGTAGATAAGTCTATTTATAAACCAAGAGAAACCTTGATAGAAACTTAATATAGTTTACAAATAGAACTCTTTTTAACAAAAAGAGACTAATGAATAAGCGTTAATTTTATGGAAAAAATTACGCTCACATCAGCAATAAATAAATTTTAATTGCTGTGAACTTGATACTTATCAAGGAGGATTTCTGTGAAAAAAACCTTCCATATCCTAGCAGTTGCTACGTTACTGTTAGGTACTTCAAGCGTGTGTAATGCAGCTTGGGCTGATAGCCGGTCAGCCGAAGTACGTTTAGTTGCCACTATTAACAATGGACCTGCCTTTCAACCTGTCGTTTGGAAAGTATTCCGGGTAGACGGCAAAGGCAAACTTTATGAATCAGACCGTCACGTCTTTACGATTGATTCTTTAGCACCCGGTCGTTATACCGCCATTGCTAAACGTAATGGTAAAGCGGAACGCAAACGTGACTTTTATGTGATGGCTGATACCACCAATAAAATTAATATCCCTGTCGATTAATCTTTATGTTGATGCTCTCCTCCATCTAAACCCTGTCTCTCCATTTCGGAGAGGCAGGTTTATCGCTTGAAGTAGCTACTTTTTCTCTATCCCCTATGGAACCAATACATTTTTTATGATGTCTTTATGTCATACTAGCTATTAATAAATAGTATATGATCTAATGCAGGGCTAATGACTTAGATCAATAAAAATTATAGAAAAATAGGGGATTGTTCGAAATGGGCTCAAAAAGTCAGCAGGTTCTTGCTGTCGGTATTGGCGTAGGCGCTAGTTTAGTTTGTTACTATCTTTTACCTGACCTTAATTGGGTAGCACTTACTTTTATTGGATTAAGTGGCTTTGTAGGCGTTCACCTCCCTGACATCCAACAACCCTCCTCGCTATCTTATTGGGTAGTACGCTTAGTCAGCATTTTGGCAGCTATTTTCATCCCTATCCTGCTGTATATGTACCGCCCAAGTGATTTATTAATCGCTTGGCTCGCTACTTATCTTTTATTCCAAGGTGCATGGTGGATATTAGATCGAATTTCACTCTATCGTGACTACACACATAGCCTCAGCGCCATCATTGGCCTACCTGCCCTGATTGCCTTAATGGCCTATATCAGTTTAGATAGTTTAGCAGTGTTGCCGGTGTTCTTAGCTAGTAGTACAGGCTATGTAGTACAGCTCTTGACTGAGCAGCGGAAGAAAGGCGATTTAGGGGCAACTAGTTTACTACCTAAATAAAACAAGATTAATAGGGGGAGCAGCTCTGCTGCCCCTATAGAATGAGCTTATTATTCAGCAGGATTTTGCTTGGCAATTTCCTCATGAACTTTTGCCATATCGACTTCGCGCACTTTCCCAATGACTTCCTCTAACTGCCCTTCAGATAACATACCAGGCTGGGCAAATAGCATCACTTGCTCACGGAAGATCATGAGGGTAGGAATAGAACGAATCTGGAAATGACTAGCTAGCTCTTCCTCTTCCTCGGTATTCACTTTAGCGAACACCATATCGGTGTGCTTGTCAGATACTTTTTCATAAGTTGGCGCAAATGAACGGCAAGGGCCACACCAAGGTGCCCAGAAGTCAACGATCACAATATCATTCGTGCTGATCAGCTCATTAAATTCGGCTGCAGTCACATTTTCAGTTGCCATAGCAAGCTCCTTTTCATTAATTACTCATTATGCTAATTCGTCACCTGACAAAGGTTTTGCCGGAACTGTATCAGCAAGCTCCTGATTGGTTTCGCCCCAGCGCGGTTGGAGCTGATGTTTCAAATCTAAATGATCCAACACTCGTGCCACCATAAAGTCAACCAACTCTGTAATTGACTGTGGGCGAAAATAAAATCCAGGGTTAGCAGGCATAATCACTGCCCCCATCCGCGTAAGTTTTAGCATATTTTCTAAGTGGATTTCAGAAAATGGCGTTTCTCGCACCACTAGAATTAGTTTTTTACGTTCTTTGAGCGCTACATCAGCTGCACGCTCAATTAAATTACGACTACTGCCACAAGCAATTGAGGACAAAGTGCCTGTGGTGCAAGGGCAAACTACCGTCGCATCGGCTACTCCACTGCCACTGGCAATCGGAGCCATCCATTGCTCACGCTCAAATACCTTTAATTGACCAGCCGCAGCCTTAAATTGTTCCGAGAAATAATGTTCAATTTCAGAAGCACGAGCAGGTACTTTAAAATCCGTTTCTGTATTAATGACAATTTGGGCAGGACGCGATAACAGCAAATAGACTTTGCATTGTAAAGCTAACAGCTGCTCCAATAAGCGCAAACCATATTGAGCACCCGAAGCGCCTGTCATAATCAAGGTAATCGTTTTAGGCATTACGCTTAGCCAATTCCGCTAAAACTTTATCGTGAATCCCGCCAAAACCGCCATTACTCATAATGAGTATGTGGTCACCTGCTTGAGCTGAGCTAGCCACTTTAGCTGCTAACTGATCAATATCTTGTTGCAGCTGACCTTTAGCCCCTAAACCTTCTAACACCGCTGTTAAATCCCAATTTAAACCAGCTGGCTGGTAAAGCCATACTTGATCAGCATCAGTTAATGAATGAGCTAACTGCTCTTTATGTGTACCTAGTCGCATGGTATTAGAGCGCGGTTCTAATAAGGCAATAATTCGCCCCTGCCCAACTTTAGCCCGCAACCCGGCCAGAGTAGCCGTAATGGCAGTTGGGTGGTGTGCAAAGTCATCATAGACAGATACGCCCTGCACTTGCCCGCGCAGCTGCATCCGACGCTTTACACCCTTAAAGCTTGGTAAAGCGGCAATACCATGTTCGATCGGTACTCCTACATGGCGTGCTGCTGCTAAGGCAGCCAGTGCATTATGTACATTGTGTATCCCTAGCAAATCCCACTGGACGCTACCCACTATTTCTCCTTGATAGCTGACCCTAAACGCACTGCCATCAGCATTGATAAGTTCGGCTTGCCAATCACCTAATGCAAATTGCTCAACGGGCGTCCAACAACCCATTTCTAAAGTTGACTTAAGATGAGCATCAGCCCCATTGGCAACGACTAGGCCATTACTAGGCACCATGCGTAGCAAATGATGGAATTGGATTTTGATAGCCTGCACATCGGGGAAGATATCAGCATGATCATATTCAAGATTATTTAGAATCGCAGTACGTGGATGGTAATGCACGAACTTCGAGCGCTTATCAAAAAACGCTGTGTCATATTCATCCGCCTCAACCACAAAAAAAGGCGAATCCCCTAAACGAGCCGAAATACCGAAATTCTCCGGTACACCACCAATTAAGAAACCGGGCTTTAAACCAGCATATTCGAGAATCCAGGCAAGCAAACTAGCTGTGGTCGTTTTGCCATGTGTACCGGCAACGGCTAAAACCCAGCGCTCACGTAAAATATTTTCATACAGCCATTGTGGGCCAGAGATATAGGGCAAATTACGATCTAACACATGCTCAATCACTGGCATGCCCCGCCGCATAAAATTGCCAACTACAATAGCGTCTACATCGTTAGGTAAATGAGCAGGATCATAACCATCAGCAATAACAACCCCTTCTGCTGCAAGCATCGTACTCATCGGCGGATAAATATTGCTATCTGAGCCAGTCACCTCAATGCCACTAGCACGTGCTAATAAGGCAATGCCACCCATAAAAGTACCGCAAATACCTAGAATATGAATTTTCATTTAGGCCCTTATCCTTAAGTCTTGTCAGCAGATACTGAGATAGTCGGTTGCAGATGGGTAGCAATTACGTCCGGTAAAGGAATCGGGCGCGAAATTCCGTAACCTTGGCCAAACTCGATCCCAATATCGCGTAGAATATGGATAATTTGCTCATTCTCAACATATTCAGCAATCGTCTTAACGGCCATTAGCTGCCCTACTTGGTGCACCGATTGCACCATGGCACGCCCCACATCATCCGTTGCAATATCTTTCACAAAGCTGCCATCGATTTTTAAATAGTCTACTGGCAATTGTTTGAGATAAGCAAAAGAGCTTACGCCTGTCCCAAAGTCGTCTAGTGAAAAACTACAGCCAAGCAGCCTGAGAGTATCAATGAATTTATGGGCTAATGCTATATTGCTGATTGCAACCCGCTCAGTTATTTCAAAACAAAGCATGGTGGGTGGCACTCCCGCCCACTTGATGACATCCAACACATATTTTAAGAAACTCGGATCATCTAAACTCTGCCCTGATAAATTCACTGCAAAAATGGGCAAAGGATCGCATTTAGCGACCCGCTTTATATGGGTAAGTAACTCTTTAAATACCCAGCGATCTAGCTTCGGCATCATCGAGTAATACTCTGCGACCGGGATAAACTCATCAGGTGAGATGGCTTTACCTTCAGCATCAAATAAGCGTAGCAAAATTTCGTAATGATGAAAAGGTTTGGCAAAAGCACGCGGCTCTAAAGGCTGAATGGGTTGTGCATATAATCTGAATTCGCCACTTTCAAACGCTTTACGCAAGCGCCCAATCCACAGCAACTGACCGCGATGTTTATTGATCTCCACATCATCAGGACGATACAAATGTAAGCGATTTCCCCCCTTCGCTTTAGCCACGCGACAAGCTGCATCAGCTAGCGAGAACACCCGATTAGGTGTACCTGATTGCTTATGAATAGGTACAAAACCTACACTTGCGGTAATTTTATGCGGCTGCCCATCCCAGACGAAGTTATAACGCATGACTGTATTACGAATACCCTCTGCTTTACGCAAAGCGTCAACAGGTTCAGCTTCACGAAATAGAATCCCGAACTCATCTCCACCAATGCGCGCTAAGATATCCCGACGTTTATCAATCGCGTTTTTTAATAGCTCAGAAATGCGCTCAATAAAGGCATCACCAGCGCTATGCCCTAATGTATCGTTAACCACCTTGAACTGGTCTAAAGCCACATGGCAGAAAGAATGCTTTACACCCTGCTGACGCGCTTCATCTAAAGCAATCTTCAGTTTAATTTCGAAACTTTTACGATTCAGTAATTTAGTCTGCGGATCATTCATTTGCACATAATTGAGATGTGCTTGTAAGGCTCTTAGCTCAGACTGATCCTTTAGGAGTAGAAGCACATGGTCATCTTCTTGACCATTCAAGGAAAAAGGCTTGACCAGATAAGTTATTTCGACATCTTGCAAGGCTTGGCAATTGAATAAACAATCACGGAACACTTGTTCACGACTCATTTGATTACGCTCCATCCAACTGATGGGCGAATGCTTAATAGGATCTAATAGATGAAAAACTTCAGTGTGATATTTACCGCGTGTACTACGTGCACGCTGTCGTAATAATTTTTCGGCGGCGGGATTAATTAAAATAACAAAACCATGCTTATTAGTAAGCACAGCAGCTTCTTCTACATCCATTAATGCGGCTATCAAGACATTTTCTTGGTCCACGTAGGCTCTACTAGGTGCGATACGTCGGCGCAGGAAATACAAAACTCCTGCAGAAATGGATCCTAGTAATGAGAGCGCTATTAATAGATACCAAAGAGGCTGAGTCCATGTTGATGGAATCCCAGCGTCAATCACTTAACTATATACCCCAGTTGATATAAATTATTTTTCTGATAAGCATATAGTAAGGAGCAACCCAGAAGCTGTATAGGCTGACCAGATAGGCGCATCAATCTTAGGAGTTAGTGCGAATGATTAAGACATTTCAACGAAAAAGCACTAATAACAGAGCGCTATAGTGCTTTTTTGGGTATATCAGTTAGAACGAAAAACTAATCTAACTTAGACCTTTTCTTTAATACGTGCAGCTTTACCAGTCAGGCCACGTAAATAGTACAGTTTAGCACGGCGTACATCACCACGACGCTTCAGCTCAATGCTAGCAATACTATTGCTGTAAGTTTGGAATACACGCTCAACGCCTTCACCATAAGACATTTTGCGTACAGTGAAAGCTGAGTGTAAACCGCGATTACGCTTAGCAATCACAACACCTTCATAGGCCTGTAAACGTTCTTTGTCGCCTTCTTTCACACGAACTTGAACAACTACGGTGTCACCCGGAGCGAAATTAGGAATTTCCTTATTCATTTGCTCTTGTTCTAACTGACGAATAATCATACTCATGAGATAACCTCTGAAGAAACCTTGTATTCCTGTCTAAATTCATTCAGCAGTGTTTGCTCTGCTGCACTTAAATCTTTTTTTGCTAGCAAATCAGGACGCTTTAACCAAGTTGCACCTAACATTTGCTTTTTACGCCAACGAGCAATAGCGGCGTGGTTACCACTTTTTAGGACAGCAGGAACCTCTAAACCATCAATCGACTCCGGGCGTGTATAATGCGGACAATCTAACAAACCTTCTGCGAATGAATCTTGCTCAGCAGAGTCTTCATGCCCTAGTACTCCGGGTAATAAGCGGGTGATGCTATCAATTAACACCATCGCACCCAACTCACCACCACTCAGTACATAATCACCGATAGAACATTCTTCATCTACTTCGAGCTGAATAATGCGTTCATCAATACCTTCATAACGTCCACACAGTAAAATTAATGCAGAAGCTTGTGCAAATTCTAAAGCCTTAGCTTGCGTTAAGGGAGCACCTTGTGGGCTTAAATAAATAAGCCGACCTGCATTTTTTTGCCGAACATCACGAATCGCTTGTAATAAGCAATCAGACTTCATCACCATACCAGGGCCACCACCATAAGGGCGGTCATCAACAGTACGGTGCACATCAGTTGCATAATCACGTGGATTACAATAATCAACGGTTACTGTCTGTTGCTCTACTGCACGGCGTACTATGCCATGATGAGTGACTGCTTGTACTAACTCGGGAAATAGGGTCAGTACAGTAAATTGCATCTTGGCCTCAAAAGTCCGGATCCCAGTCAACTTCAATTAAGCCAGCCGTTAAATCGATGCGCTTAATCACTGTATCCATTAACCAAGGCAGCCAGTGCTCGCCTGTTTCATGCTTAACTACCATGACGTCATTAGCCCCCGTTTCAAATAAGTAGTCAACCTTACCCAAAACGACACCAGCCACAGTCACGACAGATAAACCCTCAAGATCAGACCAATAATATTCATCACTGTCTAAGCTTGGCAGCTGACTACGCTGCACAGCAACTTCTGTTCCCGTAAGCTTGATGGCCACATCACGATCTTGCACGTGCTCAAATTGTGCGACCAAACCTTTAGATTGCTGTTGATAGTCGAGCAATTTCACAGCCTGCCACTCTTGGTTAACACTGAAATATAAAGGCTGGTAACTAAAAATATCAGCCATATTTGCAGTATAAGAATGGACTTTAACCCAACCTTTTATGCCAAAAGCGCCTGCAAGTTTGCCAAGCACTACCATCGAATCAGGTTGAGTTTGCATCTGCAAAACCTAATTAAGCAGCTGCTTTAGCAGACTCGCCCAGCAACTTCGCAACACGATCACTTGGTTGTGCACCTTTGGATAACCAATATTGCACACGCTCTTGCTCAAGGTGTAAGCGGATTTCTTGACCACGAGCGACTGGGTTAAAAAAGCCCACACGCTCAATATAGCCACTATCACGAGGCTTGCGCTTGTCGGTTACTACGATGCTATAGAATGGATTCTTTTTAGAACCACCACGAGCCAGACGAATATTGACCATAAATCAAAAACCTTAGTTAAATTCAAATAACGATTGGCAGAGCTCTGCCAAAAGTAAACGCGCAATTGTACGGTTTTTTTAAGAAATGTGAAGAGGGTATTGACAAATAAACTGTAGCAAACCCAAGTACTGGATCTTAAATGCTTAAGATCCAGTGGCTAAATCTTTAATATTGAGCAGAAGCTAATTGAGGATGACGTGATCCGGGGAAATAACGATAGTGTCCAGTAATAGGCATTTTGAACAGAATATCTTCCATTTTCTCGCCTTGTCCGATGTTGTGGACAATCATAAAGCGACGCGGATCAGCAGGAGTTCGCTGATCAACTACGATGCCGATATGCTCTTGATCGCCACCTAGGCTCCAAGTTACTAAGTCCCCTGGGCGATAATCACTTGGATTACCCGTAACAGGTACACGTTGCCCGTGACGAGCAAAGAAAACTTTCAGGTTATGCACACGGCGATGGTCGATATTCGTGTCAGGACCTTGCAGCCCCCATTTCGGTAAATTGGGGTATGAATAGAAAGCACGTGAAATATCTTCATGTACTAAGCGTTGTAAATCCACACCTAAGCGCCGATAAGAGCGGATTACCGTATCAGTACATACACCAATATTTTGTGGGACATCACCATTTGGATAGCCAATTGGAATATACGCTCCATTGTAGCTAACTCGGTGGCGAAGACGATCTACAGCAGCCTGAGCGAGGCGCTCAGAATAATCGATACCCGCGCGTTGTGAGCGCTGTGCTTGCCAAGTAGCTTGTGCTTGCGAACGTTGGCGCTGCTCATTAATACGTTGAGACAACTCCCATTGCTGGTGATACCAACGTTGCTTCTGCTCATATTCTAATTGATGCTTATCTTTACCACGAGCAACTGTGTGCTTCCTTGGAATAATTTTGACTGAGGATTGAGCCGGCTCATTAGCTAACGCCTGAGGAGGGGCCGAAGGTTCAACCTTATTTTCTACTGTACTAGTAGAGCAACCTGACAAATTAGCTACAACTAACATGGCACCTGCATAAGCCACGAAACTAATCTTTCTTTTTACATCTTTATCAACAAAAGAGCTCGCCATAACTCCACCCAATAGGAATAAACAATCTAGAAATAACGCACATCCCCAGCCCGTGCGCCCGTAGTTTTATAATAAATACCTAGGAAATACTAGCTTCAACAACATTAACTTTTTTAATGCAGCGTTCTTAATAAGAAAATAACATAAGATTCAATCACTTAGCGATAATTTTTACTAGAAGGTATGGCTAGGCTCTATGCCCAACCATACCCTTGTAGCTTGTTAGTACTGGTACTGTTGTACCGCACGACGATCAATAGGCACTGAACCACGATAATTACCTTTAGCTTTCACTGGTGGCACTTTAACAGGTGGGCGGTGCACTGGACGAGGACGTTGTATGACTGGAGCTGGTTGCACAACGGGAGCCGGCTCTTCAATAACTTGCATAGGTTCTGGTACTTGTGGAACCTCAACAATTGGCTCTGGTACTGTTTCAACTGCCGGGGCTGCTTGCTGTTGGCTACAACCTGCTGCGGCTAAGCCCGCAATCAAAATAGCCAAAGCTAGATGCCGATTCTTAGTTTTCATTTATTGTTTGCCTCTATTTAAAATTTATTGTTATTCAAAATACGATGCGTATTTAAAGCCCATTGCAGACAGTCTTACTATGCTGAGAACTGCCCGAATGACGGCTTAACCAATAAATTTTTAGACAATAGATAAATGACTAGTAGATAAGCGGCAACAACACCTACATAAAATTCTGCAGGTGTTGTGTGGCTCACAAGTCCTTGCGCATTTCTACCTAAGGCTTATTGCTGGTACTGCTTCATAGTGCTCTGATCAATCTGAATTGGGCCTTTGAAGTTACCTTTTGCCTTAATAGGTGGAACGATAATTTGCGGTTGTTGCTGTTGTGGACGCTGACCACCTCTGCAGCTGTAATGATGCGAGTGATTAGCATTATTGTATGGGTGGCTGTGAGTAATGGAATCAGTACAGCCTGGAATAGCTGGATGAGTATGACCCCACTTATTATTTTGTTGCATTGGACGTCTTATACCACCTGATCTCTTACCTGGCTTACGTCCTTTACAGCTATAGCTATGTGAGTGACGTGCATTTGTATACGGATGGCTGTGCGTAACTGAATTTGTACATCCAGGAATGGCTGGATGCGAATGACGACCACCTAAACCACCGCCACGTTTACCTGGCTTTTTACCACCACCTTTACTTGTTCCAGAGCGTGGACGTGGGGGGCATTTACTGCAATCAGTAATGGTAATAACTTTACCAGGTGTTGGAGCAGGTGCAGGTACAGCTTGTGCAACTTGCTGCGCACTCATCTGGCTACAACCAGAAGTTATCAAACCTGCCAAAAAAATGGCGGCCAGAGAAAGTTGGGTTTTCATCTTCATAATAGTGGTCTCTTTCGTTGTTTAAGGGAACGCACTTCCGAGTATAGACAATGTTTTGAAAATTGATGCGTGTAAACGCATCTTTTGAGTTTTTTTTACGACATTTTTTAACTTTCCTAGTTTTGGCAAGAAAGCTAATGTTTTTAGACGAAATGTATGACTAAGTCCTTGTTGTGACTCGCTTCGCTAGTCATCACTCTAAAAATAAAAAAGCCTCTTACTTATTTAAAAGTAAGAGGCTTGAACAGTTTTGTTGTGATAAAGCTACAAAAGCTTAACCACAGTCAAAATTACTGTTGATATTGTTGCATTACACCTTGATCGATCTGGATCTTACCACGGTAGTTACCTTTAGCTTTAACTGGTGGTACTTTAATTGGTGGAACTACAACAACTGGAGGACGTGGTTGTGGACGTGGACGCACTTGAATTGGAGGACGTGGCTTCACAATTGGACGTGGGCGTACAATTGGACGCGGCTTCACAATTGGGCGTGGTTTAACAATGGGTGCTGGACCACACTTGCTGCAATCCAGAACAACTTTATCTGGAGTTGGTGCTGGTGGTGGCTCTACAACTTGCTGTGCACTCATTTGGCTACAGCCAGAAGCTAATAAACCAGCCATAATGACTGCAGCGAGGGAGAGTTGAGCTTTCATCTTCATAGTCTTCGGTCTCTATAATAACGTTAATTAGGGAACAAGGTTCTACTAGTATATTCAAAATTGTTGGCCAGATAAAACAATTCCCCTGACTTTTTTACAACAAACAGCCAAAATGATCAATAAGTTGGGCAACTGGGCTGATAAGGAGTTTTTACAATACCCCAACGATATTGCAAAGGTGCATGAGGATCAGATACTAAGTAGCCACCCTCTAAATTTTTACGTAGCTCACGTACGCTCATATACAGCTCTTCACCAAGCGTCATTTGTACCATACAAAAATCATTCAAATGCTTCATTTCACCAGCGGGTGGCTCGTCCATAGAAAATACGGCTTTGGCCCAACGAGCTGGCTGAGACTGAGGGTCAAAACGGCCAATACGATCTAAATGGTGGCGAATCGAGCTAAAAAACATACCTAAACGCTTATCACGACCTGGAGTAGAGTAATCATCATACTCTTTAGCACTCATACACTGACGACCACCTTTACGGATTTCTTGTAAATGCCATAAAGCGTCATAAACATAAACGCTACGGTCATTCGCGTACATACAAAGTGCTAATAACAAACGAGTGGTTTTCTCATCAGGGCGCTCTGGACGCTTGCCTAACTTCTTAGAAATAATGTCTGTAAAAGCTACATAATCGTACTTGAGATCAGCTGCTAATTGGAATTGCTCTTCGCTATAACCAGGTTGTGCGCTAGCAGGTTGGCGAATATTTTGTGGCTGCTTAAAGCGGCGATAGCCATCAGCAAAAGTTTTATCTTCTGGCACGTAGAATGGGAATGAAGGTGTACGTAATAAGAAACGTGAGGTTTTCGGAGTAGTAGAAGCCATCACTTCTGCGATCCCTGTCTCAGTAACCTCAACGATCTGATATGAGTGCACGCCTGGTGCTACGTATAAATCACCTGCCTTAATATCATTGAGCGCAACGGGGTAAGTATCTTGTCTCAAGGATTTAGTACTAGTCATATCAGCGACATAATCCATAAATCGACGCACGCGCTGAGGCTCAGGTAAATTATCCCAAGTACTCATATTATTACCAATGAGTTGCCCAGAAGTTTGCTGATTGTTGACTACAAATGGCAATCTATTTTCAAACGAGAATATCAGCCGCATCATGTAGGTAGCATCAGCACAATCATTCTCAAATTTATAATAAATTGGCTTGGCTGGATTCATGAAAATATCATCTTTCCAGTTTTGGACTACCCACTGGCGATAACGATTTTCCCAAGACTCATCCCATTGAGAGTCTGAACTCCAAACAGCTGCAAACGCTGAGCTTAAGGGTGCTAAGCAGATCCACACCACTAGTAGTAATAATGCTTTAAATTTATCCATGACTTCTATGCTTATACGACAAGAACAAATACGGTTGAGAGGCAAGAATGCAACAGTAACTGATTATTTACAACAATACCAAGCTTAACCGTGTGTAAAATAAAGAAACTACTAATAAAAAACGCCCGACATCTTGCGACATCGGGCTGCTATGAATAGATTTTATTGAACCGCAGAATACTTCTGCAACTCAAAAATCACTATTTTCATTGCTTTTTGTAAGTTTGCATTACGCCAGTGTCAATTTGGACTGGGCCTTTGTAATTGCCTTTAGCTTTGACTTGAGGCATATCAATTGGCTTCTCTTGTCTTGGGCCACCCTTGCAGCTGTAATGATGTGAGTGGTTAGCATTGTTATAAGGGTGGGTATGAGTGATTGAGTCTGTGCAACCAGGAATGGCTGGATGCGTATGATCCCATTTACCACCTTTTAAAGGCTTTTGCTTATTTTTTGGCTGCTTTGGCGGCTTTGGCTGCTTTGGTTTTGCACCTTTACAGCTATAAGCATGTTGATGCTTAGCATTAGTGAACGGATGTGTATGCGTTGTAGAGTTTGTGCAACCAGGAATGGCTGGATGTGTATGCGCACCGCCTACTGCTGGCGCAGGTTTTTGTTTATTGCATTTACTACAATCAGTATCAACAACAGTTTTTTGTTCAGTTGGTTTTACTTCAGGACCTGTTGTTTGCGCTGCCATTTGGCTACAGCCAGAAGCAAACAAACTAACCGCGAAGATTGCCGCTAAAGTATACGGTGTCTTGATTTTCATGGCTTTTGATCTCTTTCGTTGTTAAGTATCAAGTGATAATGATTAATTTGCAGGCAACCTACTCTCTAATCATTAGTCTACGTAGTGATTACAGCAGAATTTATGTATGAAAATGCCCAACATTCAGCCCTAAATGTTGCTTAAAGCCAACAACATAAGTAGTTCGTTGCAACTTTCGCACACTTAAATCATACCGTGCAGTAACCACTAGGTAAACAGTCCAAACCACGATTTCCAGAGAAAAACTAAGTTTTTAACCAGATAAACCACCACCCATCGGTGGAAAGCCCCCCCCAGTCGGTAATTTACCCTTCATACTCTGCATTAATTTACGCATTCCACCTTTAGAAAACTGCTTCATGACTTTACTCATTTGCTGCTGCTGTTTTAGCAAACGGTTCACATCTTGAACCTGTAACCCGCAACCCGTTGCAATTCTACGCTTGCGCGAAGCTTTAATGAGCTCTGGATTACGTCTTTCTTCTAAAGTCATCGAGTTGATAATCGCAATCATGCGGCGAATTTCTTTATCGTTGGCCTGCTCTTTAATATGTGCGGGCATTGCCCCCATACCTGGCAATTTATCGAGTAAGCTGCTCATCCCACCCATTTTGAGCATTTGATTCATCTGATCACGCAAATCCTCAAAATCGAAACCCTTACCTTTATTAAGCTTACGTGCTAATTTTTGCGCTTTTTCATGATCGACTTTAGTTTGCGCCTGCTCAATTAAGCTAAGCACATCGCCCATACCTAAAATACGCGACGCCATGCGATCTGGGTGGAAAGGCTCTAAAGCATCCAGCTTTTCACCCACACCCATGAACTTAATCGGCTTACCTGTGATATGCCGTACTGATAAAGCCGCACCACCACGCGCATCACCATCAGTCTTAGTCAGAATCACGCCGGTTAAAGGCAATGCATCACCAAAAGCTTTCGCTGTATTCGCAGCATCTTGGCCGGTCATACTATCAACAACGAATAGCGTTTCAACCGGCTTTAATAGATTATTGAGCTGACTGATTTCATCCATCATCTCCGCATCAATATGCAAGCGACCTGCTGTATCAATGATCAATACATCCATATACTGACGCTTCGCCTGAGCTAATGCAGCTAAAGCAATATCAGTCGGCTTTTGATTCGCCTCACTAGGGAAAAAGATTGCTTCAGTTTGCTGTGCAATGGTTTCCAATTGCTTAATCGCAGCAGGCCGGTAAACGTCACAGCTTGCTACCATCACCGATTTTTTGTTTTTTTCTTTTAAGAAGCGCGTGAGTTTACCCACCGTGGTGGTTTTACCAGCGCCTTGTAAGCCTGCCATTAGAATCACAGCAGGCGGCTGTGCGTTTAGATTAAGGCTTTCATTCGCCAGCCCCATGATCCCAATGAGTTCTTCATGAACTACTTTAATCAAGGCTTGACCGGGAGTAAGGCTGTCTAAGACTTCTTGCCCAACGGCACGCTCACGAATACGATTGATAAAATCACGGACTACTGGCAAGGCGACATCCGCCTCCAGCAAAGCCATTCTTACGTCACGCAGCGCATCTTTTATGTTTTCATCAGTGAGGCGCGCTTGCCCACGTAATTTTTTTACCGTTTTCGAAAGACGATCACTTAAATTTTCAAACATGATTATGGTCTTCTGCTAGTCCCAACCGAGAACAAATTGCTATCATAGCATTAAACTGTATCGTCACACCGATGAGAAGCTAATCTGTATCTAGAATGACAATAACGATGACGCTGATAGTCATGGCGGCTTGGATGTCGACCTGGCTGGTAATTGCCTTACGCTTGCGCAAGCCTCCAAACCCGAGGCTACCTACTTGGCTACTCAACAGTCTTTGGCTGTTTGCCTTGATTGTACAGGGTGCAAGCTTAATCCTGACTTGGACTAACAATCAAAATGGTTTTATTGATTTCTTTGCGGCACTTTCAGTGGTGCTTTGGCTGACTTGCTTTTTGCTATTTTTAGCGCAGTTGACTCGTCCGCTCGAAAATTTAGGCTTGTTGATTATTCCATTTATTCCACCAACCCTATTGGGTAGTTATTTCTTACCTACGAATAGCGCAAGCTTGAATTTGGATAATGGTCTAGGCATCCATATTTTCACGTCATTACTTGCCTATAGCATGCTGACGCTAGCAGCCTTGCATTCCATGCTGCTTGGCCTACAGATCCGACAACTCCATGACCACAAACCCAATATTCTTGTAAGAGCACTGCCACCTTTGCAGGATATGGAATCACTCCTCTTCAAAGTAATTGCTTTGGGCTGGGTGCTACTCACCTTAAGTTTGGCCAGCGGTTTTGTGTATTTAGATGATTTATTTGCCCAGCATGTCGCCCATAAAACCATTTTGTCGATTGTAGCGTGGACGGTTTTTGCAGTTTTACTCTACGGGCATTGGCAATATGGCTGGCGGGGCAAGCAAGCAATTCGCTGGACTTTAGTGGGCTTTTTTATCCTGATGCTGGCCTTTTTTGGCAGCAAGTTTGTTCTTGAATACTTAAAACAGCCATGAATTTGCAACTACCACTTAGCCTACCCTTCGTAGTTTTAGTGGTTTTAGTTTTATTAATAGCAGTGCTGACCGCCTCAGAAACTGCCCTGCTAACCTACAAACGCTTACATGCCAGCAGCTGTAACGTGCATTTAAATCAATTGCTCGCACGAACGGATCACTTCATCATTTTGCTGCAATTGTTTAAATATCTATTAATTATCTTGGCAACTTTAATCGCTGCCAACTTGAGTTTGCAGCTGCTCGATCAAGCAAAGTTCTGGCAACTGCCACTTGCTCTAAGCAGTTTTGCTTTAATTCTTTTACTGTTTGCTGAGTTATTGCCACGTCAATTAGCACGCCTTTACCCAGAAGCATTGGCTGATACCTTTGCTAATTTCTATGCAATAGCCCTTTCAATAACTTGGCCTTTAGTTGTACTGATGAATGCCTTAGTTAATTTCACGTTGAAGCTCTGTAGGCAGCCCACCGCCACCCGCAAATTAGCTAAATTTAGCGGTGCAGAACTGCGGCAATTAGTTGCAATTGAGGGTGCTAATATCCCACCAGAACATCTAGAAATGCTGACAAGCATAGCTGACCTAGAATCACATGTTGTTGAAGATATTATGATTCCACGTCATCAGTTGGTGGGCATTGACTTAGCAGACGATTGGATGGAGGTTGAGCGGCAAGTTATCCACAGCTTATTCACACGAGTGATGGTGTATGAGGAGTCTGTGGATAACATTTTAGGTTTTGTCCATTTAAAACGCTTACTACCGCTGCTAGCCGAGAGCAAGCTTGATCGGGAGCATCTCAGAGCCGCTATTCGCCCTGCTTATTTTATCCCAAAAGGTACATCCCTACTTCAACAGTTACTGAGCTTTCGTGAGCAGGCGCGGCGCTCAGCGATTGTGGTCGATGAATATGGGGATATTTTGGGAATGCTGGCTTTAGAGGATATACTAGAGGAAATCGTTGGTGAATTTTCTACTGTCCCAATTAGACACGAACATAATATTCAAGTAATGGCAGACGGTAGTGCATGGCTGGGTGGAGCAACACCTATTCGTGACATCAATCAGTCTTTAAATCTCAATTTACCTGTTGATGGGCCAAAAACTATTAATGGTTTAATCATGGAGCATCTAGAATCTTTGCCTGTACCAGGCATGACCGTCTTGATTGAGCAGCATCCGATGGAAATTCGCAAAACTCGGAAAAATGCGATCAAAACTTTAATCATCTACCCAGCGATTCAGGCAGCTAGCCCTAGTGGAGCAGAGCATGGCAAAAGCTAAACTACAATATCACTGTACCGCTTGCGGTAGTGCGCATACCAAATGGAATGGCCAATGCTCGGATTGTGGCGCGTGGAATACTTTAGAAGAAAGCATTGCAGCCCCCACACAAACTGCTAAAAACCCGCGCTTTACAGGTTATGCGGGCGAACCTGCCAGTATTCGCAGTCTCAATGAAATTCATATTCAAGAAGATCCGCGCATGCCAACAGGCGTCCAAGAGCTTGATCGGGTATTAGGGGGAGGCTTAGTGGCAGGCTCAGTGGTACTGATTGGTGGCGATCCGGGGATTGGTAAATCGACGATTTTGCTGCAAACTCTGTGCGATCTAACCGAAGTGAGTAGTTTGTATGTGACAGGTGAAGAGTCACTTCAGCAAGTAAGCTTGCGCGCACGGCGCTTGGGTTTAAGTCCTGATCATTTACGTTTACTCACAGAGACCGGGGTCGAGACTGTCATTGCTTTAGCCCAAATCGAGAAACCGCAGATTATGGTGATCGATTCGATTCAAACGCTCTACACCGAGCAACTACAATCAGCACCCGGTTCGGTCAGTCAGATTCGTGAATCAGCCGCACAATTAGTTCGTTTTGCCAAACAGACTCAAACTACACTCTTTATTGTGGGACATGTGACCAAGGAAGGTACCTTAGCAGGCCCGCGTGTACTCGAACATATGGTTGATACGGTCTTATACTTTGAGGGTGATCCGGGCGGACGCTATCGGATTTTACGTGCTGTGAAGAATCGCTTTGGTGCGGTTAACGAACTCGGCGTGTTCGCGATGACTGAGCAAGGTCTAAAAGGAGTTAGCAATCCGTCGGCTATTTTCCTCTCTCGGCACGAAGAACCTGTCTCAGGTAGTGCAATCATGGTAACACGTGAAGGTACACGCCCTTTATTGGTTGAAGTACAAGCTTTAGTCGATACCAGTCAGGCTGGCCATGCCCGTCGAGTTACTTTGGGCATGGAGCAAAATCGCTTAGCGATGCTGTTAGCAGTTTTACATCGGCATGGTGGAATTTCCATGTACGACCAAGATGTTTTTATTAATATTGTCGGCGGTGTTAAGATTTCAGAAACTGCAGCTGATTTACCATTACTACTGGCTGCCTTATCTAGTTTTCGAAGCAGACCTCTGCCTACGGATGTAGTCATTTTTGGCGAGGTGGGTTTAGCAGGAGAGATTCGCCCGGTTCCAAATGGTGAAGAGCGGCTGAGGGAAGCTGCTAAACACGGTTTTAAGCAGGCTATCGTGCCTAAAGCGAATAAACCACATCATGCAATTCCAGGCATGAAAGTCACTGCAGTGGCTCGATTAGAGGAGGCGATGGCGGCGTTGATGTAAAAATACAACACGCCAATCGCATAATTGTTGACTCAAAACCACATATATAATAGCTTTATGAACATTCTGGGCGTAATTTTATTCACAAATTCGGTTTGGCCCGCCCTAATAGGTTTCCTTGCCACAATCGCCTTATTCACATGTTCATGAAGAAGTAAGTTATGGATCACTTGCCTGCTTGTTCAGCCAGGGAGTTTTATCTTGTCATTTATTGATTTAGGTCTAAAGGGTGCTTTCGCCGATAACATCGACGCAGCAGGCTATGAGACCCCAACAGAATTACAACAACAGCTTATTCCGTTAATGGCACAACGTAAGAGTGCTATTGTTTGGACTCAGTCCGCAGCCGGTAAAACAGGCGCTTTTTTAATTCCTGCCATTAATTATATTTTTAATAATCCGCTACCGGAGCATCAAGGTGCACGGATTTTAGTCCTAACTTCGCGCCGTGACCGAGTTAATCAAATTACCTACACCATCAAGCGTTTATTGGGTGAAGGCCAACAAATTCGTACTGGTTTTATAGTGAGTGGCCGCCCTTATCAACCACAAATGCGCTTATTACGCCGCCCCTTAGATTTAATGATTGCGACACCTGGGCGTTTAAATGATTTAGTGGATAATAATAAAGCAGACTTCTCAAATATTGAGCTGCTGATTATTGATGACCTAACAGCCATCCATAAAAAAGGTCTGCATGGCTTAATTGATAGAATTATTGAACAAAAACCAGCGGGTGCGCCCGTGATAGCTTTTGTACGTCATGATGAAGAGGTGACGCCTTATGCACGGAGCATTATCCCGCAGTGCGAAGAAATCACGATTGAGGATGAAAAATCCCAGCTCTTACGTCTGCCACAACTTGTACACCAAGCTGACGATTACACGCACAAGCTGGCCTTGATTGACTACATCCTTGATGGTTTAAAAGGCAAGCCAACGGTTATCTTCACTGTTACTAGTAAAACTGCGAAAGCTTTAGCTGATAACTTAGCGAATCACGGCCACACGGCTGATTCAACCCATTTGCTACCGGATGAAGAGCGCAATCTAGAATCTTGCCCTATTCTGATTGTACCTGACCAAGAAGACTTCATTCCTGAGTTAACTGGGCATGAGCCGGTTATTCACTTTGAGTTACCAGAAAAAACCGGTACTTACCTCGCTCGACTGCAAAGTGTATTAGGCACTGACCGCCAAGAATCTGTGATTTTATTGGCTGGCCCAAGTGATCGTGAGTGTTTGAAGAAAATTGAAGAATTCCAAGGTGAACCGATCAATCAACGTACTATTCCTGGCTTAGAACCCAAGCAAATTAATCGTAGCAATTCTAAACCTAGTACCCGCGCTCCGCGCAAGCCAGGTGCTAATCCTCGTGCTGCAGCCAATGGCGAAAAGTCCAGCCGCCCACAAAATGGCCGTGGTGGCAAACCAGCTAATAATGGCACAACAGCTCCACGCACTGGTGTGGCGGGTGCGGGTATAGATGACAAGCAGCGGGGACGTAAAGGTCCTTACGGGCGCTTAAATGGCGGTGCACAACGTAAGCAAGGTGCAGGTCAGCAAGCCTCCGAAGCTGGTTACGAAATTGGTAGCTGGGAAAAGCAAGATTATGTGCCGAAGCAAGCTGCCACAGCAGATAAAAAGGTTGTGATTCGTTACAAAGAAAAGCGCCGTAATTTAGTCAAATAGCCCACTCATCATTATGTTAAGTCTAGAAGACGAGCACTTGCTCCGCCAAAAGCTATTTGATTTGCGCCAAGAGCATCGCGACCTTGATACTGCGATTGAAGCTTTACGCGCTAGCCCTACTTGTGACGAATTTATGCTTTCACGCATGAAAAAGCGCAAATTACTCTTGAAGGATATGATTCAAAAAACCAGCAGTCAGCTGATCCCTGATATGAATGCGTGAGTCTGTTAAAGACTCTGGGCAAATAGCTTAGTTAAAATAGGCTCGTTGGCTGCGGGAAAATCTAGGTTTTTTAACTCCTCTAGTTCAAACCAAGCAATTGTTTGTCCTTCTCGGCCAATGGCTTCGTTTTGAAACTGATGCACTGTCCAAACATCTAGCCAGATGTTTTTATCAGTATAGGCATGTTTGATTTCTAGCAGTGGTTGCATAGCCTTTGTAGTGGCATCAATGCCCAGCTCTTCGAATAACTCACGCTTTAAGGCTGTTGTAGCAGATTCGCTAGGCTCAACTTTTCCACCCGGAAATTCCCACTTACCACCTTGATGTTTATGCAAAGGGCGTTGCGCCAACAGGATTTGGTTGCGGTCATTATAAATAACTGCCGCAACCACATGAACCCAAGAAGATTCAACCAGCATGCTTAGCTACGATATTCAGCGTTGATCTTGACGTAATCGTAAGAGAAGTCACAAGTCCAAGTCGTAGCACTCGCCGTGCCACGCCCCATGTGAATGCGCACATTGATTTCATCACGCTTCATTTCGACTTGGCCTAACTCTTCACGATAAGACGGTGCTGGCTGGCCTTTTTCGATCAATAAGGTTTCACCTAGCCAAATAGTGACTGCATTCACATCTAAAGCTTCAATCTGGCTACGTCCGACTGCGGCTAAAATCCGTCCCCAATTAGGATCGCTCGCGAACATTGCGGTTTTGACTAAAGGTGACAAAGCAACGGTATTACCAACTACTCGTGCTTCAGCGCGATCTTTAGCGCCCTCGACTATCACGCTAATGAATTTGGTAGCACCTTCACCGTCACGAACAATCGCTTGGGCGAGATACATACAGACATCTTGCACAGCTTGTTGGAAGGTAGCGCGATTAGCAGCACTAATCACCGCACCAGACTTACCAGTTGCTGCCAGCACCAGAGAATCATTGGTGGAGGTATCGCCATCAATCGTGATGCAGTTATAGGTTTCTTCCACCACCTCACCCAAAATCGATTGTAACAAGGCTTTATCTACTTGAGCATCAGTCGCCACATAGGAAAGCATCGTCGCCATATTCGGGTGAATCATGCCAGCGCCTTTAGCAATCCCAGTAATTGTAACCAGTTTACCGCCGATTTCGATTTGCTTGCTCATCGCTTTGCCAATCGTATCAGTGGTCATAATCGCTTTAGCCGCTGCCAGCCAGTTATCTTCCTGCAAATTAGCAATGGCATTAGGTAAAGCAGCGACAACCTTCTCAACTGGCAATTGCTGACCAATTACGCCGGTAGAAAATGGCAATACTTGTTCGGGTGTACAAGCTCCTGCTTGCGCTAAAGCCACACAACAAGCCTTCGCTGCTGCTAAACCTGGCTCACCCGTTCCAGCATTCGCATTACCTGCATTGACTAACAAATAGCGTGGGTTATCTTTAGTAATATTGTCACGCGATACAATGACGGGTGCTGCGCAGAAAGCATTGCGGGTGAACACTGCAGCGCAGGAGCTACCTTCAGCTAGTTCAAGCAGCAGTAAATCATCACGACCTTTGTAGCGGATACCCGCATTCAAGGTAGCTAAACGCGCGCCAGCAATCGGCAATAGATGTTGATTAAACTGTAAATTGACGGCCATTAGCTTAGCTTCCCATGGCATTGCTTATATTTTTTGCCTGAACCACAAGGGCAAGGATCATTGCGCCCTACTTTTGGTTCATTGTTAGTGGGCGCACCACCTTGTTCAGGTGTAAAAGCGTCGACCACATCGTCATCTGCGAACATACCTGAAGCATCTGCATGCGTATATTGCACATCTTGCTGCACAGAGTCATGCGCAGGTGGCGGCTCACCGATTTGAATGCGCACCAAGAAGGTAATGACATCATGTTTGAGGCGATTCAACAGCTCTTCAAACATATCGAAGGCTTCACGCTTATATTCCTGCTTAGGATTTTTCTGTGCATAACCGCGCAGGCCGATACCTTGGCGTAGATAATCCATCGAAGCAAGATGCTCTTTCCAATGTGTATCCAAAATATGCAGCATAGCTTCGCGCTCTAGGCGGCGCATATTTGGCTCGCCGATTAAAGCTTCTTTCTGTTCTAGCTCGGTTTTCACCAGCTCTTGAATGCGCTCACGAATTTGCTCTTCGTAAAGCTTCTTATCTGCATCCAGCCACGCTTGTACAGGCACAGTTAGGGTCAAATCAGCTTGTAGCTGCTTTTCTAAACCAGCGATATCCCACTGTTCATCCACACTACCAAGCGGAATGAAGCGGCTGACCAAATCCTCAACCACATCATGGCGAATCGAGGCAATCATTTCCTGAATATTATCAGCCATTAACAGCTCAGTACGCTGTTCATAGATGACTTTACGTTGATCATTCGCCACATCGTCGTATTCAAGCAGGTGCTTACGAATATCGTAGTTATGTGCTTCAACTTTACGTTGTGCATTTTCAATCGACTTGGAAACTAGACCTGCTTCAATCGCCTGTCCTTTCTCCATACCTAGTTTTTGCATCATGCTTTTCACACGATCTGACGCAAAAATGCGCATCAAGCTATCTTCAAGCGACAAATAGAAACGTGATGAGCCCGGATCCCCTTGGCGACCCGAACGACCACGCAACTGATTATCAATCCGGCGCGATTCATGCCGCTCAGTACCAATGATATGCAAACCGCCAGAAGCTAATACAGCATCATGGCGCTTTTGCCACATGGATTTAATTTTTTGCTTGGCTTCATCATCAGCATTAGCTGGTAGCAGTTGAGCAATCTCTTCTTCGTAGCTACCACCCAAGACAATATCTGTACCGCGCCCCGCCATATTGGTAGCGATCGTCACTGCTCCCGGACGGCCTGCATTAGCAATGATATGCGCCTCACGCTCATGTTGCTTCGCATTCAACACTTCATGCGGGATACGTAGTGCTTTCAGCTTATTTGAGACGAGCTCGGAGGATTCAATCGAGGCTGTGCCTACTAAAACAGGCTGCCCCTTTTCAACACAAACTTTAATATCTTCAATAATTGCGTCGAATTTTTCTTCAGCAGTTAAGTAGATCAGATCATTCGCATCTTTACGAATCATCGGGCGATGCGTTGGAATGACAACAACTTCTAAGCCATAAATCTGTTGTAATTCAAAAGCTTCTGTATCCGCAGTACCGGTCATACCTGAAAGCTTTTTGTAGAGACGGAAATAATTTTGGAAGGTAATTGAAGCTAATGTCTGGTTTTCAGATTGAATTTCGACATTTTCTTTAGCTTCGATGGCTTGATGTAAGCCCTCTGACCAGCGCCGACCAGGCATAGTACGCCCAGTAAATTCATCCACAATGATTATTTTTTCATCGCGAACAATATAATCGACATTCTTTTGGAATAAGGTATGGGCACGTAAACCTGCATTCAGATGGTGCAGTATCGCAATACTCGCTGAATCATAGAGGCCTTGACCTTCTGGCAACACGCCTCGGTCAATCAATATCTGTTCGACACGTTCTTGGCCTACTTCCGATAGGAAAACCTGCTTAGCTTTTTCATCGACCCAGTAGTCACCCGCACTATCTTCTGCTTCTTGGCGGACTAATTCTGGAACAATGGTATTGACTGCACGGTACAAATCCGAAGCATCTTGGCTAGGACCAGAAATAATTAACGGGGTACGTGCTTCGTCAATCAAGATAGAGTCAACTTCGTCGACTACCGCATAGAATAATTTGCGTTGTACACGCTCATCCATCGAGAAGGCCATATTATCGCGCAGATAATCAAAGCCGAATTCGTTATTGGTACCGTAAGTAATATCAGCAGCATAGGCTGAGCGGCGTTGATCTTGAGTCAGGCCATTAATAATAACGCCCGTACTTAAACCCAAGAAACCATAGAGTTTGGATAATGAGCTGGCATCACGCTGTGCAAGATAATCATTCACTGTAATGACATGGACACCATTGCCCGGCAGCGCATTTAAGTAGGCTGCTAAGGTAGCCACTAAGGTTTTACCTTCACCGGTGCGCATTTCAGCGATTTTGCCATGGTGTAGCACCATGCCACCGATCATTTGCACGTCATAATGGCGCATGCCTAGAATACGCTTACTGGCCTCGCGGACTGTCGCAAAAGCGTCGGGCAAAAGATCATCAAGAGTAGCACCGGCGGTAAGGCGCTCGCGGAACTTTACCGTGCGATTTTGCAGATCAGCATCAGACAACTTGGAGTAGTCAGCTTCTAATGCATTAATACTTTTAACGATCTTGGCGTAGCTTTTAACCAAACGGTCATTACGGCTACCAAAAATCTTTTTAGCAACAGAACCCAGCATAATCTCTTATTTTCTCCTAACTCATCCTACCAGTGGCTCTAACCGGCGATTCCCTGAGCCAAACGACAAGGCAGAGAGTGTACTCCCTTGTGATGACGCAGCCATGTTCTCACCCCGAATATGGGGTCTAGCCCAAACAAAACAAGCTCAATTTACAAAAAAATCCGGCGCAATCCTAAGAGAGGAATTGCGCCGGATTGATAGTATAGCCTTAATTAACTGGCTATACGGTGAATTATTAGTTAGCTAAACCTAAATAAGTCTGTGGGTCAATGGCTACACCATTTTGCAGGATTTCCAAATGTAAATGCGGGCCAGTCGAGCGCCCAGTATTACCCAATAAAGCTACCCGATCTGATTTTTGAATAACCTTACCGGCATCAACTAAAGTCTGATCTAAATGCGCATAACGGCTCATTAGACCATTGCCATGATCAATTTCTACTACATTACCGTAGCCACCTTTGGAGCCTACAAAAGATACAATACCACCACCTACTGAATACACATCCGTCCCGCGTGGCCCTGCATAATCCAAACCTTTATGCATACGTGCGCCTCCATTGAAGGGGTCACGGCGCAAACCAAAAGGTGAAGAAATATATCCTAGACGCACTGGGCGTGAAGAAGGCAAAACCACCTCATCTAAAGCCTGTACTGCCAGCACTTGATATAAACTTTCTAACATGGCACGTTGCTGCTCGACTTTAGATTCCATATTTTCAAAAGAACCTAGCAACTCTCGAGTACTTACCTTAGGGGCAGCTGCAGGGATGTAGTCCTCTTCCAAGCCACCTTGAGGAGGCAGTTGATCTAAAGAAAACTCAGTTGGATCTAATTTTGCACGATTAACAACTCGTTTAGCTAAGGCATTTAAGCGCGCAATCTCCGCTTCCAAAGCACCTAATCGACCAGAAAGTGTATCAACATCAACAGTATAGGTAGAGTAAGTCCTTTTGATTTCATTGACTGTATGCAGCTGCTGATCCAGCGTTGAGATAATTTTCTCCGCTTCTGCCGCTGTCAGTGAGCTAGGTTGAGGTGTATTATCTAAACGATAAAGACCTAACATCTGATTCACTGACAAAGCAATAATCAGCAAAGCTACCAAACTGGCAGGGAGCACCAGATGGGTAATGGGGTTAAGGCTAAATGAAGCGCGTCGTGCACCATCACGGCTAATACAAATAACTTTCATGCAACAAACATCCGATGATGCCCTCCACAGGCAAACTAAGCACACTGTTTATAATCGTTGGATGTAGTGCAGGTTGATGTAAAAAAGACACTATGAAAAAAATCAACTACTTTATTAATGGCGGTCTGTCTGAAAGGCTGGATCAGCTAGATAAACTGAGCTATTTGATTAGTAAACATACTAATATGCACTTAGATAACCGCATTTGGCCGATGGTACGCAATCGACGCTTAATCGTTCTAACTGACGACCCACATTTTGCAACACAAGCACGTTTTACACAGAAGACACTCTGTAATCACCTCAATAAAGAGTTGAGTCTAAAACTTAACAGTGTGGATATTAAATTGATCGCTATGCCCTTGGCAAGCTTTGGTCGGAAAACAAGTCGGTCACAAATGAGCGAGCAAACCATTGAAACGCTTGCAAGTATTGCTCAACAGATTAACGATGAAGGCTTACGCCAAGCCTTAGTAAGAGTAGCCCTAGTCCATCGTACCGATTCAAATCCTCAAACAGCTAGCGCGTAGCCATCGGCGAAAATAGCCCGTTCGCGTTGTTTTTCTTCCAAAGAAACCATTTCCCAAGCCTCTCTTTGTGCTAAAAGTTCACGAACTAATAGATTATTGATGGCATGACCTGCTTTATGCCCGTGGAAAGCGCCAATAATGCCGTGACCTAAGGTATATAAATCACCAATGGCATCAAGAATTTTATGCCGAATAAACTCATCGTTATAACGTAAGCCATCTGGGTTAAGCACACGGAACTCGTCTAGCACGATGGCATTTTCGATACTGCCACCTAGCACTAAGTTTTTAGAGCGCAGCATTTCACTATCACGCATAAAGCCAAAGGTACGTGCACGCGCTATTTCGCTCGCATAGGCCTGCTTGGAAAAATCTAATTCCATGCTTTGGCGAGTCGCATTAATGGCAGGATGATTAAACTGGATATCGAAGGAGGCTTTGAAACCCTCATAAGGACTCAAACGCGCCCACATATCACCTTTACGAAATTCAACTGGTTTTTTAATCCGAATAAAACGCTTGGAAGCATTTTGCTCAGCAATTCCAGCTGAAAGAATTAAATAGAGAAACGGGGCAGCACTGCCATCCATAATAGGAATTTCTGGTGCATTAATATCCACATATAGATTATCAATACCCAAGCCCGCTAAGGCAGACAAGAGATGCTCGACCGTAGCTACTTTTACCTGCCCATCCAATAAAGCAGTACATAAGGTCGTCTCACCGACTCGCTCAGGATGTAGGCGAATCTCAGGTCGCTGAGGAAGATCAATACGGCGAAAAACGATACCTGTATTCACAGGCGCAGGCTGTAGATTCATGATTACTTTCTTTCCGGAATGCAAACCAATACCTGTCGAAGACACTGCCGTTTTTAGAGTTCTTTGCTTCAGCACTTGTCAGCCCCTATTTCTTTTCATAACTACTTGTACCGCTTAACAAACGGCGCAGATCATAACATAAATAATCAGAGTTATTTTAAATAGATTTTACCAAGCTCACGCTGAATAAAACACACTCTAGCCCTCAGAAAAGCAACCAACCTTGGCAAGTCAGTTGCTAGGGCATGTTTGATACATCAATTGCTACGTTTAATCAGCCTGGGTACGCAGAAATGCAGGAATGTCTAAAGCACTATTTCCACGATTAAATCCATTACCTGCAGCAGGGTTTTGGGCATTCTGGCGAACATTATCCAGATTCACTACTACCCGTGGCCGCTCTGGTTGCGCTGGTATTGCCGCTGGACGCTCACGCTTAGCTGTTTGAGCTGCTGCCTGCTTAGGCGCGACTGAGGCATTCATCGCTGCATCCTCTAGGCCTGTTGCCACTAAGGTAACGCGAATTTCATCATGCATATCAGGGTCAATAACCGTACCAACCACAACAGTAGCCTCGTCTGAAGCGAATTGACGAATCACTTCACCAACTTCTTCGAACTCATGGATACCCATGTCTAGACCAGCAGTAATATTAACCAGAATACCGCGAGCACCATCTAAGCAAATATCTTCCAGTAATGGGTTAGCCACTGCGGCTTGTGCAGCTTTCTCAGCACGACCCTCACCTTGCGCTTTACCCATCCCCATCACTGCCATACCCATACCAGACATCACAGTACGCACGTCAGCAAAGTCAACATTGATCAAACCTTGGCGAGTGATTAGCTCAGCAATACCTTGCACCGCATTCAACAGTACATTATTGGCTGATTTAAAGGCATCCAATAAGGTCGCATTTTTGCCTAAGGCCGTTAGTAGCTTTTGATTAGGAATCGTGATTAAGGAATCTACATGACGTGCTAGTTCGGCGATACCTGCATCAGCGAGCTTCATGCGCTTGTTGCCTTCCAAATGGAAGGGGCGCGTCACTACAGCAACTGTTAAAATACCTAAATCACGTGCAATTTCAGCGACAACTGGAGCTGCACCCGTACCAGTGCCACCGCCCATACCCGCAGTAATAAACAGCATATCAGTGCCACGAATTAACTCCTTAATCCGCTCACGATCTTCCATCGCTGCCTCACGACCCACATCAGGATTTGCACCTGCACCTAGGCCTCTCGTTAAGTTAGTACCCAACTGTAAAACAGAGCTTACTGCGCAGCCTTTTAAAGCTTGTGCATCCGTATTAGCACAAATGTACTCAACACCTTCGATACCCGAAGTCAACATATTGATGACTGCATTGCCACCGCCGCCACCGACACCGATCACCTTAATAACGGCACCGGATTTTTGATTATCCATAATTTCAAACATGCCCATTCTCCAACTGTTACAAATTTCCGTTAAACCAACCTTTAATGCGCTCCCATAAGTTCTCAGACGAACTTACCGGCGCCGGATGAACTCCTCTCCGCTCTCCATAAGCCTGCTGTGCGATGCCGTACAACAGGAGTCCTACCCCAGTGGAGTGGATAGGATTTTCGACTTCGCCACGTAGACCACCAATATCACGCGGCATACCCAGACGAACCGGCATATGGAAAATTTCCTCTGCCAGCTCGATAGCACCTTTTATTTTTGATGTACCACCTGTTAGGACGATACCTGCACCAATACGCTCTTCGTAGCCACTGCGTTGTAATTCATCAAGAACCAACTCAAATATCTCTGCATAACGGGGTTCAATCACCGACGCTAGCACGAAGTTGGATAAGCTCAGCGCTTCACGCTCACCCACACCAGGTACATCGATAAACTCTTCCTGCTCAATCAGTTTTTGTAAGGCGACACCATAATTCTTCTTAATTGCTTCGGCATGACGGGTCGGAGTACGCACACCTAAAGCAATATCATTCGTGACTTGATCGCCTGCAATTGGGATAACTGCTGTATGGTGAATTGCACCATTTAGAAAAACGGCAATATCACTGGTTCCGCCACCGATATCCACCAGACAGACACCCAACTCTTTTTCATCTTCCTCAAGCACCGCATAACTGGATGCGACTTGCTCAAGGATAATATCTTCTACGCTCAACCCACAACGCTCAACGCATTTAATGATATTCTGGGCCGCACCATGCGCAGCCGTCACTAAATGCACTCGCGCCTCAAGACGTACACCTGACATACCCACTGGCTCACGGATGCCTTCTTGAGTATCAATCACATATTCTTGAGGCAGTACATGCAAAATTCGTTGATCCGCAGGAATAGCAACTGCCCGTGCTGCATCCATGACGCGTTCAAGATCCTGACTAGTCACTTCTTTTTCTTTGATCGCTACAATGCCGTGCGAATTTAAGCTACGCACATGACTTCCAGCAATACCTACATAGACTGAACTAATTCGGACACCAGACATCAACTCAGCTTCTTCAACGGCTTTTTGAATCGACTGAATGGTAGATTCAATATTGACAACCACCCCGCGACGCATACCCCGCGAAGGTGAACTACCAATGCCGATGACTTCCAGACGACCACTGTTTTCGTTGACCTCGCCCACCATCGCGACCACTTTTGAAGTCCCAATATCTAAGGCGACAATAGTGTTACGTTCTGCTTTCTTTGACATCTTTAGCTCCCTAGACTCTGTTGTGTGAACCTATCTAAGGAACTCACAGCTTCGCTTTTACCAGCACCTGTCTTCCATTCCACAGCGAATCCATTGGTATAGCGTAGGTCAATCTGATCGATCTCACCGAGACGATCTTTTAAGCCTTGCAAATAGCCCACTCTAAAGCGTTGCACTCGTTTTTCCTGCTCTTTACGGCCAATGATGATTTCAGGCCCGTGACGCACTTTTATCCGCCACGACCCACGTTCATCTTCTGATAGCTCGATAATTTCTAAATTTAAACCAGAAAGCATATGACTAAGCTGCACATAGCGCTCACCCATGACTCGCCCATTAGCCTGAGGACTATAAATAATGGGGAAAACACCCTGCTTTTCTGGCAGTGTTCCAGCGTAAATCTCGCCAAACTGATTCAATAACTTATCATCACCCCAAAAAGCAATGGGAAATTGCGTTTCTATATCAACAACTAGCTGATTTGGCCAAACCTTACGCAAACTAGCCCCTCTAACCCAAGGATTACCCTCTAAAGCCGTCTCTAAACCCTGCGTATCCAGTAAGTATAAATTCGTCTGGGTGAAAGGTTGTGCCACCGCCTCTAATTCAGCTTGTTTTAGATATTGAAAATCACCTTGCCATTCAATTTTTTGGATCATCAAATGCGTTGGATCACTAATCCATGCGCGAAACCAAAGTACAGCACCACCAACTACCATCAACAAAGCAACCACACTCAACCAACGTGCCATACTTGGCGACAACTCAGGCACGAGCTGCACGTCTTTGCTTGGACGTGGACGAGCACGCCGTACAGGTTGATTGTTAGGCTGCTTGGCCATTAGAGCGTCGTCTCCAAAATCCGCAAGACCAACGCCTTAAAATCCATACCCACTGCCCGTGCTGCCATCGGCACTAGGCTGTGATCCGTCATTCCGGGGTTAGTATTCACTTCAATCAACCAAGCCTTACCCTGCTGATCACGCATCATATCCACCCGCCCCCAACCTTGTCCGCCTACGGCAGCAAAAGCGGTCAGCGCTAAATTACGCATCGCTTGCTCTTCAGCTTCACTCAAACCACACGGACAGAAATAGCGAGTATCATTCGAGATATACTTAGCATCGTAATCGTACAAAACACCGGGGACTTCTATTCTAATCAAAGGCAAAGGCTCACCTGCTAAAACCCCTGCAGTGTACTCAGCACCAGTAATCCATTGTTCAACAATCACCACTGGGTCACTTTTCGCAGCCGCTTCATAAGCAGATTTTAAAGCAGCCGCTTCAGTGACTTTGCTAATACCAATGCTAGAACCCTCACTGGCGGGCTTCACAATCAAGGGCAAACCTAACTCTGCGACTACCGCTTCAAAATCAGTTTCTGCAGTCAAAACACGGTAATTCGGTGTTGGCAAACCCGCACCCAGCCATAAGCGCTTAGTCATAAGTTTATCCATGCTAATTGCTGATGCTTTTACACCACAACCGGTATAGGGCAAATCCAGCAGTTCTAGGGCACCTTGGATAACGCCATCTTCACCACCACGACCATGTAAGATATTAAATACCCGATCATAATGGCCTGCTTGCAGAACACTCAAAATATTACGGTCAACATCAATACCCTGCGCATCGACGCCGCTTTCCTGCAAAGCAGCTAAGACTGCTGCTCCACTTTTCAAAGAAACTGGACGCTCAGCAGCCCAACCTCCATACAATACTGCGACTTTGCCAAAACGTGTAGATTCTTTATCCATTTATTCTTGTCCTTTTTGATAAATATTGAGTTTCTCTGGCAAACTTGCTGCTAGGCCACCCACACTGCCAGCCCCTTGAGTGAGAATGACATCGCCATCTTGCAGGATATGTTTCAATACGCCTGGCACATCTTCTACATCCGTCACAAAGATCGGATCGACCTTACCGCGAATCCGCACCGCCCGCGCCAACGCACGCCCATCTGCACCCGGAATCGGCTGTTCACTGGCAGCGTAGACATCCATCAACACGAGTACATCGGTTTCAGATAGGACTTGAGTGAAATCTTCGAATAAATCGCGAGTACGGGTATAACGATGTGGCTGGAATACCAGCACTAAGCGGCGAGTCGGCCAAACACCGCGTAGAGCTTTTAAGGTTGCCATCATTTCGCGTGGGTGGTGGCCATAATCATCGACGAGAGTCGCAATCCCCTTGCCGAAATTAATATCCCCATACATCTGGAAGCGCCGCCCGACCCCACTGAATTTACGCAAACCATTCAGAATCGCCTCATCAGAAACATCCAATTCCAGCGCAATCGCAATCGACGCTAAGGCATTCAGGACATTATGTTGGCCGGGTAAATTCAGGGTGACCTCTAAAGTCCGATTGCTACGCGAACAATGCACCGTGAAAAAGCTCTGTGCACCTTCAAAATGGACATTAGTGGCATGCACGTCCGCGTCTTGCTCAATACCATAGGTAATCACTGTGCGGTTCACTTCGGGCAGAATAGAACGCACATGCTCATCATCCACACACAGCACAGCTAAACCGTAGAAAGGCAAATGATGTAGGAATTCAACAAAAGTTTGCTTGAGCTTAGAAAAATCACCGCCATAGGTAGACATGTGATCTTCATCGATATTAGTGATCACCGAAATCATCGGCTGCAAATGCAGAAAAGAAGCATCGCTTTCATCCGCTTCAGCCACCAAATACTCACCTGTACCTAATTTTGAATTACTCGCTGAGCTATTTAATTTGCCACCAATCACATAAGTCGGATCTAAGCCACCTTCAACTAACAAGCTGGTGGTCAAACTAGTGGTTGTGGTCTTGCCATGTGTACCTGCTACTGCAATCCCTTGGCGGAAACGCATGAGCTCTGCAAGCATCTCAGCACGCCGCACAATTGGAATGCGCTTCTCGCGGGCAGCCATAATTTCGGGGTTCAGATTATCAATCGCAGTGGAAACCACAATGACATCCGCACCTTCGATATTCTCGGCAGCATGCCCTTTGAAAACAGTAATATTCATCGACTGCAAACGGCGAGTCATTGCACTTTCAGCTAAATCTGAGCCGCTCACCGTATAGCCTAAAGTAGCAACTACTTCGGCAATGCCACCCATTCCTGCGCCACCGATACCGATGAAGTGCAGGCGATTAATGCGTTTGCGGGCGAGGTTGTCATTCCCTGTTTTCATGCTTGCTTCCTAATCTCTTGAAAATCGTAGCCTGCATACGCCGCACAAATAGCTGCTACCTGCGCAGTGGCATACGGCATGGCTAATTGGCGTGCAGCCGTCCCCATTTTTAATAAACGTGCTCGGTCGGTACAAAGCTCAGTTAAAAGTTTAGCTAAGCGCTCCGAGCTTAAGTCAGCTTGTTGAATTAACAGTGCTGCATTCTGATCCACTAAATAACGTGCATTGGCCGTTTGATGGTCATCTACCGCATGCGGATAAGGAATAAATAAAGCTGCCAAGCCTGCTGCTGACACTTCCGCCACTGTCAAAGCCCCCGCACGGCAAATAATCAAATCCGCCCAAGCATAAGCCTCTGCCATCTCTTCAATAAAGGGCGTGACCGCTGCTTCAACACCCGCCGCTTGATAAGCCTGCTGGGCTGCCTCTAAATTCTTCGCTCCGGCTTGATGGCGAATTTCAGGACGCAATTCTTTAGGCAATAAAGCCAAAGCTTGCGGCACAGTTTGATTCAAGGCGGCGGCTCCTAAGCTACCACCTACCACTAATAAATGGATGGGCTGATCTTCACGATCCGCTAAGCGCTCTAAAGGGGCGGGGAGCGCTGCAATATCCGCCCGCACTGGATTGCCTGTGGCTTGTACCTTTTTACTTTTTGGGAAGGTGCCGGGAAAGCCTTCCAATACCCGTCTACTGACTTTCGACAGCAGCTTATTGGTTAAACCAGCTACGGCATTCTGTTCGTGGATGACGACCGGCTTACCCATTAAAGCTGCAACTAAACCGCCAGGGCCAGCCACAAATCCGCCCATGCCTAATACGGCGGCAGGCTTGTGGGTGCGCATAATCCCTACCGACTGCCACAGCGCCTTCACTAAGCGAAAAGGTGCCAAGGCCAGCGCTTGCAAGCCTTTGCCACGTAAGCCAGACACTTCTAGCCAAGCGACCTCAATACCCGCCGCCGGAATGATCTTTGCCTCTAAGCCTGCTTTGGTTCCCATCCAAATAATCGGAATACCTTGCGCCTGCAATTCACGGGCAACCGCTAAACCCGGATAAACATGCCCACCGGTGCCACCCGCAGTAATTAAAATTGGCCTTAGCTTAAGCACTTTTGCCAGCTCCTAATAAAGGAGAGCGCCGCACCGGAGTTTTAACCGTCTTACGTAATCTAGCTGTTACTGGCAGGCCTAAAGCTGCCAACTGGGTATCACGATGGATACGCATTAATAAAGCCATCGCTAACAAGGTAATTAGCAAGCTACTACCGCCATAACTTAAAAACGGTAAAGTTAGACCTTTCGGTGGTAGCACCGCGAGATTCACACCAATATGCAGAATGACTTGGAAGCCCATCCAAAAACCAATCCCATAGGCCACATAAGCCGCAAACTGCATGCCTTGCTTATCCGCATTAAAGCCAATCACAAAAGCGCGATACACCAGCCAGCCAAATAGCGCTAATAATAAGACCATACCAGCGAAGCCGAACTCTTCTGCTAATACCGCAAAAATAAAATCATTGTGGGCTTCCGGCAGATAAGAAAGCTTTTGTACACCAGCCCCTAAACCATTTCCAAACCAGCCGCCGTCGCCAATCGCTATTAAGGAATTAACAATCTGATAGCCTTTTGCCTGCATATCAGCCCAAGGATTCAAAAAGGCTTCAATACGTGCCAACCGATAACCTTCCAAGGCAACCACCGGCAACATAATTAATAGCGAACCACCTAAGAATAAGCCTAATCGTTTTAACGGCACTCCACCTAAAAACAATAAGGCCAAACCCACCATGATAATAATGACTGCTGAACCAAAGTCTGGCTCCAACAATAACAAAGCCCCTACCCCAGCCAGCACGAGCAAAGGAATCACTAAGGGCTGATAAGAAACTGAAGTCGCTAGTTTTTTGCCATGTCGAACCATGTAGCTAGACAGATACATGATCATGATAATCTTCACCAACTCAGAAACTTGGAAAGCAAACGGCCCCAGAGATAACCAGCGGCGACTACCTTTCACAGATACCCCAATCCAAGGAATCAGCACTAATACCAACAAAATAATAGCAATAGGAAGTAGCTTTACCCCCAAATTTTCCCAGAACCCAATACGTACTTGGTAAAGTATCAAGGCACACACTAAGCCAATACCAATAAACAAGAGCTGGCGATTGAAGAAGTAATACATATCGCCATAAGATTTTTGCGCGACCCAGAACGAAGCTGATCCTAGCATCACCACCCCAATACCTAGCAGTGCTAACACCACCAGCCCGAGATCACGGTCAACATAACGTGACCAATCAATGGCTTCGATGCGTTCAAGGATAGTAGTGGGGCTACTAACTTTCATGCAGGCAAACTCCTCACCGCAGCATTAAATACATCGCCGCGATGATTATAATTTTTGAACATATCAAAGCTCGCACAGGCCGGTGAGAGCAGGACATTATCACCCGCAAGTGCACAGTCAGCAGCCCTCTGCACAGCCTCTTCCATGCTCTGGGCGTAATATACCGGCACACTGGCATCAACAACTTGCGCTATCAAAGGCGCATCACGGCCAATCAGGACAACTGCGCGCGCTTTAGTTTGAATCGCCGGGCCAAGCGGAGCGAAATCCGCATCCTTACCAATACCGCCTGCGATTAACACGGTCTTGCCGGGCAAGCCTTGCAAGGCCGCTAACGTAGCGCCCACATTCGTACCCTTAGAATCGTCATACCAAAACACGCCTTGGCGTTCACGCACCCATTGAGTGCGATGCGGCAAACCAGCAAACTCACGTAAAGCCGCTAACATCCCTTGCAAAGGAAGATTAACTGCTTCGCCCAAAGCTAAAGCCGCCAAAGCATTCGCATGATTATGGCTCCCGGGGAGCTTCATCTCTGTAGTCGCCAAGAGCAAAGCATCGCCTTTAGCTAACCAAGTTTTGCCTTCATGCTCACGAATCCCATATTGACCTGCAGCCGGTACATCCAAACCAAAACTGACTTGCGGACATGTGGCAGGCGCCATTTGCATGACTAAAGCATCGTCACGATTTAGCACAGCACAGCCACAATTTTGGTAAATCACCTGCTTAGAGGCTGCATAGTCCGCATAGCTTGCATAACGATCCATATGATCTTCGCTGACATTCAAGATCACCGCTGAAGCAGCGCGTAAAGAAAAAGTCGTCTCTAACTGAAAGCTCGACAACTCCATCACATACACATCAGGGACTGGCAAATCGAGTAAATCTAAAGCAGCATAACCGAGATTGCCACCCGCTAAAGACTGCCTACCTGATTGCTTAGCCATGAGATCAACTAGTGTGGTAACGCTACTTTTGCCATTAGAGCCTGTGATCGCTACGATAGGTGCTTTGGCTTCGCGCACGAATAGCTCAATATCACCAATCACTTCTGCGCCACGCAATTTAGCCGCATGAATTTCAGGCGTCGCTACCGCGATACCAGGGCTTACGACTAAAGTTTGAGCCTGTTCAAACCAGTCAGCAGCTTCTGCAAACTCACCGAAGTAGTAAGGCGCTTCCGCAAAATCTTTAATCAGTTCATCTTTGCCCGGTGGGTCTTCACGGCTATCCACCACAGCAAATTTAATATTTTGGCTCTTTAAATAGCGTGCCACTGACAGCCCAGTAATCCCAAGGCCGACAACTAAAGTTTTCCAGTGTGTATGAGTAGTGCTGGTTTGAGTCATTAGCGCACCTTCAAGGTAGCCAAGCCAATCATGACGAGCACCACAGTAATGATCCAAAAACGCACAATGACTTTAGGCTCGGGCCAGCCCTTTTTCTCATAGTGATGATGCAGAGGTGCCATGCGGAAAATACGCTTCCCACCGGTAGCCTTGAAATAACCGACCTGCAAGATGACTGATAAGGTCTCGAGCACGAACACGCCACCCATGATGGCTAAGACGATTTCTTGGCGAACCACAATCGCAACGATAGCTAAAGCAGCACCTAGCGCTAACGCACCGACATCACCCATGAATACTTGTGCGGGATAAGAGTTGAACCAGAGGAAGCCTAAGCCTGCACCAATAATCGCACAACAAAACACGAGCATTTCACCCGCACCCGGCACTTTAGGTACACCTAAATAATTGGCGATGGTTGCATTACCGCTAGCATAAGCAAAAATCCCTAAGCCGCCTGCTACCAAAATAGTCGGCATAATCGCTAAGCCATCAAGGCCATCAGTAAGATTCACTGCATTACTGGTTCCGATCAGCACCAAATAAACCCAAGGAACAAATAGCCAACCCATTTCCCAGTGCACGCCTTTCAATACAGGGATATACAGTGTGGTATCCGTTGGGCTTTGCGCGGTAAAAAATAAAAAGAACGCAGCGGCGAAGCCGACGACAGTCAAGCCTGCGGTTTTTTGCCGAGCCGTCAAACCTAAATTGCGGCGCTTTTTGAGCTTAATATAGTCATCTAAACCACCCACTAAGCCAAAACCCAGCGTGACCGCTAGTGCAACCCAAGTAAAACGATTGCTTAAATCTGCCCAAAGCAAGGTCGATACACTAATCGCGAGGATAATCATCACCCCGCCCATCGTCGGCGTACCTGCCTTCATTTGATGCTGCGGGCCATCTTCACGAATGTATTGACCAATTTTCAAACGAGTGAGCGCGCGAATCATCGCCGGACCAGTCCACAAGCCAATCGCTAACGCTGTCAGCACCCCTAAAATGGCACGCAAAGTCAGATATTGGAATACATTAAAACCGCTATAGAAGTTGCTGAGTTGTTCAAAGAGCCAAACTAGCATGTAGCAGCTCCTTGTTCGGTCAAGGCATCAACCACCCGTTCCATGCGTGCAGAACGCGAGCCTTTCACCAGAACTTGGGTATTAGCCGTCAAGTTAGGTGTAAGTGCTGCTAATAGCTCAGCTAAATCCTGAAAAGCATAAGCGCCTACACCAAAAGCTTGGCTAGCGGCGGCACTTAAACGTCCTAAAGTATAAATTTCATCAATCTTAGCTGCTTTTGCAGTTTGCCCAATCGCAAAATGCAGCTGTTCGCCTGTTGTGCCCAATTCGCCCATATCCCCTAAAACTAAAATTGTTCTTCCCTGTTGTTCGGCGAGCACTGCAATAGCAGCGGCGGCCGAACTTGGATTTGCGTTGTAAGTATCATCAATCACTAAGCCACCATGCTTGCCCTGCTTAGGGCTCAAGCGTCCTTTCACAGACTGCAAAGACTCTAAGCCTTGCTTAATCACCGCTAGTGGAATATCAAGCGCTGAGGCTCCTGCTGCTGCCGCTAAAGCATTCAGTTGATTGTGTCGCCCTAAAAGTTTCAAGCGTACTGCAACTGAGTCAGCACCTTTATAAATCACTAATTGATTATCCGCCGTTAACTCACCACGCAGATCAGCACTGGCGGCAAAGCCAAAACTCAATAAACGACGCTCTTTATTTAATGTTCGCCAATAGTCTACATAAGTATCGTCAGCATTAATAACCGCAACACCATCCGCCGCTAAGCCTGCAAAAATTTCACCTTTAGCACGCGCCACCCCAGCAATATCGCCAAAGCCCTCTAAATGCGCGGCACCCGCATTATTCAAAATCGCAACATCGGGCAAAGCCATCTGCGTGAGGTAATCAATTTCACCGAAATGATTCGCACCCATTTCAATCACAGCGAACTGATCTTCGGGGCGTAAGCGTAATAAAGTTAGCGGCACACCGATATCATTATTCAGATTGCCCATAGTGGCTAAAGTCTGGCCTTGTTGGCTGAGAATAGCGGTGAGCATTTCTTTTAAAGTGGTTTTGCCATTGCTGCCGGTCAAACCAAGCACAGGCTGCTTAAATTGTTGCCGCCAATACTTGGCTAGTTGCCCCAAAGCTAAACGCACATCCGGCACTACGATTTGCGGAATGGCAGCATCAAGCGGTGTAGAGACTAGAGCAGCACTGGCCTTACCCACTATTTGCGACACAAACTCATGCGCATCAAAGCGCTCACCTTTTAGCGCTAAAAACAAGTCACCTTGCTGTGCAGCACGCGAATCACGTTCAACTTTTTCCAAAGCAATCTGCTGGGCAACTTCAGCGCTCACGGCATGTAAAGGTGCATTCAGGAGTTCAGCGACTTGTGCCAGAGTTAACCAAGTCATGCGCCGTACTCCTGCAAAGCCAAAGCGGCTTGAGTACGATCATCAAAGGGAATCGAGCGATACGCCAAAATCTGCACGGTTTCATGGCCTTTACCAGCAATCACTACGGTATCGCCCTGCTTAGCCTGCTGGATAGCTAAACGAATCGCGGCGGCACGGTCATGCTCGAAACTAACTAATTCAGCTTGCACAAAACCGGCTTGAATATGGGAGAAAATAGTTTGTGGGTTTTCTGTACGAGGATTGTCGTCGGTAACAATGATTTGGTCCGCTTCTTGCTCAGCTATTTTTGCCATGAGCGGGCGCTTGCCTGCATCGCGATCACCACCACAACCAAACACACAAATTAACCGACCTGTGGTATGCGCTTTGGCCGCCCGTAAAGCCTGCTCTAAGGCAGTCGGCGTATGTGCAAAATCCACCACCACTAAGACATCTTCCGCTTTGCCTACTTGCACACGTTGCATCCGTCCCGGCACAGTTTGCACATGCTTTAAAGCTGCTAAAGCAGTATCCAGCGGCAAGCCTTTCGCTAATAAACTGCTTAACGCTGCCAGTAGATTATGTAGATTAAACCGACCCAAAACAGGCGCTCGTAACTCACCAGAACCCAAAGGCGTTACCACCGTTGCTTGAATGCCTTGTGCATCAAACTTAGCAGCGGTTGCGATGACAGAATGCGCAGGATACTGAGCGGCATCACCCACTCCATAACCCCAAACCTGCACAGAGCTAGCTTGCAGCTCCTCAGCTAAACGCCGACCAAACGCATCGTCTAAATTCAAGACCACATGTTGCAAAGCAGGCCAATGAAAGAGTTTACGCTTCGCCTCAGCATAAGCCTCGACTGTACCGTGATAATCCAGATGATCGCGGGTCAGATTGGTGAGCACCGCCACATCAAATTGCACGCCAGTCACCCGCCCTTGATCCAGAGCATGCGAAGACACTTCCATCGCAACCGTGTTAAAGCCCTGCTGCTTCAAGTCATTGAATTGCTTTTGGACTTGAATCGCATCGGGCGTGGTATGCGTACCTTTGGCTAAAGCACCCGGTTTACCAACACCTAAAGTGCCTAAGACAGCGGCTTGCTCGCCTAAATAATCTAAAGCTTCAGCAATGAAATGCGTCGTAGAGGTTTTGCCATCCGTGCCCGTGATTCCAATAACGTAGAGATCAGCGGCTGTGACTTGATAGAAACGTTGCGCTATTAAACCTAAAACTTTGGGCAAATTTGTTACTGCCACCAAGGGAACACTTACAACAGGCAATTCCAAATCTGCGACTGGCTCATATAAAACAACGATAGCACCCGCTTCAACCGCCGCCGCTGCATAGCTCAAACCATGCTGGCGTGTACCTTGAACGGCTACAAAAGCCATACCAACTTGAATCTGGCGATTATCCAAACTCAAGCCATTAATGCTTAAGGTTGGAAGATTACTCGCAAAACCATTTAGCAAATCGGCAAGCTGCTTCATGTATTGCCCTCTTTAATTGTTTTTGTATCGGCTTGTTTTAAAGCAGGAATATCGTCTGGCGGGATATCTAATAAGCGTAAGGCTTCTGACATGACCTTAGAAAATACCGGTGCTGCCGCTCGGCCACCGCTATCATCTTTTTTAGGCTCATCAATCTGTACAGAAACGACCAAGCGCGGGTTACTAGCGGGTGCGATCCCAATAAAACTAGTCATATACCGAGTATTGCTATAGGCATTATTGATAAATTTGTAAGCTGTCCCAGTTTTACCTGCGACGCGATACCCATCAATCATTGCGCGCTTACCCGTACCATCGACTTGTACAACAGACTCCATCATCTGTACAACGGATTGCGCAGTAGACGACGACATCACATTTTGCGCAGGAGGCCGTTTATCCAGCTTATAAATACTGGCAGGCATCATTTGTCCATTATTCGCAAACGCGCTGTAAGCATGGGTCAATTGCAACAAGCTAGTGGCTAAGCCATAACCATAGCCATGTGAAGCATGATCAACCTTGCCCCATTCGGTGTAACTAGTAAGCTGGCCAGAACTCTCACTTGGAAAGCCTGCAGCAGGTACCCGCCCTAAACCAACACGACTCAAAAACATCCAGTGATCACGCGGATTCATTAACAACGCGACACGGCTAGCACCGACGTTACTCGATTTTGCCAGCAAAGTAGCTAGGGAGATAAAGCCATAATTGCTCGGATCACGCACCGTATACTTACCAAACTTCAATTGGCCGGGTGTCGTATCAATTTCCACATCAGGTGCGATCACACGGGACTCTAAAGCGGCGGCTACCGTCAACGGCTTTAGCGTAGAACCCGGCTCTGACTTATCCGTAACCGCACGATTCCGGTAGTTTTGTGCATCCAGTTGCTTGCGATTATTGGGGTTAAATGAAGGCAAATTCGCCATTGCCAGAATTTCGCCAGTCTGTGCATCCATGACAATAATCGAACCCGCTCGTGCATCTAAACGCACGACTTGCTCTTTCAATTCTTTGTAGGCGATATACTGAATGCGCCGATCAATACTGAGTTTGACAGCTTGACCGGGAACCATATCCTTGAGGCTTTCAATGCCTTCAATGATACGATTATTCCCATCTTTAACCACTCGCATGCGCCCATCTAGGCCAGCTAGCACAGCATCGGAGACTTTCTCAATGCCTTCAATCCCTTTGCCATCACTATCAGTCATGCCTATCACATGCCCACTCGTTTCTGCCAAAGGATAAAAGCGCCGATAACCTACAGTGCTTTCTACTTTCTTAATTTTTAAAGCGAGAATTTCCTGAGCAAGCTCAGGTGGAAGTTGACGACCTAAATAATAAAAGTTTTTGCCGCGTGCTTCCTCTAGGTTTTGCAGTAATTGCCCCGGTGGAAACTCAAGTACCTCTTCAACTTTGCGCAAAGCATCTTCGAGCTTTACAAAGGGCATATTCAGCAAACTTTTTTCAGCAGCTAAACGTGCATCCCCTTGAGTTTGCTCCGCCAAACGCAAGGCTGCATTGTACTCATCGCTCCACAAAGTCCGTGTATCTAATAAAACCTTAGGATTACAACTGAGTGTTTCGACGGGCGTACTAACTGCCATCGGATCGCCATTCCGATCTAAGATCATGCCGCGATAAGCCGGTACCGTAACGACTTTGGTTTGACGTTGATCGGCACGCTCTTGTAGCATTGATTGATCAACGACTTCTAACCAAACTGCTCGCAGCATCAATACGCCGATAATAGACAGCAGCGCCAACATTAAGAAGCGCCTTCTTCCTTCAAAAACAGGTGAGACGGCTGCTTTGCGCCTGCTCATTCGCGAATCACCTGAGTATTTTCTGCGGTAGGTTTGCGCATCCCTAAAACGTTCTTAGCTTGGTCTTCTACACGCACTTGATTTAATTGGGTACTTTGCTCCAGCATTAAACGGCTCCAATTAGCGTTAAGTTGGTCACGTTCTTTTTGAAGTTGCTGTAACTCACTAAATAATTGGCGCGCCTGATGCCGATTGGCCACGACCATCACTGCCAAGATAATCACTAGCATATACAATAGGACTGTCGCTAAGCTTTGCCAGCGGTGTAAGTTCATCCTTAATCAGACCTTCTCAGCAACCCTTAAAGTCGCGCTTCGCGCACGCACATTGATTTCAACTTCGGCCTCACTAGGCCGTAAACCTTTTCCTATCAAACGCAATGGGGTTTGCACATCCACAGTTTGAATGGGCAAACCCTTCGGCAAGCGTGGTGGGGTAGCCTGTTCACGCATGAAATGTTTCACCATTCGATCTTCTAAAGAATGGAAACTAATCACCGACAAACGCCCACCGCTGTTCAAGTGTTCTAGGCTTGCACTTAAACAGGCTTCTAAATCGTCCAGCTCTTGATTCACTTTAATACGAATTGCTTGAAAGCTTCGTGTCGCAGGATTTTTACCTGGCTCACGTTTAGGTACTGCTTTGGCAATCAACTCAGCCAGCTGCAGAGTACTATCCAAAACGTCGACTGCCCGAGCCTTCACAATGGCGCGCGCAATTTGTCTTGAAAAGCGCTCCTCACCATAGAGCCATAATACTTGGGCTATATCTTTTTCATCAGCCTGCATCAGCCATTGCTGAGCACTCAAACCCGCTTGTGGATTCATGCGCATATCTAAAGCACCATCGCGCATAAAGCTAAATCCACGCTCAGCCTCATCCAATTGTGGCGATGAAACTCCTAAGTCCAGCAATAAACCATCAATCTTTGCTGCTAAGCCTGAATCCAATAAAGCTTGTGGGAAATCTCGAAATGAACCATGCCAAGCCTGAAAACGCTCATCACCTTGATAAGTATCGCGAGCATGCTCAATGGCGACCGGATCTTTATCAATAGCTAATAAACGCCCTGCTTGGTTTAAGTGCTCAAGAATTTTGGCAGAATGACCACCCCGTCCATAAGTCCCATCCACATACAGCCCATCTGGTTTAATATTGAGGGCATCGACGGCTTCAACTAACAGTACTGTGGTATGAGCAAATACATCTGACATTACATGAAAACCTGATTGAGTAAATCATCCGTTTCATCATCGTCACGGGCCTCTTGTAACCAAATGTCCCGTGACTGTTGCCAATGATCAGCATCCCACAGTTCAAATTTATTGACTTGGCCGACTAGCACAACACGCTTATCTAAGCCGGCATATTCACGTAAAGGCGCTGGAAGTAACACCCGACCTTGTACATCTAACTCCAATTCAGCAGCATGACCCAACAGCAAACGCTGCATATTACGTACCCGCCGATTCACATTCGGTAGATTCATTAAAGCTTGCTCTACCTGCAGCCATTGATCCATCGGATACAGCAACAGACATTTATCAGCATGGTCGACTGTGATGATAATCTGACCTGCTGCACTGGCTAAGATAGCGTCACGGTATTTCGAAGGCATTGACAGCCGCCCCTTGGTATCTATTGAAATGTTTGAGATGCCACGAAACATGCTGTAACTCAGGGCTTTAGGTATCTATTTAGGAGTTTTTGTGGAAAGCGGCTTAAAACCACTTTATTCCACTTTTTTCCACTATTAGCCAAATGATAGGAAGTATCCCCCACCCTGTCAATGAAATGCCTGTACAGATGCTTAAGAAGCAAGCAGTTTGCTAAAAATTTACTTAGGGATTAATAAAGATAGGGGACAATAAAAATAGAATTAATCAGCGAAGAATTAGCACACTATTTAAGTAAATAATGTGCTTAATAGAAGAAAGTAGCCGATCTATAAGCCGGGTTCTGTCGTGGACAATCATTCATCTAGGGTATACGTCGCCATATACCTCAAGCAACCTACCCGAATGCAACGCGGGCCGCGCCAACGCATTCCTATTTGGTCTTGCTCCAGATGGGGTTTGCCCTGCCGTACACTGTTACCAATGACGCGGTGCGCTCTTACCGCACCATTTCACCCTTACCTAACGAATTAGGCGGTATATTTTCTGTGGCACTTTCCGTCGACTTGCGCCGCCCAGGCATTACCTGGCATCTTGCCCTATGGAGCCCGGACTTTCCTCCCCTCAAACTTGATTGCTCAAATTTAAGCAGCGATTGTCCAATCGGCTGCGGGCTTTATAACAAAAAATCGCGGTCTTGTCTTTAAAGACAACAGCAATACTCAATAACCTTGCTTGACCAAAGTGTGTAAGGCTGAAATAAAACGTACATGTCCAGCATAATTTTTATCATGCAATAAGATGGTCGGGCGCATCAGCATCGCCGCCAAATGACTATCCCAATAGGCTTTTAAGGGTGAAGGCTTAGTATTAGGGAAATTAACCAGAATACTAATTGAGCGCTGATCATCCAAGCCTGCTTTGAATAAGGCTTTCTTTAATTTACGCAGCAATACAATATCGTTAAAGCGCCCCAAAATGGCGAGATTATTTTCTGTACTAGGCATCAATAAACTAAAATAGCGCCACTGTTCAGAGATATAAGCAGCCTCAGGCAAGCGTAAGCCTGGCATAAAAATCATTACCGGGTCATCTGCAGTCACTTTGGCTTGTAATAGCTGATCAGCATGCGCGAGGCTGACTTGATTCAAGCTTTTTTCTAACTGCTCGGGACGATGCAAGAAGATCGTTAAATTGAGCTGTAGCGCTGTGGTATCTTCATCTTTACTAACAGCTTTGGCTAACTCAATTAAACTTAAGGTCGTTTCAGCCATCTCTAAGATAGGCTTTTCGGTGACCACATAGTGCAGTACGGCATACAGTTTCTTAGCTTCTGGGTTCCCGACCCGAAGGCGCAACACTTTTTGCCCATCAGTACGGTCATTTTGCTCTAAGGAGCCTATTGCGGATAGGCGCTTACCCAATTCTTGAGCAGTACCTTCAAAACGCGAAGGCGCATCATAAGCTGCAGGAATCGCTAATAAAGCCCGCAACTCTTGTTCCAAAGCAGCACGCTCAATAGGCAATTGAGCTGCATTCGGCTGTGACCATGTGAATGAAGGTTGGGTCAAGACGCCCACCAAAATCACCGTCATAATAAGTAATGCAATTAAGAGATCAGTGACACGACTGATAATCCACTTAACCATCAGAAATCCTTATCAAAAAAAACCGCAAGACTATAAATTAATGGGGGTAAGTAGCCTCGCAACGTAACAAGCATAGACTATTTTGCTAGCCAGAAGCCATGAAAGAAACATTAACTGACTAAAGCCGATTGTAAAATCCAACCAGCGCAAAACCCAAACCTGATATACTCAACACATGGATCAAAGTCTTTCTATTACATTGGTGCTCGAAGGTGGATTGCCAAGTACCTACTTAAGCGTCCAAGACAACTACAGCAGCCCAGCCCAAATTTTCAATGTACCGATGGAGTTTATTGATATCGGTCTATTGATGGGTAGCGCGCAAACGACTGGCGACTACTGGATGGTGACAGCCTCACCGGACAACCCGCGCTTCCAAATTGAATCCGCTGTTTTTGTGCGGCATCGTGATGGCAAAGTTTTGTGGGATATTGTTTACGAACACTACGAGCCTTTCCTCAATATCGAACTCGAAGAAGAAGCGGAAGAGTATGAAGAGAACATCATTACCTTCTCGTTTGATACTTTTCAATATGTCAGTGCCTTGTATCAAGCTAGCCAATTAGGCCAACACCTTGCACCAACTACTTTTTCCTTGCCAGAAGACAAGCCAGACTTAAAAAATCCGTTGCGTGAGCTGGCTAGTTTTGCGCCCCGCTTAAACATGCTTTGGCAAAAATATGGCCAAACGAATGAAATGATTAAAAATGGCCGCCCCACCAATCAGCATGATCTGTTCGCCTTCGAAGCTGAAAAGCAATGGCTGCAAGATTTATTAGATACTTTGGACGAAGCTCAACACGAAGAGGCTTTTGAAAATCTGGACGCTTACCTAGAGTCTTTGCCAGAAGATGTACAGACGCAATTAGAAGGCAATAGCCAACCCCTGAAAGAGATTTTGGATCAACGCTGGAAAACCTTGGTCAATTCACTCACTGAAGAAGAGTCTGATGCCTTAGAAAATCGCGAAACGACTAGCCGCTTTCCAAACAGCTTAAAGTTGCGACTAATGCGTGAGTTTTTAGAAGGCAATCCTTCTGTGCTATTAGGGAGTGCGCCACGTACTCAGAACAGCGGCACTGAAGTGGATGGTGAAAACGACAAGGTGATTGATCTGCAAAACTGGAAACGGAATCGCACACCAGAATAAGCAGCAGTCACATTAATGCGCCAAAATTCGTTGTAATTGCGGCGCAAGTGTCAGTAAAAACCCTCGATTCAAAGCCATCCAAATCACTAAAGGTGCAATCATCGGCAGGATCAAAGCCCCTGTTTGATAGCTTAAAGCAATCACATCAAACACCCACAGACTTAAATTCTGTTGCTGCTGAAAAGCCGGCCCCACTTCAAAGGCCAGTAGTTTAAGCACACTGAAAAACATACTAAAGCAAGCCGTTGGCAGCCATAACAAGCTACCCCAGAGTAATTGCTCCCATTTACTTACAGCCGGCGTTGCCAAAATCAGTGCATACAGTAGCGGTAAACTATAGGTATAAATCAGCGGATTTAAATGAAAGCCCATTAAGTCGTCAGAAACAGGTGGGGAAACAATCGCGCCACGAGCATCTGTACCGAAATTTGAAGCCAGCACTAAGGTATTCCCATCCAATTTCAACCAAAGCACTGATTGTGGAAAGCTCAACTGCACTAACTGCTCAGTGAGCCAAGTCAGTGGCGCTAAATGTATGAATGCGGCTAGATACCAGATTGCAAATGTGATCGGTAAGAATAACAACACACCTAGCACAAAGGTTTGAATGGGGCGTTGCTTCATGCAGGCTGCTCCAGTATTTTAGTGTTATCTTCGTCGGGCAAATAGCGAATCCAGATCAGAAAGACAACTAAAGCATCCAACATAATTAGAGCCTGCCAAACATATAAATGCGCCCAATCGAATAGCTCACGGCTCCATTGGCCTAAGTAAAATAGGCTAATAATCCGTAGTAAATTCATACCTTGAATCGCTAGAAAGCCCCACATTAAGCCTTTGAGTTTATACAACCACGGTGCAGGGAAAGCGCCAATCGCAGCGAGTAGCACAATCATGGCCTCAACCCCATTACAGCCCGGCTCAATCGAGACCGCAAAACCATTGACACCGTGACTAATGACCTTGCCTGAGGCAATCACATTCGCATCGAAAAAGGACATAAACCAGCCACTAATATCTGCGATTAAGGAAGTCCAAGGCAAAATTACTTGCTGTTGTACAGGTTGCAACATTTCTAAACCAAACAGAACAGCTTGAGCGAGCATAAAAACGATAAGAAAGCGTATCATACTGATTTTCTTGTTATAAATTGACTAACAGCAAGACTTAAGAATGTCTTTATAGACTATAACAAAAAGCAGGCGGTGATAAAATAAAGATTTAGAGTTAATTTATTAAATTTATAATAGTGCCATGTACTTAGAGATTGCGCTCATCTAACCAAGTTAGCACTGCTTCGAGTCTGTCAAATAAACTGTGTAACACGTTTTTCATAGGGCGGAGAGCGGAACCCGCTCTTCACCGAACATAAGTAAAAAAGTCTGCAAAGCGGGTTTCCAGTGGTGAATGACCGACCACTTTTGCG